>Ga0214472_10002152_pt1 | contig 21434 bp, 4 predicted proteins | sample RVTome_6_FD_207662 | JGI IMG/M metagenome (GOLD analysis project Ga0214472, IMG submission 207662) | Soil microbial communities from uranium-contaminated site in the Upper Colorado River Basin, Wyoming, United States - RVT140D175 | ecosystem: Environmental > Terrestrial > Soil > Contaminated >...
CGGCCTGGAGCACGCGGAAGGGGCCCGTGCCCACCGGCCAGGGGTCGCCCGCCTTGAACACGGCAAGAGAGGCGTGGGCGAAGAGGAGCGGATCCTCCCCCGCCGGCCGGACCAGGCTCACCTGGAGTTCGCCGGTGGGCAGCACCGCGACCGAATCGGGGTGGAACCAGCTCCAGGGGGAATCGGCGGGCTCCCGGCGGTTGCGGCGGCCGTAGGACACCGCCCAGGACCTGAGCACGTCCTCCGCGGTCACCGGGGTCCCGTCGCTGAACCGCGCGGCCGAGTCCAGGAGGAAGGCCCAGGTCCGCCCGTCTCGGGACCGATGCCAGTGCCGGGCGGTCCCCGGGAGCGCCCGTCCCAGGCAATCCACACGGATCAGCGGTTCGAAGAGCTGCCGGCTGACCAGAGCGAGATCGGGGTCGGCGGCGGAGGGTAGGGCGGCCGGGCTCACCGCGCCGGTGAGGCCCACGGTGAGGATGTCCGCGCGGAGCCCCGCGGAGTCGGGGAGCACAGGGCAGCCCAGCTCGACGGGCCGGTCGGAGGTTGGGTCCACGGTGGACACGGGCGCGCCGCAGGCGACGACCAGCAGGGCGACCGGAAGTAGACGGATCGAGTGGTGCATGGCCTTCCGCGCTCCATGTGGACGCCAGCGGAAACGGGCCACGCCCGGCCGCGGCGGGGACTCCCGGAATCCACCCCGGGAGGATGAGCCTAGTACGGGGGACCGAGAAAAAAAAGCCCCCCGCCCGCGGGCTCCGCGGGCGGGGGGCGCAAGGAGGTGAGGCTTGCTTCTAGATCGCTACTTCACGACCACGAACTCGATACGGCGGTTCCGCGCACGACCGAGGTCGGTGTCGTTGCTGTCGATGGGACGGGTCTCCCCGAAACCCCGGGTCTGCAGCCGCGAGCCGTCGATGCCGCGGTTGAGCAGATACGCCTTCACGGCCTCGGACCGGGCGACGGAGAGCGTCTGGTTCGACTCGTCGCTGCCGATGCTGTCGGTGTGGCCCTGGATCTCGACCCGGATGTTCGGGTTGTCCTTCATGATCCGGACGACCTCTTCCAGGACGGGAATGGGATCCGCACCCGAAATCTCGGCGGTTCCGAACTTGAAGTTGATGTGAGCGAGCGGGAAGTAGATCGGGGCCTCGTCGGGACAACCGTCCGAATCCTCGAAGCCGTTGAAGGTCTCGGGCTCGTTGGGGCAGTCGTCGTCGCGATCCAGGATCCCGTCACCGTCGTTGTCCAGATCCGGGCACCCGTCGGTGTCCTCGAATCCGTCGAAGTCCTCGGCCTGGTTCGGGCACTCGTCGTCGACGTCTAGGATGCCGTCACCGTCGTTGTCCAGATCCGGGCACCCGTCGGTATCCTGATAGCCGTCGAAGTCCTCGGGCTCGTCCGGGCAGTCGTCGACGGCGTCGGCGATCCCGTCACCATCGCGATCCCTGCCCGTGCGGTCCCGGTACATGGCGTCCGTATCCCCGAAGTCGAGGTTCACCGAAAAACGGTGGTTCTCGTCGAGGAAGTCCTCGGGCTCGACCACGTACGCATAGTTGAGCTCGAAAAAGGACACACCCACTCCAAAACCGCCGGCGAACTCGCCGTCGTCGACGCCCAGCCGCAAGGCCCCCCGGAAATCATCGCCGATCGGCACCCAGTACTCGCCGCCGGCGTGGAGCCGGTAGTTCTCGTTGTCCCTCTCCTTCTCGAGATCGAGACCGAGAGTGAGACCGTCGGCGGGCGACACCGCGGCTCCGACCCGGAGGTTGGAGGGAATCTGGTTGACGTCGCCGTTGTCCTGGTCACCGACCTGGGTGAACAGATCCTGGACCGCGAGCCCCAAGCGAACGTACTCGGTCAGGGCGAACTGGACGCCGAGATCGATGCCCAGGCCCTCCACACTGTCCTCGCCGCTGCTGGGGGCACCGGTCCCGAGATCCTGGGTCACCAGTTTTCCGGTGATGCCCAGGGAAACGGGACCCGAAATGGTCGCCGCCGAGAGAAGGATGGCGTTCTCGGAGAAGTCGAACACATCACCCGACACGCCGCCTTGATCCACGCTCGTGATGTCGCTGGTTCCGGCGCTGATCCAGGAAAGGGCGAGGGCGAACCGGTCGAAGCCGTACGCCACGCCCACATAGTTGTGATTCCGATCGAAGGCCAGCCCGCCGGTATACATACCGGTGATGCTGAGCCCATTCAAGAGAGAGAGACCGGCCGGGTTCCAGTAGGCGGCGGACGCATCGTTGGCCGTCGCAGCCCCGGTCCCCCCCATCCCGAAGTAACGGGCGTCAACACCCGCTCTCAGGAAGGCGGCACCGTGATTGCTCTGGTCCTCCTGCGCCGACACCGTGGCCGGGGCGACTCCGGTGAGGAGCGCTCCGACAACCACCATGGCCCAAACGCCTCGGTTTCGACGAAACATTGCCTTTACCTCCTTGCTCATCCCAAAGACGCCCTTCCTTGATCGGACGTCCAATGGACGGGGAGGTCCGGTGCGGACCTCCCCGCCAGGATTCCTATCGCTCGTTCCAGAGCGCCAGCTTGATGATCTTCGGCTCCTGCCGCGATCCGTCGTCGGCGACGATGCGGACCAGATAGACGCCGTTAGCCAGCGCGGTGCCGTCCTCGGCCTGCCCGCCCCACGGGATGTTGGCCTGGCCGACCGGGAGCTGGCCCTTGAAGATCTGGGCCACGAAGTCACCGCTCCAGTCGTAGGCGCGGATCGTCACCTCGGCCGCCTTGGGAAGATCGAAGGTGATGATGGCATCGCCCACGCCCGGGTTGAACGGGTTGGGGATGACCATCGGGGCCCCGACCTGGACCACGCTGCTTCCGATGGTGAACTTGCAGGTGGAGTGGAACTCGTTCCCCACCTTGTCCTCGCCGGAGATGCTCACGGTATAGGTCCCGTGGGCCAGCCGGGCTTCGCTGCCGCTGCAGATCTCGACGCTGACGCCGTTCGGAGTCACCACGGGGTCGCCGACCTCGAAGGTCCCGGGGCCAGCCACCTGGATCGACACCGAACCCGGGTCGACACCGACTCCGCCGTCCACGAAGGCGGCCGAGAAGGTATAGCAGGGCGCCGCATCCACGGCCCCCTCGGGGGTCGCGCCCCCGCAGGCCACGCCGGGCGACGTCGGCACCACCTCGGGGCCGGTCTCGTCCACGATGTACCGCTGTTCCACATAGCGGCTGCCGCTGTTGTAGACGCAGTCCATGACGCCGTTGAGATAGGCCACGTAGAGACCGGTCTCGTCGTTCAGGTGGATCTCGATGCCCAGACCCTCCAGGAGCAGGATCAAGGCCTCGATGTCGTCCAGGTACTCATCGAACTCGAGGGGGCCGCCGAACAGGAGCCGCTCGGAGTAGACCGTGATCTCGATCACGGACTCGTCCTCGATCAGCTCGCCACCGAGGATCACGGCCAGAGGCACCCGGATGGTGTCGCCCGGCGTGTACTCGTTGAGCGGCGGGTCCGTGTAGGGGGCCAGCATATCGGCGGTGCCGGTGAAGATCAGGGTGCGATCCTCGATCTCGTCGGGCACGCCCTGGTCCTCCTGATCACGGATGACCCACACGTCGAACTTGAGTCCGCCGTCCGTCTGGCGGTCGTCACCGCAGTAGACCCACTCCAGCTCGCAGAACGAATCCTGGAGGCGGAATTCCTCGCAGTCGTCGTTTCCGTCGTTGGTGCTGAAGTCGCGGACACGGTCCTCCCGGAACATGATGCCCGACTCCCCATCGTACAGCTCGAGGGTCAACAGACCGTCCTCGAGGTTGACGTAGGGCGAGTCGAACTCTGTGACCGGGTTGCCCAGGAACCCGCCGTGCAGGGTGATGAACGGCGCGTTCCGGTCCACCAAGAACTCGAACTCGATCTCCGATCCGAAGTACGCGTCACCGTCGTAGTCGCGCCAGAGGACCTGGACGGTGTGGGTCCCGTTGGTCAACGCGTCGGCGTTCACGCAGGTGTGGTCGTACTCGAAGGCGAGGGTGGTCGCATCCTCGTCGGCGTACCACCAGTCGAACTGCGAACCGGAGTACTTGAAGTAGTAGTCATAGGCGTTGAACACCAGCATGCCGTCGATGTACAGCTCGATCGAATCCACGTTGATCCCCGACCCCGTGGAGCGGATGAGACCGCGGATGATCGGATCCTGATCCGTCCATCCGTTCCAGTAGGGGGCGAAGGAGATCTCGAGCGGAGCCGCCTCGTCGGTGGCCACGATCGCAAAGATCTCGGTGCTCAGATCCCTGGTCCGGAACCGGATCACGTTGTTCTCGGTGTCGACCTGGACGTGGGTGATGCCGGACCGGGTCCAGCTGCTTCCCGTCCACATCTGCGGCTGCAGGGTGGCCTCATCGGTTCCCTCGGGCAGGTCGGCCTCGTCGTAACGGATCCAGATCTCGGCCGAATATCCCGAACTCGCGGTGACGGTCTGGGTGCTCCAGATGTTCGAGAGCATGGTCGTACGATACGCCGTGCCCACCGTCTCGATGTAGCGGTCCTGCCACTCGGGGGTCAACGGCATATCGGTCTTCTTCATGAGGAGACCGTAGTCGCTGCTGACCGCACCGGCGGGGATCCGCATGGCGAACTCGTCGGCCGGGTAGCCGTCGGAGGCCGCCGCCCCGTTGCCATAGATGCCGGCCACCCCGTTGCTGCCCAGGTTCTGGGTCACCTGGTGGATGATCATCGGCTTGGAGACCATCTCGATCCGCGGCCCGGGAGGATCCTCGGACGAGGTCCGCTTGAGGTGCGCGGATGCGTAGACCGTCATCAGCGCCCCCTCGGTCGGATCCACACCGGAGAAGTTCGACGAGTTGTTGAAGAGCTGGCCGGCCCACGCCGTGTTGTCGTCGGCCTTCTTGTTCAGCTCGGGAATATACTCGTCGATGGCTCCTGCGCCGTCCTCGGCCACCACCACCACGAACGGTGCGATCACCGGACTCGTGGTCTGGATCTCGATCCGGCCGTCCCGGATGCTGTCGGTCAGGTAGACCTGAATGGCTTCGTCGGCGAAGTAGCCGAGATCGTCGGCCGGAGTCAGCACGGTCGAGCCGTCGGGGGCCTTGTCCACGTTGACCACCAGGACCGGCGTGTTCTCCAGGTCGTAGAGGCCGCTGAAGATGTCGGGGTCACCGTCCATCAGCTCGACCCCGCCCTGGCCCTGGATGTCGCGTTTCATCGACACTCCGGTCGGAGCGATGCCCGGTTCGGCTCCCGAGGCGACGATCGGCTCGTCGAAGTCCTCGTTGACCTGGTTCACGCCCACCGCCCGGATCTCGATCGTGGAGTTGTCGTCCCAGTTCGACGTGCGAACCACGGACATCCACAGCTCCTGGTCGATCAAGCTCGTCTGGCGGGTGGTGAGGAACTCGCCGGTGCTCTCGCCCACGCCGATGGTGACCCAATCGCTGGTGCCCACCGGGCGGTACTGGAAGAAGACCTTGTCCGCTTCCTTCTCACCGAAGGTCAGACCGTAGACGTAGTCGTTGGTCCCCTTGGTGATCACCGACAGGAGGTCAGGGTTGAACCCGGCGACCTGGGCCAGAGGCACCGCCTTGTTGGTCACGTGCACCTGCACGGACTCGTGGGCGGGGCCGCAGTTGGCCGCCTCGTCGGTCGCGTAGGCGATGATCTCGAACACGTCGACGTCGTTGCCGGTCGACGTGAGGCCGGTGGTGTTCCACTTGACGCCCCACAGACCCAGTGCCTCGTCGTATCCGGCGGTGCCGATCAGGTTCCACTCGGAGCTGAACTGCGGCCGGACGAAGAACTGGACCTCGACCACGTCGGTCTCGTGGCTGGCCGGGATGTCGACCTCGTCGTCGTCGACGGTGGCCCAGATCTGGATCTCGTCCCCGTGGGAGACGTCGGTGATCTGGCCGTTGTCGATCGGATCGATCGTGGTCTCGTGGCCGTCGTCGTTGTGACCCAGGATGTGGAAGTGCGTGATCTCCAGATCCGGATCCGTGTTGTCGACCACCGTCCGCTCGGCGATGACCGTCTTGCTGCCGTTCCCGGCAACGTCGGATGCCACCACCCGCCAGTCGATGAGCCCGTCCGCGATCCTCCCGTCGGGGCCGCCGCCACCATGATCGGCCAGGAGGTCGATGGTCGTGCTGTACCGATCGGTGAACCCGTCGTAGAGCGTCATCCCGAACGAGTTCCAGTTCTCATCGACATCCTCGAGAGCCGAGCGCTTCCACTCGAAAGTCACGCAGTTGTCCCACGCGTTCTCGTAGAGCACGTCGGTGTCGTCGCTCGAGGCCACGATGTCGGCCACCCGGCGGTTCGGGAAGCACTCCTCGATCCCCCTCGGGAACGGAATCCCGTTCACGATGTTCTCGGGGACGATGATCTGGTCGTCCACCGGGTTCGCACCCGCGAACACGGGTCCGGTCCGGTCGAGGATCAGGGTCAGGATCGGCGGATCCTGGTCCGTGTTGCCGGCGTCGTCGGTGGCGACGGCCGCGAATTCCCAGGCGCCCTCGGCCAAGACCGAAGCGTCCCAGTTCTCGAGCGTCCACACCTGCGTGGGCAGCTCCCCGTCGCCGTTCCCGAGGTTCTTCAGGAAGACGTCCCCGTCGGCCAGGGTCCACGCCGTGGTCCCCGCCGCACGGTAATAGAACTTCACGTCCTGGGTGTCGGAAGCCCCGTCGAGAATGCGCGCCCACAGCTCGTCGATGCCGTTGACCCGCTCGTTCTCGGGGTTCTCCACGACCCGATGGTCGCTGGCGACCTGCTCCTCACAGATCTCGTCGAAGGTCTCGTCGTAGTTGCGGATCAGGTCGGTGATGGTCGCCTGGGGCGGGATGGTGTCCACGAACTTGATCGTGGTGTGCTCGTCCCGCTTGGTGGCGCCCTCCACCTCCGTCACGTTGCAGACCAGATCGTAGGCGGTGACGCCCAGATCGTAGTCCTCGTTGACCACGAGCGGATCTCCGTCAGGGTCACGGTGCTTGTTCGTGTCCCAGTGGAAGGAGTAGGGCCGGGTCTCGTCGCCGTTGTCGTCGTTGGGAGCGATGCCAAAGTCCTCGTCGATGAAGATCCACGAACTTCCCACGTCGAGATCGCTGGAAAGCTTGTAGTAGAACTCCACCACGAGGTCATCGTTGACGAACACGCTCGGATCCCCGCCCGAGGCCTGAATGATGATCCCTTCCGGATTGTTCCGCTCGATCTCCGTGATCTCCACCATGGTCGGAGGCTGATGCACGGTGATCTCGAGGACCGGCGAGGTGTTGTCCACCACGAGGTGATACATCGCGTCTTCGCGCATGACCTCCTCGTTGCCCCAGGCATCGCGGGCCCAGGCGCGCACCTGCACGCTGGAGCCGTCCATTTCCGGATCGAACCAGAGGAAGTCACCTCCGGCGTCGACGGACTTGGTGTCCCACCAGGTCACCCACAGCGGACCCTGGGGGCTGATGGCCGCGTCCTGGACGCCCTCCACCGAAGCGTCCTGCAGGTCCAGCAGGCCGCAGTTGTAACATTCGCCCTCGCCGATCAGCATCCACGGTCCGGGCACGCCGTTCACGAGCCGCCGTCCCTCGAAGTAGACGACCGGGTCGTAGAGCTGGGCTCCGGGGAGGACGCCGGCCGGGCTCGGAGAGAGACCGCCGAGCATCGAGGCGTCTCCGTTCGGGGTCGAGGCCCACAGCCACACCCCGCGAGCCACCGTACCCACGGGATCGGTCCCGGTCAGGTCCTGGCTCAGCACGGTGTTGTCGATCCCCATCTCGTCCCCGCCGTCCCCGCTGAGGTCCAGGACCCCGGAGGTCGCGTCGAAGAGCAGGGCTTCGGTGAGGTCGGTCCACGGATAGGTGTTCCCGTGGCCGTCGATGCACTCGATGCCCTCGACCGCCCACAGCTTGGTGTCTTCGGGCGGGGTCACGTCCTGCACGGCGACCAGGTCTTCCGCGTCCTCATCCTCGCAGTCGTTGGCGTTGTCGCGCGCGTAGACCACGATCGTGTAGAGGGTGTCGGTGGTACCGGGCATGTTCATCGGCGTTTCCCAGTCGATCTTCCACAGATCGTCGAAGGTCGCCTTGCTGTCCGTGCCCGGAGTGCCTCCGTCGTCGTATTCGCCGAGGCCGATCACGACCTCGTTGTCGTTGCCGTCGACGTAGTTGAACTGCACCGCGAACATCCCGCTCGTCTCGTGCTCCCAGATCTTCCCGCCGCCGTTGTCCAGGCCGTCGGGGGCGACGATCCGGATGACGTCCTCCACGTGGGCGGCCAGCGGCACGATGTCGCCACCGGCCACGTGGACGGTGTTGCCTTCGGCGCCGGATCCGGCCTCGAAGGTCACGTCGCCCGCGTAGATGTGCGTGATGTCGGGGTTGATGTGGTCGAGACGGAGGAGGACGCCCGTGTTGTCCTCGTTGGCGTTGCAGGCGTAGTCCTCCCCCCGCATCCGGAACCAGTACTCCTTGGCCGGGAGAATGCCCCGCGAGAAGAGACCGGCGCCGTCCGCCATGTCGTCGGCGAGATCGTCGATCTCGTCGTAGGTGAGGACCCACTTCCCGTCGGGGTTGAGCCCGTCGCCGGGGAAGTCCCGGTACTCGAAGTCGCGGAGCGACCGCCAGACCGGGTTCTCGACGTCGGTCACGTCGTCGAGCCACTGGAGGGTCATCGAGTTGATGAACTCCACGTCGCCGTCGACGTCGACCGACTCACCCTGGAAGGTGATCTCCTCCGAATGCTCGAAGCAGATGCCGAGTTCCTCGTGCCAGAGATCGGCGCGAATGATGTCGCCTTCCTCGAACGGCTCGCCCCCGTACCCGTCGGGTCCGACGCGTACCAGCTCGGCGTCCGGCGGCGTGTGGTCCACGGTGACGGAGACCACGATCAGGTCGTCGGGCTCCCCATCGCCGTCCTCGTCGTTGGTCACGTTGCCGTCGGTGTCGGTGGCGTACACCCGGAGGTAGTAGGTCCCCTCCTCGTAGAGGTCGGTATTCCACGGCATCAGCCACAGGGCGCCCTGAGTGCTAAAGAAGGTGGCGACCAGGAAGTCCTGCTGCACGGCGATGGTGGTCCAGCCGGTTTCTCCGTCCTCGGAGAGCTGGAGAACCACGGTGGCCACGTCGTACTGGTTCCAACCCCAGGCGCGGCCGACCACGAACACCTCGCCGCTCAGGGCCAGGGTCGGATCGAAGGGACGCTTGATGTTGAGTTCCAGCTCCGGGTCCTCGGGGAAGCAGTCCGCGGCAAACGCGGTGATCGCCGCCATCGGACCCGTGGTGTCGTTGAGGATGATGTTGACGTCGCAGTCGAGTTCGGGATCCGAGTCCTGCTCGTTGCAGACGTAGTCCACCGCGACCGCTCGGATGCGGAGATAGAAATCCGCTCCCGCGAAGCCGTTGAAGAAGTCGGTGTCCCAACTCACCTCGAAGACTCCGTCGCCGTCCTCGTCGAACACGGCGTACGCGGTCTTGCCGTCGTCGTCGTCGTCGTTGAGCGGCGTCGGATCGATGGGGTCCCAGTCACCCGGATCGTTGGGATCCATGTACTCGAACCGCACGAACCAGACGTCGTCGTCTTCGGTCTCGGCGGTGATGTCGATCACGTCGCCCATCGAGATGATCTGGCCGTCGGTCGGGCTGGTGATGCAGGCCTGCGGGATGTCGGCGTCGATGGTGATCGTGCCGCACACCTCGGGATCCTGCGCCCGCGGATGACCGCACGAGTACCCGTAGTTGAAACAGTCGTCGACCGTCACCACGCGGAACCCGTACGTGTAGATCTTCTCGTCTTCTTCGTCGGTGCTCCCGTCCCGGTCGTTGTCGATGCCGTCGGTGTAGGGGTTCATCCAGCCCGGAAGCTGGAAGGTGCCCCCCCACCCGCCGTCGACCAGGAAGGGGCCCGGGTCGTCGTTGTTGACGAAGTCGGTGTGGATCGTGCGCCAGCGGGCGTTGGTGTCGTCCACCGAAACCTGCAGGATCACGCCTTCCACCGTGATGATGTCGGCCGTGGGCGGAACCACGTCGCCGATCTCCACGTCGGCCTGGATCCAGGCGCCCACCGCCACCGTCACGTGGTCCGGATCGTCCTCGGGCAGAGCCGGCTCGCCGAAGAACGGCGACTCGGTGAGGAAGATGCTCCGGACCTCCTGGGGCTTGTTGTCATAGGTCACCCAGACCTGTCCGGCCGCGCCCTCGTCACCCGCGCCCGAGATCAGCTCGTTGCTCGAGTTGCCGGCGCTGTCGACCACCGTGAAGTGGATCTGGTCCACCTCGTTCTCGCCCCAGAAGGCCGCGGGATCGAGAATGCTGTAGCACCAGAACTCGGCGGGAACCAGGATGGTCGAGTAGAACCACCGCGGATCGGAGATGTCCTCGACCTGGTCGTCGCCCACGAGGTCCACGCTGAACGAGTAGCTGTAGCTGGTTGTTCCCGTGTCCGGAATGGGCAGGATCGCCTGGTACTGGTACCACCCGTTGCCCAGATCGTTCATCTCGGCGTTGAACACCCCGATACCCGCGATCGTGATGGTCACGTTCTCGACGGAGTCGGGGTTGACGGCCTTGGTCGACCATCCGTTGGCCGTCACGTCGGCGAGGTCGTCGATGTTGAACGACAGCGGGATGGTGATCACGGTGTCGTCGTTCGCCGTGTACTTGTCGAACGCCACCGGGGGGTCGCCGCCCACGGACATCCACACGGAGTCGATGTCCGCGGTCGCGGTGTCGTTGTCGCCGGTCACGAAGATCTGGTGTTCGATGCCGCTGAGCTTGCACTTGCAGTCTCCGAGGGTGCCGACGCGGTCGTCGCCCCCGCAGCTCGAGCAGAGCGGGTTGCCCGTGGCGTTGAAGAACACCGGATTGGCGCCCGCGGTCTCCAGCACGCCCCCGGCCCCTTGCAGGATGCGAGGCTCGTTATCGCCGAACTCGCAGAGCAGGCCGTGGATGGTGAAGTCCGGAGCTTCGGTGTCCGCGATCGGGAGCGCGAAGTCGTCGGAGTGGCAGTCCTCCTCGCACGTCCCGATGATCTCGCCGTCCTCGTCCCGGTAGACCCGGTACGCGGTGGCGATGATGTCGTAGTGCGTCGTCCAGTCGTTGGTCGGGCTCGGGATCAACCCGTCGGGGCTGTCTGCGTCCCAGGCCACGGTGTAGGGGGTCTCGTTGTCGCCCTCGTTGATCGCACGGCACTCGGTCACGTTGTAGTCGATCGTCACCTCTTCGGTCGGGGCGAGCCCGAACCGGAGGGTGTTGGGGTCGAGAATGGTGTAGTCCAGCGCGGTGGGGGCGACGAGGGCGTTGAACTCGGCCACCGTGTGATAGGTGGCGGGAGCGCCGCCCACGTACACCGTCTCCGAGCCGTGCTCCCCGGCCATGCTGTTGGAGTAGATCGTGTGATCGGTGTCCGCCGTGTGCGGTTGCACGGGCAGGACGTCCAACACTTCGCCCTCGATCCGCTCGGCGTACCAGAAGTTCACTCCCACGCCGAGGTTGTCCGTCGGGTCGTCGAGTTCGGCGAACACGACCGCCTCCTCACCCGGAATCAGCTCGTCGATCGACAGTCCGAGCTGTTCCACCGCGGTGATCATCGCGGTGCGGCTCGAGAAGCTGATCACGAACGGATTGCCGAAGGTCGGCGTCACGTTGCCGTTGGAGTCGACGGCCCGCGGGAAGAACTCGTACACGCCGTCGGTCAGCGTGGTGAGATCCCACGTGAACTCGTACGGATAGGTGCTGTCGGCCACCGGGGTGATGCCCTCGGTGAGCTTGGTCCAGTCGAACACGTCGAACGGATCCGTGCCCGCCACCTTCCGGTACATGAACCAGACGCTGTCGATGGCCGCGTTGTCCTCGGCCGTGACCAGCATGTAGAGCGTGGTCGGGTCGAGGCACAGCGGGCTGATGTTGCCCCGCAGCACGGTGTTGGTGTCGAGCGTATCGTCCTCGGCGGTGATGGCCATGACGATGTCGGTCTCGGGACCCCGGTTCTCGCCCAGCACCAAACAGGCCTTGCACGCGTCGGGGTCGAGACCGGTCATGCCGTTCTTGTACGCCCGCGAGCGGAAGTTGAACTGGGTGTCGGTGATGAGATCGAAGTCCGCGTAGGGGAACACTCCGGACCAGTCGGGACCGAAGAAGTCGGTCGCGAACCAGTGCCAGGTGAACCCGCCGTCGTTGCTGTACTGGAAGCGGACCGAGTCCACACCCGCGGGGTCGCCATCGACGAGGGTGGCGATGAAGATCAGCTCCTCCTGAGCCGGGACCCAGGGGCAGGTGAGGTCATCGGGCAGCTCCACCGTGTCCCCGGCCGCAGTCACGTAGTGGGTGATGCAGAAGATCGGGATATCGGTGTCGATGCAGCATTCCTCGGTCCAGATCTCGGTCGGGCTGCTGTCGGGCACGCCGTCCCCGTCCTCGTCGTCGTCGGTGTTGCCGAGAACATCGGTGGCCACGGCCCGCGTGAGGTAGCACCCGGAAAGACCGGTCACCTCCCACACCGTGCACCACAGATCGAGCTGGGTGTCGGGGTTGGGATTGGCCACGTTGTTGAGCAGGATCCAGTCGGTGAGTTCGAGGTCGCCGTCACCGTCCTGATCGGCGAAGTACTCCTGGGGGGCGAACTCGGAGAGTTCGGCGCCGTCCTCGACCAGGAAGCCGGTCATGATGATGACGTCGTCGACGCCCTCGTCGAAGAAGCCGTCGGTGCTCTCGATCACCGGGTCGACGGGGTTGTACCCGTCACCGTCCACGTCGAAGAACCAGTAGTCGGTACCCGCGAAGGTCCGGTACGTCGCGTCCTTGACGTGGTTGTAGGGCGTGGTGCCGGCGCGCAGGATGACGTCGCCCTTGCGTTCGCCGCCCACCCCCACGGTGTCGATCGGAATCCACACATTCCCGTCGTCGTCGATGCCGTTCCCGTTGGTGTCCTCGTAGTACTGGAACTGCACGTTGGCCACGGCCACGTCGTGGATGTAGACGTTGGCGAACAGGCTGTCGGTGTTCACGTCCACCGGGATGCACGGCTGGATGTAGGCGCGCAGTCCGATGTCGTCCACCGTCACCGAGAACACGCAGGCCATGGTGGCGTTGTGGTTGCCCTCGATGTCCTGGGCAACCGCCCGGAGCTCGTAGGACCCGGCTTCGAGGTCGCGGGTGTCCCAGGTCACCGTCGCCTTGAGGGTGTCGGGCCCGGTCTGGATCACCACGTGCTTGATGCCGGTCACGTCGACCAGGGAGTCGCCCGGTGCGGGCACCCCGGTCAAGCTGTTGATCATCAACCACTCTTGCGTTCCCACGGGGCGGTACTCGAACAGCACCCGGATCACGTCGTTGGTGGTGGAGTCTCCGTCACCGTCGGTGAACCATGCCGACAGATCGACCGCGCTCTCGGAGGGCACGAAGGCGCCGTCGGAGAGATCGTAGTCGTAGCCCACCTGGCACAGGCAGGACATCGGCGGGGTGCAGTCGATGATGATCAGCTCGAGCTCGAAGCAGGGATCTCCGCCCGGCTCGGTGTACAGCGAGTCGCAGAGAATATCGTCTTCGATGTTTCCGAACCCGTCCGTCGCGATTGCCCGGAAGTAGCAGGTGTCCCGGTTGTCGGGCGGATCGTTGTTGAGCGGTGAGTTCGGGTGCGTGTAGTCGAAGGTGTAGGGCGCCGAAGCGTCGGTGCCGACGGCCACCCACATCTCGGTAGCCGGGTCCCAGCGCTGGAACTCGACGCTCGCGATGTCGGTGATGTCGCCGGTGATCTCGGCTTCCAGGGTGTAGGTCGCCGGGGTCAGATCGGTGAGCAGCACGTCGCAAACCGGTTCCATGTCGAACAGGTCGGCGGGGATGTCGGCGTCGGCCACGCCGCTGTCGGTGATCAGGCACAGTGGAACCGCCCAGTTGGGGTTCCCCTGGAAGCACTGGTCGAAGGCCACGCCCCGGATGTGGAACTCGTCACCGTCGACGATTCCGTAGTTCTCCTTGATGAGGCGCATGTTGAGGTTTTTGCCCTTGACCGTCCGGTAGTCGAAGGCCGGGAGCACGAACGAAGGATCGATGACCACCGGACCCAGGGTGTACGCGGCGCTCATCACGTTGGGTGCCGCACACGCGAAGAATGAGAGGTCGTCGGCCCCGTTCATCACCCCGGAGAGGATCTCGTAGGGATTCGGGTAGTAGTCCAGCAACCCGGTCTTCAACAGCGTGCCCGCGGTGACCATGGCGTTGGGCCAGCTCGCGGTCAGCGAGCTGTCCTCGAGGTAGTCGGGGCTGGAGCTGGCCGGGGTCCCCGCGTACTCCGCGATCTGCGAGGGATCCTCGAAACAGGGCAGCCCGAGGACAACGACGCCCGGAGGGCCGGTCGCGGTCTGGATGAAGTTCGAGGTCGAGGTGGAGAAGTTCGCACGGGTGGCGTCCTCGATGCCGTCCTCGTCGTCGTCGTTGGCGGCGACGTAGGTCTCCACCTCGCCCGCGTCGTCGATCTGGCCGTTGCCGTTGTCGTCGATGTTGTTGGTCTGGTTCTCGTCGATGTTGAACCACAGGTACGTGCCGTAGATCGGGTTGTACCGGAAGAACGCGTCCCCGTCGTTGTCGACGCGGTCGGTGGTCCGGTAGATCCCGTCGTTGTCGCCGTTGGCGTCGGCGGTGGAGTCCTGCATCGCGTCTTCGACTTCGGGATCAAGGAAATCGGCGAGACCGTCCTCGTCGTCGTCGTAGTCCAGGATGCCGGGGGCCCCGTCGCCGTTGGCGTCGCCGGGGGGATCGAAGCTCAGGTACTCCCAGCCCCCGCCGGTGTTGATCTGCAGGGCGACCAGGGTCACGTCGTCGTCGGAGAGGACGGAGTCCGCGAGGTTGAAGTACGAACCCGCCTCACCGGCGGCGATGGTGTAGCAGTGGTCGCCGGGGAAGATGATGTTGTCATCCGGATTGTGGGCGCCGCCGAGCAGCAGACCCGCCTCACGCTCGAGGAACGAGATCTCGGAGACGGTCGGGGCCTGGGCGTCCAGGGTTCCCAAGCAGGACTCGTCGACGATCTTGTGCTCGAGGCTGAAGCTGGGGCACTGGGCGCTGAACGCGTCCACCCAGCCGCTCTTGCCCGTGATGGCGCTCATCTGGGCCGCAAAGTCGCCGCCGTTGCTCAGGTTGTCGTCGTTGTCGCTGAGGGCCGCGTTGTCCTCGATGCAGATCGGAATCGGCAGATCCTCGAGCTTGGCGAAATTGACCGCCCCGTTCGGATCGGCCGTGATGTCGGCCGGGTTCAACCAGTACCCGGGCAGGTAGAACCAGCCCATCTCGTCGGGGTCGTTCGAATCCAGGTTGGCGTCGCCGTAGTCGTACACGCCGTCGGTGTACCCCGCCCCCTGGATGTCGATGAACGTCTCACCGGGGGTGTAGGAACCGTCGCCGTTCTCGTCCACGTAGGGCTCGGGGAAGTCCCGGACCCCGTTCCCGGTGAATGCCGCCTGCGGGCTGACGTCGATCCAGTCGTTGTCGTCGTCTTCCCGGTTGGCGCCGAGGGAGATCAGCACGACGGAGTCGGCGCCCGGGGTGGTCACGTACTCGGAGAGATCCGCCCACAGGTGGAGCAGAGCGTTCCGGGCATTGGGGAAGAACCCGCCGTCGCCCAGATCGGCCGGGTCGAAGGCCTGCACCAAAAGATGCACGGTGTCGCCCGGAGAGTAGCACTTGAGGCCGTTGACCGGGTCCTCGGCGGACTCGAGGGTCGGGAACTCGTTGTCGTTGATGTAGGGGCAGGCGTCCGCGGAGAGCAGGACGGTGGCCCCCGCGTTCTGGCCGCTGCGCAGCCAGATCAACGGAACCGTGGTCGAGATGCCCGGGAACCCGGGAGGATCGACCAGCTCGATGGGTCCGAACGAGCCCTCGAGGCCCGGGGACTTGTTCACCGCGCCCACGCCGAGAAGGATGGTGCTCGCGCTGTCCGCGAACACGTACACGGAGTCGGCGTCGGGGGGAGCGGAACCCGGGTCGCCGCACACGTAGTGGGTGTCGGTGAGATAGGGGCCGTCGGAGCTGGGATCGACGCCGAACACGTGGATGGCGTCGTTATCCCCGAGCAAAGTGTCGCGCGGACAGGCCAGGGGACCCGCGACGAGGCTCCCCAGGAGGAAGGAGTCGCCGGGCTCCCAGTTCCCTTCCTTGTCCACGGGGTTGGCCCAGAAGAACACGTCGTCACCGGCTCGCAGGGTGTCGCCGGCGGAGTCGGTGGACATGGTGTCGATGAGACACGCGAAGATGATGGCCGAGTTGAGATCGCTGTTGGTCAGACTCACACTCGGGCTCGGATCGTAGACCAGGACCGCGTTGGTGATGTTGTCGGTCTTGAAGTCGAAGTCGGGCTCGGCGTCCACCTGGCGGCGCAGCCAGACCAGGTAGTAGGCGGAGTCGTCGAACGGACCGAACTCGTCGCCGCCCACGAAGGCGGAGTCGTCGATGTCCTCGGTGAATCCGGGGGACGGCGCGAACCCGACGTGACGGGGCGCGGAACCGTCGCGGATCCAGGCGTGGGTCGTATCGGGGCTGGGGTTCGACCCGGTCGAGTACGTGATGCTGAGCGTGTCCGACAGATAGACCCGGTCCCCCTGGGTCCAGGTGTCGGTGAGATCGATGATGTCGATCTGGTTCGTACCCGGAGCGGGGAGAGCCACGGTGGCGCCGGCGGCGAGGAACCCGCGGAACCCGAAGTTCCCCAGGGCGGGAGGATTGTCGAAGCTCTGGTCCATGAACAGCGTGATCCGGTCGTCGGAGAGCTGATCGGTGCCGTTGTCGTCGTGCTTGGCGAGGGTGATGATGGGCGGAGCCACGATCTCCGTCCCGAGAAACGCTCTGCCCGCGTTGAACTGATAGTCGGCGATCTCGAAGCCGTTGCTGATGTCCACGGTATCGCCCACCGAGACCCCGGAAAGACCCCGGAGCATGAGGACGTTGTCGCCGTCGTTGGAGTCGATGAACGTGTAGCTGCCGGAACTCAGGGAGAACGCGCTCGTGTTCCCCGTCTGCACGGTGGCCATGTTGATGTCGTCGGATAACGCAAGCGTGATGGTATCCGAGTCGGTGAGCGAGGCCCGAACGATGTAGGGGCCCTCGTTCACCGTGCAGTGCCACCGGGGCGAGCCGGGCCCGTTCTCCGTCGCCACCCCCCCGAACCGGCGGCCGGTGAGGGCGTTGGTCAACATCCGGATCGCGGTGATGCCCTCGCGGGGCGCGCCCTGGGTGTCGTTGTCGTTAAAGAAAATATCGATAAAGGCGTTGCCCGAGGCCCAGGCCAGGGTGCCGTTGGTTCCCAGCTCGGGAAACGTGAAGTCGCCCTCGGCAGGGCCGCCGTTGGTGGTGCCGGCCGTGATTTCGTGGGTGAACCACACGCGGATCGCCTTGTCCGAGACGATGCTCACGTCCCCAAAGCCGACGAAGACCTCGGCCCGGCTGATGGCCGGACCGCGGGTGATGGGGAGGCGCGAGCCGTTGCGCGGGGGGAAGCCGCCGCGGAGCGGATTCCGCCACCGGACGAAGTCGGAGGTGGTGAGCGCCGCGGGGAGGTTCTCCAGACCCGAGACCTCGAGCACGTTGAAGTAGTTCCCCGATTCGCCCCCGGCCTTGGCGTTGAGAGGATGGATCGCGAAGGTCAGCCCCCCCACCACGGTGTCCTGTCCACCGACGGTGAACTCGAAATCGTCGGGCTGGAACCACGGGGGATTCCACATGAACCCCGGAGGGAGGATGCCGATCAGGTAGAGCCGGTGGTCGGCCGGGTTCGCGGACCCGTTGGTCGACAACACGGCGTTGACGAAGGCGCCGTCCCCGGAGGGAAATCCCGGCAGCGGCTGATAGAACCCGTCGGGCCGTTTGTTGTCGCCGGTGAGGCCGAGCAACGGTGCCTGCGGGACCCAGTTCCCGGCGGCGCCGAGGACCCCGGAATAGGTCTCCAGCGCGCTGAGATTGGCGCGGGCCGCTTCCGCAGCGGAGCCATCCACTCCGGGCCGGACCTCACCGAGCGGACTCACGCCCGACTCTAACAGGATCTGCTGCGGAATGACGGGACCGTCGAACTCCCCCGACGTCGCGGTCTGCGGGATCGACGCCCCGAACGCCAGCGCCAGGGTGGCGGCCAGCACGAATACGAGGGCGGGTCTTGCCTTCGCGTTCATTCGAACTCCCTCCTTGTTACGCACTTTGCCTGCGTCCTGCCCCGCGGACGAGCCGCGAGGACTCAGCGCACGGAACAACCTTGTACTTCTCTCATTCGATTCCACGGTCTTACCTCCTGGTTCCAGGACGCAGGTCAGCGAGTGAAACTCTGGGGTTGTGTAGCGATTCAAAAAACTGTGTCAAAAAACCGGTTTCCGCATTTCCGGGGAGGGCCCCGGTCATCTGGACGTCTTCAGCTGGCGTCTCGGGTCCGCGTGCGTGGCCGAGCGGCGGTTCGGAAGGCGGCGGCGGAAGGATTCTGGAAGGCCTAGGAAGAGAACAACGAGATCGTCGCTAGGCTCTGTCCGTCCATCCAGGCCTGGCACGATGGCGGGGGGGTGATTGCCGACGGTCGCGCGGGCTCTCGCCCGGTTCCGCGATGCTTTCCCAAGGAAGCGCGCCGTTACCTCCGCCCTCATGCAGCAAAAGGAAGCGCACACGCGTACGCTTCCCACGCCACCAGGTGCCGGCCTACAGAGTCACCTCCATGAACTTCTCGGCTATTGGCACGATTTACGGAGCTTTCCTGAGTGCGCGGCCTGCCGGCTCAGCTGTCAGCCGACAACCCCTCGAACTCAATGGACATCCGAGAGTTGTGTCTGCTTCTCAGCGTGTGGGATGCCCCCCAACGTTGAGTCAGGATCCAAACCGAAGCTCGAATTCACCTCGAAACTCCGGGCAGACGTCCAAAGAACCATCCCCGCCGACCCGTCCAAAGTCGACACGTCAGGCTCCGCTTCTTCGGATCCTTCTCGAAATTCCCGGGGAAGCTAGCACAGCTTCCCGGGAAAGTGTCAAACGAAAAACCCACGGCGACCGGCGCCGACGATGCGAATTGCAACGAGCCATTCGCAGCCGTGCACAACGGCGATCACCTGAAATCCCGGCCGAAGCCGATATGCGTGGGGAACTGAACGGCGGCGCCCGTCCAAGGCGCGCTCGGAAGAATACTGCCCCCCATGCCTCCTCGCGACATGAGCACTCGGGCTCAAGTCACAGTCATCGGCAACGTGCTGAGGTAACTTGAGGGCGGCGCACCCGAACCGTCAAGGGTTATTTACGAGCCGGGGGAACTTTCCCGACATAGTCGCAACTCGCTGCAATACAAGGGGTTCAAATCGAGGTTCGGTGTGCCAAGATTCTGGACACAAGAAGTTGGGGACGATCGGAGGGCGGCGCAAGATTTGGGTGCCGGCCGCGGAAATCCGGAATCACTCCGATCAAACATTAAAGCGGATGTTGAGCACGTCTCCATCGGCAACGACGTACTCCTTGCCCTCGACCCGCATGAGGTGCTTCTCCTTGGCCCGGGGCAGAGACCCCGCCTCCAGCAGATCGGCCGCCGGGATCACCTCGGCGCGGATGAACCCGCGCTGGAGATCGCTGTGGATGGTTCCCGCCGCCTCCACCGCCCGCGTCCCCCTGCCGATGGTCCATGCGCGCACCTCGTCCTCACCCACCGTGAAGAAGGAGCACACGCCCAGGAGTCGGTAGGAAGCACGGATGACCCGGGCGAGACCGGACTCCCGGATCCCGAGGAGTTCCATGAAGTCCCGTTGCTCGTCGCCCTCCAGCTCCGCGATCTCCATCTCCGCCTTGCCGCTGATCCGCACCGTTTCCATCTTGGGGCTCTCGGGCGGGGCCTTCACCGGACCGTTCCCCCCCGCGTCGCCCTCGCCCACGTTGCACACGACCAGGAGCGGCTTCTGGGTCACGAGCTGGTACCCGCGCAGCGTCTTCTCTTCTTCGGATGTCAACTCGAGCTCGCGGAGCGGGCGGCCCTCCTCCAGCGCGGCCAGGCACCGCTCCAGGAGAGGCAGTTCGCTCACCCCGTCCTTGGCTCCGACCTGCTTGGACTTCCGGAGCCGTTCGATGCGGCCCTCGAGGACGGCCATGTCCTTCAGGGCAAGCTCGTCGGCGAGATCCCCGGCGTCGCGGACGGGATCCACCGAACCCCGGGGATGATGCACGCCGGGATCCTCGAAGTCCCGGACCACGAGCAGGATCAGATCGGAAGCAGTGATCTGCTGGGGAAGGAGCGCCTCCTTCTTGTGTCCCTCGGCCCCGGCCAGATCCACGTACTCGATCCGGGCGGGCGTGTACTTCTTGGGCCGGAACATGTCCCGCAGGGCCTCCAGGCGCGGATCGGGGACCTGGACGGTGCCGATGTTCACGCCTCCCGACCCGGATGCGAACGCGCCCGTGGAGGCATGGGCCTTGGCCAGCACGTTGAACAGGGTCGTCTTGCCGCTCTGGGGGTAACCCAGGATGCCGATCCTCATGCGGGTCTCCGAAGGAAGGAAGGAGTGGTGAGCCGTGCTGGAATCGAACCAGCGACCCGCTGCTTAAAAGGCAGCTGCTCTACCAACTGAGCTAACGGCCCACCCGGATTCCGGACGGTGGGGAACCATCGCGGATGGTGGCCTCGCGGGCCTGCCCCACCGAGATCAATTCTATGGGAACGTCGGCGATCTCCGCGATCCGCCGGAGGAAGCTCCGCGCCGCGGAGGGAAGATCGTCGAGCGAACGGGCTCCGTCCACGGGCTCGCCCCACCCCTCGAGGATCTCGTAGACCGGCTCCACCCGCTCCAGCACCGTCGCCCGGGCCGGGAACTCGGTCATCAGCGAGTCCCCCACACGGTAGCCGGTGGCGATCTTGACCGTCTCGTACCCGCTGAGCACGTCGAGCTTGGTCACGGCCAGCGCGTCGAGGCCGTTGACCCGCGCGGCGTGGCGCAGGGCCGGCCCGTCTAGCCAGCCGCACCGCCGCGGCCGCCCGGTGGTGGCCCCGTACTCGGCCCCTGAGCCCCGGAGGGCATCGCCGTCGGGCCCGTGGAGTTCGGTCGGGAAGGGCCCAAGACCCACCCTCGTCGAGTAGGCCTTGGTCACGCCGAGAACGCGGTCGATGAACCGCGGCGAGAGACCGCTCCCCGTGCATGCCCCGCCCGCCGAGGCGCTCGAGCTGGTCACAAAGGGATACGTCCCGTGGTCCACGTCCAGGAGCGTGCCCTGGGCCCCCTCGAGCAGGATGCGTTTGTGTTCGCGCGCCGCACGGTAGAGCAGAAGCCCGGTGTCGCACACCAGGGGACGCAGCCGCTCCCGATAGGGGCCGAGCGTCGCTTCCACCGCCTCGGGTTCGATCGCCTCGCCGGGAAGCGAGGGGACGCTTCGCCCGCGCCACGCCTGCTGCCGCTCCAGGGCGCGCAGAAAGGCCTCGCGGTCGAGGAACTCGCCCACGGTGATGCCGATCCGCGCCATCTTGTCGCGGTAGG
>Ga0214472_10002154_pt1 | contig 21424 bp, 22 predicted proteins | sample RVTome_6_FD_207662 | JGI IMG/M metagenome (GOLD analysis project Ga0214472, IMG submission 207662) | Soil microbial communities from uranium-contaminated site in the Upper Colorado River Basin, Wyoming, United States - RVT140D175 | ecosystem: Environmental > Terrestrial > Soil > Contaminated >...
ACAGTTACAAAATCAAATTAGTGATTTACTTAAATTGGTAGAGGAATTGCAAAAACAATTAAATAGTTTTTAGTTATTTCATAAATATCAAATTTTAACAAAAAAATCGACGGTCCGACCGTCGATTTTTTGTTTGCTAGAATTCGTTTCTTAATTATAATCTTTAATATTCAATTCTTTCAAAAATTTACTTAATTCTTCTCCTTCTATTTCTCTATATTCACCAACTTTTAATTTACCAAGTTTTATATTCATTACCCTAATTCTTTGTAGATCCAAAACTTCTTGTTTAAGAGCAGAACACATTCTACGAATTTGGTGTTTTTTCCCTTCTATCAGAGTGATATGAAATACACGAGCATCTATTTTTTTAATCTTGGCTGGTTTTGTTTTATAATCGTCTATTTTTACGCCTTGTTCCATTGCTCGAATAAAATTTAAATCAATTCTGTGATTTACTTCTACCACATATTCTTTTTCGTGTTCGTTTTCTGGGTTTAAAAGAGCATTTGTTATTCTTCCATCGTTGGTCAAAATAATCAAACCATGAGAGTCTTTGTCCAACCTACCCATAGGAAATACTTTTGTTTTATATTTTACTATTTCTTCAATACTTCTTTGTCCTTTGATAGGGTTGTGGGTGACAATACCTATTGGTTTATTGAAAGCTAAGTATACTCGTTCGTCAGCGATTTTTTTAACTTTATCACTTATTTCTACCTTGTCATTTTCTTCTACCTTTTGTCCTAATACCGCCACCTTACCATTTATTTTTATCTGACCTTTTTCTATTAGTCTGTCCGCCTCACGACGAGAACAATATCCTTTTATAAACAGATATCTGTTTATACGGATTGGGTATTCAATATTATCTTGCATAGCAAAATAATACATTTTAAAGACATAAAACACAAACATTTTAAAAAGGTGAACAAAGTTCACCTTTTTCTTATCCTTCTGTTTCTACGAATAGATTATAAGGACAAAAAGCTAAATACCCTCCATCAAGACCAACACAATTAACAGGATTTTGTTGATTGTTGCTAAAAATGATCGTGTATTCTGATTCAAGTTTTTTAAATAAACTTACTCCTTCTCCTGATCCTAAATCAGAATAAAAATTACCACCACGCCTAACTTCTTCAAATGTAATTGTGTTCATTATTATTGACCTCCTATTTTTAAAATAATTTAAAAAAAATCTACATTGATAATACTTGTTATTTTAAAAAAAAGCAAAATCTTCTTGATTCTTAGTTCATAATTCATTATTCTTAATACATGTTTAAATTTAAAATAGAAAAGAAACTAAAAGGAAAACTCGGTCGAGTAGGTGTTTTAGAAACACCCCATGGCATTATTCATACTCCGGCCTTTGTGACTGTGGGAACAAAAGCAACAGTTAAGGCACTTACTCCAGAACAGGTGAAGGATTTGGGTTCTCAGGTGGTTCTTGCTAATACTTACCATCTTTATTTACAACCAGGGGACGAAATAATCAAAAAAGCAGGTGGTTTGAATAAATTTATGAATTGGCAAGGTCCGACCATGACAGACTCAGGTGGTTTTCAGGCTTTTTCTCTAGGTGCTGCCTTTGGAGAACATGTGAGTAAAATTGCTTCGGGACAAAGTGAAATATCTAGATGTGGGGCAGAAAACGGAGGAACAAATTCTGATTGTGCTTTGGCAAAAATAGATGAAGATGGGGTGGTTTTTCGTTCTCATATTGATGGAAGTGAACACAGATTTACACCAGAAAAATCTATTCAGATACAACACAATATCGGAGCAGATATGATTTTTGCTTTTGATGAATGTACTTCTCCTCAAGCCAGCTTCGAATATCAAAAAGAAGCAATGGATAGAACTCACCGTTGGGCAAAAAGAAGTTTGGACGAACACAAAAAACTTAACAAAGAGGACAAAATTTCTTTACTCGGAATAGTGCAGGGAGGAAGGTTTGAAGATTTGAGAAAGGAAAGCGCTGAGTATATTTCAAAATTAGATTTTGATGGGTTTGGAATAGGAGGTTCTTTCAATAAAGAAGATATGAATACCGCAGTCGGTTGGGTAAACAAAATTTTGCCAGAAGATAAGCCAAGACATTTATTGGGAATAGGGGAGCCAATGGATTTGTTTGGTGGAATAGAAAACGGTGTTGATCTTTTTGATTGTGTCGCTCCGACTAGGATAGCAAGAAACGGCACATTGCATACAAAAAACGGAAAGATAAATATTTTAAATGCAAAGTTTAAAGAAGATTTTGAGCCAATAGAAAATGACTGTGAATGTTATACTTGCAAAAATTATACAAAAAGTTATTTGGCACATTTATTTAGAGCGAAAGAGATTTTAGCTAACACACTTGCCACAATCCACAATCTTTATTTTATCAACAAACTAGTTGCAGATATAAGACAATCTATTATTGATGAAAAGTTTGAAGAATTTAAAAAACAATTTTTGGAAAAATATTATGGATAATATTTTATTGATAAACAAACCAAAAGGCATTACTTCGTTTGATGTTATTAGACAACTAAAGAAAAAATTAGGTAATGTAAAAATGGGGCATGCAGGGACATTGGACCCAAATGCGAGTGGGCTTATGTTGATAGGAATAAACGAAGGGACAAAAAAACTTACTAAATTAGTCGGTTTGGATAAAACATATATTGCAGAAATTTTGTTGGGAACAAAAACAGACTCGGGTGATATAACGGGAAAAGTAATTGAAGAAAAACCAGTACCAGAAATATCAGAAGAAAAAATAAAAAATGTTTTGGAAAGTATGATAGGAGATTTGATATTAGAAGTATCTCTTTATTCTGCAATGAAAAGAAAGGGGAGACCTTTGTATAAATACGCTCGGGAAGGAAAAGAAATAACAAAACCAAAAAGAGTAATGACTGTTTATAAAGCGGATTTAAAAAAGTGTACTCCCGACACCCACATTATTGAGGTGGAATTTTTGGTGGGAAGTGGAACCTATATAAGAAGTCTTGCAGAGGAATTGGGAGAAAGATTAGGAACAGTCGCTACTTTACAAAATCTTCGTAGAACGAGAATTGGAAATTTTGAAATAAAAGACGCCGAAAAAATTTGATTTATTTTGAATGCCGAAAATATTATACAAGTATCCTGCTTGTATAATATTTTTTTTCCACAAAAAATATTACTTTAGTATTTTTATGCTGATATAATCAAATCAATGATTAAATGGACTTTAAAAAATAAATTAACCATTTCTATTTTAGGAACTATTTTTGTTTTCGGATCAACAGCTGTTTATTTTGTCTATTTATACTCAAAAGGTATTTTTTTTGAAAAAGAAGAACAGTTGTTAAAAACAATTGTAATGGAAGAATCACACAATATTAGTAATATCTTTCAAAATTCTAAGTTAATCGCAGACAAAATAACTTCTCAGGATATTTTGGTTACCTATTTAGAGGATAATAATAGAAAGCAGCAAGATTTAAATATTTTAAATCTTTTTAATTCTTATAATATCAATAATTCCTATTCTTCTATATATGTCTTGGATAGAAATGGTGTCACGCAGACCTCTATAGACGAATCATTTACGGGGAATAATTATTCGTTTAGAGATTATTTTAAAGAAGCCTTAAATGGCAATCCTTATATAGATGCATCTATTGGGGTGACTAGTAAGGAATTGGGTTATTATTTTTCTTATCCTGTTAAAGATATAAATAAAAATATTTTAGGTGTCTTAGTGCTAAAGTTGGATCCAAAGGTTGTTGAAAATTTTATAAATTTATCCAATGTTGATTGGAATTATAGTAATATTTTATTGGTTGATGAATACGGAGTTGTTATTTTTTCAAATAATAAAGATTTTATTTATAAAAGCATTGTCAAATTATCGGAATCAGAACTTGAAGAAATTGATTTAAAGCAAAGATTTCTTGGTGTTGATATCGCAAGTATAAATAATTATGGATTAAATAAATCAGATCTTTATTTGGAAAATAACTACGAAAGATTAATTGATATCAAAAATAAGAATAAGATTTTTCTTTTTTCAGAAGTAGAATCCACACCTTTTTTTATTGTTATAGATAAAAATAGAGATATTATTTTTGAAGATATAAAAAAAACTTCAAGAATACTAGCTTTGTTTGTTTTTTTTGCCGCATTGTTTGCTGCTCTAGTTATTAAATTTATTGTTTCTAAATTTTTATCTCCTTTAATAACTTTAAATAAAATTATGGAAGAAGCTTCTATTGAGGATTTAACCAGTAAGATTAGATTAGATTGTGATGATGAAGTTTGTGGGTTAGTAAAAAATTTTAACAAAATGATTGAGAAGTTGAAAAATGAACTAGAATTATCTAAAAAAAGTGTGAGTGAAAGAACAACACAATTGGAAGAAATAAATCGAGTAATGACAGGCAGAGAATTAAAAATGATCGAATTAAAAAAAGAATTATTTGATTTAAAAAATAAATGAAAAAAAAGTTTGGTGCCAGGCACCAAACTTTTTGGGGTTGAATTTTTGGTGGGAAGTGGGACTTATATTCATAGTTTGGTATAAAATTTAGGGAAAAGATTGGGGGCAGTCGCTACTTTACAAAATCTTCAAAGAACGAGAATTGGAAATTTTAAAGTTGAAGATGTAATAAAAACTTAAATAAATAATAAATTTCAAGTTAAAAAACCAGAAGTTCGTCCGAAACCACTTTTTATTTTTTCCACATTATTTTGAAAAAATAACTTTAAGGACTGATATAATTTATATATAAGTGAAATTCTAAATTATGAAAATTAAAACAAAAATATTTTGGAGTTTTTTTGCCGTTAGTTTAGTAATGGCATTTTTAACCACTTATATTTTTTATCTTTTATCAGGAAATGTATTAAAGAAAGTAATTAATAGTCAAATAGAAGTAAGTTCTTCTTTGATTGCTGATAAAATTGATTTATTATTGAGTTCTTATAAACGGTCATCTGAAATTTTTACCGAAAATATTACCCAAGATATTTTTACTGAAAAAAATAATATTTTAATAGATGAAAAAAAATATGAAGATATCTTAAAAAAAATTAAAGAATTCACAGAAGATATCAACTCTATATACAGAATAAATATTTTGAATAAGGACGGAATAGTTTTAATTAGTACAGATGAAAAAAATATAGGAATAGATAAAAGTCTGGACAAAATTTTCTTAAAAGGAAAAGAAACGGCAAACATAGAAGATTTTTATTTTTATAAAACGACCAACTCCCTTTGTTTAGATATTAGTGTTCCTATAATTAAGAATGGTATTTTTGTTGGTATGGTTATTATTGATTTTCGCTCCGATGATATTTATTCAATTTTATCAAAACCTACAAATAGTTGGTATACAGAAGAAATATATCTAGTAAATAAAGATTTTAGAGTTATTAGTCCAACCGTAATTTCTGAAGACATTTTTCTTAAAACAACAGCTAATACAGAAAATATTAGAGATTGTATAAAAAATAAAGGAAGTAAAAAAGACAATAATTTTTTGGTGATAGAAAATTATAAAGGAGATTTTGTAATAGAATCATATAATTATATTCCTCAAATAGAATGGTGTGTTGTTTTGGATATAAAAGAATCTGAAGCTAATATTCCTTTAATAAATCTTCTAAGTTTATTTTTTATAGCAGGATTGTTTTTTGTAATAGCTTTTAATCTCATTTCCAATTTTATAGGAAGATCTATCTTTGACCCAATACTTAGATTAAAAGAAGGAATAAATAATATAGAAAAAGAAAAATTTGACTATGATATTAGATCAAAAACAAATGACGAGATAGGAGAATTATCTCAATCTTTTGCTGATATGGTTGATAAGATTAAAAAATCAAAAGAAGAATCGGATTTAAAGGTAAAAGAGCAGACAAAAGAAATTAAAGAAACAAGTAAATATTTAGAGCAACAACAAACCGCTTTGTTAAATGTTTTAGAAGATGTAGAGGGAGAAAAGGAAAAGACTCAAAGAGAAAAAGAAAAACTGAGTATTATATTACAAAGTATTGGAGACGGTGTGTTTGTTGTTGATACAGATTTAAAAGTATTAAGATTTAACAAGGTTGCTGAAAAAATATCAGGATTTTTGGAGAAAGAGGTCGTTGGTAAAAAATATGATGAAATTTTAAATTTTGAGTCCGAAGACAGTAAAAGAAAAGGTGATAATTTTATATTAAAAGCATTACAGACAAACAAAATTCAAACTATGGAAGAAGGTTCTTTCCTAATTCAAAAAGATGGAAATAGAATTCCTGTTGACGATAGCGCTGCTCCAATAATAGACGAAAAAGGAAATACAAATGGTGTTGTTGTTGTGTTTAGAGATGTTAGTCTTACAAGAAAGGTAGATAAAATGAAATCGGAGTTTGTTTCAATAGCATCTCATCAACTGAGAACACCCCTCACAGGAATTCAATGGATTACGGAAAGGTTGTTAAAAAAATCAGAAAAATTTTCTAAAACAGAAAAAGATTATCTTAATGATCTTTATTTTTCGTCAAAAAAATTATCCCATTTGGTTGATGACCTTCTCAGTGTTTCTAGAATTGAAGGTAAAAAATTGATGTTAAAATTGGAAAAAATTGATTTTATAGAATACATTGATGAATATTTAAGAGAATTAAAACCAATATATAAAAAGAAAAATCTAATTATTGAATTTGTTAATTATCCAAAAAAATTAGAAATATTTTCTGACAGAAATTCTATGAGAAGTATTGTTCAATCTATCATATCTAATGCAATTGAGTATACTCTTGATAAAGGAAAAATAAAGATAGAAGTAAATGTAAAAAAAGACAATTTTGTTTTTGAAGTTTCTGATACAGGAATTGGTATTCCAAAAGAAGATCAAGATACAATCTTTGAAAAATTTACAAGAGGCTCAAATGCTCAAACAGTAAAAACAGATGGAACAGGTTTAGGTCTTTATATAACAAAACAAATGGTAGAATTATTAGGTGGAAAGATATGGTTTGAATCAGAAGAAGATAAAGGGACATCCTTTTTTATTAAACTTCCTATAAAATCAAATTTAGATGATAATTATTTTATTAAGACCAAGTCTTGATAATCTTAATAAATTATTTGAATTATGAAATAATTTACTGTTTTTTGTTACCAGATTTAGAATTTAAATGTTTTGTAAAAATTTTATTATCTTGTATAATTAAATTTAACAACATACATTTTTTAATAAAAAATAAATTTATAAAAAAGTCCGTAATTGATAGAAATAATTTTTAGTAAAGTTAAAAATTATTAAGACTATTAGTTATAATAGTTATAAAAAAATATGAAAAAGAAAAATATTATTTTAATAGAAGACGATGCTATTTTATCAAAAGTAGTAAATGAGGAATTGGAAGATGCTGATTTTAAAATAAGCACAGCTTTTTCTGGACGCGAGGGTTTGGATATGGTCAGATCAGAATTACCAGACTTAATTCTTTTAGATTTGATTTTACCAGAAATACATGGGTTTGATGTATTAGCTGAGTTGAAAAAAGATCCAAAAACAAAAAATATTCCCGTAATAATTCTTACAATGCTAGGAAGCGATGATGATATTAAAAAAGGCATTAGTTTGGGTGCTCAAGATTATATTGTTAAATCTCAACACGCTGTTGGAGAAATAATAGAGAAAGTAAAATCTTTTCTTCAATAAAGGTGTTTTGGTTTAAAATTTAAAAAATGCTAAATTTTAAAATAAAAAACTTTTTATATTTTTGTCTTTTTCTTATTTTAATAGGTGTTTATCCTCATAATATTCTTGCTATTGAAACAGCCACTTATAATTTTACAGGCGTAACAATATCAAATGACGGCGTCTCTCCTTATCCAATCGCGACCGAACACGATAGTGATGTTTTTCCTTGGACGATTGCAAGTGATAAAAATAGTTCGTTAAACCCAAATAATAACGAATACATAAATATTTCTACCGACAATACATTAGAATGGGTGAGTATTGACCCAGGATCTGATGATTTTATGGCGACTGATTTTGTATTTTATATTCAACAGGTGGTTGCAGATATTTCAAATGTGCAAGTGAGATGGAACGGAAATAGTGAAGCAGATTCTAACCATAGCATTTGGTTAAGACGAGATGGTCTGAGTGAATTTGGAGGGACAAATACTTGGTTTCAATTAGGAAGTTCTTTGCTTATTTCTGCTAATACCGACACAGATTTGATAAGAAGCTTAACATCAAGTTTTTCTACCTATATAAATAATTCAACTGACCGTTTTGAATTTGTTGTGTTTGGAGATAATCCTTCCCGAAGAATGAGAACGAATTATGTTGAAGTTGAGGTTGAATATGACACACCCCCTAACTTTGTTTCTGATTTATCTACTTCCAATCTAGCACTAAACAGTATTGATTTAAATTGGACAGCCTCTGGAGATGATAGTAATATCGGCACAGCAACGACTTACGATATAAGATATTCTACTTCTGTTATAAATGATGTAAATTGGGCTTCTGCCACACAGGTTTCTGGAGAGCCAACTCCATCTGTGGCAGGGACATCCGAAAGTATGACAATATCAAGTCTTTCTTCCGATACAAATTATTATTTTGGAATAAAAACAAGCGACGAAGTTCCAAATGAATCAGCTCTTTCAAATATAGTTAATGCAACAACTCATGCTGACAGTATATTTCCATCCACTATTTCCGATTTATCTTTATCAAACATAACATCATCATCAGTAGATTTAAATTGGACAGCCTCTGGAGATGACAACAATACAGGCACAGCCAGTGTTTACGACATACGATATTCTACTTCTGTTATAAATGATGGAAATTGGGCTTCGGCTACACAGGTCTTAGGAGAGCCAACCCCATCTGTGGCAGGGACATCCGAAAGTATGACAATATCGGGTCTTTCTTCAAACATCACTTATTATTTTGGAATTAAAGTTCGTGATGATTCTTCTAATGAATCTGGACTTTCAAATATTGTCACTGGAACAACAAGAACAATTGCTACACCAACAGGAGGAGTTTCACCAGCTAGAATAGTTTTTTCAGGAAAAGCATACCCTAAAAGCGAAATAAAAGTTTTGATGAAAAACAATATAGATCCTCTTTATACAAACGAACCAGAAACAACTCACAGAATAGATGAAGACGGAGATTTTTTTATTGAATATGTAGGTTTGTTAAGTGGAAATTATTTTGTTTCTATAAATGCAATTGATGTAGAAGGTAATGAAACAGGCACAATGTCTTTTAATGTTGATTTTTTTACTGAACCTAGTTTGATTGTAGAAAATATTTTATTTTCTCCCACAATGAAACTGGAAAAAGAAATTTTGACTACCGAAGATAATATAATTGTTTCAGGATACGCATCTTTAAATAGCGATATTGAGTTTAGTTTGGATAATAATGGTAATAAGTTCAATACAAAACCAGACGAAACTGGTTATTATTCTTTCAATATCCCTGCCTCTGATTTAGGAGAGGGGACTTATTTTGCAAAGGTTAAACAGACTTTGCTGGATAATTCTAGTAGTTATTCTTACCCTATAACCTTAAAAATATCTTCACTTACTTTAAACAAACCCGACTTAAACGATGATACAATAGTAGATATTGTTGACTGGAGTATCTTTTTGTTTAGATGGGGTGAAAAAAGTAATCCACTTAGAAACACTATAGATTTAAATTATGATGGTATTATAGATATAAAGGACTTTAGTATTTTTTTAAAATCCATTAAAATATAAAAATGTTTATCAAAAAAATTACAACAAAAATATTTCTAACCTTATTTTTATGTTTTGGTTTGTTTAGTATTGCAGACGCTTCTATTTTATTTTTTAATCTAGAAAAACCAGCTGTTTCTGTCGGAGATAATTTTTTTGTTGATGTTGTTATTAATACAGAAAATGATTTTATCAATGCTTCTCAGGCGGTGATAAATTTTCCTGAAGATTTGTTGGAGGTTGTTAGTATCAATAGATCAAATTCAGTTTTTGAATTTTGGGTAGAAGAACCAACCTACTCCAACGAAGAAGGGACAATAAGTTTTATTGGTGGAACAATCTCCGGATTAAATGATAGTTCTTTAAAAGTTTTCAAAATAAATTTTAAAGCAAAAAATTCAGGGTTAGCGGAAATAACCATATCAAAACCTGTCATTACGGCTAATGATGGTGAGGGGACAAATGTATTAAGAATTGTTAGAAATTCAAATATTACAATAAATAAACCAATTGTTTTTGAGACAACAGAATCTCAAAATCAAATACCTGAAATAGTAGAGATTCCAGTGATTGTTGAAAGAGAAGCTGTTATGTCTGGTTCTTTGCCTGACGCTCCTGTTGTTAGAGTTCCTTTATATTCGGATAATAAAGAATGGTACAATTACTCAGGAGAAACTATAATTTTTTGGGATTTACCAGATGATATAACAAAAGTCGCTGTAGATGTTAACAGAAACCCTAACGCAGAACCATTAAATGTAGAAGAAGATTTGTTTAATGGTAAAAATTTGGGAATCTTAAGTGAAGGGGTAAATTATATTCATGTTCAATTTAAAAATAATATTGGTTGGGGAGAAATAACTCATATTAGAGTAGCCATAGACAAGACTTCTCCTATTGGTTTTGGTATAACAACAAGAGCAAATATTTCTGACAATCCGACCCCAGAAATAAGATTTGTTGGAAGTGATAGTTTGTCGGGATATCTGAATTCTTTAATATCAATAGACAATCAAGAAGCTTTTGTTTCCACAACCACAGCACTCACCCTTCCTCCTTTGAAACCAGGAAAACACAATATTAGTGTAAGAGTTTTTGATAAAGCAGGTAATAGTATTGATGATGATTTGGAGTTGGAAATATTACCGATAGATAGTCCTATTGTTGATTTTTTTACAAAAAGAGTTTCTTTGGGTGAAAGTGTTTATATAAACGGAAAAGGAATACCAAACCAATCTGTTGATTATTATATAAGGGACAACGAGGTTGATATTTTTTCTGGTAATTTAGATGTTGATATTTTGGGAAAATGGGAGTTATCTATAAATAGTGAAGATTTGGGAAAGGGAAATTACGATATTATTTTTATTTCTCGCGATGAGAGAAATGCTCAAAGTTATCCTACAGACTTAATAAAATTTAAAGTTGGTGCCAGGACAATCTTGTCTCTCGGTTTTGTTGATTTAACCTTATTCCAAATAATATTTACAGTTTTGTTTTTGTTGATTTTTGGAGGAGGAATAACATATTGGTATTATATGTCTGAGGAAGAAAGGCGTGATGCTTACAAAATAATTTTAGGAAGAGATATTGTTTTTATAAGCAATTCATTTGATAAAAATTTGGGAGAAATGGAGACTATGTTTAGAATTCAGAAGAGACTACCTTCAGATTTTAAATCAAGAGGGCAAACAATAATAAAAGATATGCAAAAGAGGTCGGGAGATATGAAAAAATATATAACAAAAACAATTAAAAAGTCGTAATTATTAATTAAGTTAATACGAATCCACGAATGCATGCGAATACCACGAATCAAGTTCACACGAATTTGGCACGAATCATTCGCATAAAATTTAATTAGTGGTATTAGCATGCATTCGCGGATTCGCATTATTTTATGGAAAAATACAAAATAGCTCTAATTGAAGATGATAAAATTTTATCAAAAGCTTTAAAAGAAGAGTTGGAGGAATCTGGTTTTGAGGTTTTGCAAGCATATGATGGAGAAGAAGGTTTCATTTTAGTTCAAAAAGAAAAACCAAGTTTAATTTTATTAGATATAATAATGCCAAAATTAGACGGGATTTCATTATTGAAAAAATTAAAAGATGATGAAGATTTAAAGAAAATACCAGTAATTATGTTAACAGTTTTTGGTTCTTACAAAAAAATAGCAGATACTATTGATATAGGAGCAGAAGCTTATTTTATAAAAGATCAACAAAATATGGAAACAGTGGTCAGATCTATAAAGGAAATGTTGGAATCTAAAAATAAACAGATAAGCTAAAAATAAGATTTAAAAATAAAGCAGTCCACCTTCAACTTTTTACCCAAATAACTTTCAAAGAAAGTTAAACGGGCAAGAAAAGTTGAAAGTGGACAAGTCCAGTATAAAATAAATTTTAAGTCTAAAACCTCTTTAAATTAAAAAAGAAATAAGTAAAAAATCTTGATATAAATCAAGATTTTTTACTTATTTCTTTTTTCAGTTCAATCATTTTTAGCTCTCTTTCCACCATAGCTTTGTTTATTCTTTCTAATTCTCCAATTTTTTTCATCAATTCTTTTGTCCTTATCCCCACTTCTTTTTTAAGTTTTTTTTCTGAATCTATAAAAATCTTTTCAATCTTTTTTGTTTTAGATATATCCCTCGATACTCCAAAAATACCAATGAGTTTACCTTTATCATCGTTAACTGGAGTTATTGTTTCTAGACAGACATCTCTGTCAGAACCTTCTTCGGTATGTCTTATTTCTATTATACTAGTTTTATTATTTTTTATTGCTTTTTCAAAAGCTTTTTTTATTTTTAGCTTGTCTTCTTCTATTACCGAATCGGTAATATTCCAACCAGAATTAATTGCATTTTTTAAATTTTTTAAATTGTGTTCTTCTATTCCAGCTGGATTTATATATAATAAATTACCGTTTGTATCAAACAATTTAATACAATCAGGGCTTGTTTCAACCAGCGCTTTGTATCTGCAACATATTTCTTTTAGACTTAACTCGTCTCTATTGCATTCATTTTTTTTCATTTTGTTTGTATTTTTTAATTTGTTCTTTTAATTCAATCATTTTTAATTCCCTACCTGTCATAGTGTTGTTTAATTTTTCCAATTCTTCAATTTTTTGTTTCAATTTTTCCTCACTTTCTTTTAACTCACTTATATCTCTTGATACCCCAAAAATACCAATAAGTTTACCTTCATCATCTTTGACAGGAGCTATTGTTTCTAGACAAACATTTTTATTGGAACCTTGTTTAGTGTGTCTTATTTCTATAGTGCTTATTTTGTCTTTTTCTATAGCGTCTTTTAAAGCCCTTGTAAATTTAATTTTATCTTCTTCAATAACAGTATTAGTTTGCCTCCAACCATTATCAACGGCTTCCTTGAGATTTTTTAGGTAATGTTCTTTAAGTCCAGCTGGATTTATATACAACAAATTTCCCTCAATATCAAAAAGTTTTATACAATCTGGACTAATTTTTGTTAAGACATCAAATTGTTTGATTATTTTTTTGTCTTTTTTATTCACAAATAAATTATATCACATGATATATAAAATTTTACAACTCAATAAGTGTATAAAATAGTCAAAAGTCTATATTTACTGTTCTGAATTTTTACTTAAAAAATCCGGAGGAGTAGTAAATCTAGAATAAAATAAATTCATAACTTCATCTCAAAATTCTTTTTAGAACACGGTGTGTTTTGGTAGATACAAACAGTGTTAGTAATTAAATTATTTGTTATAATTTAATTACTAGGTTTTAAAAGTAATAATAATAAAAAAATATGTCTATAGAATGGAAAGAGGAATATCTTCTTGGTTTGCAAAAAATTGATAATCAGCACAAAAATTTATTCAAAATAATGAATGAACTTTATAATATAATTAATGAAAAAAAAGATTTTACTCTAATTAAAAATTTAATAAAAGAATTGAATACCTATGCGGAAGAACACTTTGGTTTGGAAGAAGGTTATTTTGAAAAATTTAATTTTGAGTTAAAAGAACATCATATAAAGTTCCATCGGGAATTTAAAGAAAAAATAATAGAATTAGAATTAAAAAACAAAGAAGACAAAATCCAGGCTTGTTTTGATTTAATAGACTATTTAGAAAATTGGTTTCTCGGACATGTTTTGCACGAAGATAAACAGTATGTAGATCTTTTTAAAAGCCACGGAATAGAATAATCTATATGGAAAAACAAAAAAGAATTTTAACACTACCTAAAAATATTTTTTTTCTTGGAATAACAAGTTTTTTAAACGATTTTTCTTCGGAAATGGTTTATTCTGTTTTTCCTGCTTTTTTTACTTCTGTTTTAAAAGCGGGAGCTTCTTCTTTGGGAATAGTGGAGGGCTTTGCTGAAGCCGCATCAAATATATTTAAAGCATATTCAGGTAATCTTTCTGATAAATTTCAAAGAAGAAAATCTTTTGTTGTTTGGGGGTATGCTTTATCAACTTTCACTAGACCTTTTTATATTTTAACTTCTACTGTCGCTGGGGTTTTCGGGCTTCGTTTTTTGGATAGATTGGGTAAAGGAATGAGAGATGCTCCTCGTGATTCTATTATTTCTTTGTCTACACCCAGCAGTGAATTGGGTAGGTCGTTTGGTTATCACAGGGCGATGGACACCGCAGGTGCTATTTTTGGACCACTTACTGCTTATTTTTTGTTGAGCCATTACCCCCTGAGATTTGATATTGTTTTTATAACAGCTTTTGTTGTGGGTATTATGGCTATTGGAACTTTGGCTTTCATAAAGGATATTAAAAATCATATTAAGCCTGACACAGACGGTGTTTTTAAATCTTTTAAAAAACACTCAAATAAATTTAAATTTTTTTTATTAGCTGTTTTTGTTTTATCAATAGGAAATATTCCTATTGCTATTTTATTATTAAAAACAGAATCAATTGGTTTAGCTATTGCCAGTATCCCGTTATTTTATATGGTTTACAATATTTCTTTTTCAGGATTTTCAATAGCAGGGGGAAATATTAGTGATAAATTTGGAGCAAGAAAAACATTAATGATAGGATATTTATTTTTAATTTTTTCTTACATTATTTTTATTTATGTTAGTACTTCTGTTTTTTTAGTAATAGGATTTCTGTTGCTAGGAATTTTTTCTGCTATGACTGATGGTGTAGTTAGGTCTTTAGCTTCTCAATTAAGCACAGAAGATTTGAGAGGAGGAGCTTTGGGTTTAACTAGTGCGTCAATAGGATTTGGGTCGCTTGTTGCTGGAATAGGAGGAGGTTTTTTGTGGCAAAATTTTGGACCATCTGTTGCTCTTATTACTGCCTCTCTTGTTGTTGCTTCTGGTATATTTTTATTCTCACTAGCCCTAATAAACGGAACTCATTTTGATAAAAAAAATAATTTTTAAAATATGGATCATAATCACACAAACAATCACACATCAATGATAAGCGATTTCAAAAAACGCTTTTGGGTATCTTTGGTTTTGTCTGTCCCTGTTTTATTACTTTCTCCTTTGGTTCAAAATTTATTTAATATAAAAATTTCTTTTACGAACGATATTTTTGTAATTTTTGTTTTTTCTTCCATTATATTTTTTTATGGAGGAAAACCTTTTTTTGACGGAATAAAAAGAGAATTAAAAGCAAAAAATCCAGGGATGATGACTTTGGTGGCTGTGGCTATAACAGTTGCTTATTTTTATAGTGGTAGTGTTATATTGGGGCTGAAAGGAGAACATCTTTTTTGGGAATTAAGCACTCTTATTGATGTTATGTTGTTGGGTCATTGGATAGAAATGAAAAGTGTTTTAGGTGCGTCAAAAACATTAGAAAAACTTTTAAAACTTATGCCAAAAATCGCGCATAAAGTAGAAGGTTCTTCGGTCAAGGATATTCCTGTTGAAAATTTGGTTGTTGGGGACAGAGTTTTAATAAAACCAGGAGAAAAAATACCGGTGGATGGAATTGTTGTTGATGGTTTTTCAACAATAAACGAATCAATGTTAACGGGAGAGATAAAGCCTGTTGAAAAGAATATTCACGATGAGGTTATAGGAGGTTCAATAAATGGAGATGGTTCTATTACGGTTGAGATTTCTAAAGTAGGAAAAAATACTTATCTTTCTCAGATTTTTGAATTAATAAAAAGTGTTCAAGAAAATAAATCTAAGACTCAAAACATTGCTGATAAATCTGCTAAGTGGCTCACAATAATCGCTTTGAGTGGGGGGACGATAACATTATTTTCTTGGTTTTTGTTTTCATCTCAAACTTTTAGTTTTGCTATAGAAAGAGCGATTGCTGTAATTGTTATTGCTTGTCCCCATGCTTTAGGATTGGCAATTCCTCTTGTTGTTGCATTTTCTACTTCTATTTCTGCAAGTAAAGGATTTTTAATCAGAAATAGAACTGCTTTTGAAAATGCTAGAAATATCAAAACAATCATTTTTGATAAAACAGGAACACTCACATTGGGTAATTTTTATGTTTCTGATATTAGTGTTTTGGTTGATTATATAAATGAAGAAGAACTACTGAGCTTAACAGGTTCTTTAGAGCTTTATTCACAGCATCCTATTGCTCAAGCTATTGTCAAAAAAACAAAAAAATTAAAAAAAGTATACAATTTTAAATCTATAACAGGAAAAGGAGTTGAAGGTAATATTGATGGGAAAAAAGTCAAAGCAGTGAGTTTTAGTTATCTTTTAGAAAACAATATAGAAATAAAATCAAAGATAGAAGAAAACGACAAAACAAAAGTTTTTGTTTTGGTTGATAATGTGCCTGTCGGGATAATTTCTCTTGATGATGAAATCAGAAGTGAAGTCAAAGACACTATTGTAAAATTAAAAGAAATGAAGATAAGGACAATAATGATTACAGGAGACAATGAAGAAACCGCAAAAAGGATTGCAAACAAAATCGGCATTGATGAATATTTTGCAAAAGTTTTACCAGACAAAAAGGCAGAAAAAATAAAACAAATTTTGTCTACAGAAGGAATGGTTGCGATGGTGGGGGACGGAGTTAATGATGCTCCTGCTTTGGCTCAGGCAGATATTGGTATAGCGATTGGTTCTGGCACAGATATTGCTTTGGAAACAGCAGATATTATTTTGGTGAGAAACGACACATCAGATATTATAAAAATAATTTCTTTTGCTCAAAAAACATACAATAAAATGTTGCAAAATATTTTTTGGGCGAGTGGTTATAATATTGTTGCTCTTCCTTTAGCTGGAGGAGTAGCTTACGGATTTGGAATTGTTTTGTCTCCAACAATAGGGGCGGTATTTATGTCGCTTTCAACAATAATCGTTGCTATAAATGCGAGATTGCTTAAATTTTAATTTATAATTGCTATAATATAATTATGGAAATATTTAATTTTATATCTTTAGACCAAGTTTTGATTGTTGTTTTGAGAACCGTAATAATATTTATTTTTGCTTTTTTTATTTTGCGCTTGTTGGGAAAAAGAAGTCTATCTCATTTTACTTATTTGGACCTACTTCTTATTGTCGCCCTAGGTTCTGCTGTGGGAGATGTGATGATTTATGAAGAATCTATTGCACAACTTTTTTCTTCTATCGTAGCAATTTCAGTTGTTGGTTTTATTGTCAAATTTTTAAACGAAACCACATCTCATTTTAAAAAAGTAGAAAAACTTGTTGTTGGAGAAGCAAGATTGATTATAAAAGATAGTAAGGTAATCAAAGAAGCACTATCTCAAGAAGATATGAGTGAAAGTGAGTTAAGAGCCGTTTTAAGAATAAAAGGTTTTGAAAATTATGATTCTATTAAAAAAGCTTTTATTGAATCAGATGGGGAAGTAAGTATTATCACAAAAAGTATTGATAAAAAATAATTTTAAAAATTTAAAAAAACACCAATTTGGTGGTTTTTAAATTTTAGAATATTTCCTTTCGTATATGACAATAAGGAGTGCCTCCTTTTCGGACATAGTATTTTTGATGATAGTCTTCTGCTGACCAAAAAGTTGTTGCTTTTTGTAATTTTGTAGCAACTTTATATCTCTTGTTTTCAAGAAGCTTGATTATTTTTTCTGACACTTCTTCCTGTTCGTCGTTTGTATAAAAAATAACAGACCGATATTGTTCGCCGATATCAGGACCTTGTCTGTTTATTTGAGTAAAATCGTGTATCTCAAAAAATAACTTTACCAATTTTTCAAAATTTATTTTTGATTCGTTGTAAATCACTTTTAATGTTTCGGCGTATCCTGTTGTTCCTGTTGAAACTTGTTCATAAGTAGGGGCTTTGTTTGTTCCTCCCATATAACCAACTTCGGTTTCTATTACACCATCTAAGTTTTGGAAGTGATATTCTACTCCCCAAAAACATCCTCCTGCAAAATATATTATCTTCATAAAAGTAAGTTTTGATTAGTTAATGTTTAATTTTTCTCATGATTCATAATTCTTGATTCATGATTCTAAAATTTTTGTGAAAATTTTATTTGTCTTTAATAAAATCCATAGAAATAGAATTTACACAAAAACGAGTATTTTTATCTGTCATTTTTTCACCTGTAAAAACATGCCCTAAATGAGCCCCACAATTATTGCAAATTATTTCTGTTCTCTCTCCATCTGTGTCAGGAATTTGTTTTACAGCCCCTGTGATAGCATCATCAAAACTAGGCCAACCACAATGAGCATCAAATTTATTTTCCGAACGATAAAGTTCTGCTCCACATCTTTTACAAATATAAGTGCCTTGTTCGTAAAAATCGTCATACTTTCCTGAAAAAGGTTTTTCTGTCTCTTTGTTTACAATCACACTTTCTTCTTCGGGAGTTAGTTTTTTGTATTCTTCTTTATTCATAATTTTATTATATCAAAAATAAAGTTATAAACTTGGTTTTTTGTGAATAAAAAAGTTATAATTTATATTATTAGTATAATTATATAAATAAGTTATATGAAAAAAATATTATTGTTTTCGTCTATTTTATTAACACCCACATTAGCACTTGCTAATGTTTGGGGAGAAGGTTTTGAGGGATGTGGTAGTTGGGGAGGAGGTATGATGTCTGGTTTTTATGGATTACCAAGTATCATTTGGTCAATCGTTGGAGTTTTGGCGATTATCTGGCTATGGAATCAGATAAGTAAGAAAAAATAAAACTATGTTTAAATTATTTAATTGGGACGAAAAAATGAGCATTGATAAAGATGTTATTGATGATCAGCATAAAACAATGATGATGTCGGCCAATTTATTATTTGAATCTTTAAGTAAAGGAAAAAGTAAAGATGTAATTATTGGCGGAATAAATTGTTTGAGAAATTATATTTTAGAGCATTTTGATTACGAAATAGCTTATATGAAAAAGCATAATTATCCAGCACTTGAAGAACATTTAAAATCTCACGAAGAGTTTTTAAATAAATACGAAGAATTTTTAAAAAGAGTTAAATCAAAAGAAGTCAGCGGAGAATTGGCAGTAGAAATTTATTCTTTTATTTCTAATTGGTTTATCAGTCATATAGAAAATGAAAATATCCGATATCATGATTTTTGGAAAAACAAAGAAGCCTAACACAATAAAAAATACCTCGCTAAAAGCGAGGTATTTTTTATTGTGTTAGGCTTTGTTTACTTCAACAGCGTTAAGTCCTTTTGGACCCTGTGCTACTTCAAAAGTAAGCTCATCACCTTCACGTAGGTCGTTAAATTCAACGTTTTTCAATTCATTAGCATGAAAGAATAGATCTTTATCTGAACCTTCTTGTTTGATGAATCCAAAACCATTGTTTAAACGAACGATAGTTCCTTTTTGCATTTCTTATAAGAGAAATTATTCTAATAACAAGATTTTCCGAAGAAAATCTTACTCAAAATCAGAATACTGTACGATAAAACCCGACTTAATTCTCTTACAGTTTTGACTTGATTAGAGAGATAATAACATATTGGATATAGATTGTCTATCTCGTAATGACAAATTTTGCGAAGCAAAATTTGTCAACGGGAAAGCTCCTTTTTTCCGTTGACTAAATCCTAAATCTTAATTCTTAAATCTAATTTTTTATTCATAAAAAATTTTCTATCTTCTCCAGTTTCTTTTCCTTCTATTATTGTTAGTCGCTGATACTTTTGTTGTTTCGTGACATACGAAAGTTAAAGCTTTTCCTGCATTTCCTCCACGACCAGTTCTACCAATACGGTGAATATAATCTTCATAACAAGAAGGAAGTTCATAATTGATTACATGAGTAACATTTGGAATATCTATTCCTCTTGCGGCAACATCGGTTGCAACCAAAACATTTACATCATTATCTTTAAAAGATTTTAAAGCTTGTTGTCTTTGAGTGTGATTTTTGTTTCCGTGGATTGATTTTACTTTGATACCTTTTTGAGAAAGAAGTCCTGACAATTTTTCTACTCCGATTTTTGTTTGTCCAAATATCAGCACTTTGTTAAATTCTGGTTGAATCAACAAATTATGCAAAAGATTAAATTTTGTATCTTTTTGTGCATAAACAACATCTTGGTCAATACTTTCTGCTGTATCTGTTGTTCTAACAGAAATATGAATAGGATCATTCAAAAAATCATTGATTATTTTTTTGATATCGTCTGACAATGTTGCTGAAAAGAAAAGAGTTTGATGTTTTTTTGGCATCGCAGACATCAAAAAACGCATATCATTTACAAACCCCATATCAAGCATTCTGTCAGATTCGTCTAAAACGATTGTTTCAAACTTGTTTATATTCAATTTACCTCTATTGATTAAATCTTTAATTCTTCCAGGAGTTCCAATAACAAAATTGTGTGTGCGTTGTAAATCTTTTATTTGTCTGTAAATCGGCATACCACCAACAGTACAAACAGAGAATATTCTCATTCCTTGGGAGAATTTTATCAATTCTTGATTGATTTGAATCGCCAATTCTCTTGTGGGGGCAAGGATTAAAATATTTTGTCTCTTGTCTCTTGCTACTTTATCTAACAAAGGAATAACAAAAGCCGCTGTTTTACCAGTTCCTGTATTAGCAATACCCACAATATCGCGACCATTCAAAACTTGTGGGATTGCCTGATCTTGAATCGGTGTAGGGTGGCTGTAGCCCGATTTTAAAATTGTTTGTTTAAGACATTCATCAATAGCAAAATCTGCAAAAGAGTTTGTTGGTGTGTAGGGAATAATCTCTGCCATAGGAAGAGCCTTGTTAATGAATTTAGAAATATCATTAAATTGGCTTCTTTTATTGTTTCCTCTTGGACGATTAAAATTTCTTGCCCCACCACGATTGGTATTAAAACTTGTTCTTTTTCCACTAGGTCTTTTACCAAAGCGATGGCTTTGGTTTGTGTTTTTATTATACATATATTTTCTTTCCGCTAGTCTTTAATTAAAAAAGGATAAGTCGACTAGGATCTCATAACTTCCAGAAAATAAATGAATATATACGGACACATAGGAGATATAACTTACTGCGCAAGTGTATAGTAATTTGATACTATTGTCAATGATTTGTACCCATCATTTTCGTCGTTGAGGACGTATTAGATAATATAAGAATCTAACCATAACCTCGAAATAACAAACCCTGGCGCGCCAATTATTTTTCTAAATTTTTAATGATTTTTTAAATATTTTTTTCTTTATTCTATCAATTTCTTT
>Ga0214472_10002155_pt1 | contig 21420 bp, 16 predicted proteins | sample RVTome_6_FD_207662 | JGI IMG/M metagenome (GOLD analysis project Ga0214472, IMG submission 207662) | Soil microbial communities from uranium-contaminated site in the Upper Colorado River Basin, Wyoming, United States - RVT140D175 | ecosystem: Environmental > Terrestrial > Soil > Contaminated >...
CTGTTCCTGCGCCTGAAGAAAGAGCTCATTCAGGTCGGCAGCGACGAAGTCTCACGAATCGAAGCCTGCGGCGACCATGTCAACGTCCACGTGCGGGGGGATCGGCATCTCATTCATCTGAGCCTCAAAGAGATGCAGCGACATGTGGACCCTGAAAAGTTCCTGCAAATTCACCGCTCACACATCATCAATCTGGATCATGTCGCGACGCTGCGGCCCTACGACGCTCGACGGTTCGTGGTCGCGCTGAGCGATGGTAGCGCGATCGTCGCGAGCCGAGCGGGAACACGACTGCTGAAGCGCCTCACTCTGGACTGACGATAACTGCGAGTTTCGATCGTTCAAGAGAGCGGCGCGCGTCCAAGCCAGCCCGAGCGGCATTCGACTACTCTTCTCCTGCGACTCAGGTTCAATGTCTAGCGAGGATGATGCCGTCATTTCCCCGATGCTCCGCTCTTTCACAGCAGAGACATACTCGACGCCGACGGCTTCGTGTCAGCCACGCCCCCAATCGTGGCCCCTCACCGCCAAGACGCGCACGGTGAGATCGAGTCGCTGCTCATTGCACCCCTTCGCGTGAAGTTCTCGCGCTCATTGAGCGTGGGACAATCACGTTCCGTGTCACCACCGTCTATCCACGTTCTGGGGGTACATCGCATGAAGAGAGCAACGTTCTTCACGCTGAGTCTCCTGACCATCTTCAGCGTTGCCTTCACCGCTTCGGCGGTAGAGACAAAGGGTCAGGGACGAGCGGACGCCAAGCCGGAGTTCAGTCAATGGCATCCGGACAACATCTTGCGTAGCAGTGGCAGGGTCACGTCGTTCAAGAACGGCGGCTCGGCCGATACGCTTTGCATCTATGGCGGGCCTGGGTCGCTCCTCGGGAAGTTTCAGCAGGCAGATCTCATCACACCGGACAGCCAGAGCTGGACGGAACACGATCCGACCGATCAGCCGACGCTCTGGCAACGGTCGACGTTCAACATGGGAAACCTCAACGGGCATGGCGGAGGCAACTTCGGCATGTGGGCGGGTCAGACGAGCGCGCAGCAGCCCGGCTATGCGTCGGCACCGGGTTATGGCAACAACTGGAATGCCCTCATCGAGTACCGCACAACGGTGAGCAATCCCGCTGTCGGCCAGACGGTGAGCCTGGACCTCGTGCTCAACTACGAAACGGAGGGCGGCTTCGACTTCCTGACAGTCGAGTACGACTCGGCGGGTGCCTCGAAGACCGTGCTGAATCTGTCGGGAACGAACAAGGTCGTGGGGAACATCTTCCCGGCGCCGGGCGTGGTCTACAGCTCCTTGACGCCGGGTGCCATCACCTTCGAGTCCAACAGCTATTCGGGGCCCGGGAACGATGAGATCATCATTCGCATGCGGGCCACCTCCGACGGCGGTTGGTCCGACGAGGACGGGCTCAATCCCACGACGGCGGGGCATTCGCAAATCGACGACATCACGGTTACCCATCTCGATGGAACGGACATCGAGAACTTCGAGGGCGCGGGGCCGTATGAGTGGAATCCTGAGAAGGCGCCGTTTGCCGGCTTCTTCGGCAAGTTCTTCAGCCGAGTGACCGATCTGGACCCGTGCCGCGACGCAGAATCACCTGTGATGGGCTTCGTCGACGACGGCACACCTCCTTCCAATCCCAGCTACACGGGGACGGGCACCGGGGGGACGACCTCCGACAATTGGAGCTATGGGGTTCCCGGTGGCTGGGTGACGAACTACAACGGTGGCTTGAGCCTCGGCGCTCTGTCCAGCCGCAACGAGTTCTGGAGCCCGCCGATCCAGTTCGACCTGCCGGGCCCGGCCGACGACGGCATCGATTTCGCAGGGCTGTTCTACAAGGTCTCGGTCTACGAACATCTTCCCCTGACCTCGGGCAACTTCTGGCAGTGGCATGTGCGCGGCTCGACCGATGGCGGCGTCAACTGGTCGCCGTGGGCGAACCGTTCGTTCGTATACTTCTCAGGCACTCCGCGCTGGGTGAACAACAACGGCGCCGTTGGCGATCTCGTGCCGCCTGGGCCGACGCACGTGCAGTTCCGTCTGCTGTGGCGGGACGACGCGGCGCTCTTCGCCTTCGCGGGCACGGACGCAACGCCTTCGCCGTTCATGGACAACTTCAGTGTTCAGAAGTATCGGGTCTCGGGCCCGACCTTCGCGAGCCGAAACATCGATCTGTTCAACGATGGCTTTGCCCAGAGTGGCGCCACCAGTCTCTCGAGTCAGGTGATGCGCGATCAGATGGACGTACGCATCGATATGGCACGAGACGTGAATTCTGGAGTCACGTTCAACGTGCCGGGAGATTCCATCATCGTCGACGTGAGCTCGGTCATCCCTGGCGTGGCGATCACGGATTCGCTGAATCAGATCTCCATGCACTACAGCCTCAACATGAATCCGCTCTTCGAGAGCGGGATTCGCGCAAACGCTCCGGTGACAGGCGCGGGGACGGGAACCTACGGCTGGGATCAGAGCGAGGGAACGATCAACCCCACCCAATCCGTCACCAGCACGGGCGTGGCGATCGCCGATCGTTATGCCTTCGACTTCCCGGACGAGAATTTCATGTATCCGGGAGATGTCCTCGAATACTACATCCGGGCCATCGATGACGACGCCAGAACGACGACTTTCCCAGCCAGCATCGCCGGATTCGACGATACGAGCACGGCGTACCTGCGGACGTTCACGGTGCGGGGACTGCCGACCTTCACCAATACGGACGGTGATACGCCCGATATCTTGCTGGTCAATGACTTCGGACGGCGTGGTGGGGAGAACGACTATCTACAGGCGTTTGGCCAGCTCGGACTCCAAGAGGGAGTGCACTTCGACACCTACACGGTGATGGGTCCTTCCTCGAATGTTTCCAACGGAATCGGTAGTTCGGGTGCGCACGGAGCGACGTCCGACCAGTTGCGTGGCTACAACTGCGTCATCTACGTCAATGGCGACCTCTCCGGAAACGGCCTGAGCGACGGATCTTCGACCGGCAACAACGACAAGGGAGACGATGTCGGCGCCCTGACGGGCTGGGTCGGCCAGAACGCGGACCGCTCGATTGCGCACTTCGGCGACTACATCGCGAGTCATCTCAGTGCCAGCGGTTCCTCGGGGCAGAACTATCTATCGTCCGTCATGGGTGTGCAGTACGTGTCCAATGACGTGCGGCCGACCATCGACAATCAGACGGCGCCACGGGTCATTCCCACGGGCGCGGTTGTGGGATTCACCGAGCAGTGGATCGCCTACGGTGGTTGCCTCGCGATCAACCGCTTCGACCACATCACTCCGGGCGGTGGGGCCGTGAGTTCCCATGGATTCGAAATCCTGGGCAGCCCCGGCTCATTCTACGGCGGAAGTTCGGCAGCGGTGGTCCTGGATCGCCTGGACGGGTTGAACCGGAAGGTCAGCATGACCTTCCCCTACGGCTTCGTCTATGTCTGGAACGACACGAGCAAGGCGGGCGGACTCTCGACCCGCTCGGCCCTGCTGGAGGAGATCCTCAATTTCTTCGGCGGCAATCATTTGCCAGCGCCCGGGCCGGCGACACCGGCGGATGGAACGCCAGAGCCGAAACTGAGTGTGGCGGGGAACTACCCGAACCCGTTCAATCCTTCGAGCACCATCAAGTACGCCATCGGCGTGCGCGGCATGGTCGAGGTCAAGATCTACAACACGCGCGGCGAACTCGTGCGCGCGCTCCTGCGCGAGGTGCAGGACGCGGGTGAGCACGCCGTCACGTGGAATGGTCTCGACCGAAGGGGCACGCCCGTGGCCAGCGGCGTCTATCTCTATCAGGTGGCAGCCAACGGCTTCCATCAGACGAACAAGATGGTGATGATCAAATAAGCACGGCGGAAACCGAGAGAAAGGAGAACGGGCGGGGAGTCAATCTCCCCGCCCGTCTGCAAGTGCCGCTCGTCGAAGATGATCACATGATCGAGGCTCTGATCCGGATCGTCCCGATCACCCGCTCGACATGACCGTTTTGCTACGCACGATAGCCGGCCCGGTGCCAGCTGCTCGACGGGTGTAGGTTCAGATTCGACCGGGCCAACGTAACAATTGGCTGGGGCGCACTCCTACTGATTCTTGCACCGCTTGTAATGCCTCCGAGCCTTCGCGCGGTTGCCGCAACTGTCCATCGAGCACCACCTTCGCGAGCGGTTTCGGCTTCGGTCGAGGAAGAGCCAGTTGCAGCTGTTGGCGTTGCACTCCCGGATGCGTTCCAGGTCGTCGGAGGTCAGAAGTTCGGCCGCCGAAAGAGCGATCGGCCAGAGCGGGGACGCGAGTTCAGTCGACGCCCGCGTCCAGCGGAACTGTCCTTCGTCCTGCTGGAGCTGCTGCCCGGCGCGGGCGATGGCGAGCGCCGCATTCAGCCGGTCCAACTCGGCCGCGGCGAACTCGCGCCGACCAGCCGTCGCGGAGAAGATCCGGTAGACAGCCTCGCGCAGCTCCAACGCTTCCTTCCACACAGCCTCGCTGCGGGCGGCGCCGATCATCGCGCCGGCTTCGATCAGATCCGAGGCGTCCCCTCGGTCGAGGCAGCCTGCCTGCATGACGAACGCGACGAGGGCAGGGTAGCCGCCGAGTTTGTCCGTCTCCTGCCGGCTTCGATCCTCCCACGTATTTGCAAAGTCAAGGCAGAGAGCACCGCCAGAGAGCTCAAATCGTGGAATTGGGCTGATTTCTCGCTTTTCATCCATGCTCTGAATATAACCCCAATTCCACCCCTTTACAGGTTAGAAATCCATTCATAAACTAACCAACATAGTCTTTCTAGGAGGTTATGATGTCCAAGACGCTGAAGATCGAAAGCGGGACCCTGGCCGACCAGCTGGAGCGCTCCTTCCGCGGTGGCGCGTGGCACGGCCCCGCCATCACCGAGGTACTCTCCGGCGTGGATGCAGGTCTCGTGCGCCGACGCCCCTTCGGAGGCGGCCACAGCATCTTCGAACTCGTTGGACACATCGGCTTCTGGATGGACGCCGCGAGCAAGCGGATCGGGGGGGCGGGAGCGGAGGACACGGATTCGGGGTGGCTTTCCACGGACGATGGTTCGGATGAGGCGTGGGATGCGGCCCGGCAAACCCTCGAGAACTCCTACTCCGGGCTGCGTTCGGCGGTGATCGCTCTCTCCGATGAACAGCTCGATCATGCCATCTCGCATGCCGATCCCACCATACGGGGGCTCTTGATGGGAATCCTGCAGCACAACGCCTACCACGCAGGGCAGATGATGCAAATCCTCAAGACGGTTGCGGGGAAGGGCCCATGATCCGGACACATACACGTCGGCAGGCAGAACCGGCGGACACGGCGGTGCCGCTCCTCGAAACGCGGTACGAACCCTCGATGGGCGGCTGAGTTCGATGTGAGGTCTGCCACGACGAGATCTCTGGGACGCAGTTGGCCGAACATCCGCTGGTCTCCGTCTGCCTGGAGTGTCTCTCGGAGGAGGAACGCTGTGCACTCGAACGCGACCTCGAGTCCGCGGGCAAGGCGCAGCGATATCTGCTACCTCCCCGGCAGATCAACGTGGACGGATGGGAGTTCGCCTATTCGTGGGAGCCATTTGGGACGGTGTCTGGAGATCATATCGATCTCTTACGTCCGCGAGACCATCGGGAACCGCTCCATCTGATGCTGGGCGATGTCTCCGGCAAAGGAGTCGCGGCATCCCTCATGCAGTTGCATCTTCACGCGCTGTTTCGGGCCTTGGCGCCGCTGGAGGCGAGCCTGTCCGCGCTCTTCGACCGCGCCAATCAGCTCTTCTACGAGGCGACTGAATCCAATACCTACGCCACGCTCACCGGACTCCGGCTGTTCAACGACGGGCGGGCGGTGATCGTCAACGCCGGACATCCGCGGCCACTCATCGCCGACCAGCGCGGCGTGAGGCCGATCGAAGGTGCATCGCTTCCCGTGGGGATGTTCGACTGCGTGGACTATGCCGAACGCCAGATTCAGTTGCGCCCAGGCGAGACGCTTCTGCTCTACACGGACGGATGGACCGAGGCAGAGGTCGATGGGGAACAGTACGGAGTTGGGCGCGCCGCCGCCGCGCTGCGAGCCTCGATGCATCTCGCACCGCGGGAGCTCCTCGCTGCATGCCGGGCGGATCTGGATCTGTTCCTCCGAGGAGCGCCCCGCTCGGATGACATCACGATGGTGGCGCTGCGAAGGATCGCCAGCGCACTTGCTCGAGACGACGACGATCACAAGAAGCGCGCAGGTCGCAGCAGGACCGACTGAGACCTTCTGCGCAAGAAATCGTTCGCACTGCCGGCCATGCAGTAGCCAGCTTTCTCATCCTCTGGAGCTGGACGGCCGGCACGAATCTTCGATCACAGAATTGTTGCGCGGTCTTCGTGACGCGACTGCCGCGATGCCCACGCAAGCCTCGTCACAAATTCGGATCCGTTGAATGCTGAGAGCTGCAAGGCCAACAGGCCAACACGCAGGTGTATGCTAGCGGGCGCCACCAGCAAGTTGTTGTGAATTATCGTCTTTCCCGCGAGCATCCGTGAGTAGTCCACTGGGCTGTCGAACGACCCGCATGCATCCCCCGACACACCAATTTCCTGCGAAGACCGAAGACCTCGGGACGGCGTTGATTCGCAGTCTGCTGTTTCACCAAAACGACTCTCAGTTCCGTGCTCATTGGATCAACTGTTGCTTGACGGTCTGACTTGCGTCGGCGATGTGTGACGCCATAGGCGTTTCGCACTCGTTCGTTCTGCAGGTCAAGGAGGCCCATAACAATGATATCGAATCGAATTCTGTTTGTGGCCCTGCTCATTCCGATACTGGCGGTGATGGGTTGTACTGGTGATGACGGTCCGGCAGGCCCTCCGGGAGCCGACGGCACCGCTACCTGTCTGGAATGCCACAACACTCAGGTTCAGCAGGACATCGCGATCCAATACACCCGTTCGCAGCATGCACTGGGCGAGTTCGTCGACTACGCGGGTACCCGTGACAGCTGCGCCCGCTGCCATTCCGGTGGCGGATTCGTCGAGTTCGTCCTGACCGGCGAGGTTCAAGCAGGGGACATCAACGACGCCGGTCCGATCAGCTGTCAGCACTGCCACAGCGTCCACACCGAATTCGAGGTCACCGACTACGCGCTGCGGACCACGGCGCGGGTGCCGTGGATCGCCGACGCGGGCTTCGGCGACACCAGCGCCGACTATGGCACCAACGCCAACATCTGCGCGAACTGCCACCAGTCGCGCCGGAATGAGCCGAACATCACCAACCCGGGTGCGACTTTCGAGATCACCAGCACCCACTACGGACCGCATCACGGCGCCCAGGCCAACGTTTTTGCGGGCACCCTCTGGGCGGAGATCCCGGGCTCGACGGCTTACCCGACGACTTCGCTCCATCTGTCGCAGGGTGCTGACTGCCTTACCTGCCACATGGGCGATTATTCCAGCGACGCCGGCGGCCACACCTGGTGGCCAAGCCTGGATGCCTGTCAGGGCTGTCATGCGACCGCGTCGTTCGACTACAACGGCTTCCAGACGAATATCCAGACCAAGCTGGATACCCTGCGCGATCTCTTGATCGGCGAGGGTGCCGTGGAGTGGGTCGTCGTGGACGAAGCCTACGAGCCCGTCGTCGGGTTCTACGACATGGTCGTGGCCCAGGCATTCTTCAATTGGATCGGCCTGACCGAGGATCGAAGCAAGGGTGTACACAACCCGCGCTACATCGAGGCCCTGATTGACAACTCGATCGAGGCCCTAGAGGCGCGTTTGCCATAGCCTGTCGAGCCTAAGGGGCTGACGAAGGGGGGAGCGCTTCTGTGCTCCCCCCGGTTCGTTGCCGGCTCGTCGTGTCCGTTAATCGAATCGACGCAGCCGAGATTGTGCCGCCGTCCGATCATCGTAGCTGAGCAGATCACCGAGTCGCGAAACTCTCGCTACCCGCTACGTGCGCCGTCGAGCCGCTCGATTTCGAGCCGCCTCTCACTGCGGTAGCGCGCGGGGGTGAGCCCCGTCAGATTCTTGAAGACCCGTGTCAGATGGCTCTGATCCGCAAAGCCGGCCTCGAGCGCGATCTGCGCGACGCTGAGCTCGCTCTCGGCCAGGCGCGCCGTCGCCCAATCGACCCGCGTCTTGCGCAGATACTCGCCGATGGAGCAATTGCAGAACCGCCGGAAGACGCGCGCGAGATAGACATGGTGCACGCCGACTTCCTCGGCGATCTCCGGCAGTCGCAGGCTCTGCGAATAGCGCTCCTCGATGATCTTCTGCGCCAGCGCGAGGCAACGCGGTGGGCGCGGGTAGCGCCGCGCCGACGCTTCGCGCGCGGCCCGGCAGAGCAGCTCCAGGAAGAGGCCGTGGATGGCCAACGGCGTCTGCGCGTCGAAGCTGCGGAGTTCTCTGTGGATGCGATGTGCGAGGACGGAAAGTTCGCCCGAGCGGAGCAGCGTGTGTCGCCTCAGACATTCCGGCCGGCTACCAAGATTCTCGAGCGAGTGAGGAAGGATTTCGATGCGCAGCAGCAGGGCCGGTCGGCCTGTGCTCTCGAGCTCGAAGCGGGAGTGTGGGGGATAGGACGCGACGCTCCGCTCCGGCCAGGTCGCATCTCCGTCGGAGGAGCGGACGGAAATTTCGCCCGCGAGGACGCTGAGCACCGCAGGATTCGGATTGTCGCTCTCGTACAGAAATTTACCCGGCTTGAGCGGATATTCGCCGAGCCGGAGCCCACTGCATTCTGCCTCGACGGACGGGCCGTCGAGACGGTTGTCGTAGGAATCGTGTGCGGCCGCCGCGGCGCCGCTGAGGTGATACACCATGATTCTGCCCCACGTGTCAGGGGTGTGGCACTCGTTCGATCCGACGCTGGCGGGGTTGGGATCATGCTGACGCGCCCGGCTTGGCGAGACTTCCGAGTGGGACGGAAGCAAGCGAGGCGCTTACAAAAACCTACGGAGCGCAGCCGCGCGGCGTTGCTCGAAATCTGCAAGTGGGCGGAAGAAAGACGCGAATGGGCGGGACGGTGGCCCGGCGGCGATCCGCCGGGGCAACCCGGTGGATACGTAAGTGCTTATCTCAAAGGATGTTAAACCTTTGCGAACGTCGCGACGGCCTCGATGTGAAATGTCTGTGGGAACAGATCGACGGGCTGCACGCCGCGCAGCTCGTACCCCCCATCGACCAGGGCGCGGCTGTCGCGCGCCAGTGCGGCGGGGTCGCAGGCGATCAGGACGATGCGCGCCGCCCCGCGGGACAGGATGATCTCGGCGGCCTTCTTACTCAGGCCCTCTCGAGGCGGATCCGCGAGGATGGCGGTGGCCTTCCCGGGGATCTGCGACGCCGCGTCCTCGACCCGCGCCGCAATGATGTGGACCTTGCTGCCACGCAGCTGCCGCCGCAGATCGCGCAGCGCCGCCGGATGGCTCTCGATGGCGTGGAGTCTCCCGCACTCCTCGCTCAGCGGCAGCGTGAACAGACCAGCTCCCGCGTAGAACTCGATGAGGCTGTCGTCCTTCGTCAACGCGAGCCGTTCGCGCGCCAGCTCGATGAGCTTTTCGGCGCCTGTACTATTGACCTGGAAAAAGCTCTTCGACGAGATGCGATAGGTGTAGGCACCGAGCGTCTCGCTCAGTTCGGCCTGCCCTGGCGCGCGGAAGGAGATGCCCTTCGAGGCGGCCTCGGCCTCGCTCGCCGGCGCGATGTTGCCGCGCAGCATGGCCACGCGCTCCGCCGTGCGGGTCCCGGCCCGCAGCTCCAGGCTCTGCGCACCGCGCAGATTCGGCATCTCCCGCATCCACTCGCGCAGCGACTCATGCAAGAGCGCGCAGTCGTCGATGGCGACCAGCTCCTTGCTGCCACCGCGGTGATAGGCGGGTCTGCCGTCGACATCGATGGCGAGAAACGCGTGATTGCGATAGCCGTATCCGTCCTGGGGTGCGACGCCGAGCACGGGTTCGACGGTCGGGTTCTCGAATTTACCGAGATGCTGCAGCTGGCCGACGAGGATCTTGCGCTTCAATGCGCGCTGCTCGTCGAGATCGATGTGCTGCCACTGGCAGCCGCCGCAGCTTCCGAAGTGGGGGCAGGGGGCCTCGATGCGATGGGGACTCGGCTCGATCACCTCGACCAAGCTCCCGCGGCACCAGCGCTTGCGCTCTTCGTCGATCCGCACGCGGACGGTTTCACCAGGAATGCCGCCAGCCACGAACACGGCCCGACCGTCGGCGAGCCGGCCGACCGCCTCGCCGCCGTGGGCCATATCGACGAGCTGGATCTCGGCCGTCGTCGCCTTGGCCTCGCTGGCTCCGGCCGCGGGCCCGCCGTTCGGCGAATTCGACATGGTCGCGGTTCTTCCTCTGGAGCATCGTTCGGATGGGTCCACTAGCTTAGGAGCACTCGCGTCGATCCGCGAGCACTTAGCCCACATTGCCTCCCCACGGGCCTTGGCCTACAATCCACCGATAGGCATGCGATTTGCCCTCCCCCGGGGCAGGCGCCGCGGTCGCGCTGGATCGCCGCCGCCCGACTCTTGAATCCCGGAGAAACCCAGCCATGAGCAGCGTGGAGGAAATGGCTGCGGGCAGCGAAGCGCGCGCGAGGACCGAACTCATGGGAGTCTCGGTCATCATTCCCGCCTACAACGAGGCGGAAGGCGTCGGGGATGTCGTCAACGCGGTCGGCGAAGAGCTGCGTCGTCTCGGCCGTCCCCACGAGATCATCGTCGTCGATGATTGCAGCACCGACGGCACCGGCGAGATCGCGCGGCGGGCTGGCGCCATGGTGATCACCCACCCCAGGAACAAAGGCTACGGCGGCAGCCTGAAGGACGGCGTGCGCGCGGCGAAGAATTCCGTCGTGCTCTTCTTCGACGCCGATGGTCAGTTCAACGCCGCCGACATCGGCGTGCTTCTCGACTATTTGCCCGAGTATGACATGGCGACGGGATGGCGCGACGACCGCAGCCACGTACCGAAGGACCGAATCGTCGGCAAACGCTTTCTGGCGCTCGTCGCGAATTGGCTGGCCAACCAGAAGATTCCCGATCTCAACTGCGGCTTCCGGGCGATCAAGCGCGACGTGCTCTCGCGCTACCTTCATCTCCTCCCCAACGGGTTTTCGGCGAGCACGACGACGACGCTGCTGCTGCTCAAGCAGGGGTTCAGCGTGCGATTCGTGCCGACCGTCATCCAGAAGCGCGTGGGCACATCGACCGTGAATCCCGTCCGGGACGGCATGCGGACCGTGCTGTTGATCCTGCGGTTGATCACGCTACTCGACCCGTTCCGCGTGTTCTTTCCGGTCAGCGCCGTCTTCGCGATCGCCGGGCTGGCCTGGGCGCTTCCGTTCCTCGCCATGGGCTACGGCCTGTCGGTCGGCGGCCTTTTCCTGATGGTCACGGCGATCATCATCTTCTTCTTTGGGCTTCTGGTGGACCAGGTCGCCGCGCTCCGGCGCGAGACGGCGAGCTTCCACTGGGAAGAGATGCAGCGCTGAGCAGTGTGTGGAATCACCGGCTTCTATCATTTCGAGCGACGTCGGCCTGCTGAGCCCGAGAAGCTGCAGCGGATGTGCGATGCCATCACGCATCGCGGCCCAGACAGCGACGGCATGCTCTGCCGCGATGGCATCGCCATCGGGATTCGGCGCCTGAAGATCATCGATCTCGAGGGCGGCGAACAGCCCATCTATAATGAGGACGGCAGCGTCGCCGTCACCTTCAATGGCGAAATCTACAATCACGAGGAATTGCGCAAGGATCTGCAGGCGAAGGGCCACAGCTTCAAAACCCGCAGCGACACCGAGGCTCTCGTCCATTTGTACGAAGAGTATGGCGTCGACATGTTGTCCCTCCTCAACGGGATGTTCGCGTTTGCCATCGCCGACTTCCGCTCGGGCCGGCTGCTGCTGGCCCGCGATCGCCTCGGCATCAAGCCACTCTTCATCGCACGAACGGCCGACACTCTCTATTGGGGAAGCGAGATCAAGTGCATTCTTCAGAATGCAGAGATCCAGCGCGCGGTCGACCAGGACGGCCTCCCCGATTATCTGAACCTCAACTATCTGCCGCCGGGAAAGACCCTCTTCAAGGGGATCGATCAACTCCTGCCGGGGGAATATGCGCTCCTGAACGGGGCAGGAATCGAACGCGAGAGCTGGTGGGATCTCGACTTCACGCCCGATCCGACGCTGGACGAACACGCCGCCATCGACGGCGCCTTGGAACTGCTCGAAGATAGCGTCCGAATGCGCCTCATGTCGGATGTCCCCTTCGGTGCCTTCCTCTCCGGCGGCATCGACAGCAGCGCGGTCGTCGCCTTCATGGCGAAGCATCTGGACACGCCGGTGAAGACCTTCTCGATAGGATTTGCCGAGGCGAGTTTCAATGAGCTGCCGTACGCCCGCCAGGTCGCGCGGCGCTACGGCACGGAGCACCACGAACTCGTCGTGGAGCCGCAGGTCGAAGAGCTGTTGCCTCGAATCGTCTGGCACAGCGAGGAACCCACGGCGGACAGCTCTGCGATACCCGTCTTCTATGTGAGCGAGCTGGCGCGCCGGCATGTGACCATGAGCCTGTCGGGCGATGGGGGCGATGAACTCTTCGCTGGATACGAGACCTACAACGCCCACTGGGCGCGCGAACGCTATCGCAAGATCCCGCCCTTCCTGCGCAGCGCCTTGATCCGCCCGCTCGTCGATGCGATGCCGGTCAGCAACGCGAAGGTCAGTTTCGACTTCAAGGCGCGCCGCTTCGTCCGCGGGGCCGAACTCGACGCCGACGCCGCACACTTTTATTGGCGGCATGTGTTCAGCGAGGAAGCGAAGCGAGAACTTCTGACGCACTCTCCGAACGGCTCGACGACATTCGATCGCTATCGCCATTACTTCGACGACTCGAAGAGCCAGGACCCTCTTTCGCGCATGCTCTACGTGGACACGCGTTTCTATCTGCCGAGCGACATGCTCATCAAGGTCGATCGCATGAGTATGGCAAATTCTCTGGAGGCGCGCGTTCCCTTCCTGGATCATCGCCTCGTCGAGTTCGCCGCGCGAATTCCGAGCGAGGTCAAGTTCAAGGGTAGGGTGCGCAAGCATCTGCTGAAGAAGGGGCTCGAGCCGCTTCTCGGGCGCGAGATCCTCCATCGAAAGAAGGCCGGGTTCAACGTGCCGAAGAATGTCTGGCTGCGTGGACCACTCCGGGCGATGGCACACGATCTTCTCTCGGCCGACCGTCTGGCACGCCACGGGCTCTTCCAGGCCCAGGTGGTCCAGCGTCTCCTGCGCGAGCATGACGATCGAAGGGCCGATCACAGTTTTCAACTCTGGTCGCTTCTCGTCTTCCAGCTATGGTACGACCAGTTCATCGATGCCGTCCCCTCGACGGCGTACGCTCCCCGGCAACTTTCACTCTAGAACCATGTCGTCACGCCTCGAACTCGACTCTGCTCTCGCGCGCTGCGCGGAAATCGTGCATCGGCGCCCGACCCATCTGGGAAGCGCCGCGGCAGGTCTGAACGATGCGCGCCGCCGTGCGCTCTTTCTCGCCAGTTATGCTTCCATGCGCATCGCGGACGATCTCGTCGACGAGCAATTCCTGACGGGTCCCAAGGAAGAACGCGTGAGCCAACGTCCGCGCGTTCAGGCGGCGTTGCGACGGTGGCTTTTGCAAAGCGAGTGGGCCGCCGAGGGGCGCTTCGAGGCTGATGCGGATTCGCTGGAGCCTGAGCTTTTCACGGCGCTGAGCGAACTGTTGGGGCCGACGCAGTTGAACGCCGAGCCGTGGCAGAAGTTGGCGGCTTCGCTCGCGCGTGATCTCGACGAACGTCCCGTCCAGGATTGGGAGGACTTTCTCGGCTATTGCGAGGGAGCCTGCATCGCGCCAGCCTCGGTGTTCGTCTACATCGTGAGCGCGAGGTTCGATGGCTTCGGCGGCAGTCGGTTTCCCGTGGCGGCGGCTCCGCGTGAGTATGCGCGGGATCTCGCGATCTACTCCTACCTCGTGCACATGCGGCGAGATCTACTCGCGGATGCGCGGCGTAGCTCACAGCTGGTGCTCTTGCCGCGTGACTGGATGATCGCGGATGGGCTCGACGAATCCGAGGCCATGGCTGCGCTGCGTGAGGGTGAGCTTGGGCCGCTCGGCACGACGCTGGCACGCCTAGCCGAAGAGACGGAGATCTATCGCGCGCGCGCGCTGCGCTCGCTCGACCGCGCAGAGTCGGAGCTGGGCGTCGAAGCGGCGCTGAGTCTCAGGAGTATCTTGCGTCTGTACGAGGCGACGGCGCGCAGCACGTCTCAGTCCAACTGACGACGAACGGCGTCGACGACCGCCTCGGCGTGGATGCCCAGGCGCTGCAGAACTTCGTCTCCCGGCGCGGAGGCGCCGAAGCGATCGATACCCACGGCGAGTCCTTCGCCAACGAGCCAGCGTTCCCAGCCCAGCGTCGCTCCCGCTTCGATGCTGACGCGGCAGCGCATCGAGGGCGGCAGGACCGAGTCGCGATAGTCCTTGTCCTGCTGCGCGAAGCGTTCCCAACAAGGCATGCTGACCACCCGGACGCCGATCCCCGCTTCCTTGAGCCTGCCCGCCGCCTCGATGGCGACATGGAGTTCGCTGCCCGTGGCGATGACCAGCGCCTGCGCGGCGTCGGCGTCGAGCGCGACGTAAGCGCCCCGGCGGACGCCTTCGGCGCTGATGGCCGGCGGCACGCCGAGAACTGGTAGGTTCTGGCGGCTGAGGACGAGAGCACTCGGCCCGTCCATGCGTTCCATGGCGCAGGCCCATGCCGCGGCCGTCTCGTTGGCGTCTCCGGGCCGGTAGACGTGGAGATGGGGCATGGCGCGAAGCGACATGAGATGCTCGATGGGCTGATGCGTCGGGCCGTCCTCGCCGACGGCCACGCTGTCGTGCGTCCATACATAGATGACGGGAAGCTCCGCCAGGGCGGCCAGGCGCACGGCTGGCCGCATGTAGTCGGAGAAGCAGAAGAAGGTGGAGACGTAGGGCCGCACGCCGCCGTGGTAGGCCATGCCGTTGGCGATGGCCGCCATGGCGTGCTCTCGCACGCCGAAGTGCAGATTGCGCCCGCCCGGGGCCAGCGCGCTCTGACTCTCTTCGGATTCCATGGCGGTCTTCGTCGAGCAGGAGAGATCGGCGTCGCCGCCCATGAGCCACGGAATCCGCGCCGCGACATATTGGAGAACCTTCCCACCGGCCACCCGGGTGGCCATCTTCTCGCCGCTTTCGAAGATGGGAAGGCCAGAGCGCCAGTCGGTGGGCAGTACGCCGCGCAATGCGCGCCGCAGATCCTCCGCGAGCTCCGGATGTGTCTTGCCATAGCTCTTCAGTTTGGCGTCCCACGCCTCGCGATCTTCTTTGCCGCTGGATCCCTTCGATAAGAAGCGGTCGCGCGCCGCGCGAGGGGCCTGGAATTTCTCGTCCACATCCCAGCCGAGTTCCCGCTTGGTCTTTGCCGCCTCCTCTTTGCCCAGGGGAGAGCCGTGGGCGGCGGCGGTCCCGGCCTTGTTCGGCGATCCGAAGCCGATCGTGGTCTTGACGACGACGAGCGAGGGCATCGTCGACTCGGCCCTGGCCGCGGCGATCGCCGCGTCGAGCGCTTCGAGGTCGTGGTCTCCGTCCTCGACGCGCTGCACATGCCAGCCCTGCGCCTCGAAGCGCGCGGCGACATTCTCGCGGTCGAAGCTCAGGCTGAGGGGGCCGTCGAGGCTGACGTCGTTGGCGTCATAGAGCCAGATCAACTTGCCGAGTTTCCACTGGGCGGCGAGGGAGGCCGCCTCGTACGCGATGCCCTCCATGAGATCGCCGTCGGAGACGAGCGCGTAGCTGTGATGATCGATGATCGCGTGGCCGGGACGATTGAAGCGCGCGGCCAGCCAGCGCTCCGCCAGTGCCATGCCCACGGAGTTCGCGGTGCCCTGGCCGAGGGGTCCGGTCGTGGCCTCGACGCCCGGCGTCCAGCCGAGTTCGGGATGACCGGGCGTCTTGCTCTGCCATTGGCGAAAGTTCTCGAGGTCACCACGCTCGAGGCCGAAGCCGTAGAAGTGCAGCAGCGCGTACAGCAGCATGCTGCCGTGGCCGGCCGACAGGACGAAGCGGTCCCGATTGGGCCACTCCGGCCGGTTGGGGTCGAAGCGCAGATGCCGCTGCCAGAGCACGTAGGCCATGGGGGCAGCGCCCAGAGGCAGGCCCGGATGACCGGAGTTGGCCTGCTCGATGGCGTCGATTGAAATGCTGCGAATCGAATTGATGCAGAGCTGGTCGACCTGCTGCGTGGTCTGCGTCACGGCGGCACCTCGGTGGGGAGATTGGGTGGCCAGAGTAACCCCGGGCAGCGGGGCTGTGAATAGCCAGGTCTACAGCATGGGTCCCCACTGCTCGAAGATGCGTTGGGCCAGCTTGGTCGTGGCGACGACGTCCCGCATGCAGTACTCGGCGATGGCGGCGGTCTTGCCCTCATGGAAGGCCTGGCCGACATCCTTCCCCGCGACTTCGCCCTCCTTGGGGCTACGCTCGCCGATGGCTTCGGTCCACGGGGCCAGGCCGTAGGGCCGGGTCGCGCGGAATTGCGAGAGCACTTCGGCAAGATCCAGATGGGAGGCGCTGAGGTTGAATCGAGGAGGCATGAGATTGCGGCTGATCGGCACGCTCCGGATGAGAGAACGCTGCATGAGGAAGGGCACGTCGAATCCGCGCCCGTTGTAGGTGATGACGCGGCGAAATTTGCGCACGGCAGCCCAGAAGCGCTCCAGGATCTCGCTTTCGTCTCCGCCACTCAGTGTCGCCTCGATGCCCTCGGGCAACTCGATCTCTGCCAATTCGCCGTGACGTGCGTCGTAGAGGATCTCGCCGCGGCCGCTCTCGGGATTGAGCATGGCGATGGTCACCACGGATGCAGAGAGGGCGTAGAGCCCGAGCTTCTCTCGCCAGGCCTCAGGGTCCTCCGCATCCTCCGAATCCTGGAGCCGCTGCACGAGCGAGGGCGGAATCTCGGTGTCCAGCAGATGCGCCGTCTCGATATCGAATACGCAGTCTGCCATCAGTCGGTCGAGACTGGCATGTGTTGCAGCCCCCAGTCGAGGATCTTGTCGAGGATGAGGTCGGCGTGGTCACCGGCCATGGGGAGACGCGAAAGCCCAGGCAGTTGCAGGTCGGCGAGCTCGAGTCGGTCGACCCACACCTCTCGCTCGCGCAACCAGCGGATGAGATCGTCCTCTCTGCGGCGTTGCTCGCCATCGCGGCCGGGTGTGCCAACGATCAGGACGCTGAGCCCCCTCAAGAGGACGCCAGAGCCGACGACGAGACCGCCGTCGAAACCCGTCAAGGAGTTGGCCCAGTATGCCGGTTGATCCGGTTCGTAGCGCTCGAGGAGTCGCTCGAACCCTTCTCTACCAATCTCCGAGTCCTCGTACTCGACTCCCGGTTTCGGGCCGATTCCCCACTCGACCCAGAGTCGATCTTCGAGATTCTCGCCGCGCGCGCGAGCCTCGGCATAGCTCAGTTCACGCCTGTCACCGATGTCCTGCGGGTTGAGCGGGTCGATGAAGACGAGCACATCCGCCACGAGCTTGTCGAGGCAACGGGCTTTCAGTGCGAACGCCGCGCCGAGTCCGTGGGCGATCAAGAAGTCAGGCTGCGAGGACATGGCGAGCTGGTAGACGGCTTCCGCGTTCTTCTCGCTCAGGAGGATCAAATCATCCGTCCCGGGCGGGTCCGCCAGTCCCGTGCCAACTGCCGTGTAGCAGAACGCGTTGTACTCACGCTCGCCGGCTCGGTGCGTCCAGCCCTTCTGAAGGTCGTGCCGCGCGAGAAAGAGATCGCCTGTCCATCCGAAGTCCGGCACGAAGGTGATGCCGTGGTAGCTCTTCGAGGCGAGACTCAGGGTCGCTCCGCCGCGGATCTTGAGATCGCTGCCGCAGCCGTAGCGGAGGAAGCTCCCGTCGGGAAGCGGCTCGCCCTCGACCTGGGCCAGCGCGGCGCCCGCCGCGAGGACGCAGAATGAGAGAAGCAGGCCTGCGCCGGCCGCGCGTCGAATTCGCCGATCGATCATTCCGTCTCCTTCGACTCATGTTCGAGTCGATCCAGGATGCGCCGTGCCTCGTCGGCGCGCGCTGAAGACGCGGCCGCGGCTTGCTCGAGCAGGGCCAGTCCGGCCTCCGTCCTCCCACAGTAAAGCTCGGCCACGCCGAGCCACCAGGCCGAAGAATCCCCGTCCGGCTCGAAGCGCAGTTCGCGCGCCCTTCGCAGATCCTCGGCTGCGGACACGGGGAATCCGAGCGCCAGCCGCACGACGCCGAGATAGAAGCGTGGCATGGGCCAATCTGGCGCCGCGGAGACACTCCTGAGCAATTGCCGCTGTGCGGCGGCGTCGCGTCCGTGCGCGTAGTCCGCCATCGCCCCGAGAAAGATCCGCCGGTTTTCCTCGTCCGGACAGGCGGGGTCAGACTCGGCAGCCTCGCGCGAGAAGGCGGCCCGCGGGAGTTCGAAGTCGGCCCCGAGCCACTGGACGTCCTCGGCGACGCGGCGCAGATGCCGGACCTTCAGATACGCCGAACCGACGACGATGATTCCGAAGGCTGCAGCCAGGATCACGGTGCCGCGGACGGAGAAGAGGCCTGGGACTGTGCGTTGGATTGCCATGTGCACGGGCGGAGGCGGCCCCGCTGAGCGGGAGCCGCCTCACCTTCGGGCTTCGGGTTGGGCCGATCAGTCCGTCAGGCCGCGGCGTTCAAGCAGCGGCTCGATCTTCGGATCACGACCCCTGAACGCGCGGTACAGGTCCATTCCGGGGGCGGTGCCGCCGGAGGCGAGGAGTCTCCGATAGCGAACCGCCGTCGCGGCGTCGAAGAGGTTTGTCTCCTTGAAGGCTTCGAACGCATCCGCATCGAGAACCTCGGACCAGAGATAGCTGTAGTAGCCCGCCGAGTAGCCCCCGGAGTAGATGTGCGCGAAGTAGGTGTTGCGATAGCGCGGGATGATCTCGTCGATCAAACCGATCCGCGCCATCTCCTTCGCCTCGAATTCTCTCGGATCGACATCCTGCGGGTTCCTCAACGTGTGCCAGGCCATGTCCAGGTAGCAGGCCGCCATGTATTCGGCCGTCGCGAATCCCTGATCGAACTTCGAAGTCGCCTGGATCTTCTCGATGAGTTCGTCGGGAATCGGCTCGCCCGTCTCGTAGTGACGCGCGAACATGCGCAGGACTTCGGGTTCTCCCATCCAGTTCTCCATGACCTGTGATGGAAACTCCACGAAATCGCGCGGGACGTTCGTTCCCGAGAGCGATGCGTAGGTCACGTCGGAGAGCAGCCCGTGGACGGCATGCCCGAACTCGTGGAAGAGCGTCGACGCCTCATCGAAGGACAGTAGGGACGGGCCCGATTCGGTCGGCGGCGGGTAGTTAAAGTTCGTCGTGACGATTGGATCGACAGGGCCGTCCAGGCGCGACTGCGGACGCAGGTCATTCATCCAGGCGCCGCCTCCCTTGCTCTCGCGCGCGAAGAAATCGAGATAGACGACGCCGAGGTGGCTTCCGTCGGCCTCCTTGACCTCGAAGACCTGCTGATCGGGATGCCACCGCGGAACGTCGGCGATTTCGATGAACTCGAGGCCGAAGAGCTCCTTGCAGACCATGAAGACCCCGTCGCGGACGGCCGATACCTCGAAATAGGGGCGCGTCATGTCCTCGTCGAGATCGTAGCGGGCCTGGCGCAGCCTTTCGGTGTAGTAGCGCCAGTCCCAGCCGCGCAGCTGGTCGTCGATACCGTCCGCGCGCAGCATCTCCTGCAGCGCGTCACGCTCGGCTTTTGCCACGCGCGTCGTTGGTTTCCAGACCTTGTCGAGCAACGCGTAGACACGATCCGGAGTCTCGGCCATCGCGTCGGAGAGTACGAAGTGCGCGTGGGTTTGGTAGCCCATCAGTTTGGCGCTCTCGATGCGCAGGTCCACGATGCGCTTGAGAAGCTCGTTGTTGTCGGCGTCGTTTCCGTTGTTGGCCCGCATGGCGTAGCCTTCGAAGACCTTGCGCCGCATCTCGCGGTTGGGCGAGTACTGCATGAAGGGATTGCAGCTGGGACGCTGCAACGTGATCGTCCAGCCGCTTTCGTGGCCACGACGCTTGGCTTCCTCTGCCGCCGCTTCGACGAGACTCTCGGGCAGTTCGCCCAGGTCGGCGCGGTCGGTGATGTAGAGTTCGAACGCGTTGGTTTCTTTCAGGAGATTCTGTCCAAAGTTCTCCGTGAGCTCGGCCAGTTCCTGATTGATGACGCGCAGACGCTCCTGTGACGCTTCCGGCAGAGCGGCGCCGCTGCGCACGAAGCGCTTGTGGGTTTCCTCGAGCAGCTTCGATTGCTCCGCGTTCAGCCCGAGCGACGCACGCTGCTCGTAGACGGCCCGCACCTTCTGGAACAGATCGCCGTTCAGCGCGATGGCGTCGCCGTGGGCCGCCAGCTCGGGCGAGACCGTTCGCGCGATCTCGCGAATCTCGTCGTTGCTGTTCGCCGAGTTGATGGCGAAGAACACGTTGCTGACCCGGCTGAGCGCCTTGCCGCTCCGTTCCAGCGCTTCGATGGTGTTGGCGAAGCTGGGCGTATCCCCGTCGGCGATGATGGCATCGACCTCGGCAACCTGGGCGACCATGGCTGCGCGGAAGGCCGGCAGATATTGAGCCTCCTCGAAGCGATCGAACGGTGGCACCCCGAAAGGAGTGTGCCACTCGGCGAGAAGGGGATTGTCGCTGGACAGGTCGCCCTCCCCGGCAGACACCGGCGCCGCGCCCAGCGCGACGAGGCAGACGAGAACGATCGAGAACAGTCGGGCGCGCCGCCTGGAATGCGGGCTGAGCATCGATTTCATGGATTGCCTCTTCGATGGCGCGGGGAGCCGGGGGCTGGCTTTTTCGAGAGGGTCGATTCTAGCGAAGAACGGGCTGCAATGGGACCCAATTCAGTGATCCGAGGCGGTGGACGATTTCAACCCGTCGTGATGAGCCCACGAAAGGAGGCCGCCATGAGCAGGAGACAGAGCGATGGGATCCCCTGGGCCGCTGGCTCGCGTCGCCAACGCATCCATCCGAATCGGCCAACGAGAAGCAGGCCGGCGAGCCAGAGGGGCCCGGCCAGGACCAGCGCCGCGATGAGGGTTCTTTCGGCGGCCAGGGCGGCCTGCGCCCGCGGCGCCAGCCTGGTCCGGACGATTTCCCCCACGATCCAGACGAGCAGGCCTGCGAAGACCAGGTAGCGGGCGAAACTCGAGAGTCCGGCGGACTGACCCAGGACGAGGATCGGTCCCGATCCCAGCTGCGACCACTCGGGATGGCGCTGACTGAGTGCCCAGATCAGGCCGATCGTCAGGCCGAGATGGGCGAGTTGATCCATGGCGTCCGACAGCGGC
>Ga0214472_10002156_pt1 | contig 21417 bp, 19 predicted proteins | sample RVTome_6_FD_207662 | JGI IMG/M metagenome (GOLD analysis project Ga0214472, IMG submission 207662) | Soil microbial communities from uranium-contaminated site in the Upper Colorado River Basin, Wyoming, United States - RVT140D175 | ecosystem: Environmental > Terrestrial > Soil > Contaminated >...
GGACCACCGAGGGTATGACGCGTTTATCAGATCACTGAGCAATGAGAGTGACCGAGCGGTCCCGGTCATATTCATGGCATTCATAGACAACGAGATCGAGGCAATGCTCAGACAAGAACTCAACCCCGCGGTTACTGGGGGAGCCGACCGGCTTCTGCAGCCGGATGGGCTCTTCGGGTCCTTCGGAGCACGGGTGAACCTGTGCCAGGCAGTTCGTTGGATATCAGATGAGACTGCCAGCGACCTGCATCTTCTCCGGAGGATAAGGAACGAGTTCGCCCATGATCCCTATGCCGGGTTTGAGCGTGGGTCTGTTCCCGGCTGGATCTCATCGCTTCAATGCGTGACTGCGGTGGTCAATCAAGCGAAGGAAGACCCCCGTGGCTTATATCAAGAGCACGACGGTGAAATGGCTTGGATGCTCGGTGGGAAGCATCCCGTTAGGCGCACCCGACGACTCGACTTCATCATGGCAGCGTCTATTACCCTCCATCGAGCGGTAGTTGCGCTGTATCTATCGCCCGCGGGGATCAGGTCGGGGTTCGGACCGGGCGCCTTTATGGTGCCCGAAGAGCAACCCGAGGAGTTCGCGGAGTTCGGCTCAGCGGTCAAGGCCTTGTTCGTCGCGGCTATTCAGGCAGAGGACGCGCGGGCATAACAGCACGTCCAGATCGTCTCGTCCTGCCACGTTCTAGTCCACGCCGCGGAGTGTCAGCGGTCGACACGGGGTGCAGATGGCGTGGCGCGGTACGCTCGATGACATGGCTATGTGGCTCCCGACCGCCGACGAGTGGTCCGCCTTCTATCCGTGTCAACCTGCCGAAGACAAACGAATGTGCCTTAGCCACGGCTTCTCAGGGCGGATCGGGCCCGACGGTGTAGGTGTGGCCGAGTGGCGTGGTCCATTGGTAGTGGCCGGGTCCGGCTCGTTCCAGTCGCCAACTGGCCGTGTGTTTGAGTTGGTGGTCGTGACGGCAGAGCGGAGCCAGGTTGTCCACTTCGGTTGGACCGCCTTCAGCCCAATCGTGCGTGTGGTCGAGGTCTGACTCGGCGGCCGGCATTCGGCAGCCGGGGAAGACACAGGTTGGGTTTCTTGCTTCTACTTGGCGTTGTTGGTGGGTGGTGGGTCTTCTCCGTGTGGTTCCGGTCCAGATCGGCTCCCCACCTTCGGTGACCGTGACCCGATGTTCAGCAGTTGGCTGGTCTTCGGCGACCTGGCGGGCAACGTCGGCGATGATGGGTCCGTAGCCTCTGAGCTCGCCGGGATTCTCGCTGAGCCCGGCCAGGGTGGTCAGTTCGACGTTGATGTCAACCATTCCCCGGCCCTTCCCCTGCTTGAGGTGTCGCCCGTTGAGCAGGTCAGCGAAGACGTCGGCTCGGACCTGGTCCATGGTCCGCGGGTCATCGGCGGTCTTGGCGGCTTTGGCCAGATCGTTGATCCTTCTCATCGCGGCTTGGGCCTCGGCGGCGGGGAGGTCGAGACCGATCAGGTTGCTGGTGCCGTGGGGGTTGGGTTCGAGCACCACCCGACGCTCCTCCACCGCTTCCTCGTATCGGGTCTTGGCCACATCGGGGTCGAGGAGGATCACCAGTTTGCGGATGCGGGCTCCCAACTGACCGGTGGTCTGACATGGAGCCCGTTCCAGGGCGGCATCGGCGACCCGTCTCGCATCTTCGATCGGGATATGAATGGTTTCGTTGCAGACCACTCGAGCCTTGGGAAGGTCGATCCGACCCTGGTGTAGTGCTTCCCACACTTCGGGGAGCCGGTCGCGGAGTTGGTAAGCCATCCCCATCTGGATGTCAGCGGCACGGCGGGTCAGGGTGAGGGCGGCCCGGATCTCTCCCTCCGCGGATTCCATTGCTTCATCAGGCTGGGGGATCACTTCGAGTTCGGCCTCGGCCACCGATTGGATATCGGCATAGAAGTCTGCTTCCACCCAGGCTCGAAGACGGGACCTGGCTTTCATCAACACCACCCGGTCATGCCCCGACAATTGGTCCCGGTCGATCGAAGCCAACACCCCAGCCAGGGCCAGGCCCGGTGGCATCTCGGCCAGTCCTTTGGGAATTCCCTCCCCCTCGAACATATGTTCGACCATGACCGAAACATACAACCCGCCCCCGACAGATTCCATACCCCTGATCCCAGAATTCCGAAATAATTGTGAGCTTTCTGGTTGTCGAACGCGGGTCGTTTGGCCCTAGCCCGGTCCGGTCTCATGTGGCATGTTTGATGGAACCATCAAGGAGGCTGCATGTCATTGACAACTCGAGAGGTCTGGGAGGCAATGGAAGGCTCGATATTCGGGGTCTTGGCCTTCGTCAATCGCAATGGCGAGCCCAGATCCGCCGGCGTCTGTTACGTGATCGACGGGAGTTCGCTCCTCATCTCTTCAGGCGTGGACTCGTGGAAGGTGCGCCACATCGAGCGAAACCCAAAGGTGTCGATGACGATCACCGTGCCCAAGCACATCCCATTCCTGCCGTTCATAAAGGTTCCCGCCGCCACTATCACCTTTCAAGGCGAGGCCGAGATTCTGCGCGTCACGGACGTCGATTCGCTCGTCGTGGCAAGGCTCTTACGCGGTCTCGATCTGGGTCGGCATGCGGTTGAGGACACCCGACTCATTCAGGTGACCCCTCGCGGAGATTTCGTCACCTACGGGATCGGAATGCCCTTGATGCAGATGCGCAAGGTCGACCAGGCGAGGGGACGGGCGCCATGTGGGACCACTCGCGAGACCGCGAGCACCCAGGTTTGACTGATGAGGCTCTGAAGCGACACAGTCAGAGGAATCTCAATCCTCGGCCAGACCCCAGAACGGACCTTCCAGCCCGACACTCCTGAAGTAGTCGCGAGCCTCCGGGGGCTCACGTCGCTGATACCCGTGGTCGAGACGCCCCTCATACCAACGGCTGGCGAGACGCCACAACGTGGCGAGATCCATCACATAACCCTTCTCATGGTCGTTCGCCTGCAGCCAGTCGTTTAGACACTCATCGGAGCAAAACAGACGCTGGTTGGAGCAGGTGCGGACCACGTCATCCCACATCCGTGCCACCGGCACCAGGAAATGAGCCAGCCAATCGGTCACCGGAGGGGCCTTCCGGGTGAGGACCCATGCCCCGGCCAGATCGCATCCCGGGCAACGGGTTGCAATCAGCACCGCGGGTTCCTCGCTGATGAGATGCGGAAGAGCGAACGAGTCCCAACAACAGCCACCCCACCACAATGTGTTGGCCCCCATCACCGAGAACCCAAGGGGTATCGACGAGAACGGGTGCGCCATCACGATCTCGCCGTCGGCGTCGAGGACGAGGTGTCGCTGTGCGGCGAGCTCGGCGAGGCTTTCCCCGATCATCTCGATCGAGGTCTGCAGGTCCTCCGCCAGTTGACCGGTTGACGGCGCCCGGCCGGTCGTGCGAAACCCCTGGTAGACGGCCACTCGAACATCTTCGTTGCCCATCCGCGTCAGCCGACCGTTCCCTGATTGATCTGTACAGTTTTCAGGTCCGAGTGGAAGTCGAGGGCGTAGTCGCCGCCCTCCCGCCCAATTCCTGAGATCCGGCACCCTCCGAACGGGGCGGTCAGGTCACGCACCAGGAAGGTGTTCACCCAGATCGTCCCGGCTCTGATTCTTCGACCCACCCGCTCGGCCCGCTCCTCGGAGCCGGTGTAGACGATGCCAGAGAGCCCGTATTGGGTGGAGTTGGCGAGGACGATGGCCTCGGCTTCGGTGGAGAAAGCCTGAAAGGTGAGCACCGGCCCGAACACCTCCCTTTGCACCACTTCGGACTCGTTGGACTTGGGCTCGATCAGGGTCGGCTCATACCACAGCCCGTCTTGCTTCCATCGCTCGCCGCCGCGGACGATCCGGTCACCGGCATCCCGAGCTCGCCTGACGAAGCCATCGACTCGTGCCAGGTGATCGGGGTGGATCAGGGGGCTGATCGTGGTCAGCGGGCTGCGGCTGTCTCCGAGGACGTGGGCGTCGGTGAAGCGGTTGAACAATTCGAGGAACCCGGCCGAAACGCTCTCCTCCACCAGGAGCCGGGTGCCGGCGAGGCAAACCTGGCCGGCGTCGTCGTACTGGTCGGCGGCCTTCTTGGCCGCCGACTCCAGATCGGAATCGGCGAAGACCACAAACGGCCCCTTGCCGCCCAGCTCGGCGGTGAATGGGACGATGTTCCCGGCGGCGGCGATCCCGATGTGTCGGGCGGTCTCCGGAGAACCGGTGAACGAGATGCGACGCACCCTGCGGTCGGCCACCAATGCGGCCCCGACCTCGTCACCGATTCCCTGAACTACGTTGAAGACTCCGGGTGGGAATCCGGCCTGGTCGGCGAGATCAGCGAGCAGGGACGCGGACAGCGGGGCCCACTCGGCCGGTTTGAGGATCACCGGGTTGCCGGCGGCCAGGGCCGGCGCCAGCTTCCAGGTGGAGAGCAGCCAGGGGGCGTTCCAGGGGGTGATGATCACCGCGGGGCCGGCGGGCATCCTCTGCACCTGATTGTCGGTCCCCTTCGACGACCAGCGACGTCCCTCCCATTCGGACGCCAGGTCGGCATAGTTGCGGAGGTTCTCGGCGCCCCGGTGAATGACCCGGGCCTGGAGACTCTCGAGGAGCATCGCCATGTCGACACACTCGACCTGGGCGATCAACTCGATGTTCTCGTCGATCAGGTCGGCGAGACGATGCAGGTATTCGCCGCGCTCCTTAGGGGCGAGCACCGCCCAACCCGGGAATGCCGCGACCGCCGAGCTGACGGCGTGGTCTGCGATCAGCGCATCTCCTCGGGCGACGTCGGCCAGCTTCCAATCCCAGTCCAGAGGGGAACGAACCTCGAATGTCTGGGACGACGGAACCCGCTTCCCACCGATGTAGTGGTCGGGGGAAACAGCGTATTCGGAGATCTCGACACGTGTGGTTGGCATGGAGGATGCGGATCGTTTGCAAGCTAAGGATAAACTGCTTGCCCCGAACCACCCCATGCCAAGACCACTCATCGATCACGATCCTGAAGTCGTGCTCGAGGCGGAGCGAGACATTCGTGCCCGGCTCGGGGATCGACAGCTGGATTTCGACGCTCTTCTCGCGGTTTCCAACATCTATCGAGCGGCCAACGCGGTGCGGAATCGAATGGAGCGGGAGGTCCTGGGGCCGGAAGGGCTCTCCTGGGGAGGATTCACGATCCTCTTCGTCCTATGGGTGTGGGGAGGGCGGGAGACCGGTCAGCTCGCCGACGACTGCGGGCTGGCCAAGGGAACCCTCAGCGGCATGCTGGGCACGCTGGAGAAGACCGGCCTCGTCTCCCGGTCCCGTCATCCCGAGGACGGGCGCCGGGTGATCGTCGAACTGGAGCCCGGCGGCCGGGACCTCATCGAACGGGTCTTTCCCACGTTCAACGCCCACGAGACCAAGTTCACCGCGGATCTCGACGACGACGAGAGGCGGGAGCTGGCACGTCTATTGCGCAGGGTGACCGCCACCGCGGATGGGGTTCCGCTGATAACCGACTGACAAGCGGTCTAACGGATTTCTTGTATTCCAATCGGCCCGCTGAAGCGGTGGAAATCACAGCCGTGAACGAAACCGATGATCCCGCCAGGTTGCATGTTTGGAGGATCAGCGACGGGGCTACCTACGAGCAGTTCGCACCACACATCGACGAAGAGAGGCAGAGGGCTCTCGTCGGTGAAGAGCCGGTCGGGGCAGTTACGTCGACTTGGACGGTCTGATCGAGCTCGATCTCGCCGCTGGCGAGTCGGGGACGATGGTGGGCAATGTCCTCGTCGGCACCTATGCAATCCTCTGCTTCGGGGGTAACGCCAATGGAGGCTGGAACCTCGTCGGACCGATAGAGATTGCAGGGTCCGAGCTGCCCTGACCACAGCGCATACAGCCAAGCAGTTACTCCTCGGTTTCGATAGGCTGTCATTAGGTTCCGAACGATCCTCGAGGAGGACCTGAATGGGTGAGATAGTCGGCGCCGGGCTCATCAGTCACGCCCCCACCATCATGTTCGACGAGGCGACTCGTCTCGAGCTCAACGAGGGCAAAGAGATCTCCCTGGTGCCCGGGCTCATTCGGCTCCGCACCGAAGTATTCGATCGTCTCCAACCGGACACGATCGTGATCGTCGACTCTCATTGGTTCTCCACGGTGGAGCATCTGATCTCGGCGCATGCCCGGCGTCAGGGCATCTTCACCTCATCGGAGCTACCCCGGGGAATGGCTCAGATCCCTTATGACTACCCCGGTGACCCGGAGTTGGCCAAGCTCTCGGCGGCCCTCGGCGCCGAGTTGGGCACGCCGACTCACGCCAATGAAGACGACTACATGCCTCTTTATTACGCCACGATCAACCTGGTCCACTATCTGCGCCAGGACGAGAAAGTGGTCTCGGTCTCCGTGGTGCAGACCGGGGATACCGACGACTTCATGATGATGGGTGAGGCCATCGGGGAAGCGGTGTCCCGTCTCGACCGACGGGTGGTCGTGCTGGCATCAGGAGGGATGAGCCACACCTTCTGGCCCCTCAAGGAGATCGCCAAGCACGAAGCCTCCGATCCGGTGCACATCATCACTCCCGGGGCACGGGCCGCCGACGAGGACCGGCTCGAGATGATGATGGCCGGCGATCATGCCCGGGTCATCGACACCATGGACGACTACTTCGATTATGCCCCGGAGGGCCGATTCGGCCACTACCTGATGATGCTCGGCGCCATCGGTGGCCGGAACTGTGTGGCTTCCGGCGAGATGTTCTCCGACTACGAGAATGCCACCGGCACCGGCCAGGTGCATGTCTGGTTCGAGCGGCCTTCGGGAGGCTGGACCGCCTGACACTGTTCACACTCCGGTCCGTGCCACAATTTCACCCCAGTGGTGGCAATCAGCGCGGCCGATGATCTGACGTCGGAGCTCGAAGAGCTCGCCAGAGCGGTGGAGGGCTTGGTCTTCGGCGCCGCGCCCGCCGGTGTCATTCATGCCAGGGAACGCGACCGCATCGTCACGACTATCCGTTCCTATCTCCTGCCCCGGATGCTCAACCCATCGACACCGCTCCTGGTCGTGTTCGCCGGCCCGACCGGTGTCGGAAAATCCACCCTTCTCAACAGTCTCTCGGGTGTCGAGATCTCCGAAACCGGACCGTTGCGCCCGACCACCAGACAGCCCGTGGTCCTGGCTGCGGATGTCTCCGGGTATGAACGGGTCGGTGGCGTCGATTGCGTCGTGGTCGAGGGCCGGGCTCCGATCCTCGGGTCCATGACGTTGGTGGACACGCCTGACATCGATTCCACTGCCGTGGCTCACCGTGTCGCCGCTGAGATCATGATCGACAACGCAGATGTCGTCGTGTTCGTCAGTTCCGCCCTGAGGTACGCCGATCTGGTCCCCTGGGAGGTGCTGCGCCGGGCCCGATCCCGCGGGGCGCCGGTGATTCATGTCCTGAACCGGGTCACCAGCGCCACCGGCGCCGCGTTGACCGACTATCGGAATCGCCTGGAGAACGAAGGCACACACGGTGACATCCTCGTGGTTCACGAGCACCACCTCGCCGGCTCCTCATCGGTTCCCTCGGTTGCGGTGCGCTCTCTGCGCCGACGGCTGATGGCTCAGGTGGAGATTTCTCAGTCCGAAAAGGCGGAAATCGTCCGCTCGGTGTTGTGGGCGACCCTGGGACAGGCCCGCGACCTGATCGCAGCCGCCGAGCTCGGCTCGACCGAAGCCGGGCTCATCGAAGGGTTGCTCGACCAGGCGTTCACCCCCGACCTGCGGCGGATCATGACCCCGACGGCCGGCCAGGTGGAAACCGGTTTCGAAACGTCGCTTCTCGCCCGTCGCGGCGGCGGCCATCCTCGGCGTGCCCGGAGCTGGATGCGAAGGAAGGCACCGGGGACAGAGCACGTCGCAGCGTCGAGACGTTCTGTGCGGGAGACCTTGATCACCGCGGTCGCCATCGACCTCCGGGTCTCGATTCACAACGGTGACGTAGTCCTTCACGACTACGGCGGCTTGACTCCTTTCCGACTCGACCCAGCCACGCACGGTGCCATCGCCGACGCAGCCGGCTCGTGGTGGGCGGACCTAGAAGAGATCTGTGCCGCAACCTTGGGCGATCGCCCTGACCTCGGCGCCCTGCTGTTGGCAGTCTCCACTCTGGGCGCCGATCCGGTTCTCGAGGCGGCCCTGGCTGCGATTCTCCCCGGCACCGAACTGCGTGCGTTGGCTGCCTCGGCTGAGGCGGCCCTGGTTCGGGCCCTTTCACCGGTGTATGGCTCGGTGCGCGACCGTCTGGTCTCGATGGTCACCGATCAAGTCACGCCGACTCCTGAGGTGGACCGGGCCAGGACGCTGGTGGCCGAAGTGGTGGCCCGCTCGGCCTTTGCCAATGCATGACCGCATCGTCGGCCTCGTGCCGATGATCGATCAGACCCTGGCCGATTGCGTCGGAGTGATCGATGAGCAGTCCCTGGAGCCAGTGGCCCAGATGCGAAATCGGCTCTTGGCCCGGCTGGCCTATCCCGAGGACGTGCTGTTGGCTGCCCTGGCCGGCGGCACCGGGTCAGGCAAGTCCAGTCTCTTCAACGCCGTCGCCGGGGAGGACGTGGCCTCCACGAGCGGCGTTCGCCCGACCACCTCGCATCCCCAGGCCCTGGTGCCGAGGTCCCGGGCTTCGGGCCTTGCCGGATATCTCGACGAGATGGGCATCGATGATCGGGTGGCCGATGAGCGACATGACTGGCTCTGCCTGATCGATCTTCCGGACACGGACAGCGTCGAAGTCGACCACCGACTACGGGTGGATTCCCTGCTTCCCCGGATCGACTGTGTGGTGTGGGTGGTCGATCCCGAGAAGTACCGCGACGCAGCCCTTCATCATGGATATCTGGCGCCGATGGCGGCCTATCAGAGCCAGTTCGTGTTCGTCCTCAACCAGAGCGACCGTCTCCAGGGCGAAGAGGTGTCGCGGGTGAAAGCCGACCTGGTGGCGGCGCTGCTCGAAGACGGGATCGAAGAGCCAACCGTGCTTGCCACCGTGGCTCAGCCCAGCGCCGGGCCCTCCCTGGGTATCGATGCCCTGGTCGATCATCTCAAGCAGAAGTTGGGCGGATCGGTGTACGAGAAGATGCTGGTCGATCTCCGGACCGGATGCGCCGCGCTCCTCGAGGCACCCGGGGGAGGGCCAGGGGTGGAGTTCGGCGCCCGTTGGGAGAGGGTGGTCGACGACGCGGTCGCCCGGATCGACGGCGGTGACCGTTCTGGGGCCGGTCAGCAGCTGGCGGCTTTTCTCGAAGGGATCGCCGAAGAGACCGGAGGTGAGCTCGGAAGGTCGATCGGTGAGATTGCGGCGCAGGCACCCGGCCTGGTGCTCGCTGCCGGGACCTCCCGAGGCCAACCCGCCGAATCGGAGCCACGGCGACGGTGGTGGGGGGGCCGGGCAACCACTCCACCCGCCCCCGCCCCAGACAGCAGTTCAGCCACAGGGCGAGCCTCGCTCGAGACCGAGCTCGGCGATCCGGTCCGGGCGATCCTCACGAGGAAGGCCAGGGCGCAGGCCTCGATCTTCGAACTGACGCTGGCCGTGAACGAGCTCACCCGGCGCTCTGGCCGGTAGGTACTCTCGCCAGCCATGGACCCGAGATGGATCAAGACCGCGGTTGTCGTCGCCCTGGCGCTGATCCTCTATTTCATCCTCGTGCAGGTCGGAACTAGATTCGTGGACAGGATCGGGCTCCGCGGACCGCAGGCCGCCTCACGGTCCCGGACTCTCTGGCTGATGGTCCGTCGGGTCATCCAGGTCACGATCATCGTGTTCGTGGTGCTCATGATCTTCACGATCTGGGCGTTCAGCCTTGCTCCCTTCCTCGCCGTCGGAACGGTGATCGGAGCCGCTATCGGTTTCGGCGCCCAGAACGTGGTCAGAGACGTCCTCGCCGGGTTCTTCATACTCGCCGAGGACCAGTACCAGATCGGTGACACGGTTTCGATCGGCGGAGCCAGCGGCACGGTCGAGGACATCCAGTTTCGGGTCACGGTGCTCCGGGACGGCGAGGGCAACGTCCACTTCGTGCCGAACGGCCAGATTTCCGTTGCCTCCAACTTCACCAGGGTCTTCGCCCAGCCGGTGATCGATATCGCGATCACTTATGACCAGGACGTCGACCGGGCCATGGAGGTGATGCTCGATGAGCTGACCAAGCTCGGGGATGACCACGAATTGGGGCCCATGTTGCGCGGTCCCGCCGAGATGCTCGGCATCCAGGACTTTGGAGATTCCGGCGTCGTGCTCAGGGGGAGGCTCACCTCCGACGCCCACCAGCGCGCCGCGGTGCGTCGTGAGGCACTGCTCCGGATCAAGAAACGATTCGATGCCGAGGGGATTCGGTTCTCGGCCGCCAAATAGCCGTTAGCGAGAGAGGGGTGCCGGCACGATGACCGCCAGGGCATCGGGTGCCCACCGGACGGTTCCACCGTCGGCCATTCCCAGCGCTTCCCCGTCGGCTTGAGCCTCCACCGGCGGGTCTGCCTTCAGCTCGAACAGCCCGACCCTGCGCCAGACCTCCATGTCAGGTATCGACTCCAGGTCCCGCCCCGCGAAGACCGTCGCAGCGATGCGCGGTATGTGTCTGCGCCGCAGCCGCTTCACGATCAGAGCGGTCATCGGGTCGGGCTCGGAGGTTGCGATCTTCAACGGGACCTTGCCGAAGTAGGTGTAGATCTCTCGGAACTGGATCATTGCAGCCGTGGCATAGGCCTCCCGATCGCCGGAGTGGACGGTGACGTGGGGTTTGCGGTGCGGGAAGTCCTGAAGCGCGGTGCCGAAGGCGGAACGTGCGTAGTGGATCGAGCCAAACCGATACTTCCGGTAGGGCTCCTTCTCCGCCCGTTGCACCACTGCGGCGTCGAGGCCGAACCCGCAGGCGAAGATCGAGTGATGGACCGTCTCGGTCGATCCTCGCATCAGGGTCATGGTGGCGACCCCGACCCGGCGAATCAGGGGGGAGGTGACCAAGAGACGGGCAGCTTTGATCGGTTTGGAGGGGATCCCCATCAGTCTGGCGAAGACATTGGTGGTGCCCACCGGGATCACGCCCAACGAGGCGTCGGTGCCCACCACCCCTTGGCTGACATGATGGACCATCCCGTCGCCTCCCATGGCGACGACGATGTCGACTCCTCCTTCGGCCGACTCCCGCGCTCTTTCGGCGGCCTCGGCAGGTGAGCCGGGCCAGATCGAGCCGACATCTGCGACTCGATCGAGTGTTGCCATGACGTCGCGGTGGGAGCCACCAGTGAACTGAGAGGCAGCCGGGTTGGCTATTACCACTATCCGGTGCATTGAGGGTCGAGCCTACCCCGGTACCCTGCCGCCACGTGAGCGACTCCGAATCCCGGTTCTCGTTGGTGGCTGGAGAAGGCGACGGCGCCATGCTCGGCCTGGCGGCAGGTGACAGCGCCGGAGGAGCCTGGGAACTGGGCTACTCGGCTGTGACCGAGCAGGCGACCGTGATCGCATACCAACTCATCGAGAGCTCAGACCTCGACAGGGCCCAGTTGGTGCGATCGATAAGAGAGCTCGACGGTGCCGATGACGAGGAACCGGTTTACCGCGCCGAGACCCCCCATTTTCGGACCTGGCTGGCCCGTGCTGCGGCTGGCGGCGCGGTTGCCGAGGAGGAGCCCTCTCTCGACGCGGCGCCCCGTGGGGTGCCGGTGGGGGTCGCCCTGCGTCGAGATCCAGTCGCCCTTCGTCAGACGGTGGTCGAGCTGGGAAGCGTCTTTCACTCGGATCTCTCATCCATCGTGTCAGGTGTCGTCAGCGCCAGTGCAGCGGCGGCATCCTGTTTCGGGCAGTCGGGCAGGGATCTGATTGCCGGGGTGGTTGAGACTGTGGAGCTCGCCGCGACTCAAGCTGGCTCAACGCTCAAACACACCGGAACCGCTTCGTGGGATGAGTTGGTCGCCGATTTGCGTCTCCTCATCAACCACGTCGGGGTCATGGAGGCGGGAGATGCCCTGTCGATCGTCGACGCCAGCGCGGTGCCCGAGCCCTGGGACCTGATGAGAGCCGGTCTTCTCCTGGCGGCGCCTCTGGCTGACCGATCTCACATCCCGGTCGAGCAGGCGGCCCGGATCGGCGGGAGCACCCTGGGAGCCGTGGTGGGAGGGATCATCGGGGCCAGGGTGGGGATTCGCGCCTGGCCGTGGGCCTTCGCCAACGACACCTGGTTCGCCGAGATCGGGAGACGTCTGGTCCGGGGGCCCAACGAGGTCAGCGATCTCCCGATTCCCTACGCCGTGGAACAACACCTCATCTCTGGGGAGCGGGGTTTTCGCTGAGAACCAGGCGATCCTCGGGAGGCCACTCCCGCTCCGAATCGTCCACCCGCCGCAGTGACCACGATCCGAGCCCGATGAACAGGATCAAAGCCCCCATCGCGACGCGGCGCCCCCACCCCAAGGCGTCGACGATCAACGCCCAGGTGAGAGGCCCCAGGATGGTGGCAAATCGTCCCACGGTGGCATAGAGGCCATAGAACTCTCCGAGGTGCCGGGGAGGTGAGAGCCGGGTCATCAACACCCGATCGGCGGTCCATGTGGAACCGAGTGCGACACCACCCAACAGCCCGATCAGCCAGGCGATCCCGGTTTCGCCGGTCACCGCGGCGGCGACACCCGAGGCGATGGCGATCATCCAGGTGAACAGGGCGACCCGTAACACCCACAACGGGCCGTAGGGCTCGACGAAGCGCCCGGCGACCAGAGCTCCCACGACCGCAGCGGCGATCGCCACGCCCAGAAGCAGGGTGACCGCCTGTCCGTCGAGGCCGAGCTCTTGGATCACGAAGATGGTCAGAAAGCCCCCGATCAATGTGTTGATGGCGTCGGTGTAGAGAAACCGGCTGATCAGAAACCGGACCATTCCGTCGTAATCGCGTGCCCTCCGCCATGACGAGATGATGCGGCTCGCCACGTCACGGAGCCGGGGTGCAGCGGTTGTCTCGACTCCTTGCTTTTCCTTGATGAAGAAGAACGCGGGCAGGGCGAATACGAGGAAGGCCAGAGCGAGCGTCTTGAAGGTGGCGGCGAACGACCAGTCAAGGACTTCGAGGGTGACGACTCCGATGCCCAAGCCGATGAACGAGCCGATGTAGCCGATCCCGACGCCGAGCCCCGAGATCCGCCCCCGGTTCGCCGGGGTGCTCACGTCGACGAGCAGGGCGTCGTACACGACCGATCCCACGTTGAACCCGACAAGGCCGATCCCGAGCAGGATGAGGGTCAGGGTGACGGAGTCGGCGGCAAGACCGGCGGCGGCGCCAACCGCGATCAGGGTGGTTACCCGGAGGGTGGGGACGCGGGCGCCTCGAGCGTCGCTGCGTGCGCCGGCCCAAGGTGCGAGAAAGATGACCAGAGCGCCGGCGGCGGCCTCAACCAGAGCCAGGGCGGAGTCGGGTTGGTCAACCGCAGTCAGCCACTCGGGAAAGTACCGGCCGACGACGCCAAGTGCGAAGATGGTGTTGGCGAGGTCGTACAGAACCCAGGAACCGACCGAGAGCCGATCGGGACCGCTGCGGGCCGCCTCGGTCATCTCAGAAGGTGACGGCGACCGAGATCAGCTCTTCACGCCCGAGGAGCCCGGCAGCTGCCTGAAGAGCGCGGGAAGCCTCGGAGAGCGGGAACTGGTGGGAGACGAGGTCGTCGATCCGGGGGTCGATCTCTATCTGACGTGTCGCCCATTGATAACCGACGCTGCTGGCGCCCATCGCCCCGCGGATGGTGAGTTGCTTGGCCACCAGGACATCACTCAGGAAGTGGAAGGCGCGGTTCCCCTTGGTGGACGCCAGTATCACCCTCCCCCCACTACGCACCAGGTCGAGGGCGGTGAAGACTGCCTCCGGGTCATCCGATGTCACGTCGACGACGATATCCGGCCTGCGCCCCACGGCCTCCGCGATCGCTCCTCCGACGTCTTCCTTCTCGATGTCTATCGTCAGGTCGGCGCCGAGCCGCTTGGCCAGTTCGAGGCGGTCACGGTCATGGCTGAGGCCGGTTACCCCAACCCAACCGGCGCCTGCTGCCTTGGCGGCGATCAGACAGGCCAGCCCCCGAGGGCCGGGGCCGAGGATGAGCACACTTTCGCCGGTTTGCAGTGCCGGGAGCTCGACGGCCCAAGTGTGTCCGGCGGCCAGGGGATGCACGAATGTCGAAACTTCCGCGGGCACATCGTCGGTCAGAGGGTGGAGTCGGGCGTCGGGGTCGATGAACAGGTACTCGGCGAGACCGCCCCAGAGCCCGGGGGGCTCGATGGAGGGGATGAATCCGTAGGAATTCGAAGGCCGGCGCCTGACACAGGTGGCCAGGCCCAGTTTGCAGCGATGGCACTCCCCACAGCGAATCCGGGGCTCGACCACGACCCGGGTGCCGATGGGGAACGGGATGGTGGGGCCTTCTGTGGCGATGCGGCCCACGACCTCGTGCCCGGGGACCAGCGGGTAGACCACATCTCGGGCCTCGCCTTTCCAGACCTGGATGTCGGCGCCGGAGATCCCGGTTGCCTCTACCGCCAGCCAACCACCACGGTCAACGGGTTGTGTCGGCAACTCGGTCAACGTGAAGTGCTTGGGCTCGACGAGCATCATGGCCCGGGCTTTGATCCCTCGCTCCATCGTTGGCGAGTGTAAACCCGGTTCCGGGCGGCCCCGTCAAGTGGCGAGCAACGCGGCGATCCGCTCGACTCCCCGCTCGATGTCCTCTTCACCAACCGCATAGGAGAGTCGAAGGAACCCGGGTGTGCCGAACGACTCACCGGGCACCAACGCCACCCCGGCGTCCTCGATGATCGCCGTGGCCAGATCATCGGTAGTGGCCCATCGGTCGCCCAGATGCGCGGAGAAGTCGGGAAAGACGTAGAACGCCCCTTCCGGCTCGATGCAGGCGACGCCTGGCAGCGAGCTGACCATGGAGTACATCAGCTTTCGCCTGGCGTCGAAAGCGAGCCGCATCTCCTCGACGGTCTCTTGAGGGCCGGTGAGGGCTGCCAGCGCCGCATGTTGGGTCACGTTTGCAACGTTGCCGGTTGCGTGGGACTGGTGACTGTTGGCTGCCTCGATCACATCCGCCGGCCCCACCATCCAGCCCACCCTCCAACCGGTCATCGAATAGCTCTTGGCCACTCCGTTTATGAGCACCCAGTTCTCGAACCGCGGCGTCACCGCAGCGATCGAAGGTGCCACATCGGTGAAATAGGTGAGACGCTGGTAGATCTCGTCGGCCATCACCCAGATGTCGTTCGCCGCCGCCCATTCCCCGATGGCGCGGGCCTCTTCCGCGGTGTAGACCGCCCCGGTCGGGTTGGACGGAGAGACAAAGACCAGGAGCTTGGTGCGATCGGTGCGCGCCCGCTCCAGGCCGTTCACGGTGACCTTGAACCCTTCTTCGAGGTCGGTCGGGACCGACACTGTCGTCCCGCCGGCCAGGTCGATACCGGCCGGGTAGGTGACCCAGTGTGGGGATGGCAGCAGGACCTCATCGCCCGGGTCGAGCAAGGCGGCAAACGCCTGGAACACAGCCTGCTTGGCCCCGTTGGTGACCATCACCTCCGACCAGTCGACCTCGACCCTGGAATAGCGGCCGACATCCTCGGCGATGGCCTTTCGCAGTTGGGGAAGACCCGCGGACGCCGTGTACTTGTGGTTCTGGGGGTCGAAACACGCCCGGGCCGCTTCAACGACCACGTGCTCGGGAGTGGGAAAGTCCGGTTCCCCCGCCCCGAAGGAGATGACGTCGACCCCGGCCGCGCGCAACTCCCTGGCCCGGGCGGCGATGCCCAGGGTGGCGGAGGGGGGCAGGTGCCCGAGGCGGTCGGAGACTCTCTTCGTCATGGCGACCGCAGCCTAAGCATCTCCCCAGCCATTGAAGACGCGTTCGGCCCCTTCTCAGCGTGAGGACTGACGGCTCAGTTCGAGAACTGGTCCTTGGCGTCGTCAGCAATGTCCTGTGCGGTGTCCTTGGCGGCATCTACTGCTTCGGCAGCGGTGTCCTTCGCGGCGTCCTGTGCGGAATCTGCGGTAGCACCGCTCCTATCGGTCACTTCGGACACCTTGTCCTTGGCCGATTCGTAGAGGTTCTGTGAGGTCTCCTTTGCCTTCGCCCCGGCGTCGCTGGCGAAATCCTTGGTCTTTTCGACGTACGGCTGTGCTTTCTCGGCGAGATCGGCGCCTTGGTCCTTGGCCTTGCCGAACCATCCTTTGAGGGTGTCCATGAATCCCATTGCGGTCCTTTCAGTCCCGTGGGCCAATCGTAGGCCAAGCAGTTCACCTTGGATGGAGCGGCAAGTATTTTGAGCGGCGTGACTTTGCCAAAGATCGATCGTCGTCGGGTCTGGCGGCGCTCGTTGGTGATCCTCGGCCTCATGACCGCGGGTGTCGCCGCTCCGGTGCTGGACCTGTACGGCAGGAACCCAAGTGTTTTCGTCGCCAACCGGAGCACCCCGCAGCAGATCGTCATGTTCGGGCTTCTCGTCACATTCACTCTGCCCCTCATCGCGGTGATCATCCTCACGATCACCGAGAAGATCAGCGCCCATGCCGCCGACATCGCCTACTACCTACTGGTCGGCATCTCGGCTGGAGCGACTGGCCTGGTCATCAGCCGCCAGCTGGTGCCCGAGAACACGCCTGGCGCCATCGGAGTGGCCCTCGGGGTGACGGTCGTGGTGTTGCTCCTCTATCGCCGCCTCGAACCCGGCCTGCTCTTCTTCTCTCTGCTCGGGCCGGCGGTGCTGGTGATGTTCCTGGCGATCTCGCCCACATCGCAGTTGCTGGCCGAGCCGGAAACACCTGCGGTTGCCCCGGACCAGGTCGGGCTGCCGGCGTCGATCGTGTTCATCCAACTCGATGAGCTCCCCACCGCTTCTCTGATGACTGAGGACGGCACCATCAACGCTGCCCTCTTCCCGAACTTTGCCCGGCTGGCCGCCTCCGGGAATTGGTATCGGAATGCATTGTCCAACTCCATCGCCACCACATCCAGCGTCCCCGCCATCCTCAGTGGGCGCCTGGGGGAGAAGGAGGAGAGCCCTTCTCTGATCGATCACCCCAACAACCTGTTCACCCTCCTCGGCGAGGGGTACGAGATGCACGTCGTCGAGTGGCTCACCGACATGTGCCCTGAGGAGTTGTGCAAGGACTATGCCGGCAGAGGACCGGCCCGATTCGGCTCTCTGCTCCAGGACGTGGGGGTGGTCTACGGCCATCTCTCCCTTCCCGAGTCGGCACGTGCCGGTCTTCCCAGCATCGACGGCAGCTGGAAAGGATTTCTCGGTCAGGCGGAGGCCAGGGAGGCGGCGCCGGTGGATGTCGGCGACCTACCCGTTCCCGAGGCGGGGGTGAGGAGCAAGTGGATCGATTGGATCGAGCGGATCATCGACGGGGTCGATGCCGCTGCCCCTCCGACCCTGCACTTTGCGCATCTCCAGGCGCCGCATATCCCGTGGAGGGTCAACCCTTCAGGAAGCCACTACGAGCGACCGGAGCAGTACGACGAGGTCGACGGCATCGAGGGCGGCAAGTGGGTGACCCGGGCCGACCTCCCCCGACTGGGATACCAGCGACATCTCTACCAGCTCGGTTTTTTGGATCAGCGTCTCGGAGCGTTGTTCGACCGTTTGGAGGAAACCGGCAATTGGGACGACTCGCTGATCGTGGTGGTGGCCGACCACGGGGCTTCGTTCGTCCCGAGAGAGCATCGTCGATGGCCGATGGGGCGCAATCTCAGCGACCTCTACCGGGTCCCTCTGATCATCAAACTTCCGGGACAGGTCGAGGGCCAAACCTTCGACGAGCCGGCGTTCGGCATCGACATCCTCCCCACCATCGTCGATGCCCTCGATATCACGACCGATTGGGAATTCGACGGTCACTCGTTGCTGGACATCGAAGGGACTGACTATCCCCATGAGCCGATCTTCTATTGCTGCAGCCCGGACCCGGCCGGCACCGACATCGCCGAGCTGTTCGATCAGGTGCGGCGCAACTACGAAAGGGTTCCGAATCAGGGGAGCTGGTTGGCTGTCGCCGGGGCCGGCATCTATGCCGACCTCGTTGGCCACCCGGTAGCCGAATTGGACCCACAACCGAGCGATGCCCTGGCCTGGTCACTGACCCAATCCGAAGAGCTGGCGGACGTGAGCCGGGCCTCGGGTTTCGTCCAGACTTTCATCTCGGGTCGGTTGGAGCTACCCGCCGGGATCGAAGGTGATGACCTCCTCCTCGCGGTGAACGGCACGGTGGCCGGGACCGGATTCGTGATCAGGGACAGGGATACCAGCGGCGAACTCCGGGGGTTGCTGGCCGAAGAACTGGTGATAGACGGTGTCAACGAGGTGACGATCCTGGTCCCCGACCCACGGGGCGAAGGCTGGCTCACTGGAGCGGCCGCCGACATCACCGTCGACTACATCGCCGAGGATGGGCATCAGCTCGACATTCGTACCGAGGGTGACCGACGCCTGGAGATAAGCGCGGTGCGGGAGACCGAGACCGGTTGGCTGGTGAAAGGGTGGGCCGCCGACGTCAAGGAGAAGCTGACCGCAGACTGGATCTACGTCTTCGCCGGCGACCAATTGCTGATCTCCAGCCCTCCCAACCTCGAAAACGAGAACGTCGTTCGCTGGTTCAAGAGCGACAACCTCCTCCTTTCCGGGTTCACGTTCGATATCCCCGCGGACCAGGTGCCGGATGACCTCGATCGTCTGACCGTGATCGCAGAGTTCGGCAATTACGCCATCGAGAGCCCGGCGACCCTCACTCGCTGAGGGGTTGCCCGGGAGCCATCACCTAATTGGGACGCACAGGGGTCATATACGGACCTGTAGATCCCAATTAGGGATGCAGGGACAGCAAGGGGTCGGAGCCCAGCAAGGCAATCGAGCTCCAACCTCATCGCGGGTCGAGATCGAAGAGAAGCCTCGTGTTTGATTGCAGTGTGCGCTCGGATTTGATCTCAAAGAAGTCGGCCATCACGGACCGGAACTCACCTTCTTCGCGGCCGCCGTGAAGCTCTTGGGGCAGCTTGTTCCCAACGAGCTTGGCCACCATCTCGTCGGCCGGTGAGACGAATTCGACCACCACCGGGGTGTTGAAGCTGCGGAGCCAGCGGAGGACTTCACGGGGTGGGATGGAAGCCGAGTAGATGAGGTGGTGGATGAGCCCATAGGCGATCACCAGATCCGGCCTGGCCCGCTCGACGATTCCCGATCTCTCGATGCCCGCCCAGCCTTGTGCCGGAGATGGGTTGCCCAGATCGGTGAGCACGACCGAGAGACTCTGCCCGGCGTTGCGTCGGTAGACATCGTCGAGTACCGCCTCGTCACCGTCCAGTGCTACGGCAAGAGCCCCGGCTTCGATGGCGATCGTGGAAAAATGGCCGTCGTTGGCACCGAGGTCGAGGACCCGGCGCGGGCCGACCCGCCCCAATGCCGATCGCAGAAACTCACTCTTGGCGTCCCGATCCCGGGAGACGTGATCACAGGAGCCGTAGTCGGACCAGCCGTCCACGGAGTGCTCCCACTGCAGGGAGGTGATCAGCGAGCGGAGCTTCTTCACATTGGCCAGGATCAGCTCGGGAGTGAACCCCGCCGATCGCAGATCTTCCCTGACCGCCCGGTCCGACATCCGGGCCTCCATCCTGGCCTGGAGCCGCACATGAAGCAGGGCGCCCGTATTGAATCGCTTCTTCCCGCCGAGGAGTTTTGCCATTTGGGCCGGAGTCAGCCCTTCGAGGTCTCCACGGAGCCATGGTTGAAATGGGACCCCCACCCATGCCCGCAACATGAGAGGAAACAGGAACTGCCTGGTGAACTGCCGGTAGCCGATCCACGGTTCTCCCTGCCGGTAGGCCTCGAAGGACCCGATATCGATGAAGATCGGGCGCCCGTCGACGAACTGGATGTTGTAGGGAGTGCTGTCCTTGATGGTGAGTCCGCCGTCGAGGGCGCCCTCCAGCAGGTCGAGTTGGAGAAGGGCAGCATCCTTGAGCATCGAGAAGGTCCACTCATAGGGGTAGCTGATGAGCGGCACACGGGGGTGTTCGAGAGCACCGGCGCTGCCGGAGGGAGGATCGACCTCGACTGCGCCGATGAGCCGGCCCTCGGAGACCGCCGTCTTGAAGAAGTCGGTCGGGGCGAGGGCGCGCCATCCCTGGAGGCCGCGTTCGTCGAGGAGACGGAGGACTTTGTCCCCATCGAGGACGACTCGTGAGGCCGGGTCGCGAAACGACCCGGGGTCGGGCGATATCACTGCGCGGTCAGGATTCGGTGGACAGGGCTGTGTCTTCGGCTGTGTCCACTTCGCCCTCGACGGTGTCTGATTCGACGCGGCGACGGGCGAACTTCATGCGCATGGCTTTGTAGGCGACACCGATCCCGGCCAGACCGCCGATCAGTGCCTGCAGGAGCAGACTCCCCGAGCCTGCGTCCAAGTATCCAAAGATCATTTCTTGCTCCTCCCGAGAGCAGGTGGCAGCAAAGTGCCATCCTCATTGTCGTCCAACTCGGCAGTGAAGCAAACCTCGGGCTCTAATCGGCCGATCACGGCCGATACCGCTCCCGGGCGGCGACGGCGCCGTTCGGAGTGAGGAGGAGGGCCATGTCGCCATCGTTGTCCCACACCGGGGAGCCACCGGGCTCCCAGCCGGGGTGGTCACTCGTCACGGCGAGAACCTCCCCGGGCTCGACGACCGACCCCTCGGGGAACCGAAATCGATGCGACGAAGACTCGTCACGGAGAACCCATCCCGAGAGGTCGACGATGTCATCATCGCTGTTGGCGACGGCTACCTGCTCCAGATCGAGCACCTCGTCGTCAGGCCCCGGCGGGTCATGGCCGGAGGTGTCGATCGTGATCCCGATCTCTGTTCCCGCGTCCCGGTTACAGCCAGCCGGATCCCACAACCCGGTCCCCGCCCGATAAGCCGGTTCTTCGGCGGCGAGGAGGCTCGTTCCCCAGGTCTCGCTTGCTCCGGGAGTGGTGGCGATGGCGAGCCCATCCTCCACCAGACCCAGATTGACGAAGGTTTCTCCGGCCCACACGTAGCCGAGGGTCCGCCCGAACTGGTCCTTGCCGTGGTCCTCGACTCGCAGCGCCCCGCTGTCGAGGTATCGGGCCAGCCCGGCAGCCGCCTCTTCGCTGAAGCATTCGTCGCGCTCGGGGGCGTTGACACCGAGGAGTCTGATCGTGACCGCGTCGCTCGCGGTCCCTAGGACGAAGGTGTCTCCGTCTTCGACTTGAAGGACATCGCCTTCCAGCAGCGCCGTTGACCCATTCCAGTCGTTCGTTGTCTGGGGAGCAGACGTCCCGGCGCACCCGGCAACGAGGACGAAGCCAAGAACCGTGCCCCGGGC
>Ga0214472_10002157_pt1 | contig 21416 bp, 14 predicted proteins | sample RVTome_6_FD_207662 | JGI IMG/M metagenome (GOLD analysis project Ga0214472, IMG submission 207662) | Soil microbial communities from uranium-contaminated site in the Upper Colorado River Basin, Wyoming, United States - RVT140D175 | ecosystem: Environmental > Terrestrial > Soil > Contaminated >...
GAAATGCGATGAAAACAAGCCGCCCTCCAGTGCAAAGCGACTCAATGTTCTTCGACAAGTATGAGCCGCCAACCATGTCGAGGATCACATCGACACCCCGGCCCGCGGTCACTTCATCGACGACCGCCGCGAAATCCTCGGTTCGGTAATTGATCGCGCGTTCCGCGCCAAGCGCGACGCAATCCCCGCACTTCCTGTCCGAGCCCGCAGTCGCAAACACCCGGGCCCCCCGGGCACGCGCAAGCTGGATGGCAGTCGTCCCGATACCGCTGGTGCCACCGTGGACGAGAAACGTTTCACCACTCTTCAAGTCTCCACGGTCGAAGACGTTCGTCCAGACAGTGAAGCAAGTCTCCGGAATGCCGGCCGCATGCACGAGATCAACCCCGTCCGGGATCGGAAGGACCTGCTCAACAGGCACGGCGACGAACTCGGCATATCCCCCACCGGCCAACAAGGCGCACACGGCCTGTCCCATCTCCAGTTCATTTGCAACCGCACCGTCGCCCAACGCGACAACCGTGCCCGACACCTCGAGGCCTGGCAGGTCGGATGCGCCTTCAGGCGGAGGGTACTTTCCCAGGCGCTGAAGCACGTCCGGCCGATTGACGCCCGCCGCCACCACCTGAATCAGCACCTCGCGCGGCCTCAACTCAGGGACCGGGCGCACGGCCATCCTCAGGACATCCGGCCCTCCCGGAGCCGCGATTTCGACGGCGCGCATGGTCGGGGGAATCTTGATGGTTTGAATTGACGCCATTGCGGCGAGCGTGAGGGGCGGAGGGGTTTCCTGCAATGCGGTTGAAAGATCAGTTCAGAAACCGGAATCGAAACCGTTCATACGCTTCTGCGCCAGACGGCACTTTGCAATCTGCCCTCGAGGGTGAGAAAGTCTCGACGAAACGCAAAGTCTCGGCCAGCGCGGATGGCGGGCCCGGCGTGCGACAACGTGCATGCGGGTAGGTCCAAATCGGGCGATACCCTGGAGTCTCTCCTTCATTCCCGGGGACGCACTCCCCGGATATCCCTCAGATCCGCCACCGGGTTGTTTCCTCATTTTCGGCGCATGTCCATTCGCGACACTAAACGCCGGAACGCGGTTGACGAAGTTTCGAGATGCAATGGAGCAGGTTTCCAACACACCATTTTTCCGGGTGCCAGTCGAGTGGTTTGAATTACCAGTCGGAACTGGACGTTGGGGGTTTTCTGCCCTTCGCGATTCTGGTCAATCTGTTGCAGCGAGCGCGGGAGTCCAGGCAGTGCAAGGCATCAGTGCCGAGGCCGCCGTACCCGTCGACGCTGAGAGATTATCCGATTCGAAGATGGGCAGCGTCCTCAACGCGTACGCCTGATCTCGATCCCGGGCAGGTCCTGTCCGATCCTGATAACTTCGGGATCGGGGGAGTTTGCATAAGTGCTTGACTGGGGGGATTCCCCTTGTTCGCCGCGGTCGGGGTCATACGGTGCGCAAATCGGATGCACTACCTGAACTCTCCGTTTCCCCGCCCATGGTGCTTCCTTGTCCTCGCCTTCGGCTCTGCGCTGACCATGGGGGCTGCCGAAAGCGGGAAGCCGTCTGCCGATTGGGAAACCCCGGCGCACTCTTATTCAGCGCCAGGCGCACTCGCGCCTCAGGCCGCGGCTTCGCCTCCGGCTCCAATTGTCATCACTCAGGACCTGTCGCCGCTCGTCGAGTCCAACGCCCAGATCTCGGCGCGTCTCACCACCTTGGAGCGCTTCTTTGTGGCGCAAGGAGACCGCGAGGCGACGGCATATCGCGACACGAATCGTCTGATCACGGTTTTCGGCATTTCCTTTGCCGCGATGGGCCTATCGGGTCTGATGGCGGCCGCATTCCTCAACTACCGGACGATCCGTCTGATGCAACCAGTCCCGCAAGCGCCCACGCAAATGGCTGCCGCCGGCGCATCGACGATCATGCCTGCAGCAGGCGCCGCCGTCCCGGGCATGGAAAGGGTCCACGCCCACGGCCAACGTTTTGAGGCGAAAATCTCGAGCCTGGAGGCCCGGCTTTCCGAAATGGAACAGCTGAGCGGTCTGCGCCCGGCGTCGCGCGATGCGGGATCCTCGGTCGAGCCCGCAACCTCATCAGCCTCACTCGTTGAAGAGATCTTCCCTGAGGAACCAATGGCTCCCAAACCGCGCGAGAAGGTCATACCCATGCCCATGGCGGCGATTCTTGCGCGGAAGGCAGAAACGTTGATGAGCCTGGGCAAGAACGGCCAGGCACTGGCGGTGCTTGATCACGCCCTCAAGATGGGCGCCGAAGGTAGTGACGTGCATCTGGTGCGTGGCCGGTTGTTCGAAAAACTCGGCCGTCTGGCAGATGCCTTGAGCCAGTTTGATTCCGCCACGAAGGCTGATCCGAAGTGCACAACCGCACTGCTCCTGAAGGCCGGCGTGCTCAATCGCCAGGAAAAATTCGACGAGGCGCTCGCCTGCTATGAACGCGCCCTCGAATTGAATCGCCAGGGCTGCTGAGCGGAAACCGCCCCTGAACTTCGACCGGAAGCAAAAAAAAACGGTCGTGACCGGGCGAGCAGAGCCGCTGAATTCCCCGCCGAAGGCCGGCGTCACTTTCCGCACAGACGGCACGAGGCAAACCCGTGCGCAATGGACTTGCGGCACCTGCCCATCGAGGCGAGCCTCCTCCCGCGCTCAATCAGGCGAGCTCCGAGCGCAAGGTGTCGCGGCCACCCCTTTTCATCGCGGACCCGATCGCGCGGCTCGCGCCGACCATCGTGGACCGTTCAGCGGACGTTTCAGCTTCCGCGCTCGAGTCGCCGAGAACTGCGCGGATTTCATCGAGGATGTCGTTGTACCGCCGTGTAAAGATCACTTTCATCACGACATCCCCGGCCTCGTTTTCTAATTTGACTGTGTTGGAAAGGAGCCCCTTCTCCACGCGGCAGCGGTGCCCGGCCGCTGGCAGATCGACGACAACTGGCTGGCGCAGCACTTTGGTAACGGCGAACCGCAGTCGCCCGTCGGAGTGCAGGAAATAGCCGCGGGTCTTTCGACTCACTCCCAGGTAGCCACGCCCCGCAAATGCCTTCAAGACGAGCTTCCGTTCGCCGCACACCCCCGCAACACGCTTGGGCAGGTGCGTGGAGACGGCGGTAATTCTCGGACGCCGGAACACGGTTTCGGACAGCCAGCCCAGGATCGGATCGCCCAAGACACTGCGCATGTAAATAACCCGCCGAAACGCCCATGTGAAAATGATCAGCGAGATCGCGAAAATCAGCAGACTGAGCAGCATCGCCGCCCAGGGAGTAAAAACATACACGCCGATCAGAAAGGCCACCACCGCCTTGTTGGCGGCTTCGAACGCAGCGTCGACCATGGGAAAAGGCGACAGGAAGATCATCACCTCGAAGAAAAACTTCACCGTGTTGACCACGAACACGTTGATGGCCGAAAAGACCGCGATCAGCGTAGTCATGCTGAACGAAACGACACCGGCCTGATAGACGACCGCCACCTTCTCCGCTTCGGCATCTCCCAGTTTCATCTGAGAAAGAAACTGGACGGCGACGATGGCGATGATTCCCGAATAGCCTTCGATCTGATCCACCGCCTGCGCGAGTGGCTTCGTGACCTTCGTGAGCTTCGGAAGCGCCGTGACCACCGTCAGTGCGAGAAGCCCGGCGAATACGAAGCCGTTGCTCAGCACGCTGTCCTTGCTCAGCAGCGCGTTGTTGGCGATGGCGTCGGGAAGCAACCCGGTTTCCGCGAGAAGAGACGCCCCCGACATGCACGTGAGCGCAAAGAAAGGGGAAAGTGCGATCGGGGCGAGCGGACCGAGCGCGTCCTGGATGCGAAGGGTTTTTACGAGTTCCTCTCCTTTGGCGCGCTCGGAATCCAGATTGTCTCCCTCCGCCCCTGCCACGTTTGTTCCCGGGCTGTCGGCGACGACCCAGAATACGAGCAATACGAGCAGGAAGAATGCAAGGCCTCTCGGAATCTTCATGACACGACAATAGGTGCGGGCGCCGGAAATTCAGCGACTGTCAACCGAAGGGGCAAACGGAAATCCCTAATCAGGCACGTAAAATTGCCTCACCTGATCCGCCCGGCAACCTCAAGGCGACCGCGTTTGTGCCGTTTCAGAGGTTCAACTTTATCCCCATGGCGATCTCCGCTCTCGCATTGTCGTCGGTCGACGAACAAATCAAGCTCCTCGGGACTGCTCCGCAGGTGCTCCCGCGCCTTCAGATGCTGCTCTGCGACGCAAATACGAATCCGGACGACATCCTCGAGCTGATCCAGCTCGACACCGCCTTGGCGGCGCGGGTGATCAAGGCGAGCAACTCGGCTTACTTCAGTCCAGGTTTTCGCGTGTGCACCATCGATGAGGCGGTGACCTATCTCGGCTACGACGAGGTCTACCGGATCCTGTCCATTCTCGCCTTCGGCCGGGTCATGAAAGCCCCTCTGAAGTATTTTGGTCTGCCCGCGAAGGAACTCTGGCGCCGGGCCCTGGCGACAGCGCTGGCAATGGAAGGCATCTGCAAGAGCACCGGGATGGAACCGCGGATCGGCTACACCGTCGGCCTGCTCCACGCCATCGGCATGGTCTTTGTCGATGCCCAGCTTTCGGCAAACAAGGTGCCCCCCGCCAAGCCCGCGAAGGAAGAAGACGTTAAGCTGCTCGGCCTCACCCATGCGGATGTCGGCGCCTATGTCATGCGAATCTGGAATTTTCCTGAAACGATCGTCGAGCCGGTCCGGTTTCAGTTTCAGCCTCTGGAGTGTCTCAGAGAGGGTCGCCTCGCGTGCATGCTCCAGCTGGCAAAAGCCATCATGGCCTATGCCGTCCGGCCGCCCGGCAACTCCGCCGGACCGGAAGATCCCGACACGCTCGTGCTCACAATGCTCAACCTCTCCCTGGACGACTATGCCGACGTCCTTGATGAGACCGAGGGCAAGTTCACACTTCTGGAGATTGCCACGAGCGATTTCTGAGACCGCTCCGCTCAGGCGGTCACGTCAAGGATGGCGCCGGCACGCGCCAGATGCTGGCAGACATGCCCACGCGAATCGTAGGTGGAGGCGTGCAAACCGGCGACGGTTCCCTGCTGCCGGTCGATCAACTGAATGTCGACGACCTGACTGATCGGCACGACCCGGCGCCTTGCCGTACTCGCCCGGGAATGAGCGCGTGACCGGCCAAGCGAAAGGACTGCCCCGAACGACTCCACGGGCGTAAATAGATCGTAAATGCTGACAATCTGCAAATCGCATTCACACCTTTCCCCCCTTTCGGTTGAGTGGGGAATCTACTTGGGGTGAGGGAGGCAAGGCCCGGGTGAACGCAGGGTTCAGCTTGCGCGCCTGCGCTCTTTCCTGCGACACGATCCCGAAACGGGTTGGGTGCGGTCAGCCCCTCGAGTCCACGGATTCTTCGAGCCGTTTCTTCAATACCGCCTTGGAAATCCCGAGGACCTCAGCCGCGCGGGCGACATCACCATTCGCCCGAGCAAGCGCTCGGTTGGTCACCTCGGTTTCCAGGCGTTTCAGCACCTTGCCCGGCGCCTCGCGCGACAGCGTCTCAAACAGGGTATCGAGGACGGATGCGAGCGCTCCTGAAGCCGCGGACGACTCCGCCTTCACCGACTCTTCAGGAGCCGGGGTTGCGGTGCCCGCCGGTCCCGCCCGGTCGCCCACTCCAGCTTTGGGCTCAGCGCCCGCGGCGGTCGCGATGGCCTGCCCCATCTCTGGCGGGAGGTCGCGGATAAGGATGGTATCGCCCTGTGCGACCACCGCGCTGCGGTAGATTACATTCTCGAGTTCGCGCACATTTCCCGGCCAACGGTGGCGCGTGAGCACCTCCATGGCCTCCGGAGCGACGCGTCGCACGCGCGACTTTCGATTTTTCTCCAGCTTCTGCAGTGTGAATTCGACGATCTCAGGAATGTCGCTCCCGCGGTCGCGCAGGGGCGGCACCCTGACGCGCACCACGTTGAGCCGGTAGTAGAGGTCCTCGCGAAAGGTCTTGTCGGCCACCAACTTCTCCAGATCCTTGTTGGTGGCGGCGATCACGCGCACATCAACCTTGATCGTCCCGGTGCCTCCCACGCGCTGGATCTCGCCCTCCTGCAAGACACGTAAAATCTTTGTCTGCGTCGGCAATGTCATGTCGCCGATTTCATCGAGGAAGATGGTTCCGCCGTCGCACTGCTCGAACCTGCCGATGCGCTGCGCCGTCGCGCCAGTGAATGACCCTTTTTCATGACCGAACAGCTCGCTCTCGATCAGGTTCTCCGGAATCGCCGCGCAATTCACTGCCACCATCGGTCCACGAGCCCGGTGGCTGTGCTGGCAGATGCACCGCGCGATCAACTCCTTGCCGGTTCCACTCTCGCCGGTGATCATCACCGTGACATCGCTGGCCGCGACCTGACCGATGATCTTGAACACCTCCTGCATCGCAGCCGAGCTTCCCACGATGCCTTCCTTCCAGTCCTCGCTCTTCAGCTTCGGCTGGATGTCACTGGCGCGCCGGAGATCCTCGACCGCCTTCAGCGCATTCTCCGTCAACCGCAGCACCCGCTCAGGGTCGAACGGCTTCATGATGTAGTCGAAGGCGCCAAACTTCATCGCCTCGATCGCCGTCTGCGCCGTGCCGAATGCCGTCATGAGGATGATGGGGAGTTTGTTGTTCACCCCGCGCATATGCTGGAGCGTTTCCAGACCGCTCATGCCACCCATCCGGATGTCGAGAAACACCACATCCGGCGGCGATTTCCGCACCATTTCGATGCCTTCCTCGCCGCTTCCGGCAGCGGAAACACGGTAGCCACGACTCGCCAGCACCCGGTTGAGAGAGTAGCGAATTTCCGAATCGTCGTCTACGACGAGTATGTTGGGTTGGTTTGAGTCGTCTGCCATGTTGTGAAGCTGACCGGCCATGCATGAAAAGATTATCCCGCGGGTCAACGTGGTTTTCGGCCTCCATCCGAACTCTCCGCGCGAATCAGGCTTGGTGCCCTTTCCAACGTCACCTTTTCATGATCCGTTCACCCGACAGAACTCAGGCCTCGCATGAAGATCACGCTCCCCCACGCCTCGTCCGTCAGAACCGCTCCGCCGTCCATCGTCCTGCGAGCGGTGGGAGTCTCCAAGTCCTATGACGGACAGGCGGTGCTCTCGGGAGTCTCCCTCGCGGTCGCCCGGGGCGAACGACTCGCTCTCACCGGTCCGTCGGGAAGCGGGAAAACGACCTTGCTGAACTGCCTGGGTGGCGTCGACCGGCACGATGGAGGTTCGATCGAGTTTCTTGGGCGACGGCTCGAATCGCTAAACCAGACTGAGCTCGCACGGTTGCGCCGCAGGCATGCCGGCACGATTTTCCAGTTCTTTCACCTGCTGCCGACGCTTACCGCAGCCGAAAATATTGAGCTGCCTCTGCAACTGCTTGGCACTCCGGCGGGCGATCGCGTCATGCGCGTGCGAAACCTGCTCGAGCGGGTCGGAATTGCCGGTCGCGCCGATGCCCTCCCCTCCAAACTCAGCGGCGGCGAAATGCAACGGGTGGCCATCGCGCGCGCGCTTGTCCATGAACCGGACGTGCTTCTTGCCGACGAACCGACAGGCAATCTCGACAGCGGCAACGGGGCTCGCATCCTCGACCTGCTGCGGGAACTCACAGACGAACGTGGCGTTGCCCTCATTCTCGTGACACACAGCGATGAGGCGGCCGCGATCTGCCATCGCTCCATTCACCTGCGCGACGGCCACATTCACTGAGTTGTGCAAGGCTCTGAGCGAAAATTCGAGCAAGCATTCCCCGGGAGGTTTGCGACGATGCTCTACCTTTGGTCGCGCTTTTCGTGGCGGCACGCCGTCACCACGCCCGGGCAGACCCTGATGCTCGTCGCCATCCTTTCCCTCGGCATTGCCGTCTATATGTCCGTCCGGCTGGCAAACCGCGCGGCGGTCGCCGGATTCGAGCAGTTCACGATGGCGGTGACAGGCCGGAGCGACTTTGTCCTCACCCCGGAAGCTGGAAGATTCAACGAGAACTGGCTCCGTGAATTGCGCGATGCACTGGGGGCGGAACCCGCCACCATTGTGCCGATGGTCGAACGGAGCGCCCCACGGCCGCGGCGCGAGGGCGAAGGCGTCGTCGGTCGCGAGACATTCCGCCTCGTCGGCATCGACCTGGTCGCTGCCCGCAATTTCCTGCAATCCGACGAAGGCGCCGGCACCTACCTCGAAGGCGAAAGCCGTTCGAAAGGCGAGCAGCCCGGCTCCCCGGGCGCGTTTCGCGATCCGGGACGGGTCTGGGTCAGCCAGGCACTGGCCCGGCGCGATGGCATCGGAAATGGCGATACGATTGAACTGGTGCTCGACGATTCGATCGCGTCGATTTCCGTCGCCGGCGTGATTGCCGCCTCGGAAGGACTCCCGGAGCCGGAGCTCACCCTCATGGTGATGGATCTCCCGGACCTGCAGAAGCTCACCGGCACAACCGGGTGGATCGACCGCGCCGAGGTGATCGTTCCGGAGGGCCCGGACCTGAAGGACCGCCGCGCCTACATCCGCAACGCCCTGGAGGACCGCTCGGACGGCCGGTGGCGGGTGGAAACGCCGGCGTCACGCCGGGCGACTGGCGAGACGATGACAGCGGCATTCCGGCTCAATCTCACCGTCCTCTCGCTGATCGCGCTGCTCGTCGGCGTCCTCCTCATCGTGCAGGCATTGGACGGATCCGTGGTGCGCCGCAGGCAGGAGATCGCCGTGCTGCGTTCGCTCGGCCTCGAGGGCCCGACCATTCAACTGGCATGGCTGTTGGAAGCAGCCGCGATCGGCCTGGTGGCGGGCTTGACTGGCACGCTCCTCGGCTGGGGAGGCGCTCAGTTCACCGTCCGGCTCGTAGGTCGCACCGTCAACGCGCTCTATTACGGAAACACCGTGGCCGCGGCCTCCCTGCACCTCGGGGAGCTCGCGATGGGCGTTTGCCTCGGTGTCGTCGCCAGCATCATGGCCGGTTGGATACCCGCCCGCGCGGCCGCCTCCATTCCTCCCGCGCAAATGCTGGGACGGGGCCATGTCGCGTCCGGCATGCGCGTGCTCCAGCGCAAGGTCCCCGCGCTCGCGCTGATCGGATCCGGCCTCGTCCTCTCCCAGTGTCCGCCCCTCGCGCTCGGCGCCGGCGTGCGCTTTCCCCTGGCCGGATACGCGGCCGCGCTGTGCGGAATCCTTGGGGTTGGCATGCTCGCGGGTTCACTTTTCAAGCCCGTCGCCCTCGCTGCCCGCTCATTCGGCCGCCGCCACGCCACGGCACGGGTCGCATTGGGTCACCTCGAGCATCCCGCCGGGCGCGCACGCCTTGCCGTCGCCGGACTCGTCGCCGCCATGGGAATGAGCGCCGGGATGATCATTCTCGTGGCAAGCTTCGAGACGACGGTGCGCGGCTGGATCGGAGAAAATCTCCGCGCTGATCTCTTCGTCGCGAGCGACGGCGCGCAGGATGCATCTTCCACCAGCCGGATACGCGAAGACACCTGGAGGGCGCTGCTTGCGGATCGCGACACGATCGGCGCCTACCTGTTTCAGGGGACGGACATCCGCATCGACGGCATTCCCACTTTCCTTGGCGGTTTCGGAATCGCCGGCAACGCGCCCGCCCGCGAGCAGATGTGGATCTCCGGACCGGACGTCTCCTTGAACGAGGCGCCGGAGGTGCCGGGAACCGGTTACGCAAGCGAGTCGTTCGCCGAGCGATTCCAGGTTGCGAAGGGCTCGATCGTGCGGGTTCCAACACCGGTTGGCGTGCAGGAACTCCGGATCGCGGGGGTCTTTGCAGACTATGGCAACGACCGCGGTTCGGTCCTCGTTCCGATGGCGTCCTACTCCGCATGGCTGGGCAGCCAGGCGCTGGTCAATCTCGCCGTGTTCGTCCGGCCAGGCGCCGACCCCGAGGCGGTCCGCTCGCGCTGGCTCCCGGAGCACTCCGGATTGCGCGTGCTGACCAACAGCGGGCTGCGAACAGAGATCCTGCGCATCTTTCGCCAGACATTCTCCATCACCTATGCGCTCGAGCTGATCGGCGTTGCCGTGGCGGTCGCCGGCCTGGCACTGACCATGGCGAGCATGCTGCTCGACCGACGGGAGGAGCTCACGACCATGCGCGCGCTGGGATTCACCCACCAGGAGATTGCCGCGGCTGCCGCCTGGGAAGGCGCGCTGACTGCGGCGGCGGGCGCGTTTGCCGGCACCGGCCTGAGCCTCGGGCTTGGATACCTGCTCGTGTTTGTCATCAACAAGCAATCGTTTGGCTGGACGCTGCAGCTCGTCATACCGGCCGTGCCGCTGTTCGCACTCGCTGCCGTGGTCGTCGCGACCGGCGCGATCGTCTCGTGGTACATCGGCCGTTGGTCGGCAGCACTGCCCGCGGACAAGGAGGAATGACGTGCGGCTGCTGATCCCTTTCCTGATCAACGCCATTGCAGCGTTACTCACTTCGGCCTCGGAAACATCCAAGGCTCCGCAACTCGCCCCGACGACGGCGGACGGCTACCGCGTGCCGCAGCCGGGAAACGCATTCTCCTTTCCACGCGACCACGGAAGTCACCCGGGATTTCGCATCGAGTGGTGGTACATCACGGGCCACCTCTTTTCCGAGTCGGACCGGCGCTTCGGATTTCAAGCGACGTTCTTTCGCAGTGCGACCGCACCGGACGCCCCTGACACCGGCGGAGCCTTTGGCGACGCCCAGATCCATCTCGCGCACATGAGCCTGCTCGATTTGGCGGGCGGGCGCTTCATCCATGAGGAGCGACTGAATCGCGACGGCTGGGATGCCGCGGCGGCAACCGATCGACTCGACCTGCGCAATGGCAACTGGTCGCTGGAGATGACCGAACCGGGAGTCGAGAAGATGGAGGTGTCCGGCTCCATCCGCGGGGAGGCGCGGTTCACGCTTTCACTCACGCCGGAGAAACCGCGCGTGATGTTCGGCGAGGACGGTGTTTCGCGCAAGGGAGCGGACCCGACCGCCGCCAGCCACTACATCACGTTCACGCGGCTGGCGGCCTCGGGGACCCTGAAAATTGACGGGCGCGAGTTTCCGGTGAAAGGACGCGCCTGGATGGACCACGAGATCAGCAGCAGCCAGCTCTCCGCCGGGCAAACCGGATGGGACTGGTGCAGCCTGCAACTCGACGATGGTTGGGATGTCATGGCCTACCGGCTGCGCCGCGCGGACGGCACGAGCGATCCGTTCTCAACCCTGGCCTGGGTCTCGCCGGAAGGCGTCGTCAGGCACGTCGATGCGGGCGACTTCAGTTGGACGCCGGTCGACTCCTGGACGAGCCCCGCGACGGGCGGGCGCTATCCCGTGCACTACCGGCTCACGGCGCGTTTCCCGGATGGCGGGGCTGAACCAGAAAAATTCTTTGAAGTCCGCCCGCTCGCCCGCGACCAGGAACTGGCGGGCACCCTCGGAGGAATCGCCTACTGGGAGGGTGCCTGTGATGTATTCGCCCCCTCCGGACAACGAGTCGGCCGCGGCTACACCGAGCTGACGGGTTACGCCGAAACCCTCCAGGGGAGGTTCTGAACTGCAGATCCGCGGACCGGACGCTTGCGCCCGTTCAGCTCGGCTCAGGCCCCCCGGCGGATCTCCGAGCCCTCGAAGCGGATCTGCATGCGATACACCTTCTTCGTCCGGCAGCTGATCTTGCCCGTCTCCAGGTCGACCTTCTCGGGAATTTCCACGCGATGCAGGTCGACGACGGCGTGGTAGCCGCGCTCCGAAAAGATATCGATGAAGATCGCGAGCGCATCGGGACTGTCGAAGAGCTTGTCCTCGGTGTTGATATGCGCGAGGCCCGAGATCGCATGGCGCCGCACGATCGGCATGATCTTGGACTCGATGAACTCGACGACCTGCTTGAAGAGTTCGGTTTTGGTGAACTCGTAATTGTCGAGACGGCGCACGAGTTCCTGCCGGGCGCGCATGACAATCTCCGATGCCAGCGGCAGCATCCGAAGCCGGTCAAATGTCCGGGGATCCAGTTCGAGCGAGCTCTGGTACTGGAGCTCCTTGATAATATTGCGCTGGACCTCCTCGACCGCGCCCTGCGCGTTGATGAAATGGAAGTGGAAGATCTCGCGCAGGGACTGCAGCGCGTCGTAGGTCTTCTCCTTGAACACGCGATAGCGGTGGCGCGCGGCTTCTTCGTTGGAATCGGTGGAGCGCTCGTCCCACAACACGCCCACTCCGCTTCGCCGAACTTCCTCGTTGTGCTCCTCCACTTCGCGACCGCGCTTGATCTGGCGGGCCACGCTTTCGCGCTCGTCGACAAAGAGCACCATGATGTGAAACACGGGCTGGCGGAAGTACGGTGCCAGCGGCGTATTGTAAAATTCACGCCGGAGCATGCCCATGCGGCCGAAGAGCAGCTTGAGGCACTCCACTTGGACCTTCGTCCGGGGAAACCCATCTAGGATCGCACCGTCGGCGTAGACAGGCTTGAGAAGCTCGCGTAGAACGATCTCGACTACTTCCCGGTCCCCCACCATGCCGCCGGCATCCTTGATGCGTTTGGCATCGGCGCTATCGAGCAACGCGCTCACCACGATCGGCGCACAAGTCAGACCGCGCACCTTCATGATGAACGGCGTGTTGGTTCCCTTGCCGGCGCCCGGGGCGCCGCCGAGCAGGATGAGTTCCTTGGGAAACCTCAGGTGCTCCCGGCCAAACTCCTCCTCGAGGCGGCTCCAGATCCGATTGAAGATGATCTGCGCGTCCTTGACTTCGAGGTCGAGCACGCCTGATGGCTCGGTTGTGGCGGACATCATTGAGCAACCTTCTGGTTCATTTCGGTTTTAGCGGCGGCAAATTCCGGGACCCCGCCGATCAGGGCAAACCTTTTTGATTCGCCGGCCATCGTCGCTCTTTTCAACGCGCGATGTCGGCCTGGGTGAGGACCCGCAGCCCCACCTGGCGGAGAGCCTGTCCGGCGAGCTCGTGATCCTCCACGTTCATCGCCAGCGCCGACCTTTCGTGGGGGCGCGAGATGAATGGATAGATGTAGTGGATGTTGATCTCCGCCGCGAGCAGGGTGGTCAGGACCGGCTTGAGATCGGCCTCGGATTTGATCTCCACGGCAAGGAGGTCGCTTTCATTGAAGGGAAAACCATGTTCAAGGAAGAGTTTTCGGGCCCCGTCCGGATCATCCACAATCACCCGGACGATCGCGCTGTCGGTGGTTTCCATGGTCGACAAGGCGATGACGTGGATGTGGTGGCTGCCGAGCAAATCCACAAACTGTTTCAACCGTCCGAGTTTGTTCTCCGCAAAGACGGAAAACTGTTTCACCGGTTCGTGCGTGGGCGCCTGTGAGATGATGTGATCCATGATGGGCAACGCGTTCTTGGCGGGAAGGCGGGTGACGGTCAAACCCCGCGTGATCCCAAAAATTGCCCGACCTTGCCGGCTTTACAGGTGAGCCGGCCTCGAGAAATGGTGCGAAGAGATCACAAACCGCCGGGCCAGATAGAGCCGGTGGGCATCGTGCCGCTGCACGCCGGAATCGAGATGCACCTGATCGCAACCCTCCTCCTGCGCCAACATGAAGAGCCAGTCGAGCATCCGGCCGGCGTGCCCGTTCTTGCGCGCGGTCGCGCAGGTGGAAAGATCGTCCAGGTAAAGCGCGCGCCCCCAGGCAAGGTAGCTCGCGATGCGAAACCCGGCGACGCACACGACCTCATCTTCCGACTCGATGAAGGCCATCCGGTAGCCCGATTCGGCCTGCTGCGCCCTCACCCGGCCGACGAACGTCGGCGCGTCGAGATGCGGGCGGAGTTCGCGTATGCACGGGAAACAACGCTGGATGTCGCCATCGGACTCCGCGACGCGGATAGGAGTTGGTTCGGCAGGCCTCATCGAGGATTCATGTTCGCGGTTTTCGGGCGCGACGCATAAGTGGGTCGCCAACCGAAGGCAAATCCGCCTCGCCGGTTGCCTCGCGTGGCGCCCCCGGCATCCTTGACGGGAATGACCCCAGAGTTTCTCGCCCACCTCGAGCGAACGCTCGGGGAGATTCGAGGCAACGGCCTGTTCAAGACCGAGCGACTGCTCGACACCCCCCAGCGCGCGCGCGTCCGCGTCGCCGGCGGCCGCGAGGTCCTCAACCTGTGCGCGAACAATTACCTTGGCCTGAGCGACCACCCGGCCGTCATCGCCGCCGCGCACGCCGCGCTCGACCGATGGGGCTTCGGCCTCGCCTCCGTCCGCTTCATCTGCGGCACGCAAACCCAGCACAAGGCACTCGAGGCGCGCCTCTCGCGTTTCTTCGGCACGGAGGACACGATTCTCTACCCGTCGTGCTTCGACGCCAATGGCGGCCTCTTCGAAACCATCCTCGGTCCGGACGACGCCGTGATCAGCGATGAACTCAACCACGCCAGCATCATCGATGGCGTCCGGCTCTGCAAGGCACGGCGCCTGCGCTACCGGCACTCCAACATGGCCGACCTCGAGGCGCGCCTGGCCGAGGCTGCCGGCGCGCGCCATCGATTGATCGCCACGGATGGCGTGTTTTCCATGGACGGCACCATCGCCGATCTGCGTTCGATCTGCGACTTGGCTGAAAATCACCGCGCGTTGGTCATGATCGACGACTGCCACGCGGCTGGATTCCTGGGCAGAACGGGTCGCGGCACCCCCGAATATTGCGGAGTGCAGGGCCGGATCGACATCATCACGGGCACCCTCGGAAAAGCCCTTGGCGGCGCCAGCGGCGGCTTTACCACAGGACAGCGCGCGATCATCGAGCTGTTGCGCCAGCGTTCCCGCCCCTATCTTTTTTCCAACACCCTCGCCCCCGCCATCTGCGCGGCTTCGATCGCCGTGATCGAGCTGCTGGAGGCGTCAACTGAACTGCGCGACAGGCTGGAATCCAACACCCGCTTTTTCCGCGCCGGGCTCGAGGCTGCCGGCCTGCCGATCAAACCCGGCACCCACCCAATCGTCCCCGTGATGCTGGGTGATGCCGTCGTTGCCCAGAAAATGGCCGCCCGCATGCTCGAGGAGGGCGTTTACGTCGTGGGGTTCTTTTACCCCGTGGTCCCGCATGGAACGGCGCGCATCCGCACACAAGTTTCAGCCGCGCACAGCGAAGAGGATCTGACTGTCGCGCTCGAAACATTTGAACGTGTCCATCGTGAGTTTCAGTGAGCCACCAGGCTCGCGACCCCTGCACGCGCCGCCACTGTCAGGACGAATTTCGCGCATTCGCAGGCTTGTCCGCCCGGGCCGAGCAACTACACTTATCGGCATGAAACGTGTGCCGATCCTGTACGTTCGGCGTGGCTGTCCCTGGTGTCGGGAGGCACTCGCTTTCTTTTCCAGTCACGGTGTCGAGGTTGAGGTGCGCGATGTCGATCGAAGCTATCCGCATCTCAAGCGGATGGTCGAAGTGAGCGGGCAATCCCTGACGCCGACGTTTGAGTGGGACGATTTTGTCGTGCCCGACTTCAGCATCGATGAGTTGCTCGACGAGTTGCACGAGCGGCCCGACGTTCAGATGCGGCTCGGCATCGCCGACGACAACCCGACAGGCTGATTGCTTTTCGGCTCGCTGGCGGCCGGGCGCCCACAACACTGCGCTCGTCATGGCCGAAGCCGGTTCGTCGTTCTTCACTTCCTCACAGCGCAAGCTGGTCGGGTTCGCCGTCGGGTTCATTGCCTTCCTGCTCATCATTGCACTGCTCGCGCTCGTCGTCGTGGTGCTCGGCCGGATCGTGGGCATGTTCTCCCACGTCCTCTGGCCGATCGCCGTGGCCGGGATCATGGCGCTGATGCTTCGTCCCGTGGTGGGCGTTCTGGAAAGACGGTGCCGCCTCTCGCGGGTGGTTAGTGTGCTCGTGCTCTACCTGCTGGTGGCCATCGTCCTTGTCGCCCTGCTGCTCGTCTTCGTTCCGGAACTGGTGCGACAGGTTGTCGACTTTGTAAGCGCCGTCCCGGGGCTCTGGGAACGAGCCGGCGCCAAGCTCCGGGAAGTCTATCCCGGCTGGATCGAGCTCTACAATCGGGCGATGCAAAATGAGACGCTGAGCAAACTCATCGAGGGCGGCATCGAAAGCGGGCGGCAGTTCGCGCTCGGCGTCCTGCCAAACCTCAAATCCGCCGGAGGCACGATCTTCGGCGTGTTCGGCTTCATCACGAATCTCGCGATCGTTCCCGTCTACCTCTTCTTCTTTCTGCAATCAGACGAAGACCCGACCAAGACCCTGCCCGAGTACCTCCCTTTTCTTAAGAGCGACACCCGCAATGACGTGGTCTTCCTGGCGCGCGAGTTTGTCGGAATCATTGTCTCGTTCTTTCGCGGGCAGCTGCTCATTGGCCTGATCATGGGCGTGCTGCTCGCGGTCGGTTTCACGTTCGCCGGCCTCGAGTTCGGCGTCGTCTTCGGCCTGTTCGCCGGGCTCCTCAACATCGTGCCCTACCTCGGCACCATCCTCGGCCTTGCGACGGTGATCCCCACCGCCTACTTTCAGGCCGAAGGCGGACTCACGACCCTTGGCCTCTGCCTCGGTGTGTTCATCGCCGTCCAGATCATCGAGGGCTACGTGCTGACGCCCCGGATCATGGGCAAACAGACCGGCCTCCACCCCGTCGCCATCATCGTCGCGATCTTCTTCTGGGGCACCGCCCTCAACGGGATCCTCGGCATGATCCTGGCAATCCCGCTGACCGCTTTCATGGTGACGGCCTGGCGCCTCGCCAAGCGCAAGTACTTCGCGCCGGTCGCCTGAGGTCCCGAGGAAAGCGGTCGGCGCCGTTGCCGCCCGCGAAAGTTCGGATTGGCTGATTCCCGCATGAGCTGGATCGTCCACGCCTCGAACGGGATCCGCCTGCCGCAGATCGGTTGGCATCTCGATGCGCGGTTTCCTGTCGCGCGTTGCTTCGTGTCACACGCCCATTTCGATCACATGGCCGAGCATCGACTCGTGCTGTGTTCGACCGGCACCGCGCGGTTGATGGGCGCGCGCATGCCCGGAAAGCGCGAGGAGATCGTCCTGCCCTTCGGCCAGTCGCACGCCCTCGAGGACGGCACCCGGGTGACGCTCCACGCGGCGGGTCACGTCTTCGGATCGGCCCAGTTTCGCGCCGAGAATGACCACGGATCCCTCCTCTACACCGGCGACTTCAAGCTGCGCCCCGGTTTGTCGGCCGAAACTTGCGAAACCCCGCGGTGCGACACGTTGATCATGGAGACGACGTTTGGCCGGCCGCATTACCTCTTTCCCCCGACCGCGGAAGTGATGGCCTCGATCGTGCGGTTCTGCCGCGCCGCGATCGAGGACGGCGAGGTGCCGGTGCTGTTTGGTTACAGCCTCGGGAAAAGCCAGGAACTGCTCAGGGGACTCTCCCATGCCGGCCTGCCCGTGATGCTCCACACGCAGACCTGGAAGATGACACGCGTCTACGAATCGATGGGCATGACGTTCCCGAAATATCGCCGCTTCGAACTCGCAGACGTCTCCGGGCACGTTGTCATGTGTCCGCCGCAGTCGAACAACTCGGCCTGGTTGCGGCGCATCAGCCCGCGGCGAACCGCGGCGATCACCGGCTGGGCCGTCGATGCCGGCGCGGTGTTCCGCTATCAGTGCGACGCCGTCTTTCCCCTCTCCGACCATGCCGGATATGACGACCTGCTGCGCTTCGTCGAACTCGTGCAGCCCTCGCGTGTCTACACCGTGCACGGTTTCACCAAGGACTTCGCCCGCGTGCTCCGCGCGCGCGGCCTGGAGGCCTGGGCCCTCGGCGAGGACAACCAGCTCGAGCTCGCGATCTCCATCCCGGCACCCGGCCTGCCGGATGCGGCAACTTCCGCCGTGCCCCAGACGGACGCGCGAGCGGGCGCCGCCACGGACGCGGTCGCGGAGGAACCGCCGGATGCGTTCTCCCTCTTTGCGGCCACGGCCGAGGCCGTCCGGAACTCTCCAGGCAAGCTCGAGAAGACCGGCCTGCTCGCCGAGTACTTCGCAACGCTTCCGGACGACGTGGTGGGCGCCGCGGCCCTCTACTTTACCGGGCGGCCATTCCCCCAGTCGACCGGTCGCGCCCTCCAGCTCGGCTGGGCGATCATCAAGCGCTCGCTCCTCGCGGTGGCCGGATTGAACGAGGCCGACTACCGGGCCGCGTATCAACGACTCGGCGACAGCGGGGAAACCGCCGCCGGCGTCCTCGCCGGCCGCACCCGCCCCGAGCCATGGACGCTCCCCGAAGTCGAAAGATTTCTCGACCGGCTCGGAACGGCACGGGGCCCGATCGAGAAGATGAAACTCCTCGAGGACCGGTTGCGACGAACCAGTCCTGCCGAGGCGAAGTATCTCGTGAAGATCATCACGGGCGATCTCCGCATCGGCCTGAAGGAGGGCCTCGTCGAGGACGCCCTCGCCCGCGCCGCCGACAGTCCCCTCGAGGAAGTCCGCGAGGCCGAAATGCGCTGCGGCGACATCGCCCTTGTCGCCCGGGCCGCGCGCCTGGGGACGCTCGATCGCATCACCTTGCGCGTGTTTCATCCGCTCCAGTTCATGCTCGCCAGCCCGGAGCCGGATGCACGGTCGATCATCGCGCGACTCGGTGACCCGGTGTGGCTCGAGGAAAAGTACGACGGCATCCGCTGCCAGATCCACAAGCGCGACACGGAGGTCGCCCTGTTCTCCCGGGATCTGCGCAACATCACCACGCAGTTCCCCGAACTGGCGGACGCCGCTCGCCGGTGCCCCGCGGATTTCATCGGCGACGGCGAGCTGCTCGCGTGGCGCGATGGTCGCGCGCTGCCCTTTGCCGAGCTGCAACGCCGCCTCGGCCGGCAGGGAGACGATTTCTTCCTCGGGTCGGAGGTTCCCGTGTCGCTCTGGCTCTACGACCTGCTTTGGATCGACGGGCACGACCTGCTCAAGCACCCCCTCTCCGAGCGCCGGGCGCATCTCGAGCGACTTCCCCTTCCCGAGGGATTTGCCGTCGCTCCCCGCGAGGAGGCTCACTGCGAGGAGGACATCGACGCCGCCTTCCTCCGTGCGCGCGCGCGGGGCAACGAGGGACTCATCGCGAAGGACCCGCACAGCCTTTACCTTCCCGGCCGGCGCGGCCTCGCGTGGCTGAAGTTGAAGAAGGCCGCGGCGACGCTCGACGTGGTCGTGACCGCCGTCGAGTACGGCCACGGCAAGCGTCGCGGCGTTCTTTCCGACTACACCTTCTCGGTGCGCGACACCGGCACCGGCGCCCTGCGGGTCGTGGGCAAGGCCTACTCCGGACTCACCGACCTCGAGATCGCCAGGCTGACCGACCACTTCCATGAAACCACGCTCGAGGTGCGCGGCCGGTTGCGCATCGTCGAGCCGCGCATCGTGCTCGAGATCGCCTTCGATGCGATCAATCCCAGCAACCGACACGATTCCGGGTTCGCGCTGCGCTTTCCGCGCATCGTCCGTATCCGCGAGGACAAGACCCCCGCTGAGATCGACACCATGGAGAGCTGCCGGCGCTTGGTGGAGGCGGCGGCCGGGGCCCATGCCTAGGCTGGTGACAGCTCCGGGCGAAGTGTCGCCGCGCACACGCCACCGCCGGCGGTGCTCGGGCGTCTGCATCCGGATCTCGCCGCCTGGATGCGCTCCCGCTTCGGATCGCTCGCTCCCGCGCAGGAAGCCGCGCTGCCGCATGTGCTCGACGGGCGGAGCGTTCTCCTGACCGCTCCGACGGGATCCGGGAAGACGCTCGCCGCGTTCCTTGGGGTCTTTGATCACCTCGGGCGTTCCCGGGACGCCGGGGATGACATCCGCGGCGTGGTCGCCATCTACGTGTCGCCGCTGCGCGCGCTCGCCTGCGATATCGAAAAAAACCTGCGCGAACCCCTGGCGGAGCTGGGCTGGGAGTTCGTCGGGATCGGCGTGCGAACCGGCGACACGAGCCCAAAGGACCGCGCCCTCCAGCGCCGCAAGCCGCCCCAGATCCTGGTGACGACGCCGGAGAGCCTGATGCTGTTGCTCGCCCAGCCGGCGCAGGCACCGGCATTCGCGCGCGTCCGGTTTGTGATTGTCGATGAACTGCACGCTCTGGCGGAATCGAAGCGCGGCTCGTTGCTCGCGGTCTGCCTGGAGCGCCTCGCCGGCCTGTGCGCCGCCCGGGGGACCAAGGCGCCGGCGCGTATCGGGCTTTCCGCGACAGTCTCGCCCCTTCCCGTGATGGCGGAGTTTCTCTGCAGTCCGGGACGACCGTGCGAGATTGTCGCGGTCGCGGACGAACGCGAGCCGGAGATCGAGGTGTTCTCCCCTCTCCGCACCAACCCCTACCCGCCCGCCGGCCACACGGGCATGCGCCTCGTCGCAGAGTTGCGCGATCTCATCGAGAGCCGTCGCACCACCCTGATTTTCACCATCACCCGGAGCGGCGCGGAGGCCATCGGATTGAAATTGAAACTGATCATGCCGGCGATGGCGGAACAGATCGAGATTCACCACGCCTCGCTCGACCACAGCATGCGCCTGAGAGTCGAGGACCGGCTGAAGCGGGGCGAGCTGCGCGCGGTCGTCTGCTCGACCAGCCTCGAACTCGGCATCGACATCGGCTCGATCGACACGGTCGTGATGGTGGCCGCGCCGAAGGGCGTGGCGCGCGCGCTGCAGCGCATCGGTCGCTCGGGTCATTCGCTGCGCGAGAACAGCCACGGGGTGCTTGTCGCCACCAACATCAACGACCTCGCGGAGTGCATTGTCACCCATCGAATGATGCAGCGGCGAGAACTCGAGCCACTCCGGCTCCCTGAGAATCCCGTTGATGTGCTCGCACAGCACCTGACGGGGCTCGCGGTGTCTGCAGGCGTGACGCCGGACGAGGCATTCTCCCTCGTCCGGCGCAGCCATCCTTTCCACTCCCTCCCGCGCGAGTTGTTCGATCGCACTCTCCGCTATCTCGAGGGCGGAGGCGAGGTCCTCGAGCGGCAGTATCGGCCGGTCTTTGGCAAGGTCGTGATCCGCGACGGCGTTCTCGCCCTCCCTCATCCGCGGGTGGCGCGGGAGTTCTATCAGAATGTCGGCACGATCAACAGCGAGGCGATGATCACCGTGCGACACCGATCGCGCCGCATCGGCCAGGTGGAGGAGTCGTTCATCAAGCACCTCTCGCCCGGCGATATATTCGTGCTCATTGCGCGCAGCTATCGTCTCCTCGAGACCCTTTCACTCCCTCATCGGGCGCCCGGCCAACGACGCGCTCTCGCGCATCGTCGCCTGGCGGGTGAAGGAGTCACGCGGCGGCAACGCCCTGGTGACGATCGACGACTACGGCTTCCTCCTCAGCCTGCGCCCTGGGCAGCTGCTCGAGGCCGAAGCCTGGCGGCCTTTGTTCCGGCGCGAGGGTGCGGAGCAGG
>Ga0214472_10002158_pt1 | contig 21407 bp, 16 predicted proteins | sample RVTome_6_FD_207662 | JGI IMG/M metagenome (GOLD analysis project Ga0214472, IMG submission 207662) | Soil microbial communities from uranium-contaminated site in the Upper Colorado River Basin, Wyoming, United States - RVT140D175 | ecosystem: Environmental > Terrestrial > Soil > Contaminated >...
GAAGGCGTACGGGTTCTACGACATCAACGCCTGGTCCCTGCCGCTCGCCTACGGCGTCGAGACCTGGTGGACCGAAGACCTCGCGCCCGCCGCCAGCCTCGAGCCGGTCGACGGCCGTCCGGCCGTGGGCGCGGCGGGGCCGGAGCGCGCGCGCTTCGGCTACCTCTTCCGCTGGGACAGCGCGGGCGCCACTCGCGTCGTGGCGTCGCTCTGGAAGGACGACTACCAGCTCGCGCTGGCGCGGGAGACGTTCGCCATCGACGGCCGGTCCTTCCGCGGCGGCACGGTGCTCGTGCGGACCGGAACGAACCCGGCGGCGCTCCACGATCGGCTCGTCGCGCTCGCCGTGGCCAACGAGGTCGAGGTCGTTCCCGTCAATGCCGCGCTCGTCGAATCCGGCCGGGACCTCGGCGATCGGAGCGTGGTCGATCTCGAGCGTCCGAAGATTGCCGTCGTCACCGAGCGCCCGACGTCGGTGACGGCATACGGCAGCATCTGGTTCCTGTTCGAGCAGGTTTACGGCATCCCGTTCACCGCGCTGCGGGCCGACGACGTGGCGTCGGCCGACCTCGGGAAGTACAACGTGATCGTCCTGCCCGACGGTCAGGCCGGCGGCTATGCGAGCGTGTTCGGCAGCGAGGGTACCGGCAGGCTGAAGCGGTGGGTGGAGGATGGCGGGACACTCGTCGCAATCAAGGGCGCGGCCGCGTGGGCGAGCCGGCCCGACGTCGGTCTGACGACGGCGCGCGACAAGTTTGCTCCGCGTGCCGCCGGGGGAGGGGAGCCGGCCCGCGAGCGGCAGGACCCCCCGAGACGGATCGACACGGTGCCCGGCGCGTTCGTGTCCGTGAACGTGGACGACCAGCACTACCTCGGCACGGGCGTCGCCGGCCCGGTCACGGCGCTCTTCCGGTCCAACGTCGTCTTCACCCCCAGCGAGAAGGGCGCGCGTGTTGCGTCCATCGACGCCGACCGCCCGATCGTTGCCGGATTCTCGTTCGACGAGGCCATCGGGCACCTGCAGGCGGCGCCCTTCCTCTGGGACGAGCCAACCGGGCGGGGCCACGTGACGCTCTTCGCCGATGACGTGACGTTCCGCACGTTCCTGCACGGGGCGCACCGGCTGCTGCTCAACGCCGTGCTGCTGGGCCCGAGCCTCTAGTATGCTGCGCCCCGACCCATGACCATCCACAACCGCTGGTTCCAGCTTTGCGCGTCGCTGCTGGCGATGATCATGATCGCCAACCTGCAATACGCATGGACGCTGTTCGTGCCGTCCATCCAGCAGGGGACGCCGTGGAGCCTCTCCGACATCCAGTGGGCCTTCAGCCTCTTCATCTTCTTTCAGACCTGGGCCCAGCCCGTCCAGGGCTGGCTGCTCGACCGGATGGGGCCGCGCGTGTTCATCGGCGCGGCTGGCGTACTCTGCGGTGCCGGGTGGGCCGGCATGGGCATGACGTCCACGCTGTCGGTGTTCTACCTGCTCTACATCGTCGCGGGCATCGGCGCCGCGCTCGTCTACAGCGGATGCATCTCTTCGGCCGTGAAGTGGTTCAAGGAGCGCCGGGGGCTGGCGGCCGGCATTATGGCCGCCGGGTTCGGCGGCGGCACGGCGCTGTTCATTCCCGTCATCGAGTACCTCATCGAGGTGCACGGGTATCGGGCGGCCTTCCTCTGGTCCGGGCTCGTGCAGGGCGCGGTGATCGTCGCGGTGGCGCCTTTCCTGCGCTATCCAGAGGCCGGGCGCGCGCCTGCGGCGGTCGCCGCGGCCGCGGCGGCGAAGCCGGCCTCGGACCAGCGGCAGTTCACGACGCCTGAGATGCTGCAGGCGCCGCGGTTCTATGTGCTCTACCTGATGTTCGTCCTGGTCTCGACCGGCGGCCTGCTCGTCACCGCCCAGGCGCGGCCGATCTCCGTGCACTGGGGCCACGCGGCGGAGGTCATCACACTGGGGGTGTCGCTCGGTGCGATCGCGAACGGCGTCAGCCGGATTTTCTGGGGCTGGATCTCGGACCGGGCGGGTCGTGAGGCCACGATGGCCGTGGCGTTCGTGCTGCAGTCGGGAGCGCTGCTGTCGCTGCTCGCGTTCGGCCAGACGTCGGGCGCCTGGTTCGTGTTCGCGCTCATCATGATCTTCTTCACGTGGGGCGAGATCTTCTCGTTGTTCCCGTCAACGGCAACGGACTACTTCGGGACGACACACGCGACCTCGAACTACGCGGTGCTCTACACGGCCAAGGGGGTGTCGGCGCTGATTCTCGCCGGCGGGCCCGCGGCGCTCGTGTTCGAGCGATTCGGCAGCTGGTCGCCGGTCCTGTACCTGAGCGCGGCGATGACCCTGGTCGCGGCGGCCATCGCATTCGGGCTTCATCGGCGCGTGCGGGTCGGGCGCGGGCCGGTCGCCTGACTGGCCCTCTGCGGACCAACCGCCGCATGCGAGCCAAAGGAGAGATGATGAGACCGGCGGCAACGATGGTTCTCCTCGGTCTGCTTTGCGTGCCGGCCGGCACGGCGGAGCGCCCGCGCCAGGCTCAGATCTCGGCGTCAGTCGAACCGGACGTCCGGGTCGGCTGGGTGTCGGGTCTCGCGCTGCTGATGGACGTCTATCAGCCGGCACCGCGGTCCGGGCACGGCATCGTCCTCATCCCGGGAAGCGCCTGGAGGCCCGGCACGGCCGAGGACACGCCCCACACCGAACAGGTGGCGGCCGCCGGCCCTGTGTACCTCAACCACCTGCTCGCGGCCGGCTACACCGTCTTTGTGCCGAACGTGCGCATGCCGCCGGCGTTCGGCCGCGCCGAGGCGCTCGCGGACCTCCAGCGGGCCGTCGGCTTCATCCGGCAGTCGGCGTCGAGGTGGGCGATCGATCCGGCCCGGCTCGGCGCCTTCGGCGCCTCGTCTGGCGGGCACCTGGCGGCGTCGCTCGGCACGCTCGATGCGGGCGGCAGCGCGCGGGTTCAGGCCGTCGTGGCGATGGCGGCTTCATTCGATGGGTCGCGTGCGGACGGCGCTCCGCTCACGCAGGTCTCGGCGGGCGACGCGCCGATGCTCATCATCCACGGGGAGGTTGACGACGTCGTGCCGGTCTCACAGGCGGAGTGGATGGAGCAGGCCCGCCTGAAGGCGGGCATCGTGGCGAGATTCATCCGTGTTGCCGGCGCCGGCCATGGCGGCCCGGTCATGGACGCGCGCCACCCGGAACTGATGGCCCAGGTCGTAGCCTGGTTCGACCGGCACCTGCGCGGCCGGTGAGCCCCGTGTGACCGACGCGTGCGCATCGCACGCCCCGCGTCATCCCCGGGCGAGCGCCGGCGGCACGAGGTAGGCGGCGATCGCCGCGACGACGGCCGCGAGGAACGGGGCAGTCCATCCGGCCCAGAAATCCCCATACGCCCACACCGCCATGCCGGCGGCCAGCGAGGCGTAGGCGCTTGGCGCACCGCCGAGGCGGCTGAACAGGCCAAAGCACGACACCACGACGACGCCGGCGCTGCCGAACGCCGACGCCGTGAGCACGAGGTCGTACATCGTGTTGGCGCCGAGCGCCAGCACCGTCGCGACCACGCCCAGCACGAGCACCGATCCGCGCGTCCAGGCAAGGCGCTGCGACTCGGTCAGCCCGGGCACGAGCGGGAGGATCGCGTTGTGGGACAGCAGACCGCCGGCGGCGAGCAGCGTCGAGTCCACCGTCGAGAGGATGATCGAGACGAGCGCGCCGCTGAACAGCACGTGCGCGAAGGTGCCGAGATACCGGTCCGCAAGCGTCGGCACGAGGTCTTCCGGATCGGTGAGACCCGGCACCAGCGTGGGGCCGACGAGGCCCAGGTAGACGGGGATGAGCCCGATCCCGATGTAGAGCGCCGCGCCGCCGAGCGTGCCCCACTTGGCCGCGCGAGCCGACCGCGCGCCGATGATCCGCTGCAGGATCTCCGCCGCGAGCAGGCTGCCGAGCACCGGCACGGCCCACTCTTCCAGCACACCCAGCGCCGACCTTCCACCTGAGGCGAACGGCTGGAACCGTCCGGGGTCGACGAGCGCGAGGCTCGGGCCGATGCCGCCGGCTTCGGCCATCACCGAGACCAGGATGACGACGAGCCCGACGACGAGCGCGAGGCCCTGCACGACATCGGTGATGGCGTCGGCCATCAGGCCGCCCAGCAGCGTGTAGGCGACCACGACCACGGCGCCGACGACGATGGCGGCGTCAAGCTCGAGACCGCTGGCGCCGCCGAGCACCTGCCCGAATGCGCGGATCTGCGCGGCGCCCCAGATGACCGAGCTCGGCACGTACAGGAGCACCATGGCGCGCTCGACGCCCGGTGAGTACCGCTGGCGGAAGAGGTCGGCGTACGTCGTCAGCCCACGCTTCCACAGCGGGACGGCGAAGACGAGGCCGGCGCCAATCAGGCACAGGCCGTACCCGAACGGGTCGGCATTGCCGCCGGCGAGGCCGTTCGTGTAGATGCTGCCGGACGCGCCGATGATGGTCTCGGCGCCGAACCACGTCGCGAAGACCGAGAAGGCCACGAGCACGGGGCCCAGCGAGCGGCCGGCCACCAGGTAATCGGTCTCGCTGAAGATCCGGCGTGAGACCCACGCGCCGATGCCGAGCATCGCGAGCACGTAGATCGTCAGGCCGGCGAGCAGCAGATTCAGAACGACCTCCAGCCTTGCGGCCGCAGCCCGATGCCGTCCGGGTGAACGTGGCGGGCATGGTACGATCCACGGTCACATTCGACAAATGCCCGACCCGCCCACCTACGTCCTCGGGATGGCGCCCGACGAAGTCCGGCGTCTCGCACACCAGCACGAAGCCTGGCGGGCCGAGACGGAGCGGCTGTGGACGCTGGCCGGCATCGCGCCGGGCCAGACGGTCGTCGATCTCGCATGTGGCCCGGGCTTCACGTCCCTGGACCTCGCGCGGCTGGTCGGCGAGCGCGGCAAGGTGGTCGCCATCGACGTGTCGTCAACGGCCGTCCACGAGCTGCGGTCGGCGGCCGGCCGGCAAGGCCTCCGGAACATCGAGGTGGTCGAGGCGTTCGAGGCCGACGTGGACCTGGCGTCGTACGCGCCCGACGTCGTGTTTGCCCGGTGGCTGTATTGGTTTCTCCCGGAGCCGGACGCGAGCGTCCGGCGCGTCGCGGCGGCGCTCGGCCCGGGCGCGCGGTTCGCCGTCATGGACTACTGCAACTACCGCGGCATCGGCACCGAGCCGCGGTCCGACGTGTTCGATCGCGTGTTCAGGGCCGTCTACCGGAGCGTGGCGGACGCCGGCGGGTCGCTCGACGTGGCCGGACGACTCCCGGCGATGTTCCGGGCGAACCGGCTCCGCACAACCCATCTCGTGGCGCTCAACCAGATTGCGAGGCCGGGCGATCCGGTCTGGACGTGGGTCTCGACCTTTCAGGAGCTGCACCTGCCGGCGCTCGTCGATCGGGGGTATCTCATGGCGGACGAGCTGTCGGCGCATCGGGCGTGGTGGGCCGCCGCCGAACGTAACCCCGACGCGATGTTCTTCGCGCCGCCGGTCATGGGCGTGGTCGGTGTGAAAGACTAGGGAGCGTCGCATGGACTTCGGCATCGACTGGAAGGTGTGGGGAGACCGGCTCATGTTGACGGGGCTGACGCTCGGCGTCGCCTACGTCGCCGGTTTCGTGCTCAACCTGTTCGTGACCCGCCTCGTGCACCTGGCGGCGAAGACCGCCGGCCAGTGGGACGACATCGTCATCGAGGAAGTCAGGCGCCGGCTGCCGATCTGGAGCGTGCTGGTCGGGGCGTGGTACGCGCTGCGGCAGTGGCCACTAGCCGAGGACAGCGACCTGCTGGTGACCCGTGTCCTGGTGATCCTGGCCGGCCTGTCGGTCAGCTGGACCGCGGCCACCATCGTCAGCCGGCTGATTCGCGCGTACAGCGCCGAGGTGTCGTCAGCCGTGCCGGTGACGGGCCTCACACAGAACGTCGCGCGAATCGTCGTGATGATCGTGGGGATGCTGGTCGTGCTGAACGAAGTCGGGGTCGAGATCGCGCCGATGCTGACGCTGCTCGGGGTCGGCGGCCTCGCGGTGGGTCTGGCGCTGCAGGACCCCCTGTCGAACCTCTTCTCGGGGCTCGTCATCTCGCTGTCGGGACAACTCCGCGTCGGCGACTTCGTCGAGCTCGAGGACGGGAAGGCGGGGCACATTCTCGACTTCGACTGGCGCTCGACCCGCATCCAGCTCCTGCCCAACAACGTGGTCATCGTGCCGAACAACCGGCTGGCCCAGTCGATCGTCACCAACTACCACCTGCCGCAGCAGGAGATGAGCGTGCTCGTCGGCGTGGGGGTCGATTATGCCAGCGACCTCGCGCACGTCGAGCGCGTGACCAGGGAGGTCGCGGCCGACGTCCTGCACACGGTCGAGGGCGGCGTGCCGGAGTTCGAGCCGCTCGTCCGGTTCCACACCTTCGCCGACTCGAGCATCAACCTGAACGTGGTCCTGCGGGGCAGGCAGTTCACCGACCAGTTCCTGCTCAAGCACGAGTTCGTTAAGCGCCTGCATGCGCGGTACGCGCAGGAAGGCATCACCATCCCGTTCCCGATCCGGACGCTGGACACCCGGAGACCGCTCCCGGTGGTCGTCGCGTCGCCGAAGAACCAGGAGTAACCCGTGTCAACGCGCCGAGGCGTCCTGCTGGTCGTTGCGTTCATCAGCGTGGCCGTGCTGGCCTCGATCGCCGGCCTGGTCGTGGTGGCCCTGCTGGCCGGTCCCGCGCCGTCCGTGCAGGCGAATTCCACGCTGTATCTGCCCTTGCGCGCGCCGTTCAGCGAGGTAGAGCGGGCCGACGTCCTCAACCAGTTGTTCAACCGGCCGCCGGGGCTCCGCGCGACGATCGACCTCATCCGGCGGGCCAAGCGGGACGAGCGGGTCACGTCGCTCGTCGTGATGCCGCAGTCGCCGGGCGCGCTCTGGGGACAGCTCCAGGAGCTGCGCGCGGCCGTCGTCGACTTCCGCGCCTCCGGCAAGCCGGTCACCGCGTATCTCGAGCACGGAGGCGCCGGCGATTACTACGTCGCCTCCGCGGCCGACCGCATCTTGATGATGCCAGCCGGCCAGCTCGACCTGGTTGGCATCGCGACCTACGAGCTGTTCCTGCGCGGCGCGCTCGACAAGCTCGGGGTCTTTCCCGACCTGCTGCACATCGGCGAATACAAGACTGCCTCGAACACCTTCACCGAGCGCACGTTCACGCCCGCGCACCGCGAGATGACGCGCGACCTGAACCGCAGCTGGTACGACGAGCTCATCCGCGCGCTGGCCGAGGGCCGGAAGCGGACCGAGGCCGAGATGCGCGCGCTCGTTGACGGCGGGCCGTACCTGGCGGCCGACGCCCTGGACGCGGGCCTCGTCGACGAGCTGGCCTACGAGGACCAGATTCCGGACGGCGCGGCGGTGCGCGGCCGACGCCGGGTCGAGGCGGACGCGTACGCCCGCGTGCGAAGCGCGTCCGCGTCCGGGCCGCGCATCGCCGTGCTGTACGCCGTCGGCGCCATCGCCAGCGGCAAGAGCGTGTTCGACACACCCGGCGCCCAGGTCGTCGGGTCGGAGACGTTCGCGGGTTGGGTCCGCCGGGTTCGCGTGGACCCCGACATCCGGGCCATCGTCGTGCGGATCGACAGCCCGGGCGGGTCGGCCATCGCCAGCGAGGTGATCTGGCGCGAGCTGATGCTGGCGCGCGACGTGAAGCCCGTGGTCGTCTCGATGGGCGACGTCGCCGCGTCGGGCGGCTACTACATCGCCGCGCCGGCGCACGTCATCGTGGCGCAGCCGGGCACGATTACCGGATCGATCGGCATCGTCACCGGCAAGTACGTGCTGCGCGACACGATGACCAAGCTCGGCATCGGGACCGGCGCGGAGAGCGCGGGGCGCTTCGCCGAGATCTACTCCCCGTTCCGGCCCTTTACGCCCGACGAGCGCACCCGCGTCGAGGAGCAGATGCAGGCCACCTACGAGTTGTTCCTGACGCGGGTGGCCGACGGGCGCCAGTCCACGAGGGACAAGATCGACGCGGTGGGGCAGGGCCGGGTGTGGACCGGCGCGCAGGCGCGGGAGCTCGGCCTCGTCGACGAGTTGGGCGGTCTGGACCGCGCCATCGAGATCGCGAAGGAACGGGCGCGGATCGACGCCGGCAGCGACGTGTCGCTCGTCGTCTACCCGCCGAAGCGGTCGCTGTACGAGATCGTCGTGAACCCGTTCGATGTCGCGGCCTCGCTCGGGGTCGGCGCGGGTCTGGAGAGCCCGGAGGCCCGGCTGGTCCGGACGTTCACGGCCGTGCTGGGCCGGTTCCGGAGCGGGGAGCCGCTGGCGATCCTGCCGAACGTGTTCTGGACAGGCGGGGCGAACTGAATGCTGGCATTGAAGATCTGGCGATCTGGGATTGAGGATTGATTGAGGATTTGAAGATTGCCTCATTTGGGAGTGAGCGCTCTCAATCCCGGGATCACGCGGTCTCTCAATCGTCAATCAATCTTCAATCTCAGATCACTACATCTTCAAGGCGATGCTCACCCTAGCGTCCCAAGATGACGTTCAGCGCCGTTTCGTTGAACTCGATCCGCATCGCCTGCTTGGCCTTGTTCATGTAAGCCGAGAAGAAGGCGCTGCGCTGCTGCTGGCGCATCTCGGCCCTGAGCGCGGGGCGCCCGGCGTCGATGGCCTCGGGCGTGACGTCCTCACGCCCGGTGACCCGGGCGACGACGACGGCGTTGTCGGTCCCGATTGGCCCGCTGGTTTCACCCGTCCGCAGCGCGAACACCGCGTCGTCGACCGACTTGGAGACGCCGACGTCCGGCAGCGGCGTGTCGCGCGTGATGAGCTCGGTCGTCTTGACGGTGGCGCCGGCACTCTTCACGGCCGACGCGAAATCCCCGCGGGCCCGGGCGAGGCTCTCGGCGCGGATGCGCGCGAGCTCGACGGCCTGCGCGCGAATCACGTCCTGACGCACCGCATCGGTCACCTCCGTCAGCTCCGGCAGGTACGACGGCTTGACTTCCTCGAGCGCGATGAACGCGAAGCCCTGCGACGTCTGCAGGCGTCCGCTGACTGTGCCGGGCTCCCGGGTGAACGCGTCGGCGGCGACAGCGGGCGCGAAGCCCAGCCCGGCAAGGGGCTCGTCGCGCGAAAAGAGCCCGGAATCCGACACGCGGAGCCCGCGGCCGGCCGCCACCCGATCCAGGTCCGCGGGGTCGTCAATCTCGCCTTCGAGCTCGGTGGCGAGCCGCGCAGCCTCGGCTTGGGCCTTCTCCCAGCGAAGCTGGTCCTCGATTTGCGCGCGCACGTCGTCGAGGGTGCGCGTCGTCGCCGCCTTCTTGTCGGTGACCCGGATGATGTGGAACCCGAAGGGCGACGGCACCAGGTCGCTGGTGGCGCCGATGGCGAGCGCCCATGCCGCATCCTCAAACTCCGGCACCATGGCGCCGCGCCCGAAGTAGTCGAGGTCGCCGCCGTTGACCTTGCTGGCCTCGTCCTCGGAGTACTGGCTGGCGAGGGCCGCAAAGTCGCCTCCCGCCTTCACGCGCGTCAGGACCTGCTCGGCCTCGGCGCGAACCACGGCCTCGTCGTTGCCCTCGGTCTTGAACAGAATGTGGCTCGCGCGAATCTGCTCCGGCGTCGAGTACATCGCGATGTTCTGGCGGTAGCGGTTCTCGACCTCGAGCGGCAGCACGGTCACTGTGGCGCGCAGCGACTCCGGATCGACCGCGAGGAACCGCAGCCGCCGCTTCTCCGGCACCCGGTAGGTCTCCCGGTTCGCCGCGAAGTGCGCGGCGATCGCCGCGTCGCTCGGCGTGATCCCGTCGCGGAACTGATCGGCCGTGAAGACGGCCAGCTCGAGCTTCACCTTCTCGTTGCGGCGGCGGTACTCGGCGTCCACCTCGGTGTCGACCGGCGCGACCCACCCGGCGACCAGTTCTTCAAGGCGTTCGGCCTCGAGCGAGCGGCGCAACATGCCTTCGAACTCCGCGGCCGAGAGCGGCGGGCGCTGGTTCGCCAGGAACTGGCGGTACTGCCCGTCGCCGACGAACTGGCCGTTCACCTGGAGCATCGGCAGCCGCACGATCCGTTCGCGCAGCTCGCCGTCGCCGATCGTGATGCCGATGCGCCCGGCCTCGACGAGCATGGCCTCCTCGTCGATCAACTGCTGCAGCACCTGCTGGGCAATGCCCAGCTGGCGGAGCATCGGCTCGTCGATCGCGCCGCCGTACTGGGACTGCAGGGCCATGACCTGCTGCTGGTAGGCCCGCTGCCATTCGCCGACCGTGATGGTGCGGCCCTCGACCGTGACGAGCATGTCGCCGGGCGCCGCGCCGACTGCCGGGGGGCTCAGGAAGCTGGGGATGTACAGCAGCACGAACGTGGCCACGACAATGGCCAGGCTCCATTTGAGCCAGCCCTTGTGGCGCCGCATCCGGTCGAGCATCGTCATGGCGAAGTCGTCTCCCTGCCGCCCTTCGACCATCGGCCCGCGCGGGGCCGCGAACGGCGCGCGAAACGCCCATTATGCCCCATTTTTCCCATGCTATAGTTTGGCGGATTGCTAGGCCGCCGGTGACCGCTTCCACGAGCAAATGATGCAGGAACGACGAACGCGGAAGCCTGCCGCTCCAAACACCGCCGGGTCCGGGGAGGCGCTGACGCTCGTCGTCTACCACCGCAGCCCCGACGTCGAGCAGCATGTCGCCGCGCTTCGGCCGGCCAGTGGCATCCGCCTCGAGATCGTGCGCAAGGGCGCGCTCTTCACCATTCCGAACGACGTGGCCGGCGTGCTCTGGGAGCTGTCGCTCGAGGACGGCGCGCAGCGGCTCGCGCCGGGTCTCATCGGCTCGGTCCCCGCCGCGTCGTACAGCGTGCACGATCAACCGGGGCTTCGCGAGTTGTCCCGCAACCTCGGGTTCCGGGAGCACCTGACGCCGCCGCTCGTGCTCGAGGACGTTGAGCGCGCGCTCGGCCTGCGCGAGTCGGTCGATCTGGCCGACCGCGTGGACGCGGCGGCCGCCCGCCTGATTCAGTTTGCCGCCAACCCCGAGGTGATGAGCGGGCTGGTGCGCGCCGTCAACAGCGCCGGCGAGCCACGCGACGTCGCCGCCGCGCTCGTCCGGCAGGTGAACGAGCTGCTGCCCCTGCCGATCTGGAGCGTCCTGGCGATCGAGCCGGACGGCGGGCTTGTCTGGATCGACGAGACGGCGGATCGGTCGGTCCGTGCCGGCATCGAGTCGGTGGCGGCCGTGATCGCCGAGACTGGGCAGCCGGCCATCCGCATCACCAACTACCTGGACCAGCGCTTGAGCGGCGCGGCGGCGGACACGCCGGTCGAGGCGTCCGCGCTCGGCTGGCCGCTCGTGGCCGGCGGCAAGATCGTCGGCGTGCTCATCGGCCTGGACCCGGGCCGGGCGTACCGGCTGCCGGGCGTGCAGCCGGCGGTGGCCGACGCGCTGGCGCGGCTGCTCGAGCCGGCGGCCTTCGCGCTGGCCAACGCGCAGCGGCTGGCCCGTGCCGAGGCCCTCTCGGTCACCGACGACCTGACGCAGCTCTACAATTCGCGCTATCTTCACGAGGCGCTCCGCAAGGAGGCCAAGCGGGCGACTCGCGCCGGCTGGCCGCTCTCGCTGCTCTTCATCGACCTGGACGGCTTCAAGGCCATCAACGATCGGCACGGGCACCTGCTCGGGAGCCGGGCCCTGATGGAGGCCGCTGAGATCGTCCGCGCGTGCGCCCGGGAGACCGACATCGTGGCCCGGTTCGGCGGGGACGAGTTCGCGATGGTGCTGCCGGAAACCGACGCGGCCGGCGCGATGTCGGTGGCCCGTCGGGTGCTCGACCGGATCGGGCGGTTCGCCTTCCTTTCCCGCGAGGGCCACAGCCACCGCCTGAGCGCGTCGATCGGGCTGGCGACGCTGCCGACGGTGGCCGATACGGTGGAAGGGCTGCTGCAGGCGGCCGACGCCGCCATGTACCAGGTGAAGGCCTCGGGCAAGAACGGGATTCACGTCGCGTCGGCCGAGCGGCCCCAGATGACCAGCGTGCCCACCCAAGGCGGACAGGAGACTCGTTGACGCTGCCGTCGTTGTTTTCCCTCTTCTCCAGCGATCTCGCGATCGACCTGGGTACGGCCAACACCTGCGTGTACGCGCGGGGCAAGGGGATTGTCGTCAACGAGCCCTCCATCGTGGCCATCAACAAGCTGACGGGGAAGATCGAGGCCGTCGGCAAGGAGGCGAAGGAAATGCTCGGGCGCACGCCCGGCAACATCGTCGCCATCAAGCCGATGAAGGACGGCGTCATTGCCGACTTCGAGGTCACCGAGAAGATGCTCGCGCACTTCATCAAGAAGGCGCACAACCGGACGATGTGGGTCCGGCCGCGCATCGTGATTGGCGTGCCGTCGGAGATCACGCAGGTGGAGAAGCGGGCGGTCAAGGACAGCGCCTACCGCGCGAAGGCCAGCGAGGTGCACCTGATCGAAGAGGCGATGGCCGCGGCCATCGGCGCCGGCATGCCCATCGAGGAGGCCTCGGGCAACATGGTGGTGGACATCGGCGGCGGTACGACCGACATCGCCGTGATCTCGTTGGCCGGCATCGTCTACAGCAAGGCGATCCGCGTTGCGGGCAACGAAATGGACGAGGCGATCATTCAGTACATCAAGAAGATGTACAACCTGCTCATCGGCGAGCGCACGGCCGAGCAGATCAAGATGGGCCTCGGCTCCGCGTTCCCGCTCGACGAGAAGATCACGATGGAGATCAAGGGCCGGCATCTGATCGAAGGCGTGCCCAAGACCATCACGATTTCCGATGAGGAGATTCGCGACGCGCTGGCCGAGACGGTCAACGTCATCGTGGATGCCGTGCGCGTGGCCCTCGAGCGGACGCCGCCGGAGTTGTCGGCCGACATCGTCGATCGCGGCATCGTGCTCACGGGCGGCGGCGCGCTGCTCAAGAATCTCGACCGCCGCCTGAAGGAAGAGACCGGCCTGCCCGTGTCGATGGCCGAGGACCCGCTGTCGACGGTCGTGCTCGGCGCGGGCAAGATGCTCGGCAACTTCGAGCTGCTGCGCAAGATCTCCCTGGATTGAGCGGACGGCGTCGCCGTCCGGCTGCGGAAGCCTGCGTCATGCCCTTCGTTTCGACGCGCCACCAGACGGTTCGCCTCCTGATCGTGCTGTCGGTGGGGCACATCCTCCTCATTTCCGCCCAGGTCCAGACGCGCAGCGGGCTGCCGCTCATCGAACAGGCCGCCTTCCAGACGTTCGCGTGGATCCACCGCACGGCCGGCGCCATGGCGGGCGCTCTCGGCGGCGCGTGGGGCGGGTGGGTCGCGCTGCACGACGTCGAACGGGAGAACGCCGAGCTGCGCGTGAAGATGGCCGAGCTCGAAGGCCGGTTGATGGGCCTCGAGGCGATCGCGCGATCGGCCCAGGAGCTGGAACGGGCCCTGCAGCTGAAGGCCCGCACGGTGCCGCCGACGCTCGCCGCCCGCGTCATCGCCGGCAACCCGACTCCCGGCATCCTCACGGTTCTGATCGACAAGGGGCGGGCCGATGGCGTGGCCCGCGACATGGCCGTCATCGGCGTTGACGGCATCGTGGGCCGTGTCCTGGGCGAGCCGGCCGAGCGGGAGGCCCGCGTGCAACTGCTCGTCGGCTCGAGCGCCGCGGCCGCCGCGGTGCTGGAGCGCAGCGGGGCCGGGGGCCTGGCGACCGGCCAGGGCGCCACCGGCGGCGACCTCTGGATGCGTCTCGAATACGTACCGAACCTCGTCGACGTTCAACCCGGCGAGCGGGTCTTCACTTCCGGCCGGGACGGCATCTACCCGCCCGGGTTCCCGATCGGCACGGTTGAAGACGTCCGGCCGGGTGCGGACTTCCGCGACATCCGAGTCCGGCCGGCGGTCGATATTTCCGGCCTCAACGTCGTCCTCGTGGTGATCGAGCGACCGGCCAGCTCGGGAGGCGGGCTCCGGTGAGGTTCCCGGTCGTGCTCGCGACCGTTGTCGGGGCGGTGTTTGCCCAGGCCCTGCTCGCCCGGTACGCCGTCGGGGGTCGCCCGGTGTTCGACCTTGTGCTTGTCGGGGTCGTGTTCGTCGCGCTGCGCTGGGACGCGAGAGCGGGACTTCTGGGCGGCACCGTGGGCGGCGTGTTGCAGGACGTGCTGTCGGGCGGCGTGGCCGGGGTGGGCGGCCTCGCCAAGACGCTCGTGGGAGGCGCGGCCGGCGGGATCGGTGCGCGGTTCGTCATCACCCGCCCCGGGGCGCGGGCCCTGCTGGTCGCCGGCGCCTCGGTCGCGCACCGCCTCGTCATGGTCGCCCTCACGGCGTTAATCGATCAACAGTGGCCGGCGCTCTCTCCGACCGATATGCTGGTGGAAACCGTCGTGAACACCGCAAGCGCGTGGCTGCTGTTCCGGGCCGCCGACGGGTGGCCGGCGATCGTCGAGCGCCGGCGCACGCGCCGACAGGCGCGCTGGGTGCGGCGCAATTGGTGAAGGTCCTCGAACGATGCTGACTCCCGGCGCCTACGAAGCCCGCCGCAGCCTGCAGGCCCGCCTGATGGCCCTGCGCGCGGGGTTCGTCGTGGCCTTCGGCCTGCTGGCCGTCGGCTTCTGGATCGTCCAGGTCGTCCAGTACACGCGCTTTGCCCAGATGGCGGCGGACAACCACCTGCGGACGATTCCGCTGCGGGCGCCGCGGGGCGTCATCTTCGACCGGAACGGCGACGTTCTCGTCGAGAACCGCAACTCCTTCACGATCGCAATCGTCCGCGACCGCAGCGCCGATCTCGACGCGGCGATTCGAAGGCTCGCGCCGCTGGTCGGCCTCGACGAGTCCGCGATTCGGGAGCGGGTGGACCAGCACCGGCGCGACGCCGTCTTCCGGCCCATTACCGTCGTCGAGCACGCCACGTTCGAGCAGGTGGCGGCGGTCGCCGCGCGGCGGACCGAGCTGCCCGAGGTCGTCATCCAAAACGTCCCGGCGCGGAGCTATCCGAGCAACGCGCTGGCGGCGCATCTGTTCGGCTACGTGACCGAAATCCGCGAGTCGCAGATCGGCCGGCCGGAGTTCGAGGGCCTGAAGGCCGGCGACATCGTCGGCCAGACGGGCATCGAGCGCACCTACAACACCCGCTTGATGGGCGACGACGGTCGGCGCTTCGTCATGGTCGACAGCGTCGGCCGCGAGATCGAGACGCTCGATCATCAGGATCCGACCGAGGGCGAGCGCCTTCAGCTGACGATTGACTACGACCTGCAGCGCGCCCTCGAGGACGCGCTGCGCGCCTCGGGGTTTGCCGGGGCGGGCGTCCTGTTGGAACCGACGACGGGCGAGGTGCTGGCCCTCGTCAGCCTGCCCACGTACGATCCCAACGCGTTCGCGGTGGGGATCGACAGCAGGCTCTTCACCGCGCTCAGCAGCGATCCGCTCAAGCCATTCCAGAACCGTCTGCTCCAGGGCCGGTATCCGCCTGGTTCGACCTTCAAGATCGTGATGGCGGCCGCGGCGCTCGGCGAGGGCGTGGCGACAGCCGACGAGAAGGTTTTCTGCCCGGGGTCGGCGACCTTCTACGGGCGGACGTTCGCCTGCAGCCGCGCCGGCGGACACGGGTGGGTGGACCTCCGGCAGGCGATCGCGATGTCGTGCAACGTCTTCTTCTACACCCTCGGGGATCGCCTCAAGATCGACACGATTCACGCGTATGCCCAGAAGCTCGGCCTCGTCGGCCGCACGGGCATCGACCTGCCGAACGAGGTGGACAGCCGCGTGCCGACCGAGGCCTGGAAGCGGCGGGTCTACGACGATCGGTGGTATCCGAGCGAGACGATTTCCGTGGCGATCGGACAGGGCGCCGTGGACGTGACCCCGATCGCGCTCGCCACCATGATGGCGACGATCGCCAACGGCGGCACGCTCGTCACGCCCCACCTGGTCCGCGCGAGAGACGACGGCACCGGGTGGGTGACGCTGCCGGCCCCGGCGCCGCGGGCGCAGGTGGATCTGCGGCCGGCGGACGTGCAGGCCATCCGCGACGGGTTGTGGATGGCGGTCAACGGCCAGGGCACCGCGCTCCGGGCGCGCGTCGAGGGGCTCGATGTGGCTGGCAAGACCGGTACGGCCCAGATGATCTCGAATGAGGGTCGAGCCGCTGCCGGGCGGTCGAGCCGCGACCTGCGCGACCACGGCTGGTTCGTGTTCTTCGCGCCGCGCGACAACCCGCGGATTGCGGGGGTCGTCTTCACCGAGCATGGCGAGCACGGCTCGACCTCGGCGGCCATCGCCCGGCACGCGCTGGCCACGTTTTTCGCCAAGCGCGAGGGGCAGCCGCTGCCCGAGCTCGATCTGAACCGCCTCATCCGCAACGCGCGGGCTTCGGCCGTGGCGGCCGGGGTGGCGCCCGGCGCCGACGCGGGCGGGGCCGGCGGGGAAGGGAGGGAGCGGTGATCGTCGATCGCCGCCTGCTGCCGTACCTCGATTGGCCGCTGCTCGGCGCGGTCGTCGCGTTGTGCGTCGTCGGCCTACTCGTGCTCGCGTCGGTGAGCCAGGGCGAGCGCGAGTTCTGGACCCAGCTGTACGCGCTCCCCGTGGGTCTCGCGGCGCTGGCCGTGTGCGTGATGGTCGACTACCGGACGCTGTCGGAACGCTCGCTGGTGCTGTACGCGCTGCTGATCCTGTCGCTCATCGCGGTCTGGCAGTTCGGCGTCGTGCGCGGCGGTGCGCGCCGCTGGATCGTGGTTGCCGGCGTGTCGCTGCAGCCATCGGAGTTCGCCCGCCTCGTGCTCGCGCTCGTCCTCGCCGCGTTCTACGGCGAGAGCCGGCGGAGCGCGCAGGCCATGGGACCGGTGGCGGGCGGCGCGCTGCTCCTCGGGATCCCGGCGCTGCTGATCTACCGGCAGCCCGACCTGGGCACGGCGGCGACGCTCGTGCCCGTCTATGCGGGCGTCGTGTTCCTCGCCGGCCTGCGGCTTCGCTGGATCGCCGTTGCCGCGCTAGTCGGGCTGCTGCTGTCGCCCGTCGTGTGGAGGTACGGGCTCGAAGAGTACCAGCGCACCCGGATCGAGACATTCCTCGATCCCGCGAGCGACCCGAGGGGCGCGGGTTACCAGCAGATTCAGGCGAAGGTCACGGTCGGGTCCGGCGGCCTGCTGGGCAAGGGGTTCGGCGCGGGCACGCAAAGCGGCTACGGGTTCATGCCGGAAGCGCACAACGACTTCGTCTTTTCGTCGTTTGCCGAGCAGTTCGGGTTCGTCGGCGTGCTCGTCGTGCTCGGGCTCTACCTGTTCGTCCTCGTGCGCTCGGTCGATGCGGCCCGGCTCGCCGCCGACCGGGTTGGGGCGTTCCTCGTGATTGGAATCGTCTCGGGATTCGGGTTCCAGGTGTTGTACAACATCAGCATGTCGGCGGGGTTCGCCCCGGTCAAGGGGCTGACGCTGCCGCTGATGAGTTATGGCGGGTCGTCGCTCGTCGCGACGCTCGCCGGATTTGGCCTCATCCTCAACGTGCGGATGCGGCGGTTCAACAATTAGCGTGATGCCGGACACAGGTCGAACGTGACGAACCTCGAACAGGCGGCCGGCGTCCCGCGCAGGTGTTCCCATGAACAAGGAGATGGTGATCTCCGCGACGCCGCACGAGACGCGTGTGGCGATTCTCGAGGACGATCAGGTCGTCGAAGTCTTCATCGAGCGCGAGCAGTCGCGCGGGGTCGTCGGCAACATCTACAAGGGCCGCGTGTCGAAGGTCCTGCCGGGCATGCAGTCGGCATTCGTCGATCTGGGGCTCGAGCGCGACGCGTTCCTCTACGTCACCGACGTCATCAGTCCCACTGAGGCCGCCCTCGAAGACGACGAGCTGCGGACCGCGGCGGCCTCCGAGCCCGAGGGCGCCGAGGGCGCCGAGGCGCCCGCCGCCGGACCGAATGGCGACGACCCGGCGGCCGAAGGCGCGAGCGCGCCGCCCGAGCCGGCCGCGTCGGCGGCCGGGCAGGGCGGGCGCGATCGGCGCGGCCGGGAGCGGCCCGAGCGCAGCGCGGCCGACGCACGGATCGAAGACCTGCTGAAGGAGGCCCAGGAAGTGGTCGTGCAGGTCGTCAAGGAGCCGCTCGGCACCAAGGGGGCCCGCATTACGTCGCACCTGAGCCTGCCCGGCCGGTTCCTCGTCTACATGCCGACCGTCGATCACATCGGCGTCTCCCGAAAGGTCGAATCCCGGGACGAGCGCCGTCGCCTCCGCGGCATCGTGCAGCGCTTCCGCGACCAGTCCGGCCTGCCCGGAGGTGTGATCATCCGGACTGCCGCTTCGCATCGATCGGAGGAGGACATCCTCACCGACCTGACCTATTTCCAGCAGGTCTGGACGGAGGTGCAGCGGCGTCGTGACAGCGAGCGCACGCCGGCGGTCCTGTTCCGCGAAGAGAGCCTCGTCACCAAACTGCTGCGCGACCTGCTGACCGAGCAGTACTCGGCGATTCGCATCGACGATGCAGACGAGTACCGCCGCGTATCGGCGTTCGTCGGGCGCATCATGCCGAACGTCGTCGGCCGCGTGAAGCGGTACTCGAAGGAATACCCGATCTTCCAGGAATACGGGGTGCAGTCGGAGATCGACAAGGCGCTCCGGAGCAAGGTCTGGCTCAAGTCGGGGGGATACATCGTCATCAACCAGACTGAGGCGCTCGTCGCGATCGACGTCAACACCGGCCGGTACGTGGGCAAGAAGTCCGCCGGGCGGCTCGAGGACACGATCGTCAAGACCAACCTGGAGGCGGTGAAGGAGATCATCCGCCAGATCCGGCTGCGCGACCTCGGCGGCATCATCGTCCTCGATTTCATCGACATGGAGGACAAGAAGAACCGGCAGAAGGTCGCGCAGGCCGTCGAGCAGGAGCTTCGCAAGGACCGCGCGCCGTCGAAGGCGGTCCAGGTCTCCGACTTCGGGCTGATCATCGTCACCCGCAAGCGCGTCAAGAGCAGCCTGGAGCGCCTGCTCACGGAGCCCTGTCCCTACTGCTCGGGCACGGGGTCGATCAAGACGACGTCGACGATCTGCTATGACATCCTGACCGAGGTCAAGAAGATCAGCGCCGACCTCGACGGCTACAGCCTCGTGCTCCGCGTCAACCCGGAGATCGCGCGGGCCCTCAAAGAGGAGAGCCGCCCCGTGCTGCGCGAGCTGGAGTCCCGCGTCGGCCGGTCGGTGACGGTGCGGTCGGACGAGCAGATGCACCACGAGCAGTTCGACGTCATGGCCATCTAGCGCGTATCATGGAGACGGAGGCACGCATGGGTCGAACGACACGAGTTGGTGCACGGCTGGGCGCCCTGGCCGCGCTGGTGTATGTCGCCCAGATGCCCGGCGCAGCGTCACAGGCAGGCGAGGCGCTGGCAACCGTGAACATCCCGCGCGCCGTGATGGCCGACGGGCAGTCGCTTGCCGCCGGCACCTACGGGCTTCGCGTCTCGACCGACGCGGTCACGCCCGTCGTCGGCCAGTCGCCGGATGGCGCCAGATGGGTCGAGTTCGTCCGCAGCGGGCAGTCGCGCGGCCGCGAGCTGGCGACCGTGCTTGCCGGCGATGCCGTGGCCGCCGTCGTCCAGGGGCCCCGCCCGGCGTCGGGCGCCGCCCGTGTCGAGCTGCTCAAGGGCGGCGAGTACCTGCGCGTCTGGATCAACCAGGGCGGCACCCATTACCTGATTCACCTGGCGGTCGCGCCCGGGCATTGACCTTCGGCTCGCCGCGATCGTCCCCTCGCCTATCGTCGGACGATCACGATTCCTCCGGAGAACGTCGCGAGCGTCACGATGGCACGCCCGTCGCCGACCGTGCCGACCAACTCGTGCGGATCGCGGCGGATCACCGACAAGCCGAGGCCCGCACCCGGCGCGATGGCGCCGGCGAAGGTGGACGCGCGCAGCTCGAAGCCGGACCCGTCGGCGACGACGAACCGGACGTGTCCGGTGTGACTGCGCAGCTCGTATCGGCCGTCGAGGGCGACCGGCCCCGCGTACTCGATCGCGCCGGCCGTGCTGGTGACCTCCGCGCGGTCGGCGGCTGCATCGCGGGCCGTGACGGCGCCCGTCACCGTGCCGACCAGCAGCCGGCGCGCGCGGAGCGCTTCGACGAGCACCGAGCCGGCGATCGTTCCGGCCTCGAGCGTGCCGTCGTTGCCGACGTTGGCGAGATGGATGCGCCCGGTGGCCGTTCGCGCGCGCGTCAGCCGCTGCGCGTCGCGAATGTCGATGTCCCCCGTCGTGCTGACGGCGCTCAGCTCGCCCGCGATTCCCGTCACGCCGATGTTGCCGGTGAGCGAGTGGGCGCTGATGCTCGTGCCCGGCGGCGCGATGACGTCGTAGGCGACGGTCACCCTGTAGGGCGGGTTGCGCTCCGCCGGGCGGACGGTCTCCACGGACGCGCGGTTGGCGCGTTCCTCGACGGTGACGGTGACGCGCGCCAGCCCGCGGCGGGCGTCGGCCTCGGTCCGGCCGCGCGCGACGCGCGTGATGTCCACGCGGACCTCCCGGCCCGCGCCCGGGCGGATGCGGATGTCGCCTGTCAGGTTGGTCAGCGTTAGCGTCCCCTCCTGCCCGAGCCGCAGCACGCGGGACTCCTGGTGGCTCACTTCAGCCCGCAGGACCTGCCGCGCGCGGCTCGTCCGATCCTGTCCGGCCGCCGGACCGGCCACGAGCGCCACGCCCAGCGCGGCCACCGCCGCCGATCCGAGGAGACGAACGTTCATCACACGCACCTCATCTTGCGAAACTAGGACGAACTGCGTCCGGAGCGCCCCGCGGGCGGCTCCGGATCGCCCTGCCGGACGTCGTTCATGAGCAGCACTGTAGCCTGCTGCAAGTGGACCTTCTGGCGCAGTGCGTCGAACAGGCTGCTCTGCGCCGCCGCATTGCCGGGGTCCGCCTCGAGCGCGGCGCGGCTGTCGGCAATGGCGCGGTCGACGACACCGAGGCTGTCGCGAAACATGTCGGTGATGGCTGCGTCGCCCGGCAGGTCGCCCGCGGCCTCCATCGCGTCGAGCATGGCGATCGCTCGCTCGTAGTGCTCGGCTGCGCGGTCGAGCTCCGCGACGACGAGGTCGGCGGCGCTGACGGCCGCACCCGGCGGCAGGCCCGGCTCGTCGATTGGCGCACGGCTGACCACCCAGATCCCGGCGGTGACCAGGACGAGCGCCGCCGCGAGGCCCGCCCACTGGCCCGTCGCGGCCACGGCGCGGCTGGGTCGTGCCGGTCGCGGGCGGACCGCGCCGCGATCGAGCCGGATCTGTCCGGCAACCTCGAGCCAGAGATGGTCCGGCGGGGGCAGCGGCCCAAGCCGGCTCGCCGCGTCCCGTATCGCCGTGAGTTCGCGAACCAGTCGGCGGCAGTCCTC
>Ga0214472_10002159_pt1 | contig 21401 bp, 16 predicted proteins | sample RVTome_6_FD_207662 | JGI IMG/M metagenome (GOLD analysis project Ga0214472, IMG submission 207662) | Soil microbial communities from uranium-contaminated site in the Upper Colorado River Basin, Wyoming, United States - RVT140D175 | ecosystem: Environmental > Terrestrial > Soil > Contaminated >...
CTTGAATGGCACCCCGCCCTACATACAGAATTCTCACGCTGGACGTACCTGTAGCTGACCATGATGAGTTAACGAGCGTTGGCAAAAAACCTAACAAACCGGCTCAAGGATCTTGGGAAGAAACAACAGGGGAGCCGCGTCGTGGGCGAGGGGCTCGTTTCGACACAGAGGTCGCAGAGGGAAGAGAAGGACACAGAGGAAGAGAGCCGCGACGGCCGAGGCGGCCGCCGCTGCAGAGGGGAGGGGACGAGAGGAGTTAAGAAGTGTGCCTGGCACCTTTCTTAACACCTCGGTCGCGAGGAGGGGGAGCGCCCGGCGACCGCGAGCGTCACTCCGCCTCCAGCGCCTCCTTGATCTCCACCCGCATGGCACGGAGCGCGGGAACGATCCCCGCCAGGAGACAGGCACCCAGGACCCAGGCCGCCGAGCTGGCCAGAAAGTCCCAGGGGACGAGAAACCGGAGGCTCCAGCCGAAGGACTGCAGGTTCACCACGAAGACGAGGATGAGCCCCACCAGGAGCCCGAAGCCCAGCCCGAGGATCGAGCTCAAGGCGCCGATTCCCGTGGCCTGGAGAAGCGACAGGCCGAGCAGGGTCCACCGCGACGCCCCGAGCGCCCGCAGCACCGCGATGTCCCGGCGCCTCTCCTGGACCAGGGCCGAGAGCACCGCGATGACCGCAATCACCGCCACCAGGAACGAGACGGTGCGCAGCGCCGTCGTGATGGCAAACGTCCGGTCGAAGATGGCGAGGATCTCCGTCTTCAGCTCCCGGTTGTCGAGGACCTCCACCGCGTATCCGGTGAGGGCCTCACGCAGCCTCCGGCGCGCCTCCTCCACGCCGGCGTCGGCATCGAGATAGACGCGGAGGTCCTTGGGACCGTCGTCCGGGTACACCGACAGGTAGTCCTCGAGGTCGATCACCACCATCCCCTGATCGTCGCCGTACTCGTAGAAGACGTCGACGATCTCTCTCCGGATGGATCCGAGGGGAGACGGAAGCTCGACCACATCTCCGCGCCCAAGCCCGAACTTGCGGGAGAAGGGCTCGTTCACCACGGCCCCGCCACGACGCCGGGCCTCGGCCAGGACCTCGCGCGAGTCCCGGCCCGAGAGGTAGGGAACGCCGCCCCGCCTCGCCACGACGTCGAACGCTCCCGCCCCGAGGACGATCGATCGTCCCTCCAGCACCAGCCCCCGGCGGTGGAAGGGATCCACCGCCCCCGTTCCGAAGAGACCGCGGGTGCGCTCCACCACATCCGGGCTCAGCCCCCCCACCGTGACCCCGGTGCTGGCCACCAGAGGCCGCACCCAGAGATCGGCTCTTAGCGACTGCTCCGACCAGTCGACGACCGTGGTGCGGAACGAATCGACCATGGTCGCCACCGACACCGCCAGCGCCACGGCCATTCCGACCGCGCCAAGGGCCCAGGCGGCGCGGCGACGTCCCGCGAGAAGGGACGCCGCGGCGAGCCGCGCGACCAGCAGCCCCGCCCTCGAGGCGAGGGAACCCCCCACGCGGCCGAGAGCCTCGAGAAGCGGCGTGGCCAGGAAGACGAGAGAAAACAGGAGCGCCAGGGCACCCAGAAGGGCCGCCACCGGAAGGTCTCCCATGGCGGGGAGCCGCACCAGGAGAGCAGCCAGACCTCCCAGGAGGGTGGAGAAAAGAAGCGACCGCAGGATCTCACGCCGGGTCAGGAACGACGGCGCCTCGCCGGAGAGAAGCTGGACGGGTGGGGTCCGCAGGGCTTCACGAGCGGGAACCACTGCGGCCGCGAGCGCTACCAGCAACCCGCAGAGGACCCCGCTCGCGGCGAGCAGGGGCCCCACGGTGATCTTCGAGAGAGGAGCACCCGGCACGACCACCGCCGCCGAGCTCCTCACCGCAGGGAGAGCGGCCCGGGCTCCCGTGCCTCCCAGGAGGACGCCGACCACACCCCCCAGGAGCCCCACGCAGGCGGCCTCCACCACCACCGCCGCGAGAATCTGGAACGACGAGGCGCCGACGGATCGCAGCCGTGCAATCACCATCCGTCTTTGCACCACCGACGTGGCGAGGGTCGTCGCCACCAGCACCGCCCCCACGAGCAGAGAGATGCCGGAGAGCGCGGTGAGGTTGAAGCGAAGAGCACTCACCATCCTCGTGGTCCGGTCTCCCCTCTCCTCGGGGGACGAGACCACGACCCCGTGGGGCATCGCGGCACGCAGGCGACGCTCGAGGTCAGCGACATCGGCGCCCTCGCGCGGGACGATCTCGATGCGATCGAGCCGTCCCGTCCGGAAGGTCAGCTCCTGGGCCAGCGCGATATCGACCACGATGGTCGCGTCGAGGGCCTGCCCCGCCGTCTCCCAGCGGGGGATATCGGCGATGGGAAGGCGCACGCTCTTCGATCGCACGAGGATCTCGACCTCGTCGCCGACCTTCTTTCCCAGGCGCAGGGCGAGGGGCTCGGGCACCAGCGCCGCTGTTCCCCGCAGCACCCGATCTCGCAGATCACGCGGCAGCTCGCCCGAGCCGTCTTGCTCCTCGGTCCCCGCCCGCAGCGATCGCGAAGCCCGGTCCACGAGGAGATCGAGGCCGAGAATGCGCACGGTGTCGCCGAGCTCGGGAAGGAGCGCGATCTCCTCGAGGACGGGGACGATCCTCGCCTCGTAGCAGAAGTTGCGCAGCTCCGCGAGAAGCTCCACGGGTACGCCTCCCGGGCGTGTGATCTCGAGCCGGCTTCTCCCCGCGATCTCCACCACACCTTCCTCGAGAGACGACACCGCGGCCCGGCTCGCCGCCACCGTGGCCACCATCGCCGCCACCCCGACCGCGACGCCGAGGATCGTGATGAGGAACCGGCCCGGCGAGCGGAGGAGTGGGCGCAGGAAGAGGGCCGCAAGGACGATTCTCACCTCACCGCCTCGACAGGAGCCTTCACCAGGCGACCATCCTTGAGGGAAAGGATGCGATCGGCCCCCGCCGCGATCTCGCGGGAGTGGGTGGCAAGAAGGACCGCCGTCCCCTCCTCACGCCGCAGCTCGTCAATGAGCGAGAGGACCTCCGCGCCGGCATGGGAGTCGAGGTTCCCCGTGGGCTCGTCGGCGAGGAGGACGGCGGGCCGGTGGACGATGGCCCGGGCCAGCGCCGTTCGCTGTCTCTCTCCGCCCGAGAGCTCGCTGGGATAGTGGTGGCGACGGTGGTCGAGACCGACCCGGGACAGCAGAGTGCGCACGCGCTCGGGATCGCGCCGCCGATCGAGAAGAAGGGGAAGAGAGGCATTCTCCTCGACGGTCAGGTGCGCGAGAAGGTGGAAGGACTGGAACACGATACCGACCTTCCGACGCCGGTACGGCACCAGGACCTCCTCACCGGCGGACGAGACGAGGAGACCCTCGACGCGCACCGTTCCCGCGTCGGGTCGGTCGACGCCGGCCACGAGGCCAAGGGTCGTGGACTTGCCGCATCCCGAGGGACCGACCAGAGCCACCATCTCGCCGCGGCTCAGGGTGAGGCTCAAGGCATCGAGAGCCAGCACCTCCTCGCCCCCCCGGAAATAGCGGCGGGTGACTCCTTCCAGGACCACCACGGCATCGGTTTCACGGGCTCCTCTCTCGCTCATGGGGGCAGAGGATACATCCCCCACCCCGCCGGCCCCGAGAAAGCCCCCGGGGTCTCCCCTTGCCCGAACCCGCGTTCACGGCTAGAATTACTCAGCTCCGGGTCCGACGGTGGGCGGTCCCCTGCATTCCGATTCCCACCGAGACGGTCCGCCCGAAGGTCCCGAGCCTGGCGGCGCATCGTTCCTTTCCAGCGCACCCCTTGGCGAGGAGGGACCGGACCCATGATCGAATTCGAGGAGTTTCTGGCCGGGCTCGACCACAAGGAAAAGCGGCGTGAGCTGCTCTTCCGCGACGGCCGGCCGTATTTCGTCCTCATCAGCCAGCAGTTCAAACGGGACGATCTCGAGAACCTCTGCGACACCGCTACCGCCATCCGCAGGATGGACCGCCGCCCCGACGGCCCGCAGTTCCTGAAGGGAACCCTGGCCAACTACCGCATCATGCATCTCTTCGCCCAGCCCAGCACGCGGACCGCCGAGTCCTTCGTGGCGGCGGCCGAGAAGCTGGGAGCAACGTCACGTCTGGTGAGCGACCTGCAGACCTCGTCGTTCGCCAAGGGCGAGACCGTGGACGACAGCGTGCGGACCCTCTCCAGCTTCTTCGATTGCATCGTCACCCGTCACCCCGATGACGGCTTTGCCCGGCGCGCCTCCTGGGCCCTCATGCGGTCGGGGCGACCCATCCCCGTGGTCTCGGCGGGAAGCGGCAAGAGCCAGCATGTCACCCAGGCCCTCCTCGACATCTATACCCTCCGGTACTCGTTCGCCGAGCGCGGAGGAATCGATGGCAAGCAGGTCCTCATCGTGGGGGACGTGGCCCGCAACCGCACCGCGCGATCCCTCGCCTATCTCCTCACCAAGTTCGACGTCCCCCGGATCACCTTCGTCTCTCCCGAGAACTTCTCTCCCGACGACGACCTGATGGACTACCTCGTCAATCGCCACAGCATCGACGTGCGGACGATCGGAGACCTGGGGTCGGCTCTCCGCGAGCACGGCTCGGAGATCGACGCCATCTACATGACCCGCGCCCAGCGGGAGTGGGATGTTGCCGGATCGGGCGAGCAGGCCATCGGCAGCAGCGAAGCGTTCGTCCTCAAGGAGGAGTACAAGAACCTCATCCGGAAAAACTGCGTGATCATGCATCCTCTTCCCCGGGTGAACGAGCTTCCCCACGCGTGGGAGAATCACCCCGGCTTCGTGGTCTGGCGGCAGGTCCGGAACGGCATGTGGATCCGGGCCTCGCTCTTCGCCACCATCTTCGGAGCCGACGAGGAGATCCGCGCCCGCGCCCGGCGCGAGGGTCTGCTGGGCTGAGACGGCGTAGAAAGCCTGGCGGGGATTGGGCCTGGCGGCGAGGGGGCTCAGTCCCAGGAGAGCACGAGATCCGCCCAGGCTCTCTCCAGGTCCCGCTGCATCCTTGGTTCCGGGTGGACGAGGTCCGTCCGATGGCCGCGCGAGACCTCTCGCCGCAGGAGCCGGACCTCGATCCTCTCCGGTCGCGAAAGCGCGAAGGGCTCGAGTCCGAGGGCGGCGAACGGAATCCTCACCTCGACGGAGTAGAACCGATCGATGTCCCCTCCGTCGTCGGGAGATCCGAAGACCGCCGTCGCCGCCTCGACTCCTCCCCACGGAAGCTCGCTCGACCCCGCCTCGCCCTCGACGGTGACGCTCTGCGGCAGCGAGATCACCACGCGCAAGGGCTCGGCCCTGTTTCCTCCGACGCGCAACCGGATCTCGACCTCGTCGCGTGCTCCGACCCGCCCCACCACGAGGTCCTCGTCGGCACAGAAGAAGGCGAAGTAGAGGAACCTCTCGTCCCAGAGAACGAAGGCCTCGGTCAAGGGAGGCGCAGGAACGGGGATGTCCGAATCGGCCTCGGTGAGGGGCCTGGAGGGTGTCTCGACCACGAAGCCATCGATGGAAACGGCGTCGCGCCAGCCCGGCTCGAGCAGCCGGCCGTCGAGATCCACGCGCCCCTTCCGGAGGTCGGCCCGCACGAGGTGGGTGTCGGCGGCGCAGCCGCCCAGAAACATCGCCAGCAGAGTGAGAAGACCCCGGGCAACACGGTTCCCGCAGGGTGAGCCGGCTCTCCCTCCCGCCTCGCGAATCAACCCGCGTCCACCCGGAACGTCACCGCCATGGCGGAGTCGCCGGCCGCGCAGCCGCTGAAGAGGCCATTGCCACCCCCCGCCAGCACCAGCTCCTCGATGAGCTCGATCATGGCCCGGAGGCCGGTGGGCCCCTGGGGGTGGCCGTAGACGAGCGGGCTCCCGTACGCGTTGAACGCATCGTGGGACAGACCCAGCTCTCGCGCAAAGTGGATGTCGTTCACCGCGAACGGATTGTGGGTCTTGGTGGCCGCGAGGTCGTCGGTGGAGATGCCCGCTCTCTGCAGGGCGAGCTTCGCCGCGGGCGCCACCGCCATGGCCATGTGTCCCTTCTTGGCCCGGGCCTGGCCGAACGACAGGATGCGGATCGTGATCCCGGGATCCCGTGAGAGCTCCCTGGCCTTGTCCCCGGTCGTGACCAGAAGGGCGGCACTCCCGTCGGCGGGATAGGTCTGGGCGCCGAAGGTGACGGTGCCCCCCTCGAGAACGGGGCGCAGCTTCCGCAACCCCTCGGGAGTGGTGGGGAAGACCCCTTCGTCGCCCTCCACGGTCTTGAGGACCTTGCGCCCCGAGCCGTCCTTGACCTCGATGGGCAGGACCATGTAGCGCTTCTGGAAGGCGCGATCGTCCTCGAGCGCCTTCTGATACTGGGCGCTGCGCAAGAGCACCAGCTCCTCCTGCTCCTCGCGGGTAATGGAACACTCCTTGGCCACGTTCTCGGCGGTCTGGAGCATGGAGTTCCGGGCATAGGGATCGTCTTGAAACGAATCGAAGACCCAGTCCTCGTGCTCTCCGACGCCTCCCGTACCCAGGGGGTTCGGGTAGTAGATGTGAGGGCTGCTGCTCGTCCGGTCGCAGCAGAGGCCGAGGACCACCTCGTGGGTGCCGGCGGCCACCTCGAGTGCGGCGCTGGCCACCACGCGGGCCGACGTGGCGCAAGCCTGGTTGATGGTCGGCCCGGTGACGAGCTCCGAACCGAGAAGGCCGGCCAGCCATGGTCCGCCGTACAGGCTCCGCATCTGCGGCACGGTCATACCGAGCACGACTCCATCGATGGAGGACGGGGCGATCTGCCGTGCGGCGAGTGCCGTCTTCGCCACGTCGGCGGCGAATCGAAGCGAGTGAAGGTGGGCGAAGCTCCCCTGCCACCGGCAGAACGGTGTGCTCCAGTAGGCTCCGTACGGAACAAAGGCTCCCTCGATGGACATCGCGCTCCCTCCTGCTGCACAGAACCCGGCCCGCGGGCGGGCTTGGCCACAACCATCGGCCACCAGGGAGTCTAGCCCGAATCGCTCACGAGGGCGACCTTGCCTCTCGTGAATTGTCCGGCCCCGGCCCCGGAGGCCCGGGGGAGGGAAACGATTGAGGGCCCCTTTGGCTCAAGCACCGGGACTCCTCGTGCCGATCGTGCGCCGGAAAGGAGGACGCCCATGGGTCCACAGCCTTTGCCCTCCTCGCCTTCGGGCACCTTGCGACGCCGTATCCTCTTCACTGTCTTCGTGTGCCTGCTCCTCACCGTGGGAACACCGCACCTCCTGGCCAGCTACCGCATCTCGGGCGACTCCATGCAACCATCGCTCTACGATGGCGATCGCGTCCTGGCCGCCCAGGCTCCCTTCTGCAACTTCTGGGGGATTCACCACGGCGACGTGATCATCTTCCGCCACGGAGACCGCCGCTTCATCAAGCGGATCGCCGGTCTCCCCGGAGAATGGGTCCAGGCCGACGACGGGGCGACCCTGCACCTCGACCTCGACGAGTACTTCGTCATGGGCGACAACCGTCCGCTGAGCCTGGACTCCCGCTCCTTCGGACCGGTCAAGGAACAGGACATCCTGGGCAAGGTCGTGCTCCGGATCCAGTAGCCGGAAAAGGGCAGACCAGGACTCTTCTTGCAGCCGTGGCCTCCCGTTGACCATCCCCCCGCCCGCGGCGACAGTGGACTCCATGAGAGTCCTTCGTCTCCTCTGCCTCGCCCTCCTTCTCCTCCTCGGTGCCGAGGCCGCCGTCCGCATCCTCGAAGCCACGGGGATCCTTTCCCGCGCGGCGCGGGAGGATGGCCCCGAGAACGAGCTTCTGGTGCCCGGAATCATCGCCCACCCCCATCTCGTGCACGCCCGCGACCCGAGCGCGGAAGGGGCCCTCGCGAGCTTCTGCCGCGGAAATGTGCCAGGCCCCGCCCGCACGGGGAGCTTCCGCATCGCCCTCCTCGGAGTGTCACCGTGCGAAGCCACGGTGGCTCCCGATGTCGGGACCCTTCTCCAGGACTCCACCGAGGACACGATCGAGATCCTCGACTGCCGCACGCCTCTCTGGACCAGCGCCGAGGCCCTGGCCCACTACTGCCTCGTGGTCCAGGACTACTCCCCCGACGTGGTGGTGCTCGACACGGGTGCCGAGGATCTCCGGCCCCGGGCGCTTCCAGGATTCGTATCGAGCACCGCACACTTCCGGAAGATCGAACGCGAGGCGCCCGAAAAGGGAGCTCTCGAGAGCATGCTCGGATGGAGCCGGCTCGGACGGCGCCTCACACCCGCACCCCACCCTCCGGCTCACGCCTCCCTCCGCGAGCTCGTGGAGAGGGATCCGCAAGGGATCGATGCGCGCCTCGCCAGGAGGGAGCCTCTCCCCGAAGAGACGAGCGCCGCCTTCCACCGCAACATCGTCACCCTCGCCGAGCTCGTGCGCAGCGCGGGGGGAGTCCCGGTTCTCGTCGCCACGGCTGCCCCGGAGTCGTCGGGGCAAGGCACCGCCCTTCTTGCCGGGCTCGCCGAGCAGGCGGCTCTCACCCGGAGGGCCTGCGCGGAAACAGGCGCCCTGCTCGTCGATCTCGCGGATCACCTCGGTCCATCCAGCCGCCCCCTCGATCCCTTCACGCTCGACGCGGTCACGGCCATCGCCCGGGAGCGGGCCCTCGCCTCGGGGATCCTCGCCCTCGAGGTCCTGCCCTGAGCCCTGACGGGGCATCCGGGCTTGCGGAGTCCTGGCCCGATTTGCATGCTGGGGGCTCTCCCAGGCCCGTCGGGATGCATCCACGTCACGGGCCGCATTCAACCCCGGAAGAGAAGGAAATCATGGAGCGCACGCTGATCATCGTCAAGCCCGACGCCGTCGCCAGGGGAAACACGGGTAACATCCTGGCCCTGTTCGAGAAGAACCGCCTGCGGATCCTGGGCCTCAAGCGGGTCCACCTCTCCAAGAAACAAGCCCAGGGCTTCTATGCCGTGCACCGCGAGCGCCCCTTCTTCGACTCGCTCACGGAGTTCATGTCGTCGGGCCCGTGCGTTCCCGTCGTGCTCGAGGGCGAGCAGGCCATCAGCCGCGTGCGCGAGCTCATGGGCGCGACCGATCCCGGAAAGGCGAGCGAGGGAACGATCCGGAAGCTCTACGCCACCGATGTGGAGAAGAACGCGGTTCACGGATCCGACTCGCCCGTGTCGGCGAGCACGGAGATCCCGTACTTCTTCAGCGCGACCGAGCTGGCCTAGGAGTCTGCGTCGCCTCCTCTGCAAAAATCCTTCCGTGCCGTCGCGTGTACCGCTTGGGGTTGCACCTGCGGCACGGAAGCGGTCCCCCTCGCCGTTTGCCCCCCTGCCTCCGCCCGGGATAGACTCCCTGTGAAGACGAGGGCCGAGCACCGCGCACACGATCGGCGAGAGCCATCAACCTCCGGGTAAGACCGCCACACGAAGGGTATTCATCCCCTTTCCGCCTGGCGTCGCTCACTTCCACCCTGGAGCTCATGCGGGATCGGTCTCCCAGCCAGAACCCAGGAGAAGTCGATCCCATGCTCAGACTGCGCCCATTCCACGCCCTCGTGGCAACACTCGCCCTGCTGGCGAGCCCCGTCCAGGCGGATCCGCCGGCGGACTTCGAGGTTCCCCTCATCGTGCAAGAGGTCCGACCCCGATTCGTACCCACCGTCGGAGATCGCGTGCAAGAGCTCGTCACCGTGGGTATTCCGCTCCCCGAGGACTCGGGAGTGAGCTTCGTGGGCCAGCTCGGCATGCGGGGAGTGACGGCCGCCAAGCTCACGGCCCTGGCCCGGTGGGACACGGGCGGACTGAAGTGGGTCCTGGCCGACTTCCTCGCCGACGTTCCGGCGGGCAGCGAGAGCTACGACGTGTCCCTGACCGCAGGCAGCGGCGGGTTCGGCGGCCCGCACATGGCGACGGAGGAGACGGGCCGCATCGTGATCGAGACCGGCCCCGCTCGCTTCGAGATCCCGAGGAATGCCGCGAGGATCTTCGACCGGGTGGTGGTGGACGGCGTGGAGCTCATCTCGCCCGGTAACGCGAGCGCCATCATCGCCCGTGACGAAACGGGCCGCCTCTACTCCTCGGCCAGCGATCCCTCGGCCCAGGTCGTGCTCGAGAACAACGGCCCCGTGCGCGCGGTGGTGACCGTCAAGGGACGGCACACCGCCCCCGACGGCACGGGCTTTCTCGACTACACGCTGCGGATGGAGTTCGCGCGGGGTCAGCGACGGGTACACGCCAGCTACACCATGAGGAATGCCCGCTACGCCGCGAACCGCCACGCGCGCTCCCGGGGCATCGAGCTCGTGCTTGACCTGGAGCTGGGACAGGGACCGAAGCGGACTCTCTTCGGCGCCCACGCCGGAGCCACGGTGCAGGATTCGATCTCCACCGGCGAGGAGGCGTACTACTACCAGGCCTACAGCGCCGCGCCGGCCCTCGGGGCCCTGGATGCGCACTTCGTGGCGCCTCTCCCTCGCAACGGCGAGGGCTACCTCGACAACGGTTATCGCATCGTGGCCGGGGGACGCACCCTGGTGTCCGAGGCCGACCCCGAGCTCTGGCCCGACCCTTGCTTCGCCGATGTCAGCAACGCCTCGGGACAAGGAGTCTCGTTCGGAATCCGCTTCCTCCCCTATCTCTGGCCGGGGGCGCTGGAGTGCGACGGGAACGGCCGCGTCAAGGTCGGCCTCTTCACCCCGAGAACGAATCACCTCTACACCTGGAATTTCGGCGTCCACGAGACACGCGAGTTCTTCCTCGACTTCCATGCCTGCCCCGACGAGGCCACGCCCGCTGATGTCCGAAAGAAGGCCCTTGCCTTCCAGTATCCCCTCAAGGCGCGTGTGGCCGACATCGACTGGTTCAACCGGTGCGGGGTGATCTCCGACAAGCTCGTGAGCGTGGACGAGGAGAATCGTTACTATGCCCTCGCCGGCCTTCCTCACGAGAAGAGGCCGCGCGACATCCGACCCTACGCGGTGCGCTTCTTCGATGCCGGACAGGGCGGGGGCGGCAATCAGCTGGACAAGTCCTATCACCAGGTATTCGAGTGGATGCGGACCGGCCTCGGCGGGCTCTATATCGACGCCGAGCTCATGGCCCTGTACCGGAGCGACTGGGCCACGTTTCACTCCGACGACTGGGTAGCCAACTACACCTATGATCCCCGCTTCCCTCCCGCAGTCGGAATCTCCAACGACGGCGAGTTCCCGACCACCCGGGAGCACGTCTTCGACAACCAGCACTGCCACAACCGTCATCAGCCCATCTTCTACTACCTCACCGGCGACCCCCGCTATCGGGACTCCTTCATCGACAACATGGAAGGCCGGGTGTTCTCACCCAAGACGCGCATCGTGGACCTGCGTACCTCGGGAACTCGCATCTACGCGCGCACGTCCTGGCTCCTCCGGGAAGCGTGGCGCTTCCTCGAGGACATCGACGCCGTGGGTGGCTACGCCTTCAATCGAGATCATGCTCCGCCCCTGACGCGGGAAGAGATCGGGGATGTCGCCGCGGAGTACCTGCAGTGGGGTCTCGATCTCCGCTACTTCCGCGACGGATCCGGCTGGTCCGACGAGCCCCTGGAAGGCAAGAACGACCGCAGGCACTTCTGGGCCGGGGGAAAGAACCGCTACCTCTACGAGGAGGTGATCTTCCACGTGGCGAACCTGTTTCCCGACGCCCTGTGGAACATCGCCTTCCTGTCCGCTCCCGGAGACCCTCTGGTGAGAACGGTGAAGCAGCGGATCATCGACCTGAACTCCTTCGTGTGGAACGAGAACATCGTCGGCCACTGCCTGGACGATCCCAGCCGGCGGGGGAACTACTACCGGTACTTCACCTTCGACCGGGGCACGGGAGCCGTACCGCCCTCCTACCCCGAGTGCGGCGGGCCCACCCCTGACTCCGGAAGCTACGACAACCATCCCTGCTTCCAGCTCTTCATCGCCGCCTACCGGCAAACCAACGACCCGATCTACCTCCACCGGGCTCGGAACTTCCTCGAGGGACAGATCCTCAACGGTGGTATCGGCCGCAACGGCGACCGGACCGACTTCCAGAGCGCCATCTACTGGCTTCTTCGCGCCCTTGACGATCAGGTGCCCCCGGGCCCGCCGCGCAACCTGGTGGCCACACGGGTCGGCGATCACGAGATCGAGCTCGCCTGGGACGAGCCGGCACCGGCGGCCGACGGAGACTGCTTCCACAAGTACGCGATCTACCGCAACGGCGCCCTCCTGGACGGATTCTCGCGCCGGACTTTCCTCGATCCCCATGTCGCGGAGGCGACCACTTTCCAGTACGAGGTCCGCGCCGTCGACTCCTCGGGCAAGGAGGGCCTGCCCGTGCGGCTCGGGGTGACCACTCTCGCCGACCAGGCACCTCCGCGCCTTCTCACGGTTCACCTTCCCGATCGCGCGGACCGGCTCGAGCTCACGTTTTCCGAGCCCCTCGATGCCGAGTCGGCGAGCCGGAGCCGCAACTACGCCATCGAGGGGGGCGTGACGGTGACGGGGGCCCAGGTCGTGCCGAACGCACCGCACCGCGTCTTGCTCTCGACCACGCCTCACGACTTCGATCGCGCCTACGCGATCCGGGTGGCGGGAGTGGTCGATTGCGCAACGCCCGCGCGGGAGGTGGCGACGAACACCCGCCTCGTCTACCGGAGCGTCTACCACGAAGACGACTTCGAGGACGGGGTGGCCGACGGCTTCCTGGCCGTGGAAGGCACCTGGAGGGTCCATGACGGCGTGTACGAGAAGGTGGCGGGCGACTGGAAGGCGCGGACCCTGCTCGTGAACCGGCCGTTCGAGGACTTCACCATGGAGGTCGACGTGAGGATCCCCGACCGCGTGCGCTCGGAATGGATCGGCTTCACGACCCGCACCAAGAGCCTCTACACCTGGCCCCACGGAGGCTATCTCGTCTACCTCTCCAACCGGGGAACGGTGGCCGTCCACAACGCCCGGGCGGAGGGGAATCCGGGGCTGACGGCCGCCCTCCCCCTCCCCGATCCCACGGGATGGCACCGCCTGCGCGCGGTGGCGTCGGGGGGACATTTCCGGGTCTGGGTGGATGACGTCCTGCGGGTGGACTGGTCCGACCCGGACCGGTCCTTCACGAGCGACTGGATCAACCTCCACGCGCTCGCACCCGTGGCCCAGTACGACAACCTCAAGGTCGGCCCCCCCGCGCTCGCAGCCCCCTAGGGCCAGGAGCCTGCGATGGACAAACCGCCTTCTCGCCCGTAGACTATGAGTTTCCCGCCCTCCGTACGTCGTCCGGAGCCGGCGGTCCTTTTCGGGCCGTCTGGACCGGGGGGTAGGCAGGGGGTCGGCCGCGCCGACCGGAGGCGTCGGTCCACCGTAGGAGCTCGGTCTTGTCGCAGAAGGAAGAAACCATCACGGTCGAGGGCAAGGTGGTCGAAGCCCTTGCCAACACCAAGTTTCGGGTGGAGCTGGACAACGGCCACAAGGTCCTCGCCCACGTCTCGGGGAGGATGCGCCGCTTCTTCATCCGCATCATTCCCGGAGACCGGGTCACGATCGAGCTGTCCCCCTACGACCTCACCAAGGGCCGGATCGTCTACCGGAACTAGGCCGCCCGCAGGTTCCCGAAGGCTCCGGACACCCCACGCCCCCGGGGGCCCTGAGGACCCCTCCAAGGACTCCTCAGACTCCTCAGACCAAGGCCCAAGTCCTTTCCCCGCAGTCGATTAGGGCAGAACCTGGCTCGCCCCCCGGAGCAGGGAATTGCTTGCATTCCCCCCCCTCGGGATTATCATTGGTTCGCAAGCCTGGACACCTGCTTTCCCCGAGGCCACCCCATGAGCAAGCTCTCCGTGAGTGACCCCACGATGGAAACCGCCGCACCCGTCGACTGGGACGGGTTGACCTTTTCCCTCACCCCGACCAAGGCCATGTACCTGGCAAGCTGCAGCCAGGACAGCAGCTGGGAGGACGGGAGGGTCGTGCCCTTCGGAAACCTCTCGCTGTCGCCCGCGGCCTGCGTCTTGAATTACGGCCAGGGGATCTTCGAGGGGATGAAGGCCCACCGCTCCCCGGACGGTCGGATCCTCCTGTTCCGGCCCCTCGAGAACGGCCGGAGGATGGAGAAGGGCGCCAAGAGGATGTGCATGCCCCCGTTCCCGCCCGCGAGATTCGTGAACGCCGTGGAGAAGGTGGTTCGGGCCAACGAGGAATTCATCCCGCCGCCCCGGAAGGGGGCGCTCTATGTCCGCCCGCTCATGCTGGGCACGGGACCGATTCTGGGCGTGAAGCCGGCCCCCAGCTACACCTTCGTGATCTTCACCTCGCCCGTGGGCCCGTACTTCAAGGGCGGCCTCAACCCCATTCGCCTCGCCCTCACCCGCAACTTCCACCGGGCCGCCCCGGGCGGAACCGGTGACACCAAGACCATCTGCAACTATGCAGGCACGATGTATCCCGGGATGCTGGCCAGAAAGCAGGGATTCGCCGAGGTGATCTATCTCGACGCGCACCACAACCGGTTCATCGACGAGGTGGGCGCAGCCAACTTCTTCTGCGTCCTCGATGGCAAGCTCATCACTCCGGCCCTGGGAACGATCCTGCCCGGCATCACCCGGAAATCAATCCTCGAGTACTCGAGCCAGGTGCTCGGCCTCGAGGTCGAAGAGCGGGACATCCCGGTCGAGGAAGCGCTCACCGCCAGCGAGGCCTTCTGCGCCGGAACTGCCGCCGTCGTGTCTCCCATCGGATCGATCACCATCGAGAAGAAGGAGCACTTCTTCAACGACTCGAAGGTGGGACCGGTCACCAAACGCCTCTACGAGGACTTGACCGCTCTCCAGCTCGGCGAGATCGAGGATCGATTCGGCTGGCTGCACGAGGTGTCATGACGACGGGCAATGACCCCGTCATCGCAGCAGGATCCCTCTCGTGACCGATCGCAAGGAGCCGGCCCCGGCACCGCCGCCTCTCCACGGAAACCACAGCAAGGTCATCCGTCACGACGGATCGTTTTCCTGGAAGGGCGTCGCTCTCGAGGACTACAAGTCCACCACCGAAACCTGGAAGGGGATCACGCGAAGGGAGCTGGTGGGCAAGCGCGGCGAGTCACCCCTCTTCCACGTGCGCTACTTCGAGATCCAGCCGGGCGGCTACAGCACACTCGAGAAGCACGAGCACGAGCACGTGGTCATTCCTCTCCGCGGGAGGGGAGAGGCTCAGTTCGGCTGCTCCGTCTACCTCGTGGGACCGGGAGACGTGGTGTACGTGGCCCCTCGGGATCCCCACCAGTTTCGTAACCCTGCGGACGCCCCCGAGCCCTTCGGGTTCCTGTGCATCGTCAACGCCGAGCGCGACGTGCCCATTGCGGTGGACGGCCTCGGCGCCTGCCACATCTGCGAGTAGGGCCATGAAGGGCAAAGGAGGAGGTCTCTGGCTCGTCGACGCGAGCCCGCTCGTCTTCCGCGCCTACTTCGCCCTTCCCGACAGCGTGCGCGACAAAGACGGCCGGCCCGCCCACGCGATCCACGGCTTTCTCTCCTCCCTCAATGCTCTCTTCAGGGAATGGGCGCCGAGCCACGTGGCCGTGGCCTTCGACGGATCCCTCACCACGAGTTTCCGGAACGACCTCTACCCGGCCTACAAGGCGCAGCGGGTGGAACCTCCCGAGAGCCTCGTTCGGCAGATCTCCACGTGCATCGAGGCGGCGCGCGGGCTGGGGGCGAGGACCTTCATCCATGATCGGTACGAGGCCGACGATCTCCTGGCCACCCTTGCCTTTCGCCATGCGGGCGAGGCCAAGGTCGTGGTGACCCCGGACAAGGACCTTGCCCAGCTCGTGGACCCGAGGACCCGCTTCTTCGATCCCCGGAAGACCGAGCTCATGGGCGAGGACGGGGTGAGACAGACCCATGGCGTGCGTCCCGGGCAGATCGTCGATCTCCTCGGCCTGGCCGGAGATCCGGTGGACAACATCCCGGGCATCAAGGGCATCGGCAGGAAGACGGCGGTGGCACTTCTCGAGGCCTTCGCGAACCTGGAGGAGATCTACGCCGACCTGAGAAAGGTCGAGGCGCTGGCCCTTCGCGGGGCCCGGAGAGTGGCGCGGAAGCTCGAGGCCGGCCGCGACACCGCGTTCCTGTCACGCAAGCTGGCCACCCTCGTGACCGACATCGAGCTCGAACGCGCCGACCTCGAGTCGCTGCGCTGGCGGGGCCCCGACCCGGAGATCCTGGAGCCTCTTCTCGACGAGCTGGGATTCGAGGGAATGAAGGCAAGGCTGCTTCCGGGCGAAGCAAGGCGGCCGCGCGCCTCCTGACGGCGGACCACGCGACTCAGGATTCCTTTCCCGACCCGGCAGGCTCCTCGAGCATCCTCTTCAACGCCACCAGGGCCTCGCGCGCCCGCTCGGGCCCCATGGCCTCCACATCGAGCGTCCGCAGCCTCTCCACCACCGGATCGTCCACCACCGGGAACAGCGTGAGCTGGGCCGCCCGCCGCGGCCGCCTCCCGCCGCCAACGGTGTTCACAACGGTGCCAGGCACACTTGTTAACCCCTCGTCCGCGGACATAACCCCTTGCCGAACAGGGGTCGCGCCGGTGTTAAGAACGGTGCCTGGCACCGTTGTTGCCGGCTCGGCGACGAGGCCCGTGCGACTTCTGCCCGTGACGTAGCCCTCGCGGGGAGCGTCCTCGAGGCCGGCGCCGATCCGTCCCTGGAGGCGGGCGTGCTCCTCCTCGAAGCTGTGCAGGAGCTCCCGGGCCCTCTCCACCACCGAGCCGGGGAGCCCGGCCAGGCGCGCCACGTGGATGCCGTAGCTCTTGTCGGTGGCCCCGGGCCCGATGCGGTGCAGGAACACGACCTCGTCCCCCCACTCCCGCACGAGCACGTTGGCGTTCTCGACCTCGGGGAACTGATCCGCGAGATCGGTGAGCTCGTGATAGTGCGTGGCAAAGAGGGTCTTGGCCCCGATCTTCCGGCAGATGTGCTCGGTCACGGCCCAGGCAATGGAGAGACCGTCGAAGGTGCTCGTGCCCCGCCCCACCTCATCGAGGATGATCAGGCTCTTCCGGGTCCCGTTGTTGAGGATATTGGCGGTCTCGGTCATCTCGACCATGAACGTGCTCTTGCCGAGGAAGAGCTCGTCGGCCGCCCCCATGCGCGTGAACACCCGATCCACGGCGCCGATCCTCGCCGAGCTCGCCGGCACGAAGGAGCCGATCTGGGCCATCAGCACGAGAAGCGCCGCCTGGCGGATGTAGGTCGACTTGCCCGCCATGTTGGGGCCGGTGAGGATGAGCACTCGTCCCGCGTCGCCCCCCAGATGGGTATCGTTCGGCACGAAGGTCCCCCCCGCCCCCCCTGCCTCGAGCACGGGATGCCTTCCCGCCACGATCTTGATCTCGTCTCCGTCGTCCACTACCGGGGCCACGTAGCCGTTTCTCTCCGCCACATCGGCCAGAGCGGCCAGCACATCGGCCCGGGCCACCACGGCCGCGATCTCCTGAAGCTCCCGGGTCCGCGACGCCGCCTTTTCGCGCAGCGCCTGGAAGAGGTCGTACTCCAGCTCACGGGCCCTCTCGTCGGCGGTGAGGACCTTGGTCTCGTACTCCTTGAGCTCGGGCGTGATGTACCGCTCGGCATTCTTGAGGGTCTGCTTCCGCTGGTAGTCCTCGGGAATCCTGTCCCCGTGAGCGTGGGTGATCTCGACGTAGTAGCCAAAGACCTTGTTGAATCCGACCTTCAGGGTGGAGATCCCCGTCCTCTCCACCTCGCGGCGCTGGAAGTCCGCAATCCACTCCTTGGCATTGGCGGCGAGGGACCGGATCTCGTCGAGAGGACCATGGTAGCCCTCGCGGATCATGCCCCCATCCTTCACCACGAGCGGCGGCTCGTCCACGATGCCTCGGGTGAGCTCGTCGCACAGATCTTCGAGGAGCGGCGTCTTCGCCACGGAGGCGAGCAGCTCCGACACGCAGTCCCTGGTGAGCCGCACGAGCTCCGGCACCGCGTCGAGGGACTGGCGCAGCGCGAGCAGATCGCGCGCGTTCGCCCTCTGGGTGGAGATCTTGGTGGCGATGCGCTCGAGGTCGTACACGGACAGGAGCGCCTTTCTCAGGTCAGCACGGAGGAATCCGTTCTCCACCAGCTCGTTCACCGCCGCCTGCCGGGTGCGGATGGCCTCGACGTCAAGGAGCGGCGCCAGCAACCACGACTTGAGCAGCCTCCCTCCCATCGAGGTCAGGGTCCGGTCCAGGACCGACAGCAACGTTCCGTCGCGGCTTCCCTCGCGCATGGGACGAACGAGCTCGAGGCAGGCCTGGGTCGCGGCATCGAGGAGCATCCTCTCCCCGGCCCGCACGATCTCGATCCTGCGGATATGGCTCAGCGCGGTCTTCTGGGTCTCGGCCAGGTAGTGGAGGATGGCCCCCGCGGCGCGCACCCCCAGCGGCGTGTCCTTGCAGCCGAAGCCCTCCAGCGTCGACACCCCCAGGTGGTCCAGGAGCGTCCTCTCGGCGTAGTCGTGGTCGAGGATCCAGCCCGGGATGCGGGTGATCACCGCGCGGCAGGCCTGCTCCAGTCCGCGCAGGACGGGATCGTTTGCCGCCTTCGTCTCGGCCTCGGGAACCAGGCACTCCGCGGGGGCGATGCGCGCGATCTCGTCGAGGGCGAGACGGGCCTCGACCTCCTGCAGACGGAACGATCCCGTCGAGAGATCGACCCAGGCAAGCCCCACGCGCCCGCGCCCCGGGGCAAGGGCCAGGAGGTAGTTGTTGTCTTTCGCCGAAAGGAGGTTCTCTTCGGTGAGGGTGCCCGGGGTCACCACCCGCGTCACCGCGCGATCGACGATTCCCTTGGCATCCCGGGGATCCTGGATCTGATCGCAGATGGCGACCTTTTGCCCGAGGCGGAGGAGCCGGGCCAGGTTCTGATCGAGGGAACGCACCGGGACACCGGCCATGGGAATCCTCACCCCCGACGCATCCTTGCTTCGCGAGGTGAGGGTGATGCCCAGGAGGCGCGAAACCTTCTCGGCATCGTCGTAGAAGAGCTCGTAGAAGTCCCCCATCCGGAAGAACAGGACCGCGTCCGGATGCGCCCCCTTGGCGTCCCGATACTGCTTCATCATGGGGGTCGTCATGTGATGTTCCTGGAGACTGGTCTCCCGGTGGAGATGGAAGGACCCCGGGGAGATTATTCCGCCCTCGGGGCTCGATTCTAGGGGAGTGGCGGGGGGAGTCAAGACAGGGAGCCCTCGGTTTGCCCCCCCCGCCGTCACGGGGTATACTTCCCTGCCGAGGCCGGCCCGAGGAGAGCCCGCCCTCTGTCCCATCATCCTGTGCACCAGGACCTTCCCCGGGAGACTCCCTGTCCCGGGGCGGGCGCGGACGGCCTCACCCCGTTGGAGTCTTTTTGCAGGAGACCGCCGTGCTGAGGACGATACGACCCCTTCTCCTCGCCCTCCTGCCCGCCCTCGCCATGCCGTGCATCCTCGCGCCCCCGCTTCACGGCGGATGCTTCGAGGAGGTGAGCCTCGATACGCTCGCCCGCGATGCCGGACAGATCGTGGTGGGACGGGTGCGGAAGGTGACCACCGTCATGGAAGAAGCCCCCGGCGTCGAGGGGCTCGTCCCGTTCCAGGAGATCGAGATCAAGGTCTTCGAGTCCTGGAAGGGAGACCTCGTGTTCGGGGACCGCGTCACCCTGCGCTTCCCGGGGGGGACCCTTCCCGACGGCTCCATGCTCACCGTCTCGACGAGCCCCGCCACCGAGGATCTCCTCGACGGCCCCCAGCTCCTCTTCATCCAGGAGGACTGCTTCGGTCCCGGCCTCCATGGCCTCTGCCACAAGGCCCTCGGCAGCTACTCCGTCGAGCGCCGACCCGACGGCACCGTGGTCGTGCAAGGCCAAGAGGGCCATCCCGTGGCCAGAACCCACGACCTCCGGGAGCTCCGCGAGCGGGTTTCCGAGATCGTTCCCGAAGCCACGCAGCCTCCTCGCGAGCCGCGCGACCGGAATGGAGGTGAGCGCAAGTGAGAACCCTCAACCTCATTCCCCCGAAGCGTCGTTCCGGAACGGGTCGCCGGATCCTGACCGCGGCCGCAGTCATCCTCGGCGCTCTGGTCACCTCGACCTCTGTCCTCGAGGCCTACTCGACCTTCTGCGGCGTCCATCCCGGCGACCAGTCGACCTACTACATCAACCCGAACTTCATGGATGCCGGCGCGGGCAACACCGCCCAGCAGATCGCCGCCCTCCAGGCCGCCGCCGACGAGTGGACGAGCAACGGCGGATCCCAGTTCCAGTGGATCTACAACGGCCAGAGCGGCAAGACGTCCATCTCCACCGGTGACGGCCAGAACGTCATCTATGCCGATCCCGGCAACGGCGGCAGCACCCTGGCCGAGACCTGGTGCTCGTCATCGGGTGGCACCATCGTGGGCTGGGACATGCGCTTCTGGGAAGGCGATCACAACTGGAGCATCAGCCCCGGCTCGGGCGAGTTCGACATCGAAGGCGTGGCCGTCCACGAGCTCGGACATGCCCTCGGCCTCGGCCACAGCTCGGTCAGCAACGCCTCCATGTACCCGAGCACGAGCTCGGGACAGGGATCGATCAACATCCGCTCCATCGAGAACGACGACAAGGCCGGCGTGGTGTTTCTCTACGGATCGAGCCTCGGTCCCCCCATGCTGACCTCGGTCTCTCCCGGCAACGGATATGCGCGTGGCGGTGAGACCATCACCCTCACCGGCACCGACTTCACCGCCGGCATGAGCGTGTCCTTCGGGGAGAACTCCGCCACCGTGCTGAACGTCTCGGGCTCCACCCAGTGCACCGTACGCGCCCCCAAGGCCGACGCCCTGGGCGCCGTGGACGTCTCGGTGCAGACCCAGGGTGGGATGGACTCGCTCGCTTCCGCCTACACCTATGACCAGAACCCCCTCAGCGTCAGCTTCACGGGTACCCCCCGCGTGAACAAGGTGTTTCAGGTCGTGGTCTATGGTCCCCCGAATGCCGAGTACGTGGTGGCCATCGGCCAGACCGAAGGCCCCGCCACCATCAAGGGTCTCGAGTTCTGCTTCGCGCGCGACGCGACCCTGGAGGTCGTGGGCAAGTCCTTCGGCAACCGCCCCCCGACAACCGCCAATCTCGACGCCACCGGCGAGATCTCGCTCTCGTACACCGTACCCGACGACCAGAGCCTCGTCTTCGAGAACCTCTATCTGCAGGGCGCCGTGAACACCGGCCCCGGCCGCGCCATCGACGACTTCGTGGTCACCAACTGCGTGACCGTGACGGTCTTTCCCTAGCCCAACTTGAAAGGTTGGGCCCTCTTTTTGACTTTTTTCGGCCGCATCGCGGCCTGTCCCTGCCCCCAGTTTGACCTCGGCTCCCTCTCGTCGTCCAGACCCGATGTAGTGCCAACCTT
>Ga0214472_10002161_pt1 | contig 21391 bp, 21 predicted proteins | sample RVTome_6_FD_207662 | JGI IMG/M metagenome (GOLD analysis project Ga0214472, IMG submission 207662) | Soil microbial communities from uranium-contaminated site in the Upper Colorado River Basin, Wyoming, United States - RVT140D175 | ecosystem: Environmental > Terrestrial > Soil > Contaminated >...
GCGATCTGCCGCAGGAACTTGATTCGATTCAGCTTTTCCAGCGAGCGATGGCCTTGTCATCGTCGGACTTCGCCGCCACCCATTGCCCTGACCCGCCCGCGGCCGGGTATTCCTTCTTCCAGAACGGCGCACTGGTTTTCAGATAATCCATCAGGAACGAGGCCGCCGCAAACGCAGCGTCGCGATGCGGCGATGCGGCGACGACGAGAACGATCCGGTCGCCGGGGACCAGCTTGCCGTGCCGGTGGATGACGGTCAGCCCGGTCAATGGCCAGCGCGCGACCGCCTGTTCCGCGATGCGCCGCATCTCGTCTTCGGCCATGGGTCCGTAGTGTTCCAGTTCCAGCGCGGCGAGCCGTCCGTTTTCGTCGCGCGCCAAGCCGACGAAGGCGACCATCGCGCCGACATCGCGGCGTCCGGCGGTGAGTTCGCCACTCTCCTTTTCAACGGAGAAATCCTCGCGCTGGACGCGAACGGTCGGCATCGCCGTCATCGTGCCTAGCCTCCGGTCATCGGCGGGAACAGCGCGATCTCGCTCGCCCCGGCGATCGACGTCGCGCGGTCGGCGGCGTGGCGACGGTCGATGGCGACACGCACCAGCGCATCCTGTTCCAAGGCGTGCGCGAATTCCTCGCCGCGGCTTTTCAGCCAGGCGATCAGGTCCGATACGGTCCGCACGCCTTCCGGAAGTTCTACGGTTTCCTCCCCGCGGCCGATGCGCTCGCGGATCCAGGCAAAATAGAGAAGCTTCATGCTTTCAGTCGATCACGTGCTTGAGGCCGGCCCGGAAATAATCCCAGCCGGTATATAGCGTGATCACGGCCGCGATCCACAACAGCGTGATGCCGATCTGCGTCGTATAGGGCAGGATCTTGTCGCCTGCCGGGCCTGCCAGCAGGAAGCCGATCGCAACCATCTGGATCGCGGTTTTCCACTTGGCGATGCGCGTCACCGGCACGCTCACCTTCAATTCGGCGAGATATTCGCGCAACCCCGAGACCAGGATTTCGCGGCACAGGATGATGATCGCCGCCCATAGCGACCATCCGGCGATCGTCTTGTCGGTGTCGGCAGCCAGCAGCAGCAGGCAGGTCGCCACCAGCAGTTTGTCGGCGATCGGATCGAGCATGCGCCCGATCGTCGACTGCTGGCCCCAAAGCCGGGCGAAATAGCCGTCGAAGAAATCGGTGATGCTGGCGGCAATGAAGATGCCGAGCGCCGTCCAGCGGGCAAAGTCCGACGATTGCAGCCGGCCTTCCAGGAAGAAACAGATGACCACCAGCGGCACGGCAACGATCCGGCCATAGGTCAACAGGTTCGGAAGCGCCGCCCAATGCGCGCCTGACTTCTTCACATACCGTCCCCCGGCGCGTACCGCGTCAGTCACGCATTTGGCTCCAACTCGCCCAATCGATTCGTACAATACGACTGATTTTAGCCGTTTTCATGAAAATATGCCCAGATTAACTCGGCCATTTGCGCCGAAATCCCCTCCACAGCCATCAGATCCGCCTTGGCGGCCCGTGAAACTGCCTTCGCGGTGCCGAAATGCAGCATCAGGGCGCGCTTGCGCGATGGCCCGATGCCGGGGACCTCGTCGAGCGGATTCCTGGCGATCTCCTTCTTGCGCCGGGCGCGATGGCTGCCGATCGCGAAGCGGTGCGCCTCGTCGCGCAGGCGCTGGACGAAGAACAGCACCGGGTCGCGCTCCCCCAGAAGGAAGGATGGCCGGCCCGGCTGGAAGAACTTTTCGCGTCCGGCGTCGCGGTCCGGACCTTTGGCGATACCGGCAAGCGGCACGCGATCGGACAGGCCGAGTTCCGCCATCACCTCCATCGCCGCGCTCAGTTGGCCTTGGCCGCCGTCGATCAGCACCAGGTCCGGCCATGGCGGCATTGCGGCGGTTGCTTCCTCCACCGCCTCGACGTTCGGCTCGTCGTCGACGTGTTCGCGGACCAGGCGCGAGAACCGCCGCTTCAGCACTTCACGCATCATCGCGTAATCGTCGCCGGGGGTCAGGTCGACCGATTTGATGTTGAACTTGCGGTACTGGTTCTTGGCGAAGCCTTCGGCGCCGGCAACGATCATCGCGCCGACGGCGTTAGTCCCCATGATGTGCGAGTTGTCGTAGACCTCGATGCGGCGCGGCGGGGCATCCAGGCCGAAGGCTTCGGCCACGCCCTCCAGCAGTTTCGTCTGCGTCGAGGTTTCGGCAAGCTTTCGCGCCATCGCTTCGGCCGCATTGAGCCGGGCATGTTCGATCAGGTCCTTGCGCTCGCCGCGCACCGGCGTCGCCACCTCGACCTTGTGGCCGGCTTTCAGCGTCAGCGCCGCCGCAAGCAGGTCCGCTTCGGGCACGGCATGCGAGGCAAGCACCAGGCGCGGCGGCGGCTTGTCGTCGTAGAACTGGGCAAGGAACGCTGCGAGCACTTCACCGGGCTCGAACGATTTGTCGGCGCGCGGGAAATAGGCGCGGTTGCCCCAGTTCTGGCCGGTGCGGAAGAAGAACACCTGCACGCAGCTCTGGCCGTCGCGCTGGGCGACGGCGAAGACGTCGGCTTCGGCGACGCCGCGCGGGTTGATGCCCTGGTGGCCCTGGACATGGCTCAGCGCCGACAGCCGGTCGCGATAGACCGCCGCCGTCTCGAAATCGAGTTCGCCGGAAGCCTGCTGCATGCGCTGCGACAAGCGCTCGCGGATGTCGCTGCTCTTGCCTGACAGGAAGTTCTTCGCCTCGGCGACAAGGCCGGCATAGTCGGAAAGCGCGATTTCGCCGGTGCACGGCGCCGAGCAGCGCTTGATCTGGTAGAGCAGGCACGGTCGCGTCCGGCTTTCGTAGACCGAATCCGAGCAGGTCCGCACCAGGAACGCCTTCTGCATGGCGTTGATGGTGCGCCCGACCGCGCCGGCCGATGCGAACGGACCGAAATAGGCGCGTTTGCCGACGCGCGCGCCGCGATGCTTGAACAGGCCCGGCGCGACGTGCTCGTCGGTGAATACGATATAGGGAAAGCTCTTGTCGTCGCGCAGCAATACGTTGAAGCGCGGGCGCAGGCGCTTGATCAGGTTCGCTTCGAGCAGCAGCGCCTCGGTCTCGGTGCGGGTGCGCACGAACTCCATCGCCGCCGTCTCGGCCACCATGCGCGCGATGCGCTGGGTGTGACCCGGTCCCTTGACGTAATTGGCGACGCGCTTCTTGAGGCTGCGCGCCTTGCCGACGTAGAGCACGTCGCCGGCGCCGTTCATCATCCGGTAGACGCCTGGCGAGTTCGGCAGGCGCTTGACGAACTCGGCGATCAGGTCGGCGCCCGTGGCCGGTCCGGCGGGTGCTGCTTCCCAATGTTGGTCCGCGCCTCCGGCGACGATGCTGTCTTCGTCTCCGGCGGTCATTCCCTGACCCCGTCGATATCCTGCGTCCGCCAGGCAAGGTGCTGGCCACCGTCGAGCGCGATCATCTGGCCGGTCACAGAAGGCGTTTCGGCGAGCCAGCGGATGGTTTGCCCGAATTCGCCCAGGTCGGGCTGACGCTTCAATGGAAGCGCGTTCACCTGGCGCTCAAAATCTCTCTCGCTCTGGCGCTCGCTGGCGAGCGTCGGACCCGGCGCGATCGCGTTGACGCGGATGCGCGGCGCGAAGGTCTGCGCCATGGTCTTCGTCGCTGTCCATAATGCCGATTTCGATAGCGTGTAGGAATAGAAGCGCGGATTGAGCCGCCAAATGCGCTGGTCGGTCAGGTTGACGATCAGCCCGGCTTCGAGATCGTCCTGCGCCGCAAATGCCTGCGCAAGCTGCGCCGGCGCGCGCAGATGCAGGCCGAAATGCCTGTCCCAGGCGTCCCAATCGGGCTTGTCGGCGGTATCGGGCAGGAATGCCGAAGCATTGTTGACCAATACGCCGATCGGTCCGAACCGGGCGCGCGCCTTGGCCAGCAGTTCCGCGGTTTCGGATGCGTCCAGCAGGTTGGCCGCAATGACCGCGGCCTCCTTCTCGTCCCGCCGGATTGCGTCGACCAATTCCTCGGCTTCCGCCAGCGATCGGTGGCAATGGACGACCACGCGATAGCCGTGCCTGGCCAGATCGGACGCAATCGCGGCGCCGATCCGGCGCGCGCCGCCGGTGACCAGCGCCGTTTTCGGCGCGATTGCGTGGGCTTGTGCGCTCATTGGGTTTCAGTACGCGTAAGCGATCAGCACATAGATGCAATAGCCGGCGAGCAAGGCAAGCCCGCCGGTGCGGCCGATCGGCCGGCGCAGGAACACGAAACCGGCCGCGGCAATCGTCGCCAGCGCCATCGCCCACATGTCGAACGAAATCATCCGGTCCGGCACCGCAAGCGGGAACAATGTCGCGGTGATGCCCATGATGCAGGCGATGTTGAAGATGTTGGAGCCGATGATGTTGCCGAGCGCGATCGTGGATTGGCCACGCGCGGCCGCGACCATGCTCGCGGCCAGTTCCGGCAACGAAGTGCCGATCGCGACGATGGTGAGGCCGATTACGGCCTGCGAAACGCCGAGCGCCTCGGCAATGCGCACCGCCGCGCGCACGGCGATTTCAGCGCCGACCGGCAGGCAAACAAGTCCGGCGACGACCAGAACCGCCAGCGCGGGCAGGGGACCGGCTGGCGTGTCCGGCTCGGCCGTTGCGCCATTTGCTGCGTGCTCCCGGGCAACGCGCAACTGGTACCAGGTGAAGGCGCCAAGAAACGCGACCAGGATCAATCCGTCGAATCGCCCGAGCGTGCCGGTCGACAGCATCGCCATGAAGACGGCCGTCGTGCCGAGCATGACGAGCACCGACCGGCGCAAGCCCCGTTCGACGCACGGAGTGGGGCGCAGCAGCGAGGGCAGCGCCAGGATCAGCAGGACGTTGGCGATGTTGGAGCCGACGACATTGCCGATGGCAATGCCGCCCGAGCCCGCGAACGCCGCCGAGAGCGAGACCACGAGTTCTGGCGCGGAAGTGCCGAACGCGACGACGGTCAGGCCGATGACCAGCGGCGGCGCTCCGAATCGCTCCGCAAGGCCGATGGCGCCGCGGATCAGGAATTCGCCGCCGGCCAGCAGGATCGCGAAACCGGCCAGGAGCTGCAGAAAATCCATGCGGAATTGCCGGTTTCAGGAATCACTGGACTTGTGGAAGCCGCTAGTAGAGCGAATTTGAGCCCGGTTTCGATATATTCATTTCGCGCCAGCGCCAAAAGGCTCGCCGGCCCGATTTCCGTTCCCGGTCCACAAAACGACCGCATTTCTTCGCATCGCCGCCCGATTTTCTGACAAGCACGGCCACAATCGCGGACGAAACCTCCAAACAGTTCGGGGCGCTGATTCCGGCGGGCCAATTTAACGAGAACCGGGAGAAGGCAATATGGTTTCGGGTCGATTGACATTGACCGCATTCCTGGTGCTGGCGGCTTTCACCGGGCCGGCGGTCGCGGCCGACGCTGTCACCGCGCCGCCGCTGGAAGAAGTCGCGCCGCCGCAGGCCGACCCCTTGTTGTGGAGCGGTCTTTATACCGGCATCTACGGTGGCTACATGTGGCTGAACTCCTCGGCCGATCCGTTTGCCTCTCCGGATAACCTGCATGGATTGATCGGCGGCGCCTATGTTGGCCTCAACCACCAGTTCGCCAACAACTGGATCACCGGCATCGAGGGCATGGCCGGATTGTCCGGCGCAGAATCCTCGAACGCCGGCATTTCGATCGAGCAGGACTGGGAGGCCTCGCTGCGCGGCCGCATGGGCTATGCTTTCGAGAATTCGATGATATACGGCCTCGCCGGCCTGGCCGGCGCGAAATTCGACGTATCCGATCCGACCGGGTCGGATTCCAAGGTTCATCTCGGATGGCAGATCGGCGGCGGCATGGAAACCTTCCTGACCCAGAACGTCACCGCGCGCGTCGAATACAATTATTCAGATTTTGCCAGCCGCACCTATACGCTCGGCGCCGGACCGGCGAGCGTCGACGCGAATGGCCATGCCGTCAAGCTCGGCATCGGCCTGAAGTTCTGAGGCACGCTCGTGGGAAGGAATTCGCGCACGATCTTTTTGGATCGTGCGCCTACCCTCTGAGGCAGCGACGGATTCGGCGGCGATGACCTTCGGGTTGTCGCCGCCGATGATGTCGCCGAGCAGGCCGGGCACCGAGCCTTCGCTGACGCATTTATCCCGCGCGTTGACGCTCGAAACAACGAACCGCCGGTCGCGAGACGCGGGAGCCGACGAAAGCGTGCGGACATTTGATACTGACGGCACGGATTCCTCGTGATACCCGGCATTATGGCCACGTTGTACGATTCCATCGGCTTGAACTACGCAAACTTGCGTCAGCCCGACCCCAGAATAGCGCAGAGAATTCAACAGGCTCTGGGAAATGCCCGGACCGTTTTGAATGTCGGGGCGGGGGCAGGCGCCTACGAGCCCGTCGGCCGGCGGATCACGGCCGTGGAACCCTCGGCCGAGATGATACGACAGCGTCCTGCTTCAAATGCCACTGTGATCCAGGCCAGCGCCGAAAGCCTGCCGTTCGACGACGACAGTTTCGACGCCGCCATGGCGATCCTGACCATTCATCACTGGCCCGACAGGGAGGCTGGCCTGCGCGAGATGCGCCGCGTGACCCGCGGCAGAATCGTCCTGCTCACATTCGATCCGTCGTACCGGCCATGGCTGACGGATTATCTTCCCGAACTGGCGGCGCACGACGAGGCGAAGATGCCGGCGATGTCGGACTATGAGCGTTGGCTGGGCCCGGTGGAGGTTGCACCGGTTCCGGTGCCGCACGATTGCAGCGACGGGTTTCTCTACGCCTATTGGCGGCGCCCCACGACCTATCTCGATCCATATATCCGGTCGGGCAGTTCGGCTTTCTGGGCTATCGGCAGCGTCGACGCAGGACTGGAATCGCTGAGGCGGGATATCGAAACCGGCGACTGGCAGCGCCGCTACGCCGACCTACTCGCCCTTGAGGAATATGACGCGGGCTACCGCCTCGTCGTGGTGGGATGATCCGCGAGCGGGAGCTTCACGTCTGCCTGTGTGTTTTTTCGCCGCCCCTAATTGTCCCCGCCGATGATGTCGCCGAGCGTGCCGAGCACCGAGCCTTCGCCGACCTTTTTTCCCCGAACGCCGGGCGCCGCCGCCAGCATGCGGCCGGCCAGCCGCGAGAAGGGCAGGGATTGGATCCAGACCTTGCCGGGGCCGGTGAGCCGCGCGAAGAACACGCCTTCGCCGCCGAAGATCATCGACTTGATCGAGCCGGCGCGCACCACATCCATCTCGATGTCGCCGGTAAACGCGGCAACGCAGCCGGTGTCGACATGCAGTTCCTCGCCGGGCGCCAATGTCCGTTCCAGCGTCGAGCCGCCGACATGGACGAACACCCAGCCGTCGCCCTCGAGCTTCTGCATGATGAAGCCTTCGCCGCCGAACAGGCCAGTGAGAATCCGCTTCTGGAAGAAGATGCCGAGGCTGACGCCGCGCGCCGCGCACAGGAATGCGTCCTTCTGGCAGATCAGCCTGCCGCCGATCTCGTCGAGCTTGATCGCCATGATGTGGCCGGGATAGGGCGCGGCGAAGCCGACGCGCGCCTTGCCCTGGCCCTGATGGGTGAAGACGGTCGTGAACAGGCTCTCGCCGGTGATGAGCCGTTTGCCCGCGCCGACCAGCATGTCGAACAAGCCGCTGCCCTGCTGTGCGGAGCCGTCGCCGAAGACCGAATTCATCTCGATTGCCGGATGCTTGAACATCATCGATCCGGCTTCGGCGACCGCCGATTCGCCCGGATCGAGCTCAATCTCGACGAACTGCATTTCGAGACCCTTGATCTCGAAATCGACATCGTCCGCCGTGCTGCCGCGGGCGTGGCGGGCAACCGGGATGGACGGCATGTTTCCGAAAACCATGACGCAAAGCTCCGGACGGAGGGAAAAATCAGCGCCGCAAGACGCGGCAGGACCCGCCATAGACATGCCAGCGGTCGTAGCCGGTGGCGCAGAATTCGACGTTCCAGCGGGTGCCGGCAACCCACATGCCTTCCTCGATCAGGTAGGGCATGGAAACGTTCTTGCCGTTCGAAAGCATGGCGCGGGCAGAGCAATAGCGCCGCGGAATCGGCCGCGGCCCGTAATATTCGGTGAGCTTCTCGCGGATACGGTCGACGCTGACGAGATCGACGCCGCGATAGGCGTGGCTGTATTCCGACCACGCGAATTTCTGATGGATCCTGGCGATGACCTCCGGCGCCTCGCAGGCGGGCAGCGAAGTCAGGCCGTAATTGTACGAATAGAGATCGGCGCCGGCCGGCGCGGCGATTGCCGCTGTAATCGCCAGCCCGGCGAAGAGCCGGACGATAGCCGAACCTGCCTGAACGCCCATTGCGTCAACTTTCCTGTTGCCTTGCCCGCCAGCAGATTCGCTTCGCGCGCAAGGATCGCCGGAATTGCGGGGTCGGTCAACATCGCCGTGCTGGCCCCGTGCACTCCACCCGCCGGCATGACGGCCGACGAGGAAGACGACAAGACCGCCTCACTCCTCCGTAAGCCGTTCGATGGCGAAATCGGCGGCGCCGTCGCGGCCGAGGATACGCACGAGTTCGGGCAGCAGGATGCGCAATTCCTGTTCCAGCACGAAAGGCGGATTCTTGATCAGCATGCCACAGGCAACGAGTTCGCCTCCCTCCTTCGGCTCGCCGACCGAGAAGCGGACGTCGATTACGTCCGGAGGGCCGGTATCGCATACGAGGATGCGGAAGGTGTCGAGCATCGACTTCTGCTTGACCGGATACCAGGCCGCCACCATGCCGCCCGCCCAGCGCTGATGCGCCTTCGCCAGCGTGTCGAAGATGTGCGCGAAGTCGTCGCTGGTCTCGAACGGCGGATCGATGAACATGAGGCCGCGGCTCTCCTTGGGCGGCAGATGTGCGCCGGCGACGAGCCAGCCGTCGAGGCGCGTGGTGCGCGCCTGGAAATCGCCGCCGAGCAGCTGCGCCAGCCGCGCATATTCGGCCTCGTCCGTTTCATAGGCCGAAAGCCGGTCCTGTTTGCGCAGCATCGATCGGACCAGGCTGGGCGAACCGGGATAGGCGCGGATTTCGCCGGTCGCCGGATCGGTTCCGCATGCCGCAAGATACGGAGCCAGCAATTGCCGGCTCGCCTCCGAAAGCGGTGCCTTGAACAGTCTGGCGATGCCGTGCCGCCACTCGCCGCCGCGCCGGGCCTCGTCCGATAGCAGGTCGTAATTGCCCGCGCCCGCATGGGTGTCATAGACGCGGAACCCCGCTTCCTTTCTTCTCAGGTAGTCGACCAGCCGGGTCAGGACTGCATGCTTGAATACGTCGGCGAAATTGCCGGCGTGAAAGGCGTGGCGGTAATTCACCGGAGATTTGCCGGAGAAAACAGCACTTGCGCGCCGGTTTCGGCCGTCATTGAAATAGCTGCGCTACCGCCGTCGATCCGCGCCGCGCCCCGCGCCACCAGCGCCAGCGCCAACGGATACAGACGGTTTTCCGCCGCCAGGACGCGCCCGCCAAGCGTCCCGGCGTCGTCGCCGGGCAAGACCGGCACCGCGGCTTGCGCAATGATCGGGCCTTCGTCGACGCTCTCGGTGACGAAATGGACGCTGGCGCCGTGGATTTTCACCCCGGCCGCGAGCGCCCGCTCATGGGTGTGGAGACCGGGAAACAGGGGCAGCAGGCTCGGATGGATGTTGATCATCCGGCCGCGATAGCGCCCGACGAAATCCGCCGACAGGACGCGCATGTAGCCCGCTAGACACACGATGTCCGGCTCGGCGGCGTCGATGGCCGCGACCACCTCTGCCTCATGGCCCGCCCGGTCGCGATACTTCGTATGGTCGACCACCCGATGTGCGATGCCCGCCTCCCGCGCGCGGTCCAGCGCCAATGCGCCGGGCCGGTTGGCGATCACCGCCGCGACCTGCGCAGGAAAATCCGGATCGTTTCCGGCGTCGATCAGCGCCTGCAGGTTGGTGCCGCGGCCCGATGCCAGCACCACCACCCGCTTTCGGCTTGCCGGACGACTCACGGGGTCAAGGATCCAAGGAATTCTACGGCGGAATTGCGGCGGGGAACCAGTTGTCCAAGCCGGAACACGGTCTCGCCGGACCTTGCAAGCGAACCGGCCACGTCGTCGGCGCGGGTTGCATCGGCCACGACCACCATGCCGACGCCGCAGTTGAAGGTGCGCAGCATTTCCGCCTGCGCAACGCCGCCGGTGCGCATCAGCCACTCGAAGACCGCCGGCAATCGAAACGCACCGAGATCGATTTCGGCGGCGAGTCCGTCCGGCAAAACGCGCGGAATGTTGTCGACAAAGCCGCCGCCGGTGATATGCGCCATCGCCTTGAGGCCTCCGGCGCCGCGGATCGCCTCCAGCATCGGCTTCACATAGATGCGCGTCGGCGTCAGCAGCGCTTCTCCCAGCGTGCGCTCCGGCGCGAATGGCGCGGCCGTCTCAAGCGGCAGGCCGGAAACGGCAACGATCCTGCGCACCAGCGAAAAGCCGTTGGAATGCACGCCGGAGGAGGCAAGCCCGAGCAATACGTCGCCTTCCGCGCTATTGCCCGAAGGCAGCAATTGCCCGCGCTCGGCCGCGCCGACCGCGAAGCCGGCAAGGTCGTAATCGCCCTTGGCGTAGAGACCGGGCATCTCCGCCGTCTCGCCGCCGATCAGCGCGCAGCCGGCGATGCGGCACCCTTCCGCGATGCCGTTGATGACTTCGGCGGCGGCCGCGACTTCGAGCTTTCCGGCGGCGTAGTAGTCGAGGAAGAACAGCGGCTCGGCCCCCTGGACCACGAGATCGTTGACGCACATGGCGACGAGATCGATGCCGATTGCGCCGTGAATGCCTGCCTCGATTGCGAGCTTGACCTTCGTGCCGACGCCGTCATTGGCCGCGACCAGTACCGGATCGGCAAATCCGGCCGCCTTCAGATCGAACAATCCGCCGAAGCCGCCGATCTCGCCGTCGGCGCCGGGCCGGCGCGTCGAGCGGACCGCCGGCTTGATCGCCTCGACAAGGGCGTTTCCGGCATCGATATCGACGCCGGCATCGGCATAGGTCAGGCCGTTGCGGTGTTTGCCGGTCATTTGCGCCAGTCATCCGTTGCGCCGCAATTATCGCCACCGCGCATGGCCAGCAAGCGGATTTCCCGGTTATGAACATGCCCGGCGTCGGAAAAATCTGCTAATTCAGCGGCGCAAACGGATCGGAGTGGGCTGCGATGGATGTGCGCACCGAACAGGCACTGCGTCGCCAGGTGTTTTTCTGGATACTGGCGCTCGTTGTCTTCCTGGGGTTCCTCTGGCTGTTTTCCGGCATCCTGCTGCCGTTCGTCGCCGGACTGGCGCTTGCCTATTTTCTCGATCCGGTAGCCGATTATCTTGAGCGGATGGGCTTGTCGCGCCTGTGGGCGACCGTCGTCATCCTGTTTTTTTTCGTCGTCGGCTTTATCGTCATTTTGATGCTGCTGGTGCCAATCCTCGGCAGCCAGATCACCGGGTTCCTCGAACGCCTGCCCGATCTCGTCACTCGCCTGCAGGGCCTGATTGCCGACACCGAGGATACCTGGCTGCGCGATTTCATCGGCATCGAGGCCAAATCGCTGCAGGCAAATCTCGGCGAACTGATGCGCCAGGGTGCAAGCTGGCTAGGTACGCTGCTCGGCCAGGTATGGAATTCGGGTCGGGCGCTCGTCAGCGTCGTGTCGCTGCTGATCGTGACACCGGTGGTGGCGTTCTATCTGCTGTACGACTGGGATCACATGGTCTCGGTCGTCGATTCCTGGTTGCCGCGCGACCATCGCGAAACCATCCACCAGATCTGCCGTGACATCGATACGGCGGTCGCGGGCTTCGTGCGCGGCCAGGGTACGCTATGCCTGATCCTCGGCTTCTACTACGCGTTGTCGCTGACATTGCTGGGCGTCAATTTCGGGCTGTTGATCGGCCTGTTCGCCGGCCTGGTCTCGTTCATTCCCTATGTCGGCTCGCTGTCGGGCATTGTCATCGCGGTCGGCGTTGCCCTCGTCCAGTTCTGGCCGGACTGGGTGCCGGTCGCGCTCGTTGTGGTCATATTCGCCGTCGGCCAGTTCTTCGAAGGCTACATCTTGCAGCCGAAACTCGTCGGTGACCGTGTCGGCCTGCACCCGGTCTGGCTGATGTTTGCCCTGTTTGCCTTCGGCTCGCTGTTCGGCTTCACCGGATTGCTCGTCGCCGTGCCGGCCGCCGCCGCGGTCGGCGTGATTGCCCGTTTCGCGCTTCGTCGCTATCTCGAAAGCGAATTATACAGTGGTCATGCGCGCGCCGGCGTGAAAGAAGCGGGCAGCGGACGATCCGGCCGCAAGGCAAGGTCCTGACGAACCCAAGTTCAGATTCGCGTTGGTTAGCATGGCCGCAGCCCAACTTCCCTTGAACCTGCCGCATGTCATCGGCTCGGACCGCGCCGATCTGGTCGAAAGCCCGGCCAACCGGGCGGCAATCGAACTGATCGATTCATGGCCGGCCTGGCCGTCGCCGATCGCCGTGCTGGTCGGCCCGCGCGGTTCCGGCAAGACGCATATGGGCCGGGTCTGGGCGCGGCTGGGCGAGGCCGAGATCGTACCCGCGCGCGAGGCTTCGAAGCTCGGCGCCGTCGAACCCGCGTCGCGATGTTTCCTCATTGAGGACGTCAGGCCCGGCATAGCGCCGGAACGCGCGCTTTTCCATCTGCTCAACCATGTCCGCGCGGTGCACGGTTATTGCCTGTTCACATCGCGCAATCGCCCGTCCGCCTGGAACATCGCTCTGCCCGACCTGGCGTCGAGATTGCGCACCGCCGCCGTGGTCGAGATCGGCTTGCCCGACGACGAATTGCTGTCCGGCGTCTTGTTCAAACTGTTGTCCGACCGCCAGATCGCGGTCGAACCGCCCGTCCTGGCCTATGCGGTGTCGCGCATGCCGCGCTCGCTTGAGATTGCTTCGGAACTTTCCGGGCTGATCGACGAGGAATCGCTTTCGCGGAGCCGGCCGGTCACCCGGCCGGTCGTCAACGCGGCGCTCGCACGGATTTCGGCGCAAGCCGACGGCGACGCGTAGTCAAATAGTCATGTTTATGCGCTAAATATGATATCCTGCGTCGAAATTCGCCGCTTGCGCATGCGCGCAGCCCGTGATCGCCCGGATATCTGATGGACAAGCCGGTCAAGACGTCCAAATCGGAAAAGGCTGCGCAACGCCAGGTCGCGGCGAGCGCGGAGCGCGATTTCTTTTCCGATCCGAACCGGTTCATGAACCGCGAACTGTCCTGGCTGGAATTCAATCGCCGCGTCCTGGAGGAAGCCGACAGCGCCAACAATCCGCTCCTGGAGCGCGTTCGCTTCCTGTCGATCTCGGCCAACAATCTCGACGAGTTCCTCATGGTGCGCGTCGCCGGCCTCTATGCGCAGATCAAGCAGGGCGTCGAAACGGTCTCGATGGACGGCCTTTCTCCGCGCGAACAGCTGGCGGCCGTCGCCGCCTCGATCGCCGAGTTGCAGATCGACCAACAGCGTACCTGGAGCAAGCTTCGCGGCGAACTCGTGCAGGCCAATATCAGCATCGTCGTTGCCGCCGAACTGTCGGCACGGGACCGCGAATGGCTGGAACCGCATTTCCTCGAGACGATCTTCCCGATCCTGACCCCGCTGGCGATCGATCCGGCCCATCCGTTCCCGTTCATTCCGAACCTCGGCTACACGCTCGTCTATGACCTGAAGAACGTCCGCAGCGGTGAGGCGATGATCGCGCTCGTGCGCCTTCCCGGAGCCTTGCGACGGTTCGTCGAACTCCCCAGCCAGCCCGGCTGCACGTTGCTGATCCCGGTCGAGCAGGTGATCGGGATGTTCATGGACAAGCTGTTTCCCGGGTTCGAGGTTTCCGGTTCCGGCAATTTCCGCCTGATCCGCGATTCCGACATTGAGGTCGAGGAAGAGGCCGAAGACCTCGTGCGCACGTTCGAAACCGCGCTGAAGCGGCGCCGGCGTGGTTCGGCGATCCGGCTCGAAATCGACGCCGGGATGTCGAAGAACCTGAAGAAATTCGTGGTCGCGCAGCTTGGCATGGCCGAAGGCGAAGTCTTCGTCGTCAATGGCATCCTGGCGCTGCACAATCTTTCCGAGATCGTTTCGCTCGAGCGGCCGGACCTGAAATTCACTCCCTATATTCCGCGCTTTCCCGAGCGCATTCGCGAGCTCAACGGCGATTGCTTTGCCGCCATCCGGCAAAAGGATCTGATCGTCCATCACCCCTACGAGTCCTTCGACGTCGTCGTGCAGTTCATCCGCCAGGCCGCGCGCGATCCCGAAGTCGTCGCGATCAAGCAGACACTGTACCGCACATCCAACGATTCTCCGGTCGTGGCGGCCTTGATCGAGGCGGCCGAAGCCGGCAAGTCGGTTACCGCGCTGGTGGAGCTGAAGGCGCGCTTCGACGAGGAAGCGAATATCCGCTGGGCGCGCGATCTCGAACGCGCCGGCGTGCAGGTGGTCTTCGGCTTTGTCGAATGGAAGACCCACTCCAAGCTCAGCCAGGTCTTGCGCCGCGAAAACGGCAAGCTCGTCAACTATGTTCACATCGGGACCGGCAACTACCATCCGGTCACCGCGAGGATCTATACCGACCTGTCGTTCTTTACCGCCGACAGAGCGGTGGCGCGCGACGTCGCCAAGGTGTTCAATCTGCTCACCGGCTACGTCCAGCCCGACAGACTGGAGACGCTGGCGGTCTCGCCGACGACCCTGAAGCCGACGATTCTGGCGCATATCGACAGCGAGATCGAATTGGCGCGCGCCGGCAAGCCCGCCAATATCTGGATGAAGGTCAATTCGCTCGTCGATCCGGTGATCATCGATGCGCTCTATCGTGCCAGCCAGGCCGGCGCGCATGTCGAACTCGTCGTGCGCGGCATCTGCTGTCTGCGGCCGGCGGTCGCGGGCTTGTCGGAAAACATCCACGTCAAATCGATCGTCGGCAGGTTCCTCGAGCACAGCCGCATCCTGTGCTTCGGCAATGGCGAGGACATGCCCGCGCAGGGCAATATCGTATACATCGGCTCGGCCGACCTGATGCCGCGCAACCTCGACCGGCGCGTCGAGGTGATGGTCCGTCTGAACAACCCGACCGTGCATCAGCAGGTTCTGGAACAGATCATGATCGCCAACCTGCTCGACAATGTGCAGAGCTGGGAAATCGGCCCGGACGGCAAATCGACGCGTATCCGGCCTAAGGGACAGTCCGAAGCATTCAGTGCGCAAGCCTATTTCATGACCAATCCGAGCCTTTCCGGCCGCGGCGAATCGCTGAATTATGATGCGCCGAAGAAATTCACCAAACGCGAGTTCGCGCATCTCTGAAATTTTGCCTTATACGCCGGAGCCCGGGGCGCAGGGGCGTCTGGGCGAAAGGGTTCCGGTCGCGGTCATCGACATCGGATCGAATTCCGTTCGCCAGGTGATCTACGAAGGCCACGTCCGCGCGCCGGCTGTCCTGTTCAACGAGAAGGTGCTGTGCGGCCTGGGCGAAGGCCTCGGCCGGACGAAGCGCCTTTCCGAAACCGCAATCGCCAAGGCACTTGCGACGCTCCGGCGGTTTCGCGCGCTCGGCAGGCAGGCGCGGGTGTCCGATACGCATATTCTGGCGACCGCCGCCGTGCGCGACGCCGAAAACGGTGGTGACTTCGTCCGCCAGGCCGAGGCGATCTTCGGCGTTGGGATCAGGATACTGAGCGGCAAGCAGGAAGCGGCCTACGCCGCCTGGGGCGTGCGCGCCGGCTTTCACAAGCCGGAGGGCATTGTCGGCGACATGGGTGGCGGTTCATTGGAACTCGTCGGCATCAATGGCGAGGTCGAAAGCGGCCTGACGTTGCCGCTGGGCGGTCTGCGCCTGGCCGAAGAGTCCGAAAATTCGATCGGCAAGGCCGCAAAGATCGCCCGCTCGGCATTGAAATCGGCGGCGATCGAATGGCCCGGCGCGGCCCGGAATTTCTATGCGGTCGGCGGGACCTGGCGATCGCTTTTCAAATTGCACATCGTCAATACGCGCTACCCGCTCAACATCATCCACGACTACAAGGTGTCGGCCAAGGAGATGGCGCGGTTCTGCAACGCGATCGTCGAATCCGGAGTCGACAAGATCGAGGGAATCCAGGCGATATCCCGCAACCGTCGCTCGCTGCTGGCGTATGGTGCGCTGCTCATGCTCGAGATCATGAAGCGGCTGGATGTCGAGCACGTCTACGCTTCCTCGCTCGGCGTCCGCGAGGGGTTCCTCTATTCGATGCTGGGTGAAGAGGAGCGCGCGCGCGATTCCCTGATCGAGGCCGCCCGCGACCTGTGCGTGTTGCGTTCCCGTTCGCCGATTCACGCAATCGAATTGGCCGAGTTCACCGAGCGGACGTTTGCCGCGTTTGGCGAAAGCGAAACCGAAGACGAGGCCCGCTGGCGCACCGCCGCGTGCCTGCTTGCCGATGTCGGCTGGCGCGCGCATCCGGATTTTCGCGCCCAGCAGAATCTGGCGGTGATTTCCAACGCCGGATTTGTCGGCATCGACCACACCGGCAGGGCGTTTCTCGCGCTCGCCAACTATTTCCGCTACCAGGGGCTTGGCGGCAAGGTCGCCGCGCCCGACCCGATCGTGCAGATTGCCGGCCCGCGCGTCATGGAACGCTCGCGCCTGCTCGCCTGCATCATGCGGGTCAGTTACCTTTATTCGGCTTCCATGCCGGGGGTATTGCCGCGGCTGCGCTTCGAACCGCGTCCGGACGGTTCCATCGCCTTTGTCGTGCCGTCCGATCTCGCCGATCTGTGCGGCGAACGGCCCGACGAACGGCTTTCCGGCTTGGCGCGCGAATCCGGGCGCAGGATCGAATTGGAGATCGAGCCGTAGCGCCTACTCCGCCGCCCTGACCATCCCCGCCGGCGCCGTGCAGGTCGGGATCACGTTCACGTTCTTGCCGTCGAACCCGAGCGCGATTTCGCCGCGCTTCAGCGCCAGCGCCTGTTCGCCGAACAGCTCGCGACGCCAGCCGGAAAGCGCCGGCACCTCGGCCTCGTCGTCGGCCGCGATCCGCTCCAAATCCTCTGTCGTGGCGATCACCTTGGCCGCGACGCCATGCTTTTCGACGATGTGCTTGAGCAACACCCGCAGCATTTCGGTCGCCGCGCCGACGCCTTCCGGTGCCTGCTTCTGTCTCGGAATTTCCGGCATTTCCGGCTTCGGCAATTCCAGCGCCCGCCGCACCACCGCGAGCAGTTCCGGGCCGAAACGGCCCCGATCGAAGCCGCGCGCAAGCCCGCGCATCTGCATCAGGTCGTTCGGGCCCTTCGGCGGATGCGCGCAGATCTCGTAGATCGCCTCGTCCTTGATGACGCGTCCGCGCGGAACGTCATGCCGGCGCGCCATGATCTCGCGCCACTCGGCGACCATCTTCAGCAACGCGAATTCGCGCGGCCGCCGCACCCGCAACTTCAATCGTTTCCAGGCATCGCCCGGCGCCACGTCATAGGTCTCGCGCGAGGTGAGAATTACCATTTCCTCGCTGACCCAGTGCGCGCGGTCCTGTTCCTCCAGGTTGGCCTTGATCGATTCATAGACGCGGCAAAGGTGCGTGACGTCGGCGAGGGCGTATTCCAGTTGCCGGTCGGACAGGGGACGCCGTTTCCAGTCGGTGAAGCGCGACGACTTGTCGATGCGCTCGCCGGTGATCCGGAATACCAGCTGGTCGTAGGAGATGCTGTCGCCATAGCCGCATACCATCGCCGCCACCTGCGTGTCGAACACCGGGTGCGGGATCAGCCCGCCCATGTTGAAGACGATTTCGATGTCCTGGCGGGCGGCATGGAACACCTTGACCACGTTTTCGTCCGCCATCAGGTCGAAGAACGGTTGCAGGTCGATGCCCGCCGCCAGAGGATCGACGATCGCCGCCTGCTCGTGCGTGGCGAGCTGGATCAGGCACAGTTCCGGCCAGAACGTTGATTCGCGCAGGAACTCTGTGTCGACCGCCACGAACGGCTGCCGCGCCATTGCGGCCGTGGTTTTGGCCAGATCGGCCGTGGTCGTGACGATATGCATGCGTATTCTATAGCCAATCGGGGCGTGGTTGTCTTGTATCCATCTTTGGGTTCGGTTCGTGCGCCGGTTCGGTTATCCTCCGATCGGGCAGCTATTCGGCGGCAACGATAATCAGGAGACGGCGATGGACTACGGCTACGACCTCGGCGGCCACATTTTTCCGGTCACGACGAATTCGACCGAGGCGCAGAAATGGTTCGACCGCGGCCTGGCTTGGGCCTACGGCTACAACCACGAGGAGGCGGTCGCCTGCTTCGAGAAGGCGATTGCCGCCGATCCGGACTGCGCCATGGCGCATTGGGGCGTCGGCTATGCCGCCGGGCCGAACTACAACATGCCCTGGGAGTTGTTCGACGATGCCGGCCGCGCCGGCGCGCTGGCCAAGGGCCATGCCGCCGCCCAAGCCGCATTGGAAGCGCTGAAGCGCGTCAAGGGCGTCACCGAGTGGGAAGCGGCCCTGGTCCGGGCGCTACCGGCGCGCTATCCGCAGGCCGAGCCGATTGCCGACATGAAGCCCTGGAACGACGCGTTTGCCGATTCCATGCGACGAGCGTTCAACCAAAATCGCGATAGCCTCGAAGTGCGCGCGATCTTCGCCGAGGCCCTGATGAACCGGACGCCGTGGAAGATGTGGGACCTGAAATTGGGTTGCCCTGCCGACGGCGCCTCGACGGCGGAGGCGCAGGCGGTTCTGGAAGAAGTGATGGCGCGCGACCCGGCCGCCATGCGCCATCCCGGCATCCTGCATCTCTATGTCCACCTGATGGAAATGTCGCCGTTCCCGGAAAAGGCGCTGAAAGCCGGCGACGTTCTGCGGACGCTGGTGCCGGATTCCGGCCACCTGATCCACATGCCGACGCATATCGACGTGCTTTGCGGTCACTACCGCGACGTCGTCCACTGGAACGAGATCGCGGTCGAGGCCGACCTGAAATACTGGCGCGACAAGGGCCCGTTCAACATCTATTCCGGCTACCGCCTGCACAACTACCACTTCGTCATCTACGGCGCGCTGTTCCTCGGCCAGTTCGCTCCCGCGATGGCGGCAGTGCGCGGCGCCGCCGCGACCGTGCCGGAGGAAATGCTGCGCACCGAAAGCCCGCCAATGGCGGACTATTTCGAAAGCTATCTCTCCTTCGAGCCGCATGTGCTGGTACGCTTCGGCAAATGGCGCGAGGCGATCGCGCTCGAACTGCCGAAAGACCAGAAACTCTACTGCACGCTCACCGCCCATGTGCACTACGCACGCGGCGTCGCCCATGCAGCGCTCGGCGAGATCGCCAAGGCCGAGGCCGAGGAAAAGAAGTTCCGCGAGGCCGCTGCGCGCGTGCCGGAGACGCGCCTGCTGCACAACAACAGGGTCGTCGACCTTTTGAAGATTGCCGCCGAAATGCTGCGTGGCGAAATCCTCTACCGTCGCGGCGAGCACGAAGCGGCGTTCGCGGCGCTGCGCCGCTCCGTTGAGATCGACGACGACCTGCCCTACGACGAACCCTGGGGCTGGATGCAGCCGACCCGCCACGCGCTCGGCGCGCTGCTGCTCGAACAGGGCCATGTCGAGGAAGCCGAGAAAGTGTTCCGCGAGGATCTCGGCCTCGGCGGACAGGTGAGCCGCGCCACCGTCCACGCCGACAATGTCTGGAGCCTCAGGGGCCTGCACGATTGTCTCGCCGCGCGCGGCGAGACCAAGGAAATCGTCCATATCCGCAACCGCCTTGATCTCGCCCAGGCCCGCGCCGACAGAACGGTGGCTGCCTCCTGCTTCTGCGCGCAAAAAGCCATGAAAGCGGCGGAGTAGGGGGCTTTCCATTTCACCATCGGCGGGCCACCGCCTCACTCCATCCGGCCGATTTCCCGCAATTTACCGGTGAGCGCCAGCCGGTCGATGCTCGCAAGCGGCAGGTTGATGAACACCTGGATACGGTTGCGCAGCATGCGGTAGGCCTCGGCGAAGGCGAACTGGATTTCGGCCTCGGTGCCTTCCGCCTCGGCTGGGTCGGGCACGCCCCAATGCGCCGTCATCGGCTGGCCCGGCCACACCGGGCAGGCCTCGGCTGCGGCGTTGTCGCAGACCGTGAAGACGAAATGCAGTTTCGGCGCCCGCGGCCGGGCGAATTCGGCCCAGTCCTTCGAGCGCGCGAATTTCGTGTCGTGGCCGAGGCTTTTCAATAGCGTCAGCGTGCGTGGATTGACCTTGCCCTTCGGGTGCGAGCCGGCCGAATACGCCTTGAACCGGCCCTTGCCTTCGCGGTTCAGGATCGCCTCGGCGAGGATCGAGCGCGCCGAATTGCCGGTGCACAGAAACAATACGTTGTAGATGCGCTCGGGCATGAAAGCCTCCTTCGGCAGGCCCCTAACAGGTGGAGACGATTTCATCGATCAGCGGTTGGCAGCGCGCGGGCCGGCCGCCGCAGCAATCCTGCATGAGGAAGCCGAGCAGGTCGCGGATGCCGTCAAGATCGGCGAAATAGCGCACGGTGCGGCCGTCGCGCTCGGCCCGTAGCAGGCCCGAGCGAGCGAGCACGGCGAGATTGGCCGACATCGTGTTCTGGCGAACGCCGAGCTTTACCCCGATCTCGCCAGCCGGCATGCCATTTGTGCCGGCCCTGACCAGCAGGCGGAACACATCGAGCCGGGTCGATTGGGCCAGAGCGGCAAACGCGGCGAGGGCTGCGGATTGATCCATGCATCATGGATTCTGGATATGTTTTGTGACAGGCGTGTGACGGCGGCCGCGTCCGCAGCTTCCACATCCGCAGCGACGTACCCAGCGACGGGCCCTGTTCAACGCCCGCCTTGAACGCAAACACCCGGCGCCTATTCTACGGCGCTAAACCTGTCGGCGCGCGCTCGCCCCGCCCTCGGAAAAGCACGAAATCCGCCTGGATAGCCATGGCGCGGCACTATCGTGCAAAATCTTATATACCGACCGGTCGGTACGCTTGACATCGTACCAACCGGTCGGTATGTCGTGGATATCGAAGAATTGCTGCGGGCAAATGCGAAAGATAAACGCCAGGGAGAAGCTTCTGATGGCCGCGTTCGGCGTCGTCCGGCAGAAGGGTTATTCGGCGACCTCAGTGGACGATCTTTGCAAGGCGGCCGGCGTCACCAAGGGCGCCTTCTTCCACCATTTCCCCTCCAAGGAAGCGCTTGCCGTGGCCGCTGCCGACTTCTGGTCGGAAACCACCGGCGTGCTGTTTGCCAATGCGCCCTATCACCAGCCGGACGATCCGCTCGACCGGGTTCTGGCCTATGTCGACTTCCGCAAGGAATTGATCC
>Ga0214472_10002162_pt1 | contig 21389 bp, 17 predicted proteins | sample RVTome_6_FD_207662 | JGI IMG/M metagenome (GOLD analysis project Ga0214472, IMG submission 207662) | Soil microbial communities from uranium-contaminated site in the Upper Colorado River Basin, Wyoming, United States - RVT140D175 | ecosystem: Environmental > Terrestrial > Soil > Contaminated >...
GGCGTTTTAACGACGACGGTCGTGCAGCGTCGCTGTCATCCTGTTTGCTTCCTTCATCGGAAAGGTCGCGTTTGGCCATGTCTGCCTGTGAGCTCATTTTCCGCCCCGTGCTATCCAGCCGCGCCTGCACTGCGGTTCTACAGTTCCGCTGTTGGGCAATCCATCGTCGGACAGGCGCCAAAAACCGGACAGGGGCATTGCAGTTTGTGGGTCCTCCACGCTAGTCCGGAATGAGCACATAGCCGGTGCCGCGAACGGTCTGAAGGTATCTGGGATATTTGGGGTCCGTCTCGATCTTGCGCCGCAGACGTGTAACCTGAACGTCGATGGTTCTGCTGTTGGTGTCTATCGGGCTTTCAGATGTCAGCGCTTCCCGGCTGACCGGCACGCCTGGGTGGCGCGCCAGAGCCTTGAGAAGTGAAGCTTCCGCTGTTGTCAGGCGAATATACTCGTCGTTCTGCCTCAGTTCTTCGCGCGTCAGATCGAAGCTGAAACTGCCGAAGGTCACTTCTCCGGTGACCGGTGGCACCGATGCCTCCACGCGTCGAAGGATTGCATTAAGGCGCAGAACCAGTTCTCTCGGCTCGAAGGGCTTGGAAAGATAGTCGTCCGCACCGGATTCCAGACCTGAGATGCGATCGCTCGATTCCCCCATGGCGGAGAGGAGCAGGATCGGCACCTTGTTGGAGGTTCGCAACCAGTTCGTGAGTTCCAGTCCGTTTTCGCCTGGCATCATGATGTCGAGCACGATGATGTCGAAAGTGATGGCCGAGAGTTTCGCGCGTGCGTCGCTTGCATCACACGCCGTGGTGACGCGGAAACTCTGATCGGTCAGATATTTGCGCAACAGTTCCCGAAGCCGCTTGTCATCGTCGACCACCAGGATATGTGCGATTTCGTCCATCAGTGCGATATTTCCAGTTGAACCGGGATCATAGAAAATTCCTGCAACAGCGCCAAGTCTTCCTGACCCCGCAGCGCTGCCGGTTAAAAATCGGCGCTCTGCGTGGCGCGAGACTCTCTGGCGGATAAGACACCGCACTCTAACTCATAAAAGTAGGGGCCGGGTCACCAATATCACGGTTTCTCTGATAATCGATCAGGTGCCAGCCGACGCCGGGTCAACGCCGAACCGCCGCCGGTTGAACGGCCTCTGCCTGGTCGAAGCGCTTGCGGCCGTCCTCGTCCATCAGGTTATAGAGGACGGTGCGAAACCCGGCGACCGCATCAGCGCCTGCGGCCCGGTAGGCCCGGGCGATGCGGTTGCGCTGATTCTCGATCAGCTCGTACTCCAGCTTTTTGCCTTTTTCCGTGAGTTCAAGCAGCCGCTGCCGGCGATCCTCCAGCCCGGGCCTTTGCTGTACGAAATCCTCGCGCACAAGCTGGCTGAGCACTCGCGACAGACTCTGCTTGGTGATCCGCAGAATATCGAGCAGTTCGCTGACCGTCATGGAGGGGTGACGGCCGACGAAATAGATGACGCGGTGGTGGGCCCGGCCGAAACCGTAGCGCGCCAGGATCAGATCCGGCTCGGCTGTGAAATCCCGATAAGAAAAGAACAGGAGCTCCATTGCCTGGCGCAGCTCTTCCTCGCGAAGGAAGAGTGGGTTGGCACCAGTTTTTACGTCAGCCATATTGACATATATAAACTACTAATGTTACACAGTTGTCAGGCGTTTTGATAGAAAGTAACAAAACGCCTGGACTCAGCGCAAAGATATGTTGACCATTGGGTGTCTTGGCGAGCCCGGGCAGGAGAAAAACCTGTCGTTTGGCCGTCAGTGGACCGTTATAAGCAAGATCATCTTCGCGCGATCAAGAACTTATTAGGGTGGAAACGTAATGTCCATGATCCCTTTCGACGCTCGGGACGGCGTCATCTGGTACAACGGCGAACTGGTGCCCTGGAAAGACGCCAAACTGCATGTGCTCACCCACGGTCTGCATTATGCGAGCGCTGTTTTCGAAGGCGAGCGCGCCTATAGTGGCCGGGTGTTCAAGATGACCGAACACCACGAGCGCTTGAAGGCATCGGCCGAACTTCTCGGATTCAAGTTGCCCTATTCGGTTGCCGAGATCAATCAGGCCACCAGTGATGTCCTGAAGGCGAACGGAATCGTCGACGGCTATATCCGCCCGATTGCCTGGCGGGGCAGTGAGATGATGGGCGTTTCGGCGCAGAACAATCGCATCAATGTCGCGGTCGCAGCCTGGGAATGGCCGGCCTACTTCTCGCCTGAGGCCCGTCTGAAGGGCATCCGGATGACCGTGGCGGACTGGCGGCGTCCGGCACCCGATACCGCGCCGACCAGCTCGAAAGCCGCCGGACTTTACATGATCTGCACGCTTTCCAAGCATGCGGCTGAAGGCAAGGGCTTCAACGACGCGCTGATGCTGGATTATCGCGGGCAGATTGCCGAAGCGACCGGCGCCAATATCTTCCTGGTTCAGGACGGTAAGATTCACACGCCGAAGCCGGACTGTTTCCTCGATGGCATTACCCGCCGCACGGTGATCGCGCTGGCGCAGGCCCGCGGTTACGAAGTGATCGAACGTGCGGTCATGCCTGAGGAACTGGCGAAGACCCAGGAAGTCTTCCTGACCGGAACCGCGGTCGAGGTGACCCCGGTCTCTGAGATCGATGATTACAAGTTCACGCCGGGCGATATCACCCGCGAGCTTCTGACGGCCTACGACGAACTGGTTCAGCAACCCGGACTTGCGGCCAGCGCCGCATAGGCTTTGACGACGATAGTACTGCGTTAGTCGAAAAAGAAAACGGCGTCCTCCGGGACGCCGTTTTGCATTTCACTCGTCCTGTTTCCTGACGAGACGTCAGTCCGACCGTTTCGACCAGCGGGCGGCGGCGGCGTTGTCGCTGTCGCGGGCATCGACCCACTGTCCGCCGCTAGCGGTATCCTCCAGCTTCCAGAACGGGGCTCTGGTCTTCAACCAGTCGATCAGGAAATGGCAACTTTCCAGCGCGGCTTCACGATGCGGGCTCGCGGTCGCGACCAGGACGATCTGGTCGCCGGGTTCAAGCCGTCCGTAGCGATGGATGATCAGGCTGGCGTCGAGGGGCCAGCGCTCCAGAGCCTCTGCCTCAATCCGTTTCAGCATCTTTTCGGTCATGCCGGGATAGTGTTCCAGCGTTATCGCGCCGACGCTTTCGCCGCCGGCGATATCGCGCACCAGTCCGACGAAACTTGCCAGGCCGCCGATGGCATGGTTGCCGTCGGTCAGCGCGCGAAGTTCGGTGCCGAGGTCAAAGTCTTCGCGCTGCACGCGTATCATGAAATTTTTCCTTTCAGCACGGGCCTTTCAGCAATGGCGCTCTCGGCGCCAGCCTTGCGGGCCGGTTCCACAGGTGGCGCAGGCGAGCAGTTTAACCGCCGGTGACGGGCGGAAACAGTGCGATTTCATCGCCCGGGGCGACCGGATCGGTGAAGTCGGCGTATTCCTGATTCACGGCGACGCGCAAGGCATCGATGTCCGCCAGCGCCTCTGCGTAACCAGGGCCACGCTGTTTGAGCCAGATCAGAAGGTCGGCCACGGTTCTGACTTCGGCGGGGGGAGAAACGGTCTCTTCCGAAACGCCGGTTTTGGTCTTGAGCCACGCGAAATACAGCAGTTTCATCCAATCACCTCACTGAAGGGCAGATAGTCGACCAAGGTACCTGGCTCCACCTTTGTAATCTCCTCGGGGAGTTCGACCAAACCCTGGGACTCGACCAGGGAAGAGAGGATTCCGGCACCGTCTCTGGGAAATTTTTCGGCACTCCAGACGCCGTCGCTTCCAGGCCGCAGGTTAACCCGAAGCCACTCGCGCCGGTCCTTCTTCTTTCGGTAGGAAAAGTCCGCGCGGACAGGAAAGCGTTGTGGTGCGGTGACATCCCCCCCCATCAGCCTCAAGAGCAGCGGGCGGACGATGACAGCGAAAGTGACCATTACCGCCACCGGATTGCCCGGCAGTCCGATAAACGGCACGCGCCCGATCTGTCCGAAGGCAATGGGACGTCCAGGCTTGATCGCCAGCCGCCAGGCATGTATTCGACCCAACGCTTCGACCGCCTGCTTGACATGATCTTCCTCGCCAACCGAGACGCCACCCGAGGTGATGACGACATCATGCTCCTGCGCGGCCTGGCTCAGTGCCGGCTCAATAATGTCGGCTTTGTCCAAGAGTATCCCGAGGTCCGAGACCCGGCAGCCTAGCGATTTCAGCAGACCATGCAGGGTATAGCGGTTCGAATCGTGAATGGCGCCCGCATCCAGTGTCTCACCGGGTTCGCGCAATTCGTCTCCGGTCGAAAACAGGGCCACCCGCAAAGGGGTGGACACCTTCAGTTCGCTGCGACCGACAGCGGCCGCCTGTCCGAGATCCTGCGCACGCAGGCGCCGGCCGCGGCTGAGGACCCTGGTGCCCGCCCGCACATCCTCGCCGGCATCACGGCGGTTGGCGCCGCGTTTTATGCCGGCAGGAATGACAAGCCACTCCCCTTCAAGCGTGCAGTCTTCCTGCATCATGACGGTATCGGGGCCGTCCGGCATCACTGCTCCGGTGAAGATCCGCAACGCTTCGCCACGTTGCGGTGGCTTGCCCGGCGCTTGCCCGGCTGGCTGTCTGCCGGTCACGCGCAAACGGGTCGGCCCGTCCTGATTCAGATCATCGAAATAGACGGCGTAGCCATCGACCGCGGAGTTGTCGTGCGGCGGAATGTTCGCCGAAGCAACGATATCTTCGAGCAGTATGCGTCCGAGAGCATCGGCGGTTCCGACCATTTCCGGCCCGGTTACGCAATCGAGCTTTTCGGTAAGCAGCGCAAGCGCCTCATCGGTCCGCATCAAGCGTCCGCCGTGGGCGAAACAGTCGTCTGAAAGCTGAGCCACGGAACCTCTATCTCGGTTTGCTGTCTGCCGCTGTGCCTGTTGCTTTTGCGGTTACGCGCTGTCCTGCCTGGAGTGCTTCCTTTGCAGGGGCGTGAAACGCCGATTTCGTCTCTGGCCATGAAAGACGAGGGCGCCGTTGACGTATGATGCTCTATCCATTGGCCAGACCGCAATGTGCGATAATGAAGTCTGCAATGACGCCGGTGTCGTTTAAGTCCAGTTGGGGCAAGTCCGCCAGCTGGAGAGGCTGACTGCAGGCGATTGCGACTATGTTCGGATCCTGCGTGCAGAGGAGCGGTTTGCCGATTTCAGGACGAAAGACTTCCAGCTTCGGATGTGCCGCTGTCTTGAAACCCTCGATCAGGACCAGATCGACCGGCGACATCCGCCCGACAAGATCCTCGACTCCGGGTTCGGGATCTCCCCTCAGTTCATGCATCAGGGCCCAGCGAATGCCGGATGACACCATCACTTCGCTGGCGCCTGCCTGGCGATGTTCGTAGGAGTCCTTGCCCGGTTGGTCGACGTCGAAGTTGTGGTGGGCGTGTTTGAGGGTGGAGACTCTGATGCCGCGGGAAACAAGTTCCGGAATCAGCTGACAGACCAGCGTGGTTTTACCGCTGCCACTCCAGCCGGCGAGACCGAAGATTTTCATGACATCTGACTCCGGGGCAGATCGCATCTCAGGCAGGGCCGGAGCGCGGATTCCATACCGGCTGCCATGGCGTAGTCTGCTGGCCGTTCTGAGATTCTTGAAAAATGCATTCTGTCGTCCGCGCCGTCGATGCCCTAGGTCTTCGGACGACTGCCCAGCATGTGTTTCAAACCGCTGGCCATATAGACGTAGCCCGTGATCACGGTCAAGGCGCCGGCAATCCACATGCCCCATTCGCCCGCCGTCTGAACGGGCCAGGACGAGGGACCCGCATCGCCAACGATCAATGTGCCCAGGGCGATCATCTGAATGACGGTTTTCCATTTGGCGAGCTTGCTGACCGGCATTTCCACGTTGATCTCCGCCAGGTATTCGCGCAGACCGGAGACCAGCAGTTCCCGGCAGAGAATAATGATCGCCGGTATGACGACGAGGTCGCTGATGCGTCCAAGCGCCGTCAGCATCACGATGACCGAGGTGATCAGGAGCTTGTCGGCGATCGGATCGAGGAAGCGTCCCAACGACGAGACATCGTTCATGTTGCGGGCGAGGTAACCGTCGAGCCAGTCAGTCGCACAGGCTACGGTGAAAATACCCCATGCCATCCAGCGATTTTCCGGCGTGTCCACGTACATCAACGCAATCATCAGCGGAATCAGTCCGATCCGGGACAGTGTCAGGAGATTTGGTAATGATGTTAACATCGGTGTAGTGCTGATCCTGCTTGCGTTGGGGTGCCCCGTCATGGGTGATTTCCGGTCCCAACTCACCGACCCGGCAATTCCTGTTCGAAACGGATATCCACCTGGATGTCGAATTTGGCTTCGTCCTAGGCTAGCCTCCTTGCCGCCGAGACTAAAGCGCAATTATCCCGACGACCGGATTCTTCTATCGGTTTCATAGATTCCGGGTTCCGAGTGAACAGCAACTATGTAAATTTAGTGTCAATCTGCCACGGGAAACCTACAGATTGCCGACCCCGGATTCCGCAATCGTTACGTCCGGGTGTTGAAGTGATCGTAGATTTTATGGGCGACGGTCTTGTTGATGCCATCAACCGCTTCCAGATCGCTTAATCCGGCCCGGGATACGGCTCCGGCGCTTCCGAAATGATGTAGCAGAGCCTTTTTACGTTTCGCGCCGATGCCCGGCACGTCGTCCAGCACCGATCGCAGCCGGCTTTTGCTGCGCCCTTTGCGGTGGGTCTCTATCGCAAAGCGGTGGGCTTCGTCACGCAGACGCTGGATGAAATAGAGCACCGGATCCCGAGGGCCCAGCATGAAAGAGGGTTTGCCGGGAAGAAATATCCGTTCCCGGCCGGCGTTCCGGTCCGGCCCCTTTGCGACGGCGGCGATGGCGATGTCATTGAGGCCGAGTTCGTCGAGCACTTCCAGACCCACTGAAAGCTGTCCCTGTCCCCCATCCAGCAGGATCAGGTCGGGCCACTGGTCGCTTCGGCGTTCCGGGTCGTCTTTCATCACCCGCGACAGCCTGCGATGAAGGACTTCGCGCATCATCGCGTAGTCGTCGCCCGGATTGAAAGCGCCGCCCGACATCGATGCATCACTCTCCGGGGACGGCGGTGCGTCGGCGCGGCTGTCTTCTTCTTCTTCGGCTTTCGCCTCCCGGCTCGCAGAAGCATTTGAATGGGTTCCGGCCGCACCCCGGATGGAGAATTTCCGGTAGGAGGATTTGAGGAAGCCTTCCAGCCCCGCCACGATCATACCGCCATAGGCATTGGACCCCTGAATGTGGCTGTTGTCGTATACCTCGATCCGTTCCGGTGCCGATTCAAGGCCCAGAGCTTCCGCCAGCCCGTTGAGCAGGCGGCGTTGGTTGCCGCTTTCCGCCAGCCGGCGCGCCAGTGCCTGTTGCGCGTTCTGCAGCGCATTCTCGATGATCTTCCGTTTGGCTCCGCGTGAGGGTGTGCCAATTTCCACACGATGTTCCGAGCGAAAGGACAAGGCGTCGCCGAGCAGTTCGAGGTCGTCAGGTTTATGGCTGCAGAGAATCAGCCGGGGGATCGGCTTGTTGTCATAGAACTGGGACAGGAACGATGACAGCACGGCTTCGATTTCGAGCGTTTTGTCATGGCTCGGAAAGTAGGACCTGTTGCCGTAGTTTCGACCGGCCCGGAAGAAAAACACCTGGATGCAGGTCTGCCCGGCGTCGCTGTGTGCCGCGAACACATCGGCGTTGTCGATCCCGGCGACATTCACGTCCTGGCGCGACTGAATATGCGCCAGCGCCCGGATGCGGTCGCGATATTCGGCAGCGGCTTCAAAATCGAGAGATTTCGATGCGGCTTCCATCCTGGCGACGAGATCCTGCTGTACGCGTTGCGACCGGCCGGACAGGAACGCGCGGGCCTGATCGACAAGGCCGCCGTACGTCGCGGGTTCGATCTTGCCGACACAGGGCGCAGAGCAGCGCTTGATCTGATAGAGCAGGCAGGGCCGCTTGCGGTTGTTGAAGACGCCGTCACTGCAGGAGCGGAGCAGGAAGGCTTTTTCCAGGGCGGTGATGGTCATGTTCACAGCGGTGGCATCGGCGAAGGGGCCGTAGTAGCTGCCCTCGCGGGTCTGTGCGCCCCGGTGCTTGGTGATCTGTGCGGTTTCCCTGTCCGCGGTTACAAAGATGTAGGGAAAGGATTTGTCGTCGCGCAGCAGGACATTGTAACGCGGCATCAGCCGCTTGATCAGATTGCTTTCGAGCAGCAGCGCTTCGACTTCTGTGTGGGTGGTGACGAACTCCATGGACGCGGTTTCGGCGACCATTCGCTTCAGCCGATAGGGCAGCTTGCTGACGCTGGTGTAGGACGTAACCCGCTTCTTCAGGTTTTTTGCTTTGCCGACGTACAGTGCATCGCCGTCGACCGAGATCATACGATAGACACCCGGCGCGCCGGGCAGTGTTTTGACCGCGGCTGTGATGACCGCTACGCCTTGTCCGAGTCGGGTCTCCGAATTCTCCTCGGGTTCGTGCGGCGCTGCCGATTCAGAGGCTTCCGGTATTTCCCCTGGGATGCCGAATGCCCCGAGCGCCTGAGCCGAATCGGCAGAGTCCGGGCCGGCCCATTGTGCAGGTTGTTCTGCAAAACCCTTGTTCCCGGCCGCCTGCCCGAGATCGTCTCTGATCGGCATGGCGGAACGCTTTCCCCCCTGAGAAGGATCGTTGCGTCGCCGTTTGCCGGAAGATCTTACCATGACTGCGTTACACCGGAAGCTATGGGAAAACGCCTTGTCTGCGGCTGTTTGCCCTTTCATCTCATTGCGCGACAGTATCGCCTTTTGAGCAGCCTGTTGGAAGGTTGCTGATGCGTACTTGATCGCTCCGCTATCGATGACATTGATGTGACGGATTTGTTTTGCCGGCCTCCTTGATGTGTGCCGAGCCGTTTTTCGTATGGCAAATTGCTGTTAACCAACATATCCACGGAACCTGTGGATAAGTCTGTGCGTATGTGGGGATTGCGATGAGTTAGCCCTAGAGGAATCAAGCCCTTGCTTGGTCTGCCCAAAAAAAAGGCAAAAAATTATAACATATTGTTTCTATTGTAAAAAATCTAAGTCAAGCGTAAAGAATCTTTTAAGATCGAAAATTCCATCTTGACTCTTTTCACCTTAAAAACTGATCCCAGAAGGGTTGTGTAAAACTTTTGGCGCTCGAACCGATAGATTGCCATTTTGCAAGGGTTTATAGCCCGCACTTGAGTCTTTACGATGACATTAACAAAATGTGACGTTGTTGTTTCACTTTGTCGGGCCGAAGATTTTCGGTCGCTTGTGTGCACGCGTTATTTTGTGTTTCGGCGTCTTTCAATTTCAATCCCGATCCCGCCGACGTCGGGATAGCGGTCCAGCTTTTCGATGCGTACGCGCGTGGCCATGACACGTTCATCGAAAAAACAGGCTTCGACGATCTGGTCGGCCAGGGTTTCGAGCAAGCGAACATTGGTGTCCAGGCAGGTGCTGCGAATGCGCGATACCAGATGTCCGTAATGAACCACCTCTGCGATCTCGTCGTCATTCGGAGCAGAGGGGAGAATCTCGATCTCGAGATTGAGCCGCAGGCGCTGACTGCGTGCACGCTCTTCGTCCGTGAGACCGATCCAGCAGGTCAGTGTCATATCGCGTACGATGACACGCTGCGACGTCAACGCGGTTTGTGCGAGCTGCGAGTCTTCGGGCGTTGCTTTTGAGCCTGTGGATGCCGACATGATAGTCCCTTTGTTCGTTTGAGATTCAGTGAGCCCGGTCAGTCGAGAACCTGTCGGTCACTGGTCGGCTGTGCCCAACCCAGATGCTCGCCGCCGTCGAGTGCGATCATCTGGCCGGTGATCGATTTTGCCGCCAGCAGAAACCGGGCGGCAACACAAATTTCTTCCGGTGAGGTTCCGGTTCCAAGCGGCATCGACGCGCACTGCGCATCGAAATCGGCCTGGCTTTGCCGCGCATTCGGCAACGCCGGTCCGGGTCCGATCCCGTTGACGCGGATTCTGGGGGCAAGTTCCAGCGCCAGCGTCTTTGTCAGGGTCAACAGTCCCGCTTTGGACAGGCTGTAGCTCAGATAGTGCGGCGTAGGGTTCCATACCCGCTGATCGATCAGGTTGATGATGACACCGCTGTTTGGCTCGGACGTGTTGCCGTTGCGTTGGGTTAACTCCTCGAGAGCCCGTGCGAAGCCCTGGCCCAGGACCAGAGGCGCCCGCAGATTGGGCTCGATGTGGCGGTCCCAGCTCTGGCGCGTCGCCGTCGCAAGTGTGTCCGGCTCGAACGTCGAGGCGTTGTTGATGAGGCAGCCGAGCGGTCCTATTGCTGCAACACTGCGTGGGATCAGACTTTGCACTTCGGATTCCACCGACAGGTCCGCCTGTACCGCAACCGCCTTGCCGCCTTTGGCGGTGATCTCCTCGATCAGTGCTGCGGCTTCGGTCCTGGAAGTGCCGTAATGGGCGGCAACCCTCCAGCCTTGAGCGGCAAAATCAAGCGCCAGTGCGCGCCCGATACGTTTTGCCGCGCCGGTGATCAAAACCCCGCGCGGGTAGTTGGACGTATGCCTGAGGGGCGCTCGCTCGTTCATGGGCGGGAGCATGCAGAAGAGGCGGGGGAATGACAAGTTCTGCCGCGACGCAAACTGTACGGTCTGCGCCTGAGCGAATGCTGTGATCCTAGAACGGGACGGCGTGAGGCTGAGTGATCAGGATCGAAAAAGTGCCTTTGGCTGCACCGGTCAGGCGCCCGCGGGGGCCAGGCTGAACTGATAGGTGATGTAGCCGGCATAGATCATGACAAAGATCAGCCCGGAAGTACGTCCGAACTGACCGCGGATCATGATCAGCGGAACGACCATCAGCGAAACAGCGGCCATAATCCAGACATCGAAGTCAAGCATTGAACTGTCGACGTCGAATGGATTAACGATCGCCAGGACACCCAGAATGAGCAGAATGTTGAAGAGATTGGATCCCAGTACATTGCCGACCGCAATCTCCGTGTGGCCGCGGATGGCGGCGGTCACTGACGCGGCGAGTTCAGGAAGCGACGTGCCGACGGCAACCAGGGTCAGCCCGATAACCGTTTCCGAGACCCCGGCGGCTCGTGCGATCTGGACGGCGCCGCGCACGAGCAGCTCCGAACCCAGAACCAGCCCGACAATTCCGCCGAGTACCAGCAGCAAAGCAATCACGAGGGATTTCGGCGCACTCTCGATTTCTTCCGAGATCTCTTCGTTCAGAGCCGTTGCGAATGCTTCACCGGAACCGTTTTCTCCATTGCGTACCCCGTCATTCCGGTAGCTGTACCAGACATAGCCGATAAGACCGGCGATCATCACAATGCCATGGATCAGCGACAGTTCGCCGAAGTAGGCGAAACCGATAAACACCATGGTTGCCGCGAACACGGCAAGCGCATCCCGCAGCACGAGGTGGGGTTTGGTGACGATCGGGCAGATAATGGCGGAGACGCCCAGGATCAGAAGTGTGTTCGCGATGTTGGAGCCGACCACGTTACCAACACCGATGTCAGTCAGATCTTCAAGACCGGCGGTAATCGTGACGACCAGTTCGGGCATCGAAGTCGCGAAAGCAACAACCGTGAGGCCAATCAGCATCGGAGACAGGCAAAGCCTGTTGGCCACGCCGATCGCGCCACGCAACAGCACTTCACCGCCAAAAGCAAGCAGCAGCAACCCGGCGCCGGTCAGCATAAAGGCGAAAGGCGTCACGACAACTCAGCCCTTGTCCAGAGCGCAGGTTCGAGGCCGGCGGGGGAGAAGAGCCCACCATTTGCGGCAGTGTTGACTGAGAACATAACGACCAATCTGTTGTACTCGACCGCGGGTTATGTGCGTTCGTAAGGTGTTCCTTATCGGAGTGCTAAGTGCGATCGAGGCAGACCGGCTAGGTAAATGCACCTTCGCCCCGGGATTTTCAATATTTATCGGATTCCCGCGACATTGGTAAACCCTGCTGTTCGTATATGTTCGCCTTTGCTGATAATGTAAGGTGTTTCGGAAAGACTATTGCGGCCGCCAGTTCGGATTCGCATCGCTAGCTGCTCTCCCCGCTGTCTGCCGGTTTCAGATTTAGAGCGGCGGAGTTCATGCAGTATCGCAGTCCCGTCGGCTCCGGCCCGTCTTCGAAAACATGGCCGAGATGGGCATCGCAATGGGCGCAGAGAACTTCGGTCCGTTTCATCCAGAGCATACCATCGACTTTGGTCGCGACGGCTTCTTCCGAAACCGGTGCCCAGAAGGACGGCCATCCGGTGCGCGAGTCATATTTCTGGTCGGATCGGAAAAGCGGTGTGTCGCAGCAGATGCAGCTATAGGTGCCCGGCAGTTTACTGTCGTGATAGGCGTTGCTGAATGGGCGCTCGGTTCCTGCCTGCCGCGTCACATGGTACTGCTCCGGACTTAATTGCGCACGCCACTCCGCGTCGGTCTTGACGATCTTGTCTGTCATCCACTGATCCTCTTACGCTGCAGTATGTTTTGACATGTGGGCATTGTTTCACTCGTAGGTTTCAATTTGCCGACGATTCCGGCGATCTTCAAGATGTCATCTCAATTCTTGAACTTCCGTTCAAATGATCCCGGTTTTGGCGGAATTCGGCTGATTCCGGGAAAGGAAAATTCAGCAAGCCGTCCGACAATCCGACCATGTGCAGGTCATATTAAAACAAAGGCCGGGCAGGGGCGATTTTAAGTCACATTCCCGTTATTTCCTGGCGAACCGCATAGAGTGTCCAGGTTGCGACCGTGAACACGGGAAAGGCTGCGTGGTCCTGAATGCGGGCAATATCCACAGCTCCTGAACTGCATTTTTTCGTGCTGGTTTAAGGGCCGTGAGTGGGGTCCAGGTCAGATCCGGTTCAGATGGAATCGCCGCAAGCAATCCGTCACTCCGGCGAATCTGTAATCATATGATCTGCTCACAGCTAGCGCCGCCGGCTTCTTCCTTTGGGCTTCTGTCTGCTTTTGGAGGCTGCATCGGCCTGTGCGATACGGTCGGCAAGACTCCCGCGGGCCGATCCGGGCCGGCTGGTCGTCAGTTCCAGTTCGCTGTTCTCCAGTTGCCGTATTTCGTCGCGAAGACGCGCCGCCTCCTCGAACTCCAGATTGGACGCGGCCGCATGCATGCGCTTGTTGAGCCCCTCGAGATGAGTCTTGAGATTGTTGCCGACCAGATGAGGCGTTCCGTCATCACCGGTGCTGACCGTGACGTGGTCGCTTTCGTAGACGCTGCGCATGATGTCGTTGATCTGTGTGCGCACGGATTCCGGCGTGATGCCGTGCGCCGCGTTATAGGCCTGCTGTCTTTCCCGCCTGCGGTCGGTCTCGCCCAGGGCTGCTTTCAGAGAGTCGGTCATGACATCGGCATAGAGAATCACCTTGCCGTCGACATTCCGAGCGGCGCGGCCGATGGTCTGAATGAGGGCGGTGGTTGAACGCAGGAATCCTTCGCGGTCCGCGTCCAGAATGCAGACCCGGCCGCATTCGGGGATATCGAGCCCCTCGCGCAACAGGTTGATCCCGATCAGGACGTCGAAAACACCCAGGCGCAGATCGCGGATGATCTCGATGCGTTCGAGGGTGTCGACGTCGGAATGGACGTAGCGGACCTTGAGGCCCGCTTCGAACATATATTCGGTCAGATCTTCGGCCATGCGTTTGGTCAGGGTGGTGACCAGAACCCGCAGACCGGCGGCAACCGCTTCATGGCATTCGCCGATCAGATCGTCGACCTGGGTTTCGGTCGGCCGGATCTCGCAGACCGGATCAATCAGGCCGGTCGGCCGGATCACCTGCTCGATGTAGACGCCCCCGGTCTGCTCCAGTTCCCACTTGCCGGGGGTGGCCGAAACGTAAACCGTCTGCGGCCGCATGGCGTTCCATTCCTCGAACTTAAGCGGCCGGTTGTCGATGCACGAGGGCAGGCGGAAGCCGTATTCCGAGAGCGTCGACTTGCGCGCAAAGTCACCACGATACATGCCGTTCAGCTGTCCGATGCTTACATGGCTCTCGTCGACGAAAATCATGGCATTGTCAGGCAGATACTCAAACAGCGTCGGCGGCGGATCGCCGGGGTTCCGCCCTGTCAGATAACGCGAGTAGTTTTCGATGCCGGCGCAGGAGCCCGTCGCCTCGATCATTTCCATGTCGAAGGTGGTGCGCTGCTCCAGCCGTTCGGCGGCCAGAAGCTGGTTGGTGGCGTGGAAATGCGCCAGCTGTGCCTTGAGGTCTATCTTGATCTGTTTGACCGCCTGCTGCAGCGTCGGCCGCGGCGTGACATAGTGGCTGTTGGCGTAGATCTTGATCTGCTCGAGCGCATCGGTCTTCTGGCCGGTCAGCGGATCGAATTCCTGTATGGATTCGATCTCGTCGCCGAACAGGCTGACCCGCCAGGCCCGATCCTCGTAGTGGGCGGGAAAGATCTCGATGGTATCGCCGTTGACCCGGAAGGTGCCGCGGCCGAAAGCGATGTCATTCCGGGTGTAATGAAGCTCAACAAGGGATCGCAGCAGTTCGCGCCGGTCGATGGTCTGTCCGGGTTTGAGCCGGATGATCATCTGGGCGTAGGTTTCCGGCGACCCGATGCCGTAAATGCAGGAAACCGAGGCAACGATGATGACGTCGTCGCGCTCGAACAGAGCGCGAGTTGCCGAGTGGCGCATGCGGTCGATCTGCTCGTTGACCGAACTGTCCTTTTCGATATAGGTGTCGCTGCGCGGCACATAGGCTTCCGGCTGATAATAGTCATAGTAGGAAACGAAATATTCCACCGCGTTGTCGGGGAAAAAGGATGTCATTTCCGAATAGAGCTGTGCAGCAAGGGTCTTGTTGTGGGCGAGCACAAGTGCTGGTCGCTGGAGCTCCTGGATGGCATGGGCCATGGTAAAGGTCTTGCCGGACCCGGTAACCCCGAGCAGCACCTGATCCCGTTCGCCGTTCTTCAGGCCGAGGGTCAGTTCCTTGATTGCCTGTGGCTGATCGCCCGCCGGTTTATAGGCGGACTCGATCCTGAAAGGGCGCGAGTCTTCCTTTGAAAAGGAGTCGGGAAGGGCTTCGATCAGTAAATTGCTCATGCCCTCATATATGCCTGTTCCAGGTCTCAAGGACCAGAGTTGACTGACGCGTATAGCTGAATATCAGCCTCAGTGACTTAAGGTCACCGGCGTCCGTATTGAAGGGGGTATCCGAAGAATCTGGAGTGCGTTGAGGCGGACGTGCTCGTTAGGGTGTCAGCCCCAGGTGTCCGTCTCGCCACGGCGCTTGCCGAGGGGTAAGGGCTTCGCCGATTTCTCGAAGACCTGTATGTCCTGGGATGGGCGTCCGAAATGAAAGCCCTGGCCGAAGGTGATGCCGCAACCGATCAGGAACTGTGATGTTTCAATGTTCTCGACCATTTCGGCGACGGTGTCGACACTGAGATCGCGACAGAGTTCCGCGATCGCCTTGAGAATGTGCGCCGAGGTCGTATCGTGCAGGCATTCACGGACGTAGCTGCCGTCTATTTTCAGGATATCGACCTGAAACTGGCGGAGATACTGTAGCGAGGCCTCACCGACTCCGAAGTCATCCAGACAAACCAGATGGCCGGCCTTTCTCAGATCCTGGATGGCGTTGTTGGCGGCCACCGGGTTTTCCATATGAGAGGACTCGGTGATTTCAAACAGCAGGTGCTTTCTCAGATCATCAAGTACAGTGAGCTGCTCTTTGAGATTGCTGACAAAGGCTGCATCGCCGATGGACTGCGCGGAAAGGTTAACCGCGACCGAACGCCTTGATGCCATGTCGCCCTGTTTGTGCAGCCAGGCAATGGCCCGGCGGCAAACCGCCATGTCGAAGCCCCTGATGAGGCTGAGGTCCTCGGCGGTCTGGATGAACTTCTCCGGAGAGCCGATTTCACCGTCAATGCGGGCGAGCAGTTCGTAGTGATGTATGTCGTGTGACGCCAACGCGACGATCGGCTGGAACACCATCTTGAAGGATTCATCGGCAATCACCGCTCTCACCTGAGTTGCCGTTTTCTGGATTCGCTTCAGAATCCCGGGCAGACCCTCCTGCAGGTCATTGAGACTGATTCCGTTTTCACCGCCCCGGGCGAACTGACGCACCATGTAGTCGAAGGCCTGTTCCGGATTGCCGCCGGCAACGCCAGCGTCGGCCAGGACGATACTGGCCTTTTCGATTTCCACGCCAAGCCCGCTGGGGTCGACGGACTTCACCTGGGCCGAAATTTCCGAACTGAGATGCTCGATATCCAGGTCCGGCCGGTGCACCAGACCGAAGCGGCCGTACCCGAAAGTGGCGGCGGCGTTCGCATCGTCGGAACTGGCGCGCAGATAGCTGTTGATGGTTTCGTGCAGCTCTTTCTGCGAGGCAACGTCGAGTTGATTCAGAATATGCGAATAATTGCCAAGCTCCAGCAGTGTGAGTTTGTGATCGCCGGATGTTTCGAGGCGCTCGACAATCACTCTGTTGAAGCTCGCGGTGTCGTGCATGATGGCGCCGCCGGCTTCGCGTTCTCCCGCGGCCGGGCTTGCGCGCGTTGCGCTGGGGATCTTGCAGGACAGAAAGTAGTGACTCTGCAGGTCCTCGACGAAGTATCCGGTCAGAGAAAGGGTGCGCGGCGCACCGCTGGAATCGTGGCAGGTGACGTTGATCGGTTCCGGCCGGTTGCCGCTGTTCATGCCGGCAAGCGTTTCCTCAACGACCGGATGATCTGCTCTGGCGATAAAGTCCAGCAGGTCGCGTCCGTGCATTTCCTCGGCCTGGACGCCGAAAACACTGCGGCAGGCGCCACTGGCGAATACAATCTCGCGGTTGGATGCCAGTTCCAGAAGTAGATCGGCTCGGCAAAAGGCGAATGCAAGGAAGCGATCACGCTCGTGACGTAATTGCTTCTCAGCCTGAGGCGCAGCACTGTCTTTCGTCATAGCCACTCTGTCGGATCGGGTTTTGTTTATTGGAAAAGAGAGAAGGGTATTCCGTATTTGTGAGTATTTATCTTACCTTTGGCTGATTAATACCTTGTGAAGAAACGACCGTCGTTTGTGGCCTTTTGCCTGAATTTCTGCGGGGGGCTGCTGTTGCCGAGCGCCCCGGGATCCGGGGGAAGCCAGGCACTTTCCTGCTGTTCGAAGGCGGAAACCAGATATCGCAGAGGTCCACCCGGCACGATGCTGTCGAAGGGGTAGCAGGTTACCAGGGTCAAAGCGGCCTCCCCGTTGCCCGATGCCAGGCGGGCGTGCCGGGAATCGATGATCTGACGGTCGGTGACGCTGTATTCCCGCCAGGTTCCATCGGACGACTGTATCCGTATCCCGGTCCCGTATTCGAGATTCTGCAGAAAGGCAAAATGCGTATCCCGATGCCCGCTGAGGATTGAGTGACCCTCTGTTCCGGGGGCTGCGGTGCCATCGAGATGGGCCGGTCCGAAGGCGAGCGTTCGGCCGCTCGCTCCGGCCAGGACCATCAGATCGACCCCCAGATCGGGGACCTGCAGTCGGGCCACGGGCCAGGTATCGGCCCAGGGCCAGGGGCGGATTTGGCTGCCACCCTCGAGCGTGTCCACCCAGGCGCGTTGTACCAGCACCTGAGCGACGCGCGCCTTGAGATGGATATAACCGGCATTGCCGAGCAGCCAGGTCCCCAGAATTATCAGCGTGACGGCGAGGCCAGGAAGCGCTTTTGCGCGCCATCCATCGCGGTTGCACAGACACTCACGCATGATCTTCCCGCCTGTGTCCCGTGAAAGCGAGAAAGGCCAATATCAGCCCGCCTCCGAACAGCAGAGCGATGCCGATCAGACCGTCCAGAGGTGCGGATGTTGCGGTTTGCGGCAGTTGAACAGCCCGGCCTGACGCGCCCGCGATTTCTGCGGGAAGCTGACGTAGAGGCATTGCGGCGGCCTTTTTCGGATTCAGGCCTGGCGCGGGCGTGGCGGCAGGGTCCGGAGCGGGGACGGGCGAGGTGCTGCCGAAGACCTTTTCATGGCTCCAGCCCTCGGGCAGTTCGCGTGGTATCTCATGATGAGAAAGCTTCTGGTTGTCCGGGCGGGCGGGCTGGTCGTCGATGGCAACCAGACTGGTGTAGCGGGTCACCAGCTGATGCTTCAACGCAACCTCCAGTGCGTCGAGGCGGACGGCCACCGGATCGCGCCCGAGAAAAAGACCATCGGTGATTTCTTCGAATTTTGCCCGGGCCCAGAGCGCCGCAACGCCTTGTGCGGCCGTTGGCAGATCCAGGGACGAACGCCGTTGCCAGGAGTCCGGGCCATTCTGGCCACTGATCAGGACATTGCCGTTCAGGCTTTGCAGGTCAGCAGCACGCAACCTGGCGACCACGACGACAGGATCGCCCTGATAGAGGTCGGGGATTGTCGAAGGATAGCTCTCGACTGTTTTTCCGGCTGAAACGGGCCAGCCCAGAGCGATGTCGGTCAGGGCAGGCCGCTCCAGTTTGCGCAGCATTTCGGACATCTTGAGGGAAACTTCGTTCGGGTCGCCGATATAGGTGAAGGTGCCCCGCCCCGTTTCGGCCGCCTTGCGCATGAAATAGCTGTTGGGTGCGGAACCGATGCCGATCGTGAACAGCCGGGTCGTGCCAAGCTCGTCGTCAATCAGTTTGAAGAGTTCCGCTTCGTTGCCGACCGCGCCGTCAGTCAGGAAGACCACCTGCCGTAAACGGCTCTTCGTGGAGGTTTCGTCGCCGTCGGCTTTGGCGTCGCCTTTCATTCGGAGGGCCTTGAGAAGCGCCGGCCGCATCTCCGTGCCGCCATCGGATTCGAGAGCGTTCACATAAGCCTGTGCCCGGCGCAGGGAGTCGGCGGTGACCGGAACAAAGGCGTTAAACAGCGTATAGGTCTCGTGGTCGAAGCGAATGACGTTGAAGCGGTCCTGTGGCTGCAGGCGGGATACCGCGAGAGACAAGGCAGCCTTGGCCTGTTCGATCGAGGCGCCATGCATGGAGCCCGAGGTGTCGATGACGAAGACGATATCCCTCGGACGGACAGTGCCCTTGTCATGCAGTTCGTCCAATACGCGCGGATTGGGCTCCGTTGCCGGCGGCATGACCATCATCATGACGTAGCTTTCGCCATTGTATTCCTCAACGAAGACGGCGGCCTCGGGCGCGTCTGTCGTTGCGATGCGCCACTCGACAACAAAGTCCTGGTTGGAGGAGACGGCGCCGTCGCGCAGGGTGACGACCTTTCGGCGGTCATCCAGCGCTTCGACGTCGATTTCGTGGTTGAGGCTGGACAGACTGGCCAGAGGGAGACCCGGATCGAGACGCATCGTCAGTGTCAGAGGGTTGATTCTGCCATCCTGCGGATCGCCGACCGGTCCGAAAACATCGCGTGCGGTTGCCTCGAAGCCTGCCGGCTGAAGACGTGGCGTACCGTTCCGGCCCGGTCGGGGTACACCGTCTGTATTGTCGTTAGCCATGCCCGGCTTTTCGGTGGGCTTCATGCCCGGGCTTGCCTGGGCGGGCGTATAGCGTGGCGCGACAACCATGGGAAAGCGCAAAGAAAAGGTTCCATCGCTGTAAAGTGCGCTGTCCTGGTACTCGATATCGATCACGATCTCCTCGCCGGGACCGATGTTGGCGATGGAGGTGACGAAGACGTTCGGGCGCTCCGACGACAACAGGCTAGCGCGTTTGCCTGTCGCGGCCGCGGCATCGTAGGCCCGTTTTGCTTCCGCTTTTTCGAGAATTTTGCCGATGATCTGCCGGCCGCCGACCCGCATGACCAGCCGGTCGACCGCGGAGCGTTCGGGAAGCGGAAAGACGTAGACGCCTTCCTGCCAGTCGCTGGAAGGGTTGGTGAAGCGCTGGCGCAAGGCGACGCGGGCAACCATGCCGGTCACCGAGATCCGGACATCACTGCTCAATTGCGGGGCTTCCAGGGCCGAGCCGTCCGGACCGGAAGGAAAAAACAGCCCGGTGAGCGGCGGGTTGTCCTGAGTGGGGGCCTGCGCTGCCGGTACGCCCGCCGCGCGTGCCATGATGCTGCCGGCGGGCAGCAGCAGCGAAACCAGCAGGACGCCAATCGCAGTCAGGAGCGACAGCAGAACGATGCTGACCGCCCTGCTGCACCCCGCGACGACAGATGGCGGAATGATACCGGCTGGAACGGTCAATCCGCCGGAGAGTTTGGGGCGGCAGGGTGGGTTGATTGCGGGCATGGCTACTGTCCTTCGCCGGGTATAGGAGGGAAATTCTCGGTTCAGCCATGACAAGCGCCACCAGCGGCGGGGAGAGAGCGGGAAGGCGGCGATTCCAAGGTTCTTTGTGGCATTTTCGGGGCAGGCCCTGTGCGGTGGTGGATGTTCCCCCGGGGCAGCAGCGTCTTCGGGGAGCGAGGCAGGGGGCGGTTTCGCGGCGTTTGCGGCTGGGCGCCGGTCGCCGAGGGGGGGTGGGAACGCCGTCGCGAATCTTTGTCAGACCGACTGCTTCACTGTTGCTATGGCGCTGTTGCTTTATTACGTTCGCCCAGGGCTGTTTTTCATCCTGGGTTCACGCGCAGGGATTATAGGCTGCGTACCCCAACTCAATTTTTTTCAGGGAGCCAAAGGTCATGGCGCAGATTGCGGATCGCCTCGCAAGGATCAAACCCTCGCCCACGATTGCCGTGAGCACCAAAGCCCGCGAACTTAAAGCCGCGGGCCGTGATGTGATCGGTCTGGGAGCCGGCGAGCCGGATTTCGATACTCCGGAGAACATCAAGGAAGCAGCGATTGCGGCGATCCGTTCCGGCGATACCAAGTACACCGCCGTCGACGGCACACCCGCCCTGAAGGCGGCGATCTGCGCCAAGTTCAAGCGGGAAAACGGTCTGGATTATACACCCGATGAGGTGACGGTCGGCACCGGCGGCAAGCAGGTGCTTTACAACGCACTGATGGCGACCCTGAACCCGGGTGACGAAGTCATCATTCCGGCGCCTTTCTGGGTGTCCTATCCGGATATGGTCCTGCTGGCGGAAGGTGAACCTGTTGCCGTGCCCTGCTCGCAGAACAATGCCTTCAAGCTGCGGCCGGAAGATCTGGAAGCGGCGATTACGCCCAACACCAAATGGCTGGTCCTCAACTCGCCGTCGAACCCGACCGGCGCGGCTTACAGTCGCGAGGAGATGAAGGCGCTGACCGATGTACTGCTGCGTCATCCACACGTCATGGTCATGACCGACGACATCTATGAACATCTCATCTATGACGGATTTGAGTTCGTCACCCCGGCACAGGTCGAGCCGAAGCTCAAAGACCGCACCCTGACGATCAACGGCGTTTCCAAGGCCTATGCCATGACCGGGTGGCGTATCGGCTATGCCGCC
>Ga0214472_10002163_pt1 | contig 21387 bp, 34 predicted proteins | sample RVTome_6_FD_207662 | JGI IMG/M metagenome (GOLD analysis project Ga0214472, IMG submission 207662) | Soil microbial communities from uranium-contaminated site in the Upper Colorado River Basin, Wyoming, United States - RVT140D175 | ecosystem: Environmental > Terrestrial > Soil > Contaminated >...
GCGCCGGTGAAGGTGCCATGGTGGAACGGCTCAACCCTTCGCATGCTCGCCTGACGTGCCACTCCGATTTGCCGCTCGATGCCGCAAATCCTTAGGGGAATTCCCTTCCGTGGAAATCCAGGCTAGCGCGATCGATGCGAGGCTGCAGGCGAGCGCCGCTAAAAAGCGCCGGCCTTCGCGTACCAGTGCTGCCTCTTCTTCTTCGAACGGTCGCAGCTTGCGCGGATCGGAGATCGTATAACCGATGTCCTGTAGGATCTGGAGCAGAGCTTCAGGACGCGCAATACGCGGGTCGTACTCGATCAAGGCTTGCTCGTGCGTGAGGCTCACCGCGACCTTGTCGACGCCTGGCTGTTTGCCGAGCGCCTTTTCGATGGTGCCGGTGCAGAGCGAGCAGTGCAATCCACCGATCCGGGCGCGAATCCTAGCCCGACCGGGCCGATTTGCAGATTCTTCAGTCCAAAAGCCGGAAACCGATTCAGCAGAGCTTACGGTATTCATTATGACACCTCATTCAAAGCGCATATCCGTCTTAGCCACGATTTCGATTCGCAACCTGGTACCCGCTGTTTTCTATGGCTGCGACCAGTTGTTCCTCGGTGACGGCATTGGAATCGTAAAGGATCCTAACTTCTCCCTCTTTGAAGGATGCGACCGCCTTTTGAACGCCGGCCTTGCGCTCTAAGAGAGACTGAATATTTGCAGCGCAGCCGTCGCAATGCATGCCCTCGATTTTGAACGTCATAGTGTTCATCTTGACCTCCTTTGAGACTACATGATAAACATTCAACTATAGTTTAGGGTCAAGGGGGGGCAAAAAAATGTTGACCATAGGAAATGTTGCAAGACGGGTGGGAGTTCGGCCATCGGCTCTCCGGTATTACGAGGCCCAGGGAATTCTTCGCCCAGCAGATCGTCGTCCGAATGGATATAGAATCTACAGCAACGATGCCGTTAGGTTGCTCCTGTTTGTAAAGCGGTCGCAGGCGCTAGGAATTACTCTAAGAGAAATCAAGCCGCTCCTTGACTTGGCCGCGGAGGGTCAGAAGCCGTGCAGTCGTGTGAGGCAGCTAGCAAGAAAACACATGCGAGAAATAGATGACAAGATCCGCGAGCTGCAAGCGCTGCGCAATGATCTCAGTACATTACTGCGACGCAGAGTCGCCCGGCCTCATGCCAACGAGGTTTGTCCCATCATCGAGCGCCGTATGGCGAACCTTGGCTAAAAGGCCTCGGATGCATTTCGCCACCGAAATCTATTTCCGTGCACTCACCCACGTCTCCGTCTGAAATACTCGTACAAATCATCGAAGACGGCGGCGCCATGCGTCAAGCGAACCTCATCCTACTTGTGAGACATAGCGATAGCGGTAATTAACCGTTCGATTTCTTAGGTTGCCTGACGATCAAACTATAATTGTCGGATTGTCGCTCCGGCCGCTCGTCCGGCCGCGGCGAGTGTCCCCGTTTCGTTTCAGGCAACGAGTTGACAATGATCGATCATTATATTAATAGACTTTAATATAACAATTCTTAGGAGAGGTTTGTGGTAATACCCAAAAAGAAACAGGCTCCGATTGCGGAATCAAACGAAATCCTGGTCAAATTTTTCAAAGGCTTGGGGGATCCAACGAGGCTCCGGATTGTACAGACCCTGTTAGATAAGGAGCGCAGCGTCTCTGAACTTATCAAACTCATAGGGGTTCCCCAAAGCAACATCTCTAATCATTTGGCCTGCTTAAAATGGTGCGGTTACATAACGTCCCGCAAGGAAGGGACCAGCATCTATTACCAGATTACCGATGAGCGGGTGAAAGAGATCGTGGCATTGGCCCGGGAAATGATCGCGGACCATGCCGAGAATATCTACGCCTGCACGAGGATCAAAGGGTGAATTTACACAGTCTTAGAGCTGGCATTGTGAGCTTCTCAGCGGCGGTTGTTGCCTCTCTCTGCTGTCTTTTACCGCTCGCCGTTGTCCTTTTAGGGTTGGGAAGCGGAGCTTTCATGGTGGTGACGATGCAGTATCGGAGCATCTTTTTGCCCACGGGAGTTATCGGGATCGCCTTGGGATACCTGCTCTATTTTCGTGAGAAAGGGCGCTGTAACAGTCTTGGCTGTAGTTTCGTCGGCCGGAAAACCAATCTTGCCCTCTTGTTAATTGCCACGGTGGTCGTGGGCGTCGCTATTATTCTGGACGTTTTTCCGGCGCTCACATCGGAGATGTTACAAGGCGCCATGTAAATCTATTGAGGATCTGTATGCAAAACAAATTTATCGTTTTAGTGGGCCTTTCTATACTGTTAACGGGTTGGCTGGTATTGGCATACGCTTCCGGCAGCCACGCAATCGAGTCGAGCAGTAAAAAAGTGACGCTCCGGATTGAGGGGATGACCTGAGGTACTTGACCCGTCGCGGTGAAAAGAGCCCTGGAAGGGCTCAAGGGAGTGAAACGGGCTGACGTGAGTTTTAGTAAGGAAGAGGCGGTGGTCCATTTTGAAGAACGAAAAACAAACGTTAAAGAAATGATCCAGGCTGTTGGCAAAGCAGGTTTTCGCGCAAGAGAAAAACCACCTCAGTGAAAATCTGGAGCGCGTGATGGATGCAAACAAGTGTTGCAAGACGGGAATCTGGGGCTCGATTATCGCAGCCATCTGTTGTTTCACGCCGGTCGTGGTCATTGGGTTTGGGCTCATTGGCCTGGCGGCGCTCACGCCATATTTGGATTACGTTTTATTCCCCCTGCTGGGATTATTCCTGATCCTCACTCTCTACGGGTGGCGGAAGCGGAAGAGGAGCTATTGACGGAGGCGGCTTGAGATAGAGAAAATTATGTCATCGGACTGCTGTTCTGTCGGTGAGACTACTCAGAAAGATTCCATCCTATGCCCCCGCTGCGGTGCGAAAGGCAAACCTGTATCTCTCGCGACTGTGGGCGCGATGGCAAAGACCGACGTAGAAGCTGCCAAGCTAAGCGCCCAGGAATACAAAGTTTGCCGCAACCGTGACTGTCCAGTGGTGTACTATGCCAGAGAAGTTCAGCTTGAGAAGGGCGAGCTACGAGTTCCCGTTAACTTCAAGGAGCGAAATTACGAGGGTCCTGTCTGTTATTGCTTCAACCACACGGTTGCGGGCATCAGAGCAGAAATCAAGTCTATCGGTCACTCGACAGCGCAGGGAATGATTACTCAAGAAGTCAAAGCAGGACGTTGCGCCTGCGAGGTCAAAAATCCGGCGGGCACCTGTTGTCTGGGAGATGTAACACGGGCAGTGCAGGCTATCACGGCGCACCTACCATCTATCAACGTGGCGCAGAAGTAACCAGAGCGAACAAGTCCAGCATTCGGAACCCATTTACACTCACTCGTAGCACTTGGCACATATTCGGGGACCCCGTACAAGCGGGAACCATTCGGGGCCATCGCCCGTTATACTGATATGAGACGAGGGACGCTCCATAACGTTCTTACGTCGTGAGTTTTTTACTCTGCACGGGAGCACTGTGATTGGTAGCGGTGGGCTTTGGCAAGCCAAGAGCTTTGATACCAAGCCCTGGACGCTCGAGCATTTAACGCAAAACATCCACCACGGCGGCCCGCCGAAAAACGGTATTCCGCGAATGATCGGCCTAACTAATATTTTCAAAAAGGAGGGATAATCATGCGTTCTGACATCAGCAATGGCATTGTAGCGGGTCTCGTCGCCGGAGTCGTCTTCGGCATTATGATGCAGATGATGACTGCCCCGACACCCGACGGCGGGCAGATGCCCATGATGGCCATGGTCGCCAAGGTAGTGCGCTCCGACAGCATCGCAATCGGTTGGCTCTACCATTTATTTAACAGTGCGGTGATCGGCACCATCTTTGGTTGGCTACTTCGCGGTCGCTCGCAAAACTTCGGTGCCGGGCTGGGATGCGGGGCGGCATATGGATTCGCATGGTGGATCGTGGGCGGACTAATATTGATGCCGCTCTTTCTTGGGATGCCGCCTTTTGCACCCATTCAGATGGAGCCGATGCGACCGGTTGCGATGGGCAGCCTTGTAGGCCATCTCATCTACGGCATAATTCTTGGCGGCGGCTTTGCTATGTTGAAACGCGGAATACCAGGGCTAACCCGGCACGCATAAAGGGAAGCAGCTCTCCACAAGAAGAGCTTCAGGCCTGCGGCGCCTGACCCTGAGTGATCACTGAACACGCATCAGGGCACCGGAGTTGTGGGCGTGGGCGGGCCATACTTGCTGTAGGTTTTCTCGATCTGCGCTCGCATTTCCTTTAGACTCTTGCCCTCGTCGATCATCTTCATCACGTCACGCGTGATGCCTATGCAGATTCCTCAAGCCAGGCTCATGCGATCAAAAACGAGATTCTCTGGAGTCGAAGCGTCCTTAACGTAGCAAGATGCATTGCTTGTGTGTCCCTCTGAGCTGCAGCCGCAGTAACATGGTATGTAGCGGAGAGTATCGCGATTCGCGATTGCGAAGCGATAAGCTTCACGTACTTCATCAGGAGCGTTCGCGGTGTCCGGGGGCAAGACATTCTCAGGAGCTAATTCATAGCGGTGTTCCGCCGCCCCAAATTTTTGGCAGCCAGCAAGCGTCACGGCACCCGCTGCTATTAATCCTTTGATAAGAAATCCTCGTCTATTCATCCGATACTCTGCGTTCCAACAATTGTGCGGCGCTTGTAGATTGCGATCTTAATACTCGCAGCTCAAAAAAAGATTCGCGCAATACTGAAAAAGCGCTTCTCAGGAACAAAGCGGCGATGGCGGCTCCAACCAGGATGTCGGGCCAACTTGCATTAAACGCTTTTACCCCGATCGCGGCTACCAACACTGACAGATTAGCAATGATGTCGTTGCGCGAGCAAAGCCATGTGGAGCGCATGTTGAGATCGTCGGATCGGTGGCGGAAGAGCAATAGAAAACATATCCCGTTGCCGAGCAAAACCAGCAGGCCGACGATTCCCATGGTTTCCGCTACCGGCACACCTGCCGCTGTTATCTTGTAAACGGCTTCGGCCAAAACGCCAACGCCAAAAGCAGCCATGACAATGCCTTTGAGTACAGCGGCCGTTGCTCTCCATTCAGCACTTCGCCAAAGAACGTAAAGACTAAAGCCGTAGACCAACGAATCTCCCAGCATGTCGAGGGAATCGGCAAGCAGCGCCGTCGAATGCGCTAGCAATCCAGCGCCGGCCTCTACAACGAAGAGAACGGCATTGATAACCAAAACGACGATGAGAACTTTTTTGTGCTCACCGCGCAGGGTCTTAATTTCTTCCGCTTTTTGTTCGCAACAAGCATCCATGACGTTAATCTTAACAGCTCAACACCCACAGTGCCAAGCTACCAGCGCGCCCACTATCTAGGCCAGTACATGATAATAGCAACTCCAACCAAACTCACGGCGCCGCCGATCAAATCCCACAAGTCTGGTTTGTTCCCGTCCAAGACCCAACCCCAGAGGAGAGATAGGACAATAAAGAAACCACCGTAGGTCGCATATACGCGGCCGAAGTGGGCCGGCTGAAAGGTCGGGATTACACCGTAGAGAACGAGGATCACACCTCCCATTAACCCCCAGGGCCAAGGCCGAGCCTCCCTAAGCCACTGCCAAACCAGCCAGCCCCCGCCGATTTCACAAAGGCCAGCCAAGATGAATAAGCCTACCGATTGGGTAATCATCGATGCCGACATTTGGCCTCCCAACTTTTCAGCTGCCTATTAAACGGGCCCGACTTTCGCTTCAATTTGGTGAAAGACTCCAAGGAAAACACGCCGTGACTTGTTAACCTTCAAACCCGCGTGTCGTACAAGTTCCAGAGGTTGTCTGTTCCAGTGACAGCCAAGCGGCTTTGCAAACTGATCTGCGTGGCGATCTTGCCACCGAGCGAGCCACTCCCGATTACTCCGGCCGTGCTCCAGCAAAAGCACTTTTCCGTCCGCGCGACATACTCGCGCCATTTCCTGAAGCGCGATCTTTGGATTTGGAAACGTGCAAGTGCTAAGAGAGGAGACAACCGTATCAAAGCTATAGTCGGGAAAAGGAAGAGCCTCCGCGTCCGCCAACAAGAAAGAAACATCCATGGACAATTTCTCTGCGCGTTTTCGCGCGACGCTTAACATCTCCCCGCTAAGATCCACAGCAATGACCCGACAATCGGGAGCATAATAGGGAATGTTTTTCCCCGTTCCGACAGCAACTTCCAAAACTCTTCCCGATGCTCTCCGTAATAGTCTTCGGCGCAGCCTGCTCACTCCCAGCAAATCGGGAACACCCTCGACCCAATCGTACCAGCGAGCAAATCGGCCATACTTCTCAGATATTTCCCTAGCTGTGAACTTCACAGCCATATTTCTTCCTCAGCAAGTTTTCGGCCAGAAATTAAAGAGCATGGTCCACTCCCTCGTGAAGCAACAGGATGATCATCATGATATATCCGATCACAAGTCCAATACACAAACTTACACCGGCTAGAGAACGGACCGCTACATTCTCAGTTCTATTTTTACGACGTGAGCTCTTCCTGTATCGAACCGTCCAAATCGTCATCAGAACCATGGCCACTAAAACAAGTGCATGTTTGGCCACCATAAACAGCGCGTAGCTATAACCAAACCGTAGGTGAGACAATTGATCGAGGTTCCAAAAATACGGTGGAACATCAAACGGCGTCCACCGCTTCATGTTCGCTACCCCGGATACGATTTGAAGGAAAAAAGCAGTCCAGGAAATCGATAGGAAACGCGTTAGTGGTACTGGACCAAAGACAACCGCTGCCGCGCTGGTTCCTACCCAGAGACCAAATCCCAACAGGTGAAACCATCTGGCGGTGATATCAATCCAAGCGTCACGGTTCCTTAGAAGCTGAAAGTCGTTAGGAGCAGGTGTATTCTTATTGGGCACAATCTGAACTCGGGGGCCCTTGGGTCCTACGACACCACCAAGAGAGTGAACTGGTGTTGGCCACAGATCGGCAACTTCATGATAGAAAAGAACCGTGGCGGTTGCCAAGGCGATCAGTACGACAAGAACAGACTGGGAGACAAGGAAAACTTTCCTGAGAGGGTCCTTATCTAACTTGGTCCATAGACGAAGTAAAGTGACTCCGAAAGTGATCAGTACCACCAAGAAGTAGAGGGCCAGTTTGACTGCCAAGACGATTGTATAGGTCACGCCGTAAGGAATTTTATCCAACAGAGGCAGCGAAAGCAGGCTTGGTGTTTCGGAGATTCCCGCGCTGTATTCCATATTGTAATTGCCCGTTGCGAGAATGACGAGCAGTAGAATCCAAGCTGAATAAAGAAGCTGATCCAAAGAGGGCTTTGCTCCAAGCAAGACAGTACCAGCGGTTAGCCCGAACCACAGGGCGAAGACCGTGAGGTGGGTCCACTGGATAGTCAGATGAAGCCACGTAAGCCAACCGGAAAGTAGCTCTGGATCAACGTGCTGCGGGGCTTCGTGCGCAAGAACAGAAATTGCGGCGTAGAATAAGCCAGCGAAGAGAAGCGGAATTGAGATTTTGTAATTCAACGGTCCGACCCGTTAAAAGCTTCCTTGGCAAAAGATCTTCTAACGGCGGCTTCCTCCTGCTTCACGAATCTGGCGATTAAAACCAAAATCGGAATTAAGTACATGTGCCCACTCACCCACATGATCCCGCCGCCCAAGGCCTGATCGTCAATCGGGGCAAGTGCTCGCAGCTGAGGGACGGTCGCGTAAAATGGATAGAGAACACGGTCCGGTATAGAGATAGCCATGCCGAGGAGCGTGTTCTGCAAGGTTGCAGCGACCAGATAGATGATCCGGTAACCGTAAGAAATCTGTCCGTGCAGTCTGGGAGACGGGTTGACGATGGGCCACCAGAAAAAAAAGGCCGTGACGACGAATGAGATATGCTCTGCGTCGTGAACTCCCGGTTGTCTAAGCGCCAGCTGGTACAGCGATGGGGAGTGCCATGCCCACATGCTAAACACGTAAAGAGGCCAAGTGACCGGCATGAGCGTCAGCCCCCAAATCACAGAACGAAAGACTGAACCGCGAACGAAAAGCCGGCCAATCCCATGCCTCAATTTTCTCGGGACTCCCCATAGACAATGGACAAATGGGTCGGCCAAGAGAAGCAATAGAGGACTGACCATTAGGAGAAGCAGATGTTGGACCATGTGCATGGAAAGAGAAACTGAGGCGAGCGCATCAATGGGCGATAGCAATGCTGCACCGATCGCCGCGAAACCAAGAAAATAAAGCCCAAGCTGCCAACTTTGAACAGCGTGGACATTATTCCTCCTTAGCCTCAACCAACCACGGACGTATAGAGTTGCGAAAGAAATTAGAACAAGAAGAACATCCAGACGCCAGTGCCACTCAGCACTAGTCGCGCCCTCGGCTGACGTGTGAGCCCAAAGCGCTTCAGCGGGTCCGATCAAAAATAAAAGAAGAGAGAAAATTACGAGAGCGGCCATTTCTTTTCATAGGGCCAGTATCTGGAATACTTTTCGTCGATGGCTTTTTTGATATCGTCGATTTTCTGTCCTCTCTTGTACATGTCATACGCGTCCAGCGTAATGTCTATGCAGATCTTTCAGCCAGCGCCGTGTCGGTCTGTATAACAATCGAGGTTGTTCCGGTGCCCCGGATTGACATAACAGCCACAGTAGCAGGGCATCCTTTCCAACAATTCGGGAGCTTCTTGAGCGATCTGGTAGGCTCTTGCGACGCTGCCCCCGAAAAGCTCGGGCGAGAGAGTCGCTGGTCTCGGATTGCGGGGAATTGCAGGCAAACCCCAGGGCTCACTTCCGGGGAAGAAGACTAACGCGACGACTAAACCGGCCCCTAAAACAAGGATGCCAATCGGCCAGATCTTCGAGCGTTTTCTCCTTCCCGCGGTTTCTCTTTTTGCTTTCCTATCTCTTTTGTCCTTTTTGCTCATGCTCTCCTCCATGTGAATGTTCGTGATGATCCATTGTGTCACGCCCGGCCAAGTAAGGGGGCTGGTAAATAGATTCTTGTGACCGAGACCCAAGCCGAATATAAATCTGATCGCTCATCCAGGTAGCTTCCGTGACGCCGTCAAATTTTTCGGTCGACCCCACAAGAATGGCGATCTGATAGGCTCTTCCCAACTGCCAAAAAGAATCTCCGAGATCTTCATTTCGATAGGGAAAGGCAAATTCGTATTCCATAGCCTTACCCATTTTCCGAAACCCTGCTTCTTTCAAATTACTCTCTTTGTCCCTGACCAGGGACGCGGCGGCCATTCAGGTGTGAACCCCGGCCAGCTTGCGCGGACCCGGCTCTTTCTGGGACGGAGATCCGGCAAGGAAATAATCTTCAACTCCCTTGACCGTAAGTAGCTTTGCGTCGTTGAAATCCCCGATCATGCCGTGATGCTCGAAATCCTTGAGCAAAAGCGCTAACCACTTCGTGGTATCCGCACGCACGCCAAAATAGATGACGCCACTGTGAATCGTGGAATAAATTTCTACTCTATATCGCTCCGGCTTAAAGGCGACCGCCTGCCCTACCCCTCCTCAACCGTACTCGGTGACTTCACCTTTCGACGTCCCAATGTGGATTACCTCGTATCCCCCTTCTTTCCACTCTTGTTTTTCAATCCGTCCGTCAATTTTAGGCGGCTTTCCCTCCTGCGTGATGAAATTGGTATTGAATTGTAAGTATGGCAGGCGCTTGTTTTGTAAATCAGCCGGGTAGTTCTTCGAATCGAATTTCATCTCGACAGCGCCCGATCCAAAACCGCAGCCAGGACCGTAGACATCCCCGGTCAGGGCCGAGACGTGGACGTGAGCATGGTCGGCAACGCTTTTTAAGGGTCCGACGTGAACGCTGTAGGCGAGATTGGGCACGTGGGCGTGATACATATAAACAAGGTCGCCGTGATCGTAGGTGAAAGCTTCAAATTCCAAATGCTCGTAGCGCTTGTGTGTTTTCTCCAAGTACCGCTTCGCAATAGCGTCGGCTACTGCGCTTGAAATCTTGATCTCCTTGGCAGCAACATAAACATTCCCGGATTTGTCAAAGTGTAAAGTTGTGCCTCCTGGCCCGCTCTCCGTCCTTATGCCGAAAGATCGAGGATCGTCGGCGATCGTCGCGGTAACTCCGCCACAGGCAAGGACCGAACGCGTATAAGCAGAGAAAAAGATGAAGCTCGCCGCCAAAAATATTACGCGTTTTTGCATATGCCAGTTAAACATGAGTCTCCCCTCCTTTCCTTAATGGTTGCTCGGATCATTCTTCGCATCCAACAGTGCTTCAATAAGCTCTCTGGCCCCGGGACTAAACCAATCGGCAGGGCCCCAGGCTCGCGCCAGAGCGATTCCCTTTGTATCGATAAGATAGGTGGCGGGAAGCCCCCAGGCGCCGTATAGGAGGCCGACTTCTCCGTTGGGATCGAACCCTATTGGAAAAGTGATCTTAAGTTCCCTGACAAAGGAGATGGCGCTCTTTTTGTCGTCCTTGACATTTACACCTAAGATCACGAAACCCCGGTCTTTGTATCTTTGATAAAGGCGCTCCATGGCCGGCATCTCCTCGCGGCAGGGAACGCACCAGGAAGCCCAGAAGTTGAGCATAAGAAGCTTCCCGCGAAAATCCTTGAGGCTGACCTTTCCTCTTTCAAGATCAGGAAGCGTGAAGTTTGGGGCAGGGGAGGGATCCTTTATCTCCTGCAGATTGGGAACGAGCTTGTAATTGACCCTTTTACTGCTTAGCTGTTTTTCACCGGCCAGCAGATGAGAAGCGGAAATCTGAAGCACACCTAGACATAAGACTGAAGCAAACAGAAAAAGCCGACTGTTGAATTTACATCTCATTGTTTCACTCCCTCAATAAACTCCGATTCTTTCCGGTGATGGTCTGAACCGTCGTTTCTCTTACAGGCCTTGGTAGTCTGCCTCCAGCCCTGACCCGCAGGGCTCTTATCCCTGAACTCCTATTTCTTTTTAGATGTGCCTTTTCCAAGCTCTTCTTCGATGACCGCTTGAAAGACATCCAGGGGCTGAGCCCCTACCATCAATCGTCCATTCACGAAAAACGTGGGCGTCCCACGTGCTCCCAAAGATGCGGCGACGGCCGTTTCGCCTTCCACCTTCTTGCGGAATTTCTCTGTTGTCAGACATCGTTTAAAATTCGTGGCCTTAAGCCCTAACGTCTGTGCATATTGTTCGAGTTTGGACTGCGTAAATGCCAACCCACCCTGATTGGCAAAAAGCCTGTCGTGATATTCCCAAAACTTTCCCTGCTCTCCGGCGCACTCGGCCGCCATCGCCGCTTGCTCGGAAAAATTTCCCAAGATGGCAAGATGCCGGTAGACAAATTGCGCCTTGTCTTGCTTGATATAAGTGTCTTTGAGCTTGGGAAGCGTGTCGGACCAGAATTTTCTACAGAAGCTACACTGGAAATCCGAAAACTCAACAATGCTCACTGGCGCATTAGCATTACCCAGCGTCGGCCCTTTCCCCAACGCGGCCAGTGTCTCTTCGACGGATAGGGATCGTGAAGCTCCCGTCGCGCTAGAACCCATTGAAATAACCAGGAGCAGAATTGCAATGGGAATTCCCCATCGAAGCCGCCTTCCTAGGACTTGCAATTTATCGAGGGCCGGCAAAGAATTCTCTCTCGCCTCACGTCGCACTCTTTGCACTACGGAGCGCGCGCAGTATGGCATTCACATTCTCACCGAACTGACGGTCGACTTCTTCTGTGCGAATCCGGCCCTGTTTGTCGATTACCGTGTAACCCATCTCGGGCATTCGCATCTGTTTCCCATACATCCCGTACTCCCGCACGATTCCCATGTTCGGATCTGACAGGACCGGAAAGGCGAGATTCAAGTCCTGGGCGAGTTTGGACGCTTCCTCGGGGGTATCCTTGCTCATCGCAAGCACCGCCGCGCCTCCGGCCTCCAATTCCTTTACACGTGGGCGCAGCTTCACGAGCTGCTCGCGACACATCTGTCAGCCGGTGCCCATGTAAAAGATAAGGACGACTTCTTTTTTTCCCCGGAAGTCCTCCAATGAAACCGCTCGGCCGGTGGACGATTGAAGGGTGAACGACGGAGCGTTTTTATAACCCCAAAGCATAGCCGGCCACTGCCATGCTGCGAGTCCAGCGGCAATTCCTACGGCCAGAATCGCCGCGGTTATCCACTTTCGCCCGGTTCGACGGTTAGGAATGTTCCTATTAGTCCGGCCACGCTCGGGTTTTCTGTTTGATGTTCGTGCCATAAGAGTTTCGCTTCTAGCTCCTAAACTTGGACCGGATCACATTAAAGGAATAAACGGCGGTACCCTTTCTCGGTAACGCCTGAATTCCTCACCGAATTCCTTCTCAAGTTCCCGGTCTTCTTCCCGCGCCAAAAGGATGTACCTGACGATAAGAAACGGAGCTAACAGAATGGTGAAAATAGTCGGCCACATGATCAGAAAGGCGACGACCAGGAAAATCAGTCCTACGTACTGCGGATGGCGCAGTCTGGCATACAGGCCGTCGGTAACCAGCACGCTTCCGCCCTGATAGACTTTCTTCCAGCCTACGGCAAGAAGGACAAATCCCAGAACAATGAGGACTGTACTCAAGAACATTACCATGAAAACGCCGGCTTCCAAGCTGATGATCCCTCTCCGTGAAAGAAGATACGCCCAGAGGTGGCTCTCGTACATGCCGAATAGTTTGGGGTCAACTCCCAGAAGAGGCGCTACGAGATAAATGGTGAGCGGGATACCAAACATTTCTGTGAAAAGGCTGATAAAGAAAGCGGCCGCAAGCCCTGCGCCCTTCCATTCCTTCGGCTTACGCGGACGGGTCAAGTAAAACAGGAAAAAGAGGAAGACCGCGGTAATCATGAATACCGTCGGCCAATTTCCGTACCATTTATCGAAAGACATTTTTTCTTCATTGGTAACGACGGCACTCGAAAAGTCCATGAGAGCGGACCCCAGCAGGATTACGACAATCACCACCTGTACGATCAGAAGAGCGATCTTGACGACTCGCAGCGTCTTTCTTTGTGTTTCTGGACTCATCTCGCAAGTCTCGGCGCGCTATGTAGCAAAAGAAATCCGGCTAAGGAGATCAAAGTCATTGCCGCGGCAAACACCTGCGCGGCAGGGATTCCCCAGGCAAAGATGGCCGGCTGGCCACGGAAAAATTCCACGAAGAACCGTGCCACTCCATAAGCCGAGAGATAGGTGAGGAAGGCAAATCCATCAGCCTGGTATTTCTTTCTCATGTTCCAGACCACGAGGAACACCAAAAAATATGCTGCCATTTCGTAGATCTCGATCGGATGAAGCGGGATGTTTAACGGTGCTAGAGAACGTGGATCGGTATAGGTGATAGCCCACGGGAGATCGGTCGGCTTTCCGTAGCTGTCGCCATTAAATAGACAGGCAAACTGCCCGATCGTCTGGCCGAGAGCGATCCCGGGAGCCAATGTGTCGCCCAGCTTCAAAAAGGAGAGCTCTTTCTGCCGGCAGTACCATAAGGCTGCAAGCGCGCCGCCAAAAAGAGAGCCGATGACTCCTATTCCCCCGTGCCACAGGGCCAGTAGCTCCCAGGGATGTTGTAAAAAATAGGCCGGCTCAGAAAACAGAACGAAATAGATTCGAGCGCCTACGATGCCACCGAAGAGAGCATAGATAGCAAAGTCCTGGATGAGTTTGGGATCGAGACTTTTTCTTTCTGCCTCTTTGCTACTCAGCCAGAGACCGACTAAGAAAGACAGGGCAACAATGACTCCGTAGGAACGAAGCTCAAAGTTTCCGAACTGCAAGAGAACTGGATACATAACCCTTATCTACATTTCAGGAGGTTAATTTTTCCGCTAAGAGAACCTTGAGATCGCGCCGGAGGCGCACCATGGCCTCCGCGTCAATCCCGGCGTAATAGCCGCGGACTTGCGCCTTTCGGTCTACCAAGATTAACCGGTTGCTGTGAAAAAACTCTTTTTCCTCTCCGGTCTTCTTTGCAATCTCAGGAGGATTTTTCTCCTCTCCGATCCCTAGCTTGAAGCCCTGTTGCGCAAGTCGATATGTCGTATCCTTGTCTCCTGTAAGAAAAAGCCACAGATCGGGATCAGCGCTGAAGCGTTCGGCGTATTTGTTCAGAACCTCGGGCGTATCTCGCTCCGGATCAACAGTGATCGATACGAAATGAACCGCTGATCGAAAATCCGGATCGTTCAGATAATCGAGATGCAGCAGGCCCATTTGCGGCACAGTCAGAGGACAAATATCGGTACAATAGGTGTAAAAAAACTGCGCTACCCAAACTTTTCCTTTGAGATCCGCAAGGCTGACTTTTCGCCCGCTCCGCTCGGTGAACGTGAAGTCTGGCACTGCGCCAAAATTTTTCAGTCCTTCCAGAAGCGGTTCCGACTTTGCTTCCGACATCGCCCGTCCTTGCCACCGCCAAATAGCGACCCCGACAATCGCCACACAAACAAACGCCACAAGTGCCCATAGCAGCCGGCGCAGTATTACAATCGCAGTCATTTTAGTTTCCACTACCGAACTGAACGGTATTCGCCTTTACCCTCTTCCGCGCTGACGATGCCCTTGAGAGCTTCGTCCAACTTGGCCTCGACAGTAGACGCTCCTATGCCTCCCGCGTGCTTGTAGGTGATCCGACCCTGCGGGTCGATAAAGAATGATTCCGGAATTCCCCACACGCCATAGTCGACGGCGATTTTCCCGCTGGGGTCCTGGCCATTCATATAAGTAACCCCAAACTCTTGAAGAAAAGCCCGCGCATCTTCTTCCGTGTCCTGAATATCAATCCCGAGAAAAACAACGTCCCGTCCTTTTGTCTTCTGCCACGCAGCCTCCAGAGCTCTTGCTTCCGCGCGGCAAGGCGGGCACCAGGAAGCCCAGAAATTGAGGAATACCGCCTTGCCCCGAAAGTCTTGGAGCCTGATTGTCCTTCCGTCGAAAAGCCTCAGAGTGAATGGAGCGGCTTGTTTGGCAATGAGAGGAGATTGGATGTGGCGCGCATCGCGCGAAAAGCCATAGACGAGCAGCCCGATTACTCCTCCCACGGTTACCCCAGCGAAGGCTAGCCTGCCCCAAGTTTTCAAGCTCAGCGCCTCCCAACTTTTCCTTGCGCCGCAACGCTCTCCTTTAAGTTCTTGGCTCGATGCCCGCAGCCCTGCTCCGCAGGACTCTTGAGGCTTCAAGCCAGCCATCCCTGGCGCCAGGGGACGTAATAAATTCTCAAAACGGCGAGGAATCAAAGCAGATTACAGATTCCAAAGGTTCTCCTCTAAACTATTCGTCAGGAAACTCGCCGCATGAGATTGCTGATGCTCTACGCTCTTACTGGTGCCGCCAATCGCGGACGAAAAGTCCTGAGCCTTAGCGAGTTCGAAACGACGGAGACCGAGCTAAAAGCCATCGCTGCGCCGGCCAAAATCGGGCTCAGCAGAATCCCAGCCACGGGATAGAGAATCCCCGCAGCAACCGGAATGAGGACTGTGTTGTAGACAAAGGCCCAGAAGAAATTTTGCTTCATGGTCCGCATGGTGCGCTTTGAGAGCGCGATGGATGTAACGATGCCTCTCAGATCGCCGCTGATGAGCGTGATGTCCGATGCCTCCATGGCCACGTCCGCTCCTGTGCCGATGGCGATTCCCACATCGGCTTGAGCCAACGCTGGCGCATCATTGATACCATCGCCAACCATGGCCACGACTTTCCTCTCGGCCTGCAGGCGCTTTACTTCGTCCGCCTTGCCCTGCGGTAGGACTTCGGCCAGGACTCGATCGATACCGACCTGGCGAGCGATGGCCTCGGCGGTTCGTCGGTTGTCTCCGGTGATCATGGCGACTTCTAACCCTAGCTTCTGCATGGCGTCTACCGCTTGTTTGGAGTTCGGTTTTAGAGTATCCGCCACCGCGATAATCCCGGCCGGGCGCCCATCAATCGCGATGAACATCGGAGTTTTTCCTGCGTCCGCCAGTTGTTGCGCTTCTTGCTCGAGGCCTTCCAGAACGATCTTTCGATCCCTCATCAATTTGACATTGCCTAGGAGAATTTCCTTTCCGCCTATATTGGCTTCAATTCCATGTCCCGGGATGGCATTGAAGGACTGAGCCGACTCCAGCGAGAGATGGTCATTGTCTATAGCTCGCTTAACGATTGCCTCGCCCAATGGATGTTCGGAACCTTTTTCCGCGGATGCTGCGTAGAAAAGAATGTCTTGTTCCGAGAAGCCAATTGCCGCTACCACGTCCGTCACGGAAGGCTCGCCTTTGGTTAATGTTCCGGTCTTGTCGAGAACGACCGTAGAGAGCCTGGATGCAAGCTCTAGTGCTTCGGCGCCGCGGAAAAGAATGCCATGCTCCGCCCCTTTTCCGACTCCGACCATCACCGCAGTGGGCGCTGCCAGGCCGATGGCGCAAGGGCAAGCGATCAAAAGAACCGCCATAAAATTCGCGAGGGCGAAGATGAGCGCGGGCTGAGGTCCGAAGAAGTACCAAAGTCCAAAGCTCAGAACGGCAATGCTGATCACGATCGGAACGAATATCCCGGCGATCTTGTCGGCCGTTCTCTGGATCGGGGGCTTGGAACCCTGCGCAGCTTCAACCAGCTTGATGATTTGCGCCAGAGCCGTGTCCTTGCCGACCTTGGTTGCCTTAAAACGGAATGAGCCGGTCTTATTGAGAGTGGCACCGTATACCGCGCTGCCCGGTAACTTCTCGACAGGGATGCTTTCGCCGGTGAGCATCGATTCATCGACCGCAGACGAACCCTCCACGACTTCTCCGTCCACTGAGATCTTCTCTCCCGGACGAACGATGATCACATCGCCAACTTGGACCTCCTCGACTGGAATGTCTGTTTCCTGGCCATCACGGATCACCCGGGCGGTCTTGGCCCGTAGGCCCAATAGCTTTTTGATTGCCTCGGACGTCCGCCCCTTTGCCCGCGCCTCGAAGAACCGGCCGAGCATAATCAGGGTGTGCAGAATCGCCACAGTCTCAAAATAAACACCCGATCGAATACCTTCGCCGACAAAAAAGCCCGGAGCGACAGTGACCACCATGCTGTAAATGTATCCCGCGTTGGTTCCAAGTGAGACCAACGTGTTCATGTCCGCTGTCTTGTGTCGCAGAGCTTTCCAGAAGCCGATGTGAAACTGCCAGCCGACCCAGAAGTGAACAGGAGTCGCAAGCAGAAACTGAAACAAGTGGTTCGTCAGCCACTCCGGTATCGGCATCCATTCGGAAATCATACCCAACAAGAGGGGGATACTAAGCGCGGCACCGACCAAAGTTTTTACGCGTAGCTCCCGGATTTCCCGATCTCGGGCGTCTTTCTCGTAATCGACTGAAGCCGAGCTATCCGCGATCTCTAGCGGCTCGTAGCCGATCTCCCGGATCGCTTTGCGCAGGTCAGAGGGCGAGTGGAGTGAGGGGATGAAGCTTACAGTCGCTCGCTCGGCGGCGAAGTTCACATCTGCCTTTGTCACGCCGGGAAGGCTGCGGAGCTGGGTCTCAATTTTCTCCACGCATGAGGCACAGGACATACCGCGAACGGGAATTGTGATCTCTTCTGTCCTCGTCCCGTAGCCGAGGTTTTCGATCTCTCGCACGATGCGGCTTACGGACACGCGAGAAGGATCGTAAAGAACAGTTCCCTTTTCAGCGGCAAAATTGATCGCGGCTTCTTCAATGCCTTCCAGCTTGGAGAGCCCCGTCTCGATCTTCTCGACGCAGCTTGCGCAGCTCATCCCTCGGATGGGGAGATCGAGCCGTGTAAGGTTGCTTTCTGCAGCAGCCACCACGGCCTTCTGTGAACCGTTTGACGGCTTACCCGCGGGTTGGCCGTTGAGAAACTTCTCAGGATTCTCTGCAAACCGGTCGCGGCACCCTTGCGCGCAGAAATAATAGTTCCGGCCGTCATGCTGATAAGTAGCCGCGGCCTGCTCTTCCTCAACCGTCATTTGGCATACTGGATCTGTGGCTGGCATATGATACCTCTGAACGACTCTGTTAAGCTTTTTAAATACCCTTCTCGATCCTCACCAGTGCCAGACCTGATCATGCTGGTCGATAAGCTCTGGCAAGGCCTCACGCTTCACCTTCTTGATGCCGGAAACAAAGTCTGCGTCGGACAACCCGCGCTCGTCTACATCTTGTTCCACGAGGTAAACCGGCACTCCCTTTTGAATCATTTTCTCCACGCCCTTACCGATCTCGGGAGGGTGCGTCATCTTGGTCTCTCCGAAGGCCAAGCCTGAAGCGTCTTGTCCCTTCACGGCATAGTTAACCGCATTGGCTCTAAGCAGAACCGAAATGTCTGCGCCAGCGTTCTTTAGCATGTGTGTCAGCCAGAGGACCGTGTCGTCCTGTTCCTCAATGGTCGCTCGGTATGCGGTTTCAACAATATTAAGTATTTTCGGCATGCCATCCTCCTTGACTATTTTGTTGGAATAACGAGCGTCGCATCGCTGGCCATTGACGCGTCGAGGAAATCCTTGGGCCCGCCGCGCCTCGGCCCCTCAATCCAGTCGCCTGCGCCTCGTTCATCTACACACAATCCACAATTGACCCAATCCAGCTTGACATCTTTCGTACTCGCCAGTTTAAACAAAGATGCAACCCAATCCTTCGTGGTAGGGTGTTGCTCCTGTTCCACAGAAGTCCCCTTGACTGGATTGGGATGAGGCTGCTGGGCCCTCATAGTCAAATTGACTGCGCCTTCATAAGCAAAAACGTTCACGTTATGCCCCTTTTCCAAAGCGGCGTTGATAATCCTCAGCGCCGAAGTCGAGTTGGCCGATTCGTAAGGGGCATCCATAATCGCAATAGTTAACGTTTTTTCTGAAGCCACGATTCACCTCCTTTCTATTCAGTGCCAGATGGCCCTGGTTCCCGGTTCCAAAAGCAGATCCAGAATCCGATCCATGTCCGCAATCTCCACCCCTTCAACAAGATTGCTGATGGCCCGCTCTTTCAGCGAGAAGCTATCGGCCAGGACTTTGATTTTGTTCCTTATAAGTCTCGACATCGCTTCGCAGTATTTCGATCCCTTTCGCACCGGGAGGACTCCGTTCTGCACAAGGAAAAGGACCGTATCATTTCCCCGATCGGAGATTCCCTGGACTAGCTCAGGAAAATACTGTGAATCTGAGCTATCAAACGGGTCTCTCGATTCGATCAAAAGATACTTTGCCATTGCTACACCTCCTCTTTGTTTTTATGATGGTTTTGATTTCCCGAAATAGAACTTGTGAGCGCTTCGCCAACAGGACGAACCGCAAGCGTCATCCTTTCCACTCCTGTCACCTCCACCTTTTGTCCAAGGGAAGGCTCCCTCTTTGATATCGCGTCCCAGATCTCGCCCCTGAAAAAGACCTTCAAAGCACCATTCCCGTTCTGGATCACCTCCGCCTTGCCTCCGATTATGCCTTCAGCACCCGTGGTCACCGGTCTCCAGAAGTCCTTCCACATGAGCCAGTAAAAGGCCGCACAGACAATAAGGATCAGGGAGTAAAAGAGCATGGCTTGCTGTAAAGGTAGAACCCAGAACAGAACCGACCCGATCAGCGGGAGAACAAAAAGAATGTGACACATAGCCTCTAATCTCCGCCCTTCAAGGTTTCCTCACCAGATCCATGACGAGCGCTTTTGCCTCCGGGCTGGACCAGTCCCTTTCACCTAAAACCTGCCCCAGCAGAAATCCTTTGCGGTCGATCAGAAAAGTCGCAGGGTGGCCTCTGAATTTGTACTTTTCAGAGACTTCTCCCCGGGGATCAATGAGAACCGGGAAGCTGAGCTTGAATTCCTTCTGAAAGTCTTTGACTAAATCCTCGGGTTCCTGAAAGCTCACAGCTAAAATCATCAAATCCTTATCCTTGAACTCCCCAAACAGCTTTTCCTTGGTGGGCAACTCCCGCCGGCAGTTCGGTCAGAAGGTTTGGAAAAATCCCAAGAGAACAACTTTCCCCCTAAAATCAGAAAGGCTCACTGTCTTGCCGTCAACTTGCGGCAATGAAAACTCCGGCGCCGCCCTCTTCTGCTGCCGAATCACGGAAAAAGTTTCGTAGGGATCGGCCGCACGAGATGATAGAGGCGAGGACAAAACCGCTAAGAAAGCTAAGAGTCCTGTAATAAGTTTCACATCGCCCCTCCTTTTTAAGAATTAGAGAAACCAGTATGTCAGCGTGTCGTTGATACCGACCAGAATAAAAATCGCCGCCGATATTCGACTCACAAGGCTTTGCGAGCGCTTGAGTCGCTCTTTGAGTTTTTCGCTCGTTTGACTGCCGGAAGAAGCAAGAGCGGCAAAAGAAATGAGCGGAAGAGCTGTTCCGACTGCAAACACTCCTGGGAAAGTCCAGCCGCCGTTACTGATGAGTGCCAGGGGAATCATGAGCCCAAAGAAAAGCCAGAAAAGAGTCGGACAAAATGTAAACGAGAAAACGACTCCCAAAGAGAAGGCACCGGCCATTCCAGTTCCGGGAAGGCGCGAGCGAAGCCAGGAAGCAAAACCACTACCAGCAGTTCCCCTCAGGCGGATAAGTCCAACAAGACCGAGCCCAATGAAGATCATCAGAGGGCCAATGGCTTTGCGCGCGACCACGGCTACTGGAATAGCAGCTTGTTCAAGTCTGAGGCCCAGAATGATCACGGCTCCTCCCGTCAACATGTAGACCAATACTTTGCCCAGGCTATAGGCGAATGCTTCGCTCCAGAGGCCCCCGTCAAGCCGCCGGGAAACATAGGCCATCGCTGAAAGATTCGTCGAAAGCTGGCACGGCGACAGGGACCCGACAAAACCAAGTAAGAGAGCGGTTAATAACGGAATCTGAATCCCGTCCGCCACCTGCTTGATCGGGACGCTGAGCGAAAGACTGATCTGGCTTAGAACCACGTACCATTGCTGCATCGTCTCCCGTATTATTTCCACGGAAATTTCCTATTTGCCTACAGCTCAAACTAAAAAGATATCATGCTCTCAAAATGCTTTGCGGAAACTGATCGTCGGGATCTAATCCGGCATTCATGTGGTATAGGACCCCCTTATCCACGGCGAGCCGTCCATCTTCTCCAACCTCGATCTTAAACCTGTCCAAGGGCCTCGGGGCCGGGCCTTCAAAGTTGGTCCCGTCTTTGTAGAAGCCGCTGCCATGACACGGACATTTGAACTTATTCTCGGCTGGTAGCCATCGCGGGGTGCAGCCTAAATGAGTACATTTCGCAAACAAAGCATAGAGGCCGGCTTCTTCTCGCACGATCCAGACGCGATACTCTTGCTTGAACTTTTCATTGACCTCGCCCAGAACATAGTCGTTTGGCTCGCCGGCCTTAAATCGTGTCGGCGGCAGAAAAAGAACCCGAGGAAATGCAGAGCGAATAAA
>Ga0214472_10002164_pt1 | contig 21381 bp, 13 predicted proteins | sample RVTome_6_FD_207662 | JGI IMG/M metagenome (GOLD analysis project Ga0214472, IMG submission 207662) | Soil microbial communities from uranium-contaminated site in the Upper Colorado River Basin, Wyoming, United States - RVT140D175 | ecosystem: Environmental > Terrestrial > Soil > Contaminated >...
TCACGCTGCTGTTTGCCGCGCATGACACCCTCGAGGGGCCGCGCCGCCGCCACGACGGACAGATAGCCCGTGAGGCCGAGTCCAGCGACGGCTCCGCAGACCGTGTAGAAGTGCTTCAGCCAGATCGAGTTATCCAGCTCGAGGGCGCCACCGAAGAGGCGGAGCCAGGCGTAGATCAGGCCAAATCCCGTCCCCACGACCAGCAGGAAGACGAAAAGGCCGAGTTTCCACGGCGAAGTGATCACGATTCGTTGCGCTGCCACGGGAGACTCCCCGTTGAGGAACAATGAGAAAGGAGAGGCCCCCGCGAGGAGGCTCCGTGGGCCAAAGGAAGGCAAGCCCTATGCCACGGTTCGACAAGCCCTTGCGCGATTTCCTAGGTTGGGAATCCTGGCACGTCTCCTGCCACGCTTCGCTCATCCGAACAGTGAAAGCGAACTCCATGCGCCAGAGCGATGCCTATCTCCCACTCGACGCCGCGGGCAGCGAACTGCGATCCACGGTGCCCGACACCGTTGCGCAATTCCTCACATTGTCCCTCCTGGGCGCCCGGGAAGCTGCACAGCTGCCGAGCAACCACGACGGATTCGACGAGGACGTGAATGTCTATCTGGTCGGCCTCCTGGCCCGCTTTCTCGAGTCGACCTATCACGAGCAGGCCTCGCGCTACGTCCACTCAACCGACTTGGATCTGGCCGATGCCGTCCGCGACGGCGCCGATGAGCGACTGAGATTCCGCATCTACAAGACGAATGCCGATCATCTGCTCTTGGCCATCGGCCTGTTTCACCAGGTCGATGGCAGTGGACGGCCCGGGCGCGCTCACGAGTTTCTCCAGCGCCAGCCCATCGAATTCATCGGCCGGGGAAGCAGTTACTACCACATGGCATCGTCGAGCCTGCGCCGATTGAGGCGGCGACCGACGGCGCAGGAGTTGGCGCTGAGCAAGCTCGGCGACGGCTTCGAGAGTTATGTCGCCGTGCTTCGTCGCCTGCGGAGCAATTATTTCCATCTGGTGGGGCGCCTCGGAGAGGGCTCGCTCTTCCATCTCGCGCGGAGCCGTCCCGAGGCTCTGTCCAGCGCCGAATGTGGCGCTCTCTACGATCGATTCCTCGATGCGCTCTCGGCCTGGCGCGACGCACCGGACGACGAGCATTACGCGCAACTCGAGGAGTGCGTGCGGTGCGTACGCGAGGCTGTCCCAGAATTCACATTCGAAATGCCGCAGGCAGAGGCGAGCTAGGCGATCTTCTTCACGAACTCGACGACGCTCGCCTCGAACTCGCTCTTGGAAGGGCCGATGAGGAACTGATGTCCGCCGGTCGGATAGTCCTGCACCTTCGAACCGCGGTGGCGAAAGCGGCGCCGTAGCCAGCTCAAGCCGCGGTAATCGAGGCGGCGATCATCCTTCGCCATGGCCGCCAGTACTGGATATTCGCGCCACCAGCTCGTCTGCCTGGCGTTGACCATGGCCTCGAGGACTTCTCCATCCCAACCCAGATAGGCGCGGAACCACTTCCAGCGGTCGAGACCCACGTAGATGAGCAGCCGCTGCGCCAGGTTGAGTTGGGGAAAGATCGCAGGCGCCGCCAGGACCAGGCTGACGGGACGAGGATTCACCTCGAGCTGCATGAGCAGCGCCGCACCGAAGCTGAAGCCCACGTAGTGCAGCCGAGCACACGCCGCCGCCAGCATGCGGTGGCGGTTGTGAAGGTCCAGGAGACAGCCACGCCAGGAGAGATCGGCAAGCGACGAATCAGCCTGACCATGCCCAGGCAGCCGAACGGCGTAGACCGTGCAGCCCGCTTCGAACAGGGCGTCGGCGAGGCCTCGCATCTCCTCGGGGCTGCCCGTGGAACCATGCACGAGGAGGACGCCGTCACGCGAGTCCGGCCGAAGTCTCAGGATCGAACGATGTGCCGGTGCGATTCCGAGGCGCTCCTCCGCGTACTCGATCTGCTGGCGCTGCGCATCGAGGAGCGCCCATCGGGCGCCCTGACCCGCTTGGCCCTCCTTGAGCTGCTTCTCCAGCTCCCACACATTTTCGTTCAGGAGCCGGGCTGTTTGTTCGTCCAAGGGAGATCCCCCGGTGGGATGGAATCAGTGGAGTTCGCCGCAATGTAGCACAGTTTCGCACCTGCGGCCGCTCTCGCGGCGGCCGCTGCCGCACTTGGATCCGGCGGCGCGAGGCTGTATCTTCATAGCTGATTTCGCATTGCGACCGTGCCAGGGCTGCCCCTTCCCGCCCGCGGGTCCCAAATTCCCCGTGCATCTCCGCGCCGGAGGCCGTCCACCATGCAGCGCATGACCTTGGGGAGCATCGTCGCCCTCCTCGCCGTCGCGGCCGTGCGGCCCTCCGCCAGCGCCCGCGCGGCGGAACTCGACTGGGACTACGTCGTCCCGCCGGGCGGCGCCGTCGAGGACGGAATGCTGGCTCCCAACCTCCTGATCCTGCATTTCGACGCGGCCGCGATCCCACGGCTGGGCCAGGGCAAGGGCGGCGAGGTGGAGACCGACCAATTGGCGCTGGACGCCCTGAATCGCCGCCACGGCGTCGAGAAATTCGAGCGGCTCTTTCCGCAAGTGAAGGGCCTCTCCAAGGAGGCAGAGCCGGTCGAGCGCCGCCTCCTGTACCTGCTCTCCTTCGACGCCGGCGCGGGAACGCTGAGCGAGGTCGCCGACCGCTATCTCGCGCTGCCGAACGTGAACCGCGTCGAGCCCGTAGCATTCCACCGCACCGCGGCGGAAGTTCCCAACGATCCGCTGCTGAGCGCGCAACTCTGGCTGCGAGCCAACAACAGCGGCGGCAAAGACATCCGGGCGATCGGCGGCTGGTACCACCAGAAGGGTGACCCGAACGTCCTCATCTGCATCGCCGACATGGGTGTCGACTGGAAGCATCCCGACCTCGGCGGGAGCGGCCCCAATTACACAAATGGCGTGATCTGGAACAACCTCGCCGAAGTCAATGGCGCCGGCGGCGTCGACGACGACGGAAACGGCAAGATCGACGACATCCGCGGCTGGGATTTTCTGGATTCCATTCCAGGCGGCTTCCCCGCCGCGCTGCAGACGCCGCCGCAAGATGTGAGCGTCGAGGACGCCAATCCCATGGACTACGACGGCCACGGCACATGGGTCGCCGGATGCGCGGCCGCCTGGACCGATAATGGGGTCGGAGTCGCCGGAGCGTCCTGGGGCTGCACGGTTCTTCCAGCAAAGATCGGCTATCTGCCAGCACCCACAGTGGAGAATCCGAACCCAGGCGGGATCGTCGGCACGCATTGGGCAGCCCGCGCCATGGACTATGCGCGGCTGAGCGGGGCACAGGTGTTCAACGCGAGCTGGGGCAGCTCGGACTCGGGCGGCCTGGGCACAGCCACCACTCTCGCGGTGAACGCTGGCATGATCATCGTGACCGCAGCAGGCAATGACGATAGCGATGTGGCGAGCTACTTGGGAAATCGCACGGATGTCCTGGCGGTCGCCGCCGTGAACGGCTCCGATATCAAGGCGAGTTTCTCCAGTTTTGGAACTTGGGTCGAACTCTCCGCTCCCGGTGTCGCGATCCAGACGACGGGCTTCAACCGAAATGGAAGCGGCGGCAGCGAACACACCTACGGCACGCCGCAGGGGACGAGTTTTTCCTCCCCGATCGTGGCCGGCGTCGCCGGGCTCTATCTCTCCGCATTCCCGGGCGCCACGGGCGCGCAGGTCCGAGCGGCACTGATCGCCGCGACCGATGATCTCGACGCGCTCAATCCGACCTACGCGGGAAGACTCGGCAGCGGCCGCATCAACTTGGCCAAGCTCTTCAACAATCCAATGTGGCTCATCCCGGACCAGTTCTCGACGCTGCTCGATGCGACCAACACCGCGGAACCGGGAGACACGGTGGCGATCGCCGGTAGTTTCATCTTCACGAGCAAAGTCGTGATTCCCAACAAGCCGCTTTCGATCCTGGGTGGGTGGAGCACCGACTTCAGCAGCCGCGATCCGATCGGCAACCGGTCGACCATCGCCGTTATCGCGACGGAAGCCGCGGTCGTCGCGCAGACAGCGATGGGTCCGGACACGATCTTCGACGGCTTCGACATCAGCGGCGGCAGCGGCGGCCTCATCACGTTGGCGCCGGTCAACGGGCGCTACGGCGGCGGAATACTGATCCGCAATGGGGCGGCGCCGACCATCTCGAATTGCCATGTCCACGACAACGAAGCCAATTTGTTGGACGGCTACGCGGCCGGGGGAGGAATCGCGATCCTCCAGTCGAGTCCCACGTTCGAGAACATCGAGCTGAGCGCGAATACATCGCTCGATGGCGCGGCGATCTACGTATACGCGGGTTCACCGACCTTCACGAATCTGAACATCCACGACAACATCAGCTACCCTGCCGGTGCGAAGCAGCCGAAGGGTGGTGGCATCTACATCCTCGGCGTCGGCGGAGCCAAGAAGGTGGACGATGTCAGCTTCGATGGCGGAACGATCAGCGGACATGTCGTCGACGGCCCCGGCGGCGCGGTCTACAGTGACGGCGCGAATCTCTCGTTGAGCAACGTCACGGTCGAGAACAACCACGCCGATGCCTCCGGCGGCGCCCTGTATGTGACGGGCGGCAGCTACACGGGCGTTTCGAATGTGGTGAACGCAAACACCATCACAGCGGCGAGCGGCGGCACCGGCGGCGGTCTGTTCGCGACGGTCAGCACCATTTCGATTTCGGGAAGCGACTACACGTCGAACACCGCAGATTTCGCCGGAGGCGGCATCCATCTGGATGCGTGCGCATCACCCAGCATCGTTCAGACGCTCATCGCCAAAAGCACGGCGTCGACCATTGGAACGGCGCTCTACCTCACTTCGTGCACGGCGGCGACGGTGAACCAATGCACGATTGCCAACAATAGTGGGGCGCTCGCAGGCGCCAACGGGCTCTATCTGCTGGGTGGCGACGCGAGTGTCGACAACAACATCTTCGCGAACAACGGCGGCGGCGGCCTCAGCCTGGCGGACGGGGTCGCTTGCATCGGCGGCGCGACGGTGACCTTCAACTGCAACCTCGCGTGGTCGAATGACGCCGGAAACTACAGCGGCTGCCAGGATCCGACCGGCAGCGGCGGCAACGTGGCCCTCGACCCGCTCTTCTGCGACTTCGTGGGTAGCGACTACCGCGTTGCGAGCAGCTCGCCGGCGGCGGCGGCACAGAGCGGATGTGGCGACATCGGCTCCGAAGCTATCGGCTGCGGCGGCACGCCCGTCGAAGACGAGCCGGCCAGCCCCCGCTTGGCCTTGGGACAGAACGTGCCCAATCCCTTCAATCCCGAGACCAACATACGCTTCAAACTTGCCACCGCGGGTCGGGCGCAAATCCAGATCTTCGACCTTCGCGGCCGGCTCGTGCGCCACCTCCTGGACGCACGGTTGGATGCCGGTCCGCATGAGCAGGTTTGGAATGGGCACGATGACGCGGGCCAGCGCGTGGCCAGCGGCACCTACTTCTACGAACTGCGCGCAAGTGGGCGTCGTGCCGTCCGTAAGATGGGCTTGGTGAAATAGTGAGCATGACACGCACCTTCAAGCTGGTGGCTCTCTTGGGCCTGGCGTGGAGCCTTGCAGGCGCCGCATGCAACGAGGACCCGGCGAATCCAACCTTCAACCCGCCGCTGCGCGTGATCTTTGCCTACCCCGGACCGATGGCCGACCTCGAGGACAACACGCCCTTCGACATCAGCCTCGACTTCAATCGTCCGGTGGGAAGACTGTCGGACATGAACTTCCTCTTCGCCCCTCCACCCGATTCCACCGACGGAGATCCTGTTCTCAGCCCTTCGCGTCTGAACATCACATGGTTCGGGGTCGCGACGCGTCAGGGCAGCACGTTGCAGCGATTCTTGATCGACGGCAGTGAGATGCTCGCGCCGGAGATTCTGGTCTGGATCACCGGGGATAATCCCGAGGCGGAGTTCTCCGGAGTTCTCGACACCGGATCGGCAGACCGGCGCGTGGACCGCAGCGTCGTCTTCGGGTTGAGCGTGTTCGGCGACTTCGACCCCCAGGATCCCGTGACCTTCGAAAGCGAGATCCCCATCGCGTTCGGAAAGCCCGATTCGCTGGACGTGGCGCAATCGAAGGGCGACTACCGCATCCGCCGCCTCGAGCGGGGGATCGAGCTGTATGTCGTCGCGATTCACGACACCAGCGGCGACGGCCGCTATTCGCCGTTGGACGATTGGTGGGGCTATTATCGCGATCCGCTGACGGGATCGGCCGGGATCGTGACGGCGTATGAACTCTGCCTAAGTCCCGGCGCTCCATGCCCGCCCGCTGACATCGACATCACCCTCGGCCCGCCGTTCGACCCGTTGGAATGAGCACGACGAATCGGCAATCGAAACTCTGGTGCAACGGCTCCTTGGCGTCATGCCTTCTGCCGTTGATCTTCATGGCCGCGGCCGCATGCGATGAACCCTATGAAGACATCCTGAAGCTGCCTCCGATCTTGATTCGCAACGTCGTACCACGGGACTCCACCGTCGTGAGCGATCAAGGTGGCTGGCCGTTCAGGATCGATCTTCGCTCACCCATCCAAGAAGGTGAGCTCGGGCTGCGCATCTTCCCAGCGCCCGACTCGGTGAGTCCTCCGGTTCTGTCGCCCGGCGGACGGACGCTCAGCTACGCCAATGTCGATCTCAAGGACGATGACATCAAACATAAGTTCTTGATCGACGGACCGAGATTCGAACGCCCCCGCGTGCTGGAGTATTTGACCGGCACGCCGCCGACTGCCAGTGTGGCCGGTTATATTTCGACACTGAACGCAGCCGTGGCGCGTGTCGACCTCTGCATCGTCTTTGCCTATCTGGAGACGGCAAATCTCGACCCCTATGCGCCGGAATCGCTCTTGCTCTACGAGCCCGTCACCATCGCGAAGATGCCGCCGCGTCCCGCCGACCAGACCGAATCGGCGTTCGCGATCGGCTCGCTGGTGACCGACGGCAGATACTACATCGTCGCGATCAATGACACGAATGACGATGGTGAGTATGATCCAAATCTCGATTGGTGGGGCTATCATCGCCTCGTGGGCGACGTCGGCTTCGCTCCGCTGATCGCCGGGGCGTTCGTGCATCCCGTCGGCGACATTACGCTGCGGCCGCCCGGACCCATCGCGCCGCGCTAGGCTGGTCGATGGAGATCTTCGCGCATTCCGCCCGCGACCCAGTCGATGGATTCACAAGCCAGGGCGGTTTCGATGGCTTTCCTCGCCGCGCTCCAGTCGGGTTCGTTCGCGGGCTGAGATTCCCACGCTTCGTTGCCGCGCCACGATGCGCGCAGTGACGCCAGACAGAAACTCGCGGCTTCGCGGAGCACGGCGGACGAATCGCCCAGGAGCGCGCTTGCTTCGCCGACGCAGTCGTAGCGTCCGGCGTTGGCGACGACGACGAGTGCGTTGCGCAGCAGGCCCTCGCGCCGCGGCCGCCACAGCGGCGTATCCCGAAACTCGGCACGGAACGCCTCACCATCCATGCGCAGAAGCTCTCCAAGATCGAGGCGACGTAGCCGCGCGGCCACGAACTCCTCGGGCGCGGTCACGGCGGAGGCCCCTCGGTTGAATGGGCACGCGCTCTGGCAAAGATCGCAGCCGAAAAGCCATTCGCCCATGGCAGGTCGCAAGGCGCGCGGGATCGGCCCCTTGTGTTCGATGGTGAGATAGCTGATGCAACGGCGCGCGTCGAGGACGCCGGGCGCCACGAATGCGTCGGTCGGACATGCGGGCTGGCACGCGTCGCAACTGCCACAGCTTCCTCCCGAGGACTTCGCCTCGGCGCGCATTTCGAATTCACAGACGATGACACCGAGAAACGAATAACTGCCGCCGCGGGCGCTCAGCAGCAGTGTGTTCTTGCCGAGCCAGCCCATGCCGGCCGCCTCGGCCAACTGGCGTTCGAGCACGGGCCCCGTATCGACATAGGCATGCCAGCGCCCCCGGGGACTCCAGCGGTCGCACGCGCGGCGAGCCAGCTCTTTCAGGCCCGGCAGTAGGATGTCGTGGTAGTCCTGCGCCTGGGCGTAGATCGAGACATGACGCGAGAGGCCGTCGTGTTGGCGGACGCCGGCATAGGACCTTCGAAGCACGAGGACGCAGCGCGCCCACGGAAAGCGCGTGGACAGGTCGAGCCGTGTCTCACGATGCCGCTCCAGCCATTCCATGCCGCCTGCATAGCCGCGCGACATCCAGTCCTCGAGAGTATCGGCAGTTTTTGGGAGTGCGACGGGTGCAACGCCGATGTCGTCGAAGCCAAGCTCGCGCGCCCAGGCCCTAAGCTGCGCGAGGGATGGCGACTCAGGAGTGTGCGGCGGCGATGCCATTGCAGATCAGCGCATACATCTGATCGCCCAGCGCCTCGGCCGTTCCGTCGCGCTGCGGGTCGTACCAGGTGTAGATCCAGTTCACCATGCCGAACACGGAGAGAACGTTCCTGCGAGCCGTCGGCTCGTCCCAGTCGGTCCCCGCGATCGCGCGCAAGATCTCTTCGAGGCTCTGATAATAGGCTCGCTTCAGCTCGAGGATCGGCGCGCGGTAGTCGCCCGTCAGCGATTCGGACTCGTGGCTCAGTACGCGCATCTCGCGCACATTCGTGATGAAGAAGCTGAGGTGGTTGTGAATGAACGCGCGCAGTCGTTCGTGCGGATCGACGCTCTCGGCGATGCGTTGCTCGAGCCGATCCAACACCGCCCGGAAGCAGTAGGTCTGAATCGAGAAGAGCATGTCTTCTTTGGAAGGAAAGTAGTAGTACATCCCAGCGAGGCTCGTTCCGGCCTCCTTCGCGATGTCACGCATGGACGCGTGGTGATAGCCCTTCTCGCTGAACACCTTCGCGGCCGCGGCGAGAATTCCCTGGGCCTTCGGGTCGTTTTCGAAAGCGGAAGACTTCGACATGCGCGGCGACACCCGAAGAGTCAGGGACGTGGGTAGTTCGGGGCCTCTTTGCTGATCTGCACGTCGTGCGGATGGCTCTCTCGAAGGCCGGCGGAGCTGACCCGCGTGAAGCTGGTCTTGCTGCGCAGCTCCTGCAAATTGGCACAGCCACAGTAGCCCATCCCGCTGCGCAGGCCACCTATCAACTGATATACGCTGTCGCGGAGCGGTCCCTTGAAGGCGACCCGCCCTTCGATGCCTTCGGGGACCAATTTCTCCACCGACGATTCGGTGGACTGGAAGTAGCGGTCACGGCCGCCGTCCTGCATGGCGCCCACGGAGCCCATGCCGCGATAGACCTTGTAGGCGCGGCCTTCGAAGAGGATTTTTTCGCTCGGTGCTTCTTCGGTACCGGCAAGCAGCGAACCGATCATGACAGAGGAAGCCCCGGCGGCGAGGGCCTTGACGATGTCGCCGCTGAACTTCACGCCGCCATCGGCGATGACGGGAATGTCTGCCTTGCCCGCCACCTCGACCACGTCGAGGATGGCCGTGAGCTGGGGCACGCCGGTGCCCGCCACGATGCGCGTCGTGCAGATACTTCCGGGGCCCATGCCGACTTTGATGGCGTCGGCGCCCGCGTCGAGCAACGCCCGAGCTGCCTCGGCCGTGGCGATGTTGCCGACGATCATGGGTAGATCTGGATACAGGCGCTTCACGAGGCGCGCCGCCTCGAGAACGTTGGCCGAGTGTCCGTGCGCCGAGTCGAGGACCACGACGTCGACGTCGCGCTCGACCATCTGGACGAGTCGTTCTTCGAGATCCGCCGCCGCACCCACGGCCGCGCCGACGCGCAGGCGTCCCTTCGAGTCCTTGCACGAGTCGGGATAGTCGAGCTTCTTCTGGATGTCTTTGATTGTGATGAGGCCGCGCAGCATCATGTCGTCGTCGACGACGGGCAGCTTCTCGATGCGGTGCTTTCGGAAGATCTTCGTGGCCTCTTCCAGCGTGGTGCCCACGCTTGCGGTGACCAGGCCCTTCGAGGTCATGTGTTCGTGGATCTTGTCCGACGGATCTTCGATGAAGCGCAGATCTCGATTGGTCAGGATGCCCACCAATTTGCCCTCGCGCGTGATGGGAACGCCGGAGATGCGAAAGCGGCTCATGAGCTCCTGGGCTTCGGCCACGCGCGCGTCGGGCCCGAGCGTGATGGGATGGGTGATCATCCCGCTCTCGCTGCGCTTCACCCGGTCGACGTGGGCGGCCTGCTGATCCGGCGACATGTTCTTGTGGATGATGCCGATGCCGCCCTGGCGGGCCATGGCGACGGCGAGTTCGGCCTCGGTCACCGTGTCCATGGCGGCCGAAATCAGCGGGATGTTCAGTTCGATGCCTTTGGTGAGCCGCGTCCGGACATCGGTCTGGGCCGGGAGCACCTCGCTGTAGTTGGGAATCAGCAGAACATCGTCAAATGTCAGACCTTCTCCCTGGATGCGCTCGATCCCTTTAGGCATGGCCAAACCTCGCTCGCGTCACTGGGAAAAGTTGGCAGCGAGGATAGGTAGGGGGCGGCAATGTGTCAAATCCCCACCAAAACCGGCGCTTCGATGCCTAGTGAAACAACAACCCCACCACCGAATCCAGAGGATAGTAGTGCGCCACGATCGAACTAAACAGGAAGTAGTCCACGATCAGATGGACGATGAGCACATAGAGCAGGTTCTCCGACTCCTTGAACATCCACCCCTGGGTCAGTGCAAACAGATAGACCAACACGGGGCCGATCCCCGTGAAGGCCATGTCATAGAGCACGGCCGTGTACACGACCGCCTGCGCCAGATTCGCCACGCGGAACGAGAACATCGAGCGCAGCAGGACATAGACCGTGTTGACGAAGAAGAGCTCGTCCCAGATACCGACGCCGTTGATGCCCCAGAACAACCGATGCACGGATTCGCCGTCGAATGCGGCCGGCAGGAGCCAGTGCGTCGGCATGTCGGGGTTGTAGCGGAAGTACCATTCGAAGACGACCTTCGCCAGCGGGATGCTGATGGCCACGTAGGCGAGATCCAACCAGCGGAAACGCCGCGGCCAGAACCGATAGCTGAGGACCTCGCGATCCCAGCGCCACAGGATCAACGGCGGCAGCACGATGACCCCCAGGAAGAACGCCCCGAGCTGCAGGATGTGCGCATTCGAGGTGTCCGTGTGGATAGGCGCGGCCGTGAGAAGCGACACACAGCCCAGGAGCACGGCCATGCGGCGGCGGAACGCGGCCTCGCGGTCGGCCATGGCGTAGTAGAAGGAGGCGATCCAGAAGACTCCCCCGAACGGATACATCTCGAGCGGGATCATGAGAACCGCCGCCACGCAAAAGAAGAAGAGGGAGGCGTAGCGGGTCATCGGAGTCGGGGAGTCCTGGCTCATGCGCGAACTGTAGACCGAATGGGCCGATTCGTCCTCAGGCGAAGAGGCCTTCTATACAAGCAGAGCCAGCTGAAATACCATTTTGACCCCCTGTCCACGAGACCATGTCGCTATTCCTCCCCTCTGTCCTCTTCTTCCTGTCCGGCCTCGCGGCGCTGGTCTACGAGCTGGCGTGGGTCGCCCGCCTGGAGCTGAGCCTCGGGGGCACGAGCGCCTCCATCGGCGTCGTGCTCGCGGCCTATATGGCGGGACTCGGCGCGGGAGCGTGGCTCCTCGGAGGCTGGGCCGACCGACCGGGGCGGCCCGCCCGGCGCTATGCGCTCCTCGAGGGTGGCATCGGCGTCTGGGGCCTCGTGGCCCCCTGGATCCTCGTCTTCGTCGAGATGCTCATGGCCAAGAGCCACGGCGCGGGCGGGATCGTGACGAAAGCGCTGCTCGCGCTCCTGGCCCTCTTGCCGTCGACCCTGCTCATGGGTGGCACGTTGCCGGTCCTCATCCGTGGCCTGACACGCCGGTCCGCCGACGCACAGCGCGTCGTGGCGACGCTCTACGGCTTCAACACCCTCGGGGCCGTGGCTGGCGTCGTCCTGGCCGAGTTCTTCCTGTTGCCGGCCGTCGGTTTGGCGGCGAGCAGCCGGCTCATGGGCCTGCTGAATCTGTTGCTCGCCCTCGTCGCTCTGCGCTTCGCCTCGCGGCTCGGTGACGAGATCCGGGTCGCGGAGCCGCGGTCGAGCCACCGCGCCGAGATCCTCGAGCAGACGGCCCCCAAGGTCCGCGCCGCCCTGACCCTGGCACTGCCGCTGGCGGCGCTCGGAGGATTTCTCGGACTGAGCCTCGAAGTCGCCTGGAGCCGAAGCCTCGGCATGGCGCTCGGTTCGACGCGCCATGCATTCGCCGCGGTCCTGGCCGCGACGCTGCTCGGCATCGCGCTGGGCAGCCTGGCGTCGCGGCGCGTCTGGCACCCGACCGTCCTGGCCGCAGTCTCGCTCTTTCTGCTCGCGGCGAGCAGCGCGCTGTTCCTGCTCGGCCTCCCCCTGCTGCTCCGCCTGGTCTATCTCCTCACCCAAACGCAGGCCCTGAGCTATCGCGGTCTCATCGGCTTCCAGTGGTTGCTCAGCGCCGTCGCGGTGCTGCCGGCAGCCGTCGGCATGGGCGCACTCTTACCCACGGCCATCCGCCTCGGCAGCGCATCGGTCGAGAGCGCGGGCCGGCAGAGCGGGCGCATCTATCTCGCGAACAACGTCGCCGCCGTCCTCGGCTCCCTGCTCACGAGTCTCTGGCTGCTCCCCTGGATCGGCAGCGAGAACATCTTCCGCCTAGTCGGATGTCTCTCCGTCGGCGCGATCCTGTGGCTCATGCTGCAAGAGCCGCGCTGGCCCCTGCGCCCGCTGTTCATGGCAGCGGCGCTGGCCGCCGTCGTCGCTCTCCTGGCGATGCCTGGCTGGAGAGCCGAACTCCTCGACATGAATCCGACGCGCCTGCGTCGCGGCGATCCGCCGCGCCAGCCCGGCGAATTCGCGAACAGCTTCGAGGGCGGTGGCACCGCGCTGCTCTTCGCCGAAGAGGGCCGCAACGCCTACGTGAGCGTCCGGGCGAATGGACGGATCCGGCAACTGAAGATCGGCGGCAAGACCGACGCGTCGACGCCCAACGACATGCCGACGCAGCTCCTGTTGGGGGCGCTGGCGTTCCTCGCGCGCCCGGACGCGCAGCGCGTCTGCGTCGTCGGACTGGGCGCCGGCGTGACGGCGCGCGTAGCCGCTGATTTTCCGACGGTCGAGCGAGTCGATGTCATCGAAATCGAAAGTCGCGTCGTCGACGCGTCGGAATTCTTTCGCGACGTGAACGACGGCGTGTTGGAGCGGCCGTCGGTCTCGCTGGTGCTCGACGATGCGCGGGCGCACTTTCTCAGCGCGTCGCTCTCGGCTCCTTACGACATCATCATCAGCGAGCCGAGCAACCCCTCCATCGCCGGCATCGCGAATCTGTTCACACGCGAACACTACGCGCGGGCGCGGCAGCAGCTCGCCGACGACGGCGTCTATCTGCAGTGGATCCAGCTCTACGAAACCGACGATTGGATGCTGCGCTCGATGGTACGGAGCTTCGTCGAGAGCTTCGAACACGCGGACATCTGGTGGGCCTACCCCGCCGACTTCCTGTTGCTCGGCTCCCCGAGCGAGCTACGCTACTCGCTGGCGAAGAGCAGAGAAGCCGTCGCCGCGAATGCGGGACTCAGCCGCGACCTGTGGCCCTATCTCTACGCACGAAGGCCCGACGATCTCTTCTCGCGCTATCTCGGAACCGGCGCCGAACTTCGCGATCTGTTCCGGGCGGGCAGCATCCTGACGGACGACCGGCCGCGACTCGCCGACGCCGCCGCGCGCAATCGCTACGAAGGCCAACCGCCCTTCGTGTTGTTGCGTGAGCTCTGGACCCGCTATCTGCGCCGGCAGAACAAGTGGCCGCGACTGGTCGACACCATCCAACCGGATCTCCTCGAGACCCAGCGACTCCTCTTGGCCGGCGCGCGCTATCTGCATCCCATCTCGGCCGAAATGGGTGAGAGCTTCCTGAGTGGCGTCGAAGATCCCGAAGCATGGGCGCTGCGAGCGCGCTACGCGGGTTCGCCCGGCGAGCGCCAGGCCATCCTCACCCAGGCGCTCGATGCCTATCCGACCCATCCATTGGTCTTTCTGGAGCTGGCGCGACTGCATATCGACGCCGGCGACCGCGAGATCGCCGCCTCGATCCTGGACGAACTGCGCCTGCCGGACGACTGGGAGAGCGCAGACCTCTCGGTTCTCAAACTCAGGCTGCTCAGCCCCACGGCGCCCGCGAATGCCGCGGCGGTCTCAGAACTGTGCGAGCGGGGCGTGGCGCGCCTCCTGCCACGGGAGGAGAGCGCCAGCGAGCGGGAGTATCTGCTGACGCGCCTCTCGGAGGCGGCCGTGCTTCACGGGCCCGCCCTCGAAGCCCTGCGCGCACTCTTCGACCGGCGACCCTACGACGGCGACGTCGGCCTGGCCTACGCCCGGGCACTCCTGCAGCGCGGCGAGAGCCGCCTCTGTCTGGAGTCGATCGATCGCGTCGCCGCGAGCGCCCTCCTGAACAATCACGCGGGACTGAGAACCCTTCGCGTGCAGGCGATGGCCGCGCACAACGATCCCGCCCTGAATCGCGAGCTCGACGCCGCGCTTCACGACTTTCCCGACCTTCGCCGACATCCAGATCTGCAGGGCCTGCTGAGAGCGCGTATGCTCCGGGCCGATTCCCCGAGCGATTTGTAGGAGAAACGATGCCTCGATGCCTCTCGCTCTTGACCTTGAGCATCGCGCTTTGCGCCTCGGTGGCCGCGGCCGCGGAACTCTCTTCCCTGGTTCTGTTGCCCCCCGAGCCCGCGTGGCGCGGCGCGAGTCGCTCCTTGGCCCTCGACCCCGGACACGAGTGGGCGACGCCGTTCGAGCAGAGCGGACTCGAGGATAGCCCCAGCTACGACGACACTGTCGCCTGGCTGCAGCGGCTCGTGAAGGCCAGCCCGCAACTCGAGATGTTGTCCCTCGGCAAGAGTGGCGAAGGTCGAGATCTGTGGCTAGTACTAGCCAGCGGCAACGGCGCCTCCGACCCGCGAAGCCTAAAGCGCAACGGACGGCCGACCGTGCTCGCGCAGGCTGGCATCCACTCGGGCGAGATCGACGGCAAAGACGCCGGCATGATGCTGCTGCGCGACATGACGGTGCTCGGTACAAAGAGTTACCTGCTCGAACAGGCGAACTTTCTCTTCGTTCCCATCCTGAATGTGGATGGCCACGAGCGGAGCAGCCGCTACAGCCGCATCAATCAACGGGGACCGATCCAGCAGGGATGGCGTACGAATCGGCGCAACCTCAATCTCAATCGCGATTACGCCAAACTCGACATCCCCGAACTGCGCCACCTCATCGACGCCATCAACCACTGGCAACCGGATTTCTATCTCGATCTCCATGTCACCGATGGCGTCGACTACCAGTATGACGCTACCTACGGCTACAACGGAGCACATGCTTGGTCGCCCGCCATCTCGGACTGGATCGACGAATTCTTTCAGCCCCATGTCGAAGGACTGCTTCGCGAGATGGGACATGTGCCGGGGCCACTCGTGTTCTCGGCGAACGGCATGGACATGTCCGGTGGCAACTATGTCTGGACGGCGCCACCCCGCTTCTCCAACGGTTACGGCGACGCGCGACAGCTTCCGACGGTGTTGCTGGAGAATCACAGCCTGAAATCTTTCGACCGGCGCGTGTTCGGAACCTACCTCTTCTTACAAGGCTGTCTCGAGACCGTCGGTGCAAACGCCCAGGCACTGCGCGCCGCAACGCTGGCGGACCGGGCGCGGCGGGCGGATCCGGTGCCCGTGAGCTGGCAGGTCGCCAGTGACGCGGCGGCGCCGGACAGCATGGATTTCCTGGGCATCCGTTCCTACGCCGAACCATCGGAAATCATGGGTGTGGATGTCGTACGTTGGACGGGTGAAGCCCTCGATGAGCGCATCATCCTCATTCGCGCCAGCGAAGCCGCGATCAGCGTGGAACGGCCGGCCCGTTACTACATCCCGACCGTGTGGTCCGACATCGCCGAGCGGCTGCGGTGGCATGGGATCAAGACCCAACTCGTCACCGAACCCACGATCGTCGAGTGCGAGATGTTGCGGCTTCCCGACGCCGGACTCGACGATCAGAACGAGAATCCCTACGAAGGCCACGCGCGCCTCGTCCCCGGCGTGCCCGTCGCCGAGCGGCATGCGCTACTGCTGCAACCTGGTTCCCATATCGTCGAGACGGATCAGGATCTTGGCACGCTCGCCGTCCTCTTGTTGCAGCCCGAGTCCCCCGATTCCTTCTTCCAGTGGGGCTTCTTCCTGGAGGTGCTGCAGAGGACCGAGTACTTCGAGGCCTACGCCATCGAACCCATGGCGCGCCAGATGATGCAGGAAGATCCCGAGCTGCGGGCCGCTTTCGACCGCCGCCTCAGCGAGGACGAGGAGTTTGCCGGCGATCCGACCGCTCGGCTGGAATGGTTCTACGAGAGATCCGCCTACTATGATGGGGAATATCGCCTGTACCCCATCGGCATCGGGCGCTGAGGACGCCCGGCGGAACGGAGCTTGCTGAAAACACTGCGGCATCTGGACGGCTGGGGTCGCCCCGAGGAATCATGAAATCTCGATGAAGACCGCCCCAGGGCCGGCCAAAACGCGGGCTGCGGAGCTGTAGAATGACGCCTCGAAATCCCAAACGGAAACGCCCCGCGCGCCCCGCCCCCCAAAGGTCGACGCGGCCCATGACCGAGACCATGGACACCGATCTCCGGAACCCATCGCTCTACGTAAACCGAGAGCTGAGTCTCCTGCGCTTTCACGAGCGAGTCCTGGCACAGACGAAGGACGAAGCCACGCCTCTGCTCGAGCGCCTGCGCTTTCTGACCATCAGCAGCGCGATTCTCGACGAGTTCTTCGAAATCCGCGTCGCAGGACTGAAGGAGCAGGCCGCCTTCGACCTCAACAGGGCTGGCCCCGACGGGCTCGGCCCCAGCGAGACCCTGAGCCGCATCCGCAGCTTCGTGACCGAGATCGTCGCCGAACAGTACCGGGTCCTCAATGAAGTCCTCCTGCCTGCGATGAGCGCCGAAGGCATCCGTATTCTGCCGCGCGATCAGTGGAATGTCTCACAGGCCGAATGGGCCGCCGATTTTTTCGGGCGCGAAGTCGAACCCGTGCTCACGCCCATGGGCCTCGATCCGGCGCACCCATTCCCAAAGATTCTGAACAAGAGTCTGAACTTCCTGGCGACCCTCAGCGGCAAGGATGCCTTCGGCCGCAGTGGACGCGTCGCCGTACTGCAGGCGCCACGACTCCTGCCGCGGGTGATTCAGCTTCCGGCGGACATCAGCGGCGCACCCTACAGCTTCGTGTTGCTGTCTTCATTGATCATCGCGCATGCGGATCGCCTGTTTCCTGGGATGAAAGTCACCAGCTGCAGCCAGTTCCGTGTCACACGCAACAGCGATCTGTGGGTCGAAGAGGAAGAGGTTCACGATCTGCTCAGCGCTCTGAAGGGCGAGCTGCCGCGGCGCCACTATGGGAGCGCCGTGCGCATCGAGATCACCGATCGCTGCCCCGATGAAGTCGTCAGCTTTCTGCTGAAGCAATTCGAATTGAACCCCGGCGACTGTTACAAGGTCGATGGGCCGGTCAACCTGCATCGTATCGAGGCGATCCTCGACCTGGTCGATCGCGCCGACCTGCGTTACCCCCTTTTGATCCCCAAGCTCCCCCGAAAACTTCCTGCACACAGCAACTTGTTCGCTGCCCTGCGTGAGCGCGACGTCCTGCTGCACCATCCCTATCAGAGCTTCACGCCGGTCCTGGAATTGGTGGAGCAGGCGGCCAGCGACCCCGACGTCCTGGCGATCAAGCTCACGATCTACCGTACGGGGCTGGAATCCCCCCTGGCGGGTGCACTCCTGCGCGCCGCGGAATTGGGCAAGGAAGTCACCGCAGTCGTCGAGCTCCGGGCGAGGTTCGACGAGGCTGCGAACATCGAACTCGCCAGCAAGCTGCAGGAGGCGGGCGCGAAGGTCGTGTATGGCGTCGTGGGGTTCAAGGCGCATTGCAAGCTGCTGATGGTCGTGCGCCGTGAAGGACGCTATCTGCGCCGCTACTGTCACCTGGGCACAGGCAACTACAACGCCAAGACAGCGCGGCTGTACAGCGACTTCGGATTTCTCACGTCGGACGAGCAGATCGGCGAGGATGTTTCGCGGATCTTCTTGCAGCTGACCGGGCTCGGCCGTGCAGGCAAGTTGCACAAGCTCGTTCAGACGCCCTTCTCACTCCAGGACAAACTCATCGCGCTCATCGATGCCGAGGCGGAGAACGCCAAACAGGGCAAGAAGGCCCATGTCATGGCCAAGGTCAACAGTCTCGTCGACCCATCCCTGATGGAAGCACTCTATCGCGCGTCCATGGCCGGTGTACCGATCGATCTCATCGTGCGCGGCACCTGCTGTCTAAGGCCCGACATCCCCGGCGTCTCGGAGAACATCCGCGTTCGCTCGATCCTGGGCCGCTTTCTCGAGCACCATCGTGTCTTCTATTTCTACAATGACGGGGACCCCTACGTGCTGACAGGGAGCGCCGATTGGATGCCTCGGAACTTCATGCGACGCGTCGAGGTATGCTTCCCGTTGCCGCGGAAAAAACTGCGTCAGCGCGTGATCGAGGAGGGCTTGGAGATCTTCATCGACGACAACACGAACGCCTGGGAGATGCAGTCGGATGGAAGCTACGAGAAGATCCGTCCCAGAGAAGGCGAAGAGCCCATCAACGCCCAGGAATGGCTTCTGGCGAATCTCACCGAGGACGTCTAGTAGCGAAGGCTGACGCCGACGCTGTGCATGACCTCACGTTCTTCGTCCAGGTCGCTGCGCGTCAGCGGATGCTTGTCGAGCCATCCATCTTCGAATCCGAGTTCGACGCTTTGCCGTTCGAAGTCAGCTTCGATGCGCGGGATCGAGTCGAGGCCGCGGCCGCGATTGAGGAGCACGGCCAGCCGGAGCAGGACGCACAACGGCAGCGACCACTTTTCGTGAATTCCACTGAGCTCCTTGAACGTCTCCGGATGCAAGCTCCGACGGTGACCCCGGATCAGGAAGGCCAACAGATTCGTGTCGTCCCTGGAAAACCCCGGGATATTGGCGTTTTCCACCAGGTAGGCGCCATGGCGGTGATATCCCGTGTAGGCGACGCAGAGCCCGAGCTCATGCAGCTGTGCACCCCAGTCGAGGAATTGCGTCGGGTCGAAGCCATCCGCATCGCGCGTGAACTGCAGTTGTCCGGCCAGGGCCCGCGCCGTCGCGGCGACGCCGTCAGCTTGCCCGCGGTCCGTGCCGAAACGGCTCTGCATTGCCGCGACGCTCGCGTGACGGATGTCCTTTTGATGATCGCGGCCGATCAAGTCGTAGAGCAGACCCTCGCGCAGCGCGCCTTCGGCGATCTCCATGCGCTCGACGCCCAGGCTGGCGAAGACCGCGCGCAGAATCGCCAACCCGCCCACGAGGACCGGACGGCGATCATCCTGGAGTCCGGGCATGGTGAGAGCATGCTCGCTGCCCGCCTGAATCACGGCCCGGCGCAGCTCATCAAGACCCGCCCGCTGCAGGCTGCCATCACCCCAGCCGTTGGCCTGCAAGATCTCGGCGATGGCGGTGCAGGTTCCAGACACGGCAATGCCGAGTTCCCACGGGCTTTCGAGCAGCCGGCGTCGCACGGCGCGCAGCTCCAAGAGCGCGGCAGTCTCCGCCGCCATGAACGCATGCTCGCCGTAATTCGATTGGCCAAAGAAACGACGCGTGTAGCTCACGCAGCCCATGAAGAGGCTGTGGGCGCGGTGGATCTCGGCATCTCTCCCGAGAATGAGTTCGGTCGAGCCACCGCCGATATCCAACACCAGGCGAAGGCGCCCCGGGTCGCTGCGATCGTGCGCCACGCCGAGATAGATGAGCCGGGCTTCTTCGTCACCCGAGATGATTTCGACAGGATGACCGAGCACCGCGGCCAATCTCAGGCGGAAGTCCTTCTGCTCGCGAGCCCGCCGCAGTGTGTTGGTCCCGACGATGCGCACGTGTGGGGTCGGCAGTTCGCGCAGACGCTGTCCAAAGCGCTCCGCACACTCCAGCGCGCGAAGTTGCGCCTCCTGCGAGATTCTTCCTTCGGCGTCCAAGCCTGCGCCGAGCCGAACCGGCTCGCGCAACTTGTCGATGATCCGCAGGGTCTCGCCGTCTTGGGCGATGAGCATGTGGAAGCTGTTCGATCCCAGATCGAGGGCGGCGTAGTGCCGTTCAGCGCGCTCGTCCATGTCGTCAGCTCGCGGTGAGGGTCGGGCGGAGGCCTCTGGATTCGCGTGGATGGAGCATTGCCACAGCCCGGACGCAAGATCAACAATTCCCTCCTGGGTCGAGCCACCTGGGCTGAGCACGCTTGCACGGCCGCCGCGAGGGCGTACACTGCCCGCATCGCCTGACCGACCCACGAATTGTTCGATTCATGGCTCCTGCGCGGGCCGCCGGCCAAGAGAATCTGAGTGAGCAAACCGACCATCCATCGCGTCAAACGGAATACGTTCCTGCTCTCGCTCATCTTCGCCGCGACGACCCTCCTCCACCTGGCGAGAGATCTCTGGTTCGCCGGGCGCTTCGGGACGGGCGACGCCATCGAGGCGTTCGAACTGGTCTTCGTGCTGCCGAACCTCCTGGCGCGGTTCGCCGGAGGCGGCATGCTTCCGGCGATCGTGCCGCGTGCCACCGAGTATCTCGGCGCCAGTGGGGCGGCGAGCCGCGACTTCTGGCGCTTCCATCGTTCGCTTCTCCTGCGCTTGCTCGCCATCGCGAGCGTCCTCGTCGTCATCCTGGAATTCGCGGCACCCTCCGTCGTGCGTCTCCTGGCGCACGGATCGAAGCAAAGTGTCCTTTCCGACGCTCTCCCACTGTTTCGCGTTCTGATCCCGAGCGTCTTCATCACCCTGCTGAGCGGCATCTGCATCGCCATGGTCCACGCCCTCCAGCGCTACACGCTCTCGAGTCTGGCGGGCCTCGCCGCCCCCGCCGTGTTCCTGGCCATGCTCTTCCTCTTCAGCCCCGGGCAGGGCATTCAGGCCGCGAGCTGGGGTTTCGTCGCCGGCCAGGGCGCTGCCGCGCTCGTCCTGATCGTCTATCTAGTCACCGTGCATCGACCGCGCGCCGAACTCTCGGCCGCGCCGGTGCGCCCACCGCGTGAGATGGCCGGCGAAAGTCTCGGGGCCATCGGTCTCGTGCTCTTGGGATGGTTCTCCGGGATCGCCAACTTGCAGATCGATCTGAGCATGGCGTCGACGCTCGGCGAGGGGAGTGTGCCGAGCCTCCGCTATGCCTTTCGCTGGGTTCAGCTGCCCGCCGGACTTTTCTTCTCGACCGTAGGCGTAGTCATGCTTCCCACTCTGAGCCGGGCGATC
>Ga0214472_10002166_pt1 | contig 21374 bp, 20 predicted proteins | sample RVTome_6_FD_207662 | JGI IMG/M metagenome (GOLD analysis project Ga0214472, IMG submission 207662) | Soil microbial communities from uranium-contaminated site in the Upper Colorado River Basin, Wyoming, United States - RVT140D175 | ecosystem: Environmental > Terrestrial > Soil > Contaminated >...
CGTGTGGGGCATAAACGCGATAACCAAGCTAAAACCCTCCGGGCATCGTCGTTGAAACAGGAACCTACAGCACCGGCTTTGCCGGTGGTCTGGAATCCCCCACCGTAAGGTGGTGGGAGGATGTCAACTAGTCGAGGGTTCATGGCCACTAGGCCAAGCCCAAAAACCGCAAACAATTGCCCGAGCCCAAGGCCTCTCGTTCTTCAGCGGTGAGGCCGAGGGCATCAAACTCCGCTTCTGCCGTTTGATCCCGAAACATGAACGGGTAGTCCGACCCAATCATGACACGGCTGCTGCCCACGCTATCGAGTAAGTACTGCAGAGTCCGGTTGTCAAAAAAAATGTCGTCGTAGTAAAACATGCGGGCGTAGGCCGATGGGGCATGAGGCAGAAAGTCGTGGAACGCCGCGTTCTTGTGCCAGGCATTCTCCAAACGCCGTAACAGCTGCATAAAGGTGCCACCGCCGTGGGTGAATCCCAGGCGCAAGTGCGGACATGCCTCCATCAACTGGCCGGTAATGACACTGGCGATGCCTAAAGCCCCCTCAATGGGAAATCCCACTGCGTTTTCTAGAAATTTGGGGCCGACGACGCGATCCATGAAGGTGGGGTGCTGGGCGTGCACAAAAATCGGCAGGTTGAGACGCTCCGCCGCTTGGAAGAATGGCAACAACTCGGGATCACCCAGATTTTGGCCGTTGATATGGCTCAAAATCTCCACCCCGTGCAGACCGAGGCCTTTGAGATGCTCGAGTTCGGCAATCGCCAACTCGACGTCCTGTAGCGGCACGGAGCCCAGGGCATAAAAGCGGTCCGGTGCCTGCTCGACCATACGGATCAGCACTTCGTTCAGATAGCGCGCCAAATCCCGTCCATCTGACGGGGTGAGCCGATAGGCCAACAGTTCCGGCATCGGCGACAGCACTTGGCGATCCACGGCGTAATCCGGCGCCGCCATTTCCCGCAGCCGACGGGGCACATCCCAACTGCGTTGGTGGACGGTGCGGAAGTTGCGTCCCGCAATCATCACATGGGCCGTGGCGGGCTCCACATGTTGCATGCACGGCCAGAGATTGCCGGCCGCCCGCGCCCCCACAGGTGGAAAATGCTCCGGCACGATATGGGTATGGACATCGATAATCATCATCTACATGTTTATCCTCAATCTTTAGGTCGCAATCCTTAGGCCTTTACTGGCCGGCGCGCACAGCTTACCATAATCGACGCCGGGGTGGATATAGAGTAAACGAGAACGCGTGGAGGTACCATGGAGGCAGTGGCCTTTTGGGAGATCTTGAAACAACGCGGCCTGACGTTTTTCTCCGGGGTGCCGGATTCGACGTTTCAGGCCGCCTATGACGTGATGTTGAGCGACCCCGAGATTCGCTACCTCCCGGCGGTGCGTGAGGATGTGGCGTTGGGGGTGGCGAGTGCGGCGTATTTTGTCGGGCGCCGGGGTGGGGTGTTGATGCAGAATTCCGGCCTTGGCAACCTGGTAAATCCGTTGACCTCGTTTAGCTTGATGTACCGGATTCCGCTTTTGCTCGTCATCGGCTGGCGGGGCTACGGCGGTGCGCCCAACGATGCCCCGGAGCATTGGATCATGGGGGACAAGACCCCCGCCCTGCTCGATCTGTTGGACATGCCGTATGCCATCTTAGAGCCGGAGCAGCCAGAATCAGGGTTGGACCGGCTGTTAGAGTCGATTGAGGCGAAGTCGGTGCCGGGCGCGCTGTTGGTGCGGGCGGGGGTGATCACATGATGGCACGATACGAAGCGATTGCCTGCATTTTGACCCATGTGGACGATGCAGATCTGGTCCTGAGCACCACCGGCATGATCTCGCGCGAAGTCTTTAGCACCGAGGATCGGCCCGGGAATTTCTATATGCTCGGCTCTATGGGGTTACTCGCCTCGCTGGGCTTGGGGCTGGCGCTGCTCGCACCGCAGCGCCGCGTCTGGGTGCTCGACGGCGATGGGAGCACCCTGATGAGCTTGGGTACCCTCCCCTTGATTGCCACCGCGGGTCCGCCGAATTTGATCCATCTCATTTTGGACAACGAGGCGTACGAATCCACCGGCGGTCAACCGTCGATCAGCGCCTCGGTCGACTTGGCTGCAGTGGGGCAGAGCTGCGGCTACCGACACGTGGACCGGGTGGCGTCCCTGGGCGAACTCGAACGTACCCTGGCTGCCGATCCGCCCGAGGCCGGGCCGCGTCTCATTCTCGTGAAGGTCGCGATCGCTCCGGTCGAGGGGATCCCGAGGGTGTCCCATGCCCCCACCGCGATTCGGGATCGGTTTGTCGCCCATCTCCACAACGACTGAGGAAGGTCATATGGCATCACCCGCGCCCGAGTCCAACCCGCCAGACGGCTGGGCCCGGCGCGCGTGACGTCAGGCTAACTCAGCGCCGCCACCGCCGCCAGCACGGTTTGCGGATCGGGCAGCGTCCCCGGTTGATACGTCTGGCGAAACCGGATGGTGCCTTCTTTATCAATGATGACCACGGCGCGAATCGAGGCGCCGCGCTCCTCATTCCACAGGTCGTAGGCCTTGGAAACCGCTCCCTTGGGATGCCAATCCGAGAGTTCCGGATAGGGCACGCCTCCCAGGGACATCGTCCAGGCGCGGTGTGAGGCGGTGTGATCGCAGCTAATACCCAGAACCTGGGCGTCCAGTTCTTCGAGCCGGCTGTAAATGCGCCGGAACGTCACTGTTTGCTCCGTTCAACCACCGGTAAAGTTCAGGACGTGGAACGACAGCACCACATGCTTTGAGCCGCGGTACTGGCTCAAGCTGATATCGCCATCATTGGCGGATGGCATGGTAAATTCCGGGGCCGTAGACCCCACTTCGGCTGCCATAATGACTCCTTTCCGATCTCTATCGATCGTGCAATAGGTAATTCGCCAACAACAATTCCAGCATCACCATCAACCATTTGTTCCAGGCCACGCTCGTGCGCCGCGCCAGGGCGGGGTCGGGCATCTTTTCATGCAGCAAATCGGCGAGGACGGTTTGATAGTAAGAGATCGTCCCAATAATGTAGCGGGGGGCTACGGGGCTGAGTCCGGGGCGGTGGAGGGGCGTGTTCTCGTGCATTTGACTAATGCCGACGAGATAGCGAATAAACCCTTGATTCAAGGGGGCAGTGACCGATGCCCGGAGCCAGCTGATCATCGTTTGAATGTTGTCCTCAATGCGCTTTTCATCGCGCTGACCGTCTGCAGTGGTAAAAAATTTTCCAGCCTCGGGGTACTTGAGGAGGTGATCGTAGAGTGCTTCCGTAAACCTGCGGGTGTTATCCAGAATAATAGGCCCGCTGTCTTTGATCAATTGGCGGTCGTCATCCGACAACCTCACGAAGTCGATCATTTCCTCGAATCTCGCCGGCCAATTCATGACCTCGCTCATCATCGTCTCCTGATTTCGCAACTGGCTGTGCTCGTGTCCAGCTAAAAGCCTGTCATCATTTGATCGCATTCTCCTCCGGGTGTCCATCCTACAATGCCGCTCAGACCATGTCAACGCGACAGCTCTGTCCATAGCTCCAGTCCCCTGCCCTTTGCCGGGCCAGGCGGCCCTATCGATATGCGATTGACAGAAGCAAAATAAAGAGTAGAATAAGACTAGCCTTTTTTAGAGTGACATCTGTTATGGCCCTAGACTGTGCGCCGGATAAACGATCTTAGGTACACAAAACCGGGCGAACCAAGGAGAATCCACATGGCTTCTGAATGGAAAGTTCATATCGACATCGTGTACTGCGTATCTTGACAACATCACGCGACCGCCACGTGGATGGCGAACGAGTTCTTTAGGGCTTGTGGTCCGGATGCTGCGATCTCTCTAACCCCAGGTGCAAATGGCCGTTTAGAAGTGCGCTTGGATGATGAGCTGATTTTTGATAAGAAGGCCGAAGATGGCAAATTCCCCGATCTCGGCCGGGTCCGCGAGATGAAAAAAGTCATCGTGGAAAAATTGGAATCGCTCACGGCTGCAGCAGCCGACTAGTTTTCGCTCTACTGAGCTTGCCTGCCGCCATCGCCATTCTCAATGGCGGCAGGTTGCCTGGCCATTCGACCATCAACTCACCCCTCTGTCGACGCTTATCGCTCTCCCCCACGGCATGCTCCCCGGCGCATTTTGCTTGATCTGGCAGAGACACTACGGTAAGTAAACGTAACTGGCAATCGTTGTTGTGCAATGCCCATTGTGAGGGGAGAAGTCTGCCATGCCAAATATGACCGATTACGATGCGGACTATGCCGCGTTTTCGCTGGAGGTACCCGAGACCTTGAATTTCGGGTTTGACGTCGTCGACAAGTGGGCGGAGGACCCGCAGAAGCTGGCGATGCTCTGGGTGGACGAAGATGGCACCGAGGCGCGTTACACGTTTGCCGACATGAAGCGGCAGTCGAACCGCTTTGCCAATGTGCTCAAGGGCCTGGGCCTGGGCAAAGGCGATGGGGTGATGATCGTCCTGCCACGGGTGCCGGAGTGGCATATGATGCTGGTGGGTATTATGAAAATCGGGGCGATTCCCATGCCGGGCACAGTGCTATTGACTCCCAAAGATTACGCGTATCGCATCAACGCGGCCGACGCCAAGGCAGTGATTGTGGATGCGCCCAATGCCTCGAAGGTAGACGAAATCCGTGCCGACTGCCCGACCCTGCAGCACTGCATCGTCCTCGGCGGTGGGGCACGCCAGGGGTGGATCGATTACGGCACGGCCATAGCCGGTGCCGCCGACACGTTTAGCGCCTCTGAGGCGGATGTGACGTATCGAGACGACCCGTCCATGATCTACTTTACGTCAGGCACCACCGGCGGCCCCAAAATGGTGCTGCACACCCAGGCCTCCTACCCCCTGGCTCACACCATCACTGGTAAGTACTGGCTCGATTTGCAGCCGGACGACTTGCACTGGAATCTGTCGGACAACGGCTGGGCCAAGGCCGCTTACAGCAGTTTGTTCGGGCCCTGGGTCATGGGAGCGGCCGTGTTTATCCAAAATACCAGTCGCCGCTTTGATGGCAAAGAGGCCCTGGAGCTGTTGCAGACCTACGGCATCAACACGTTTTGCGCCCCGCCGACGGCCTATCGCATGATGGTATTGGAAGATTTACAGCAGTACGATTTGTCAAAACTGCGCCATTGTGTCGGGGCGGGTGAGCCGCTGAACCCGGAGGTGATTGAGGCATGGCGCGCTGGCACTGGCTTTACGATCTACGACGGCTATGGGCAAACCGAAACCGTGCTCTTGGTGGGCAATTACCCCTGTATGGAAGTCAAACCCGGCTCCATGGGCAAGCCCACACCGGGGTTTGAGGTGGAAATCGTCGACGCCCATAGCGGCGAGATCTTGCCTCCCGGCCAGGAGGGCGATATCGCAGTGCGCGTGGTGCCCGAGCGCCCTGTCGGGCTCTTTGTCGAATACTGGCGCAACCCCGAAGCCACCGGAGCTTCGTTTGTGGGCGATTGGTACCTGACCGGCGATCGCGGCCGGCGGGATGAGGACGGCTATTTCTGGTTTGTCGGCCGGGCCGATGACGTCATCATCAGTGCCGGTTACCGCATTGGCCCGTTTGAGGTCGAGAGTGCCCTGATCGAGCACGAAGCGGTGATGGAATCTGCCGTGGTGGCCAGTCCGGACGAAATGCGTGGCGCGATCGTGAAGGCGTTTGTCATCCTGGCGCCGGGACATGAGGCGTCGCCGGACTTAGCGGTGGCGCTGCAGGATCACGTCAAAGACCTGACCGCCCCCTATAAATACCCGCGCGAAGTGGAATTTGTCACGGAACTGCCCAAAACCATTAGCGGTAAAATTCGCCGCGTGGAGTTGCGCGAGCGCGAGGCGGCGCGCAAGTTGCAAGGTGGCTCGGCCACCAAAGATCTTTAGGATCATGACTGGCGAGAGGAGCGAACGTATGAAAGTGACCGATGTCAGCTGTACGATGATCAACTGGAAAAGCGCGCCGTGGAACACCGGCACGGGCTCATTTGGCGGCAATCGCCTCCTGGGCATTGTCAAGGTGAGCACGGATGAAGGCCTTGAAGGCCACGCGTTTCTAGGCTCGTCCCGGCAGGGGGCCGACGCCTATGTGGGGCCGCTGATGGAATTTGTCAAGCCTTTACTGGTGGGTCGCAATCCCCTGGACATTGGCGCCATCTGGGAAAAGATGTGGAAGATGAACCGCAATGTGTCCACCAATGCCATTGGCGCGGTGGACGTGGCCCTGTGGGACATTGCCGGCAAAGTCGCGGGCCTGCCGATTCACCGTCTGTTGGGCACGTGCCGGGACCGCGTGCCCGCCTATGCCAGCTCGGGACTCCTGCCCTCCCCCAAAGCCTATGGCGAAGAGGCGCTGCATTTTAAAAACCTCGGGTGGTCAGCCTACAAAATTCATCCCGCCGCCATTCCAAAGGATGACATCAAGATCTGTCAAGCGGTGCGTGAAGCGGTGGGCGATGACATGATCCTGATGCTCGACTCGATGTGGTCCTACGGCTACGAAGACGCGGTGCGAGTGGGTCGGGCCATCGAGGCGTTGGGCTATTACTGGTATGAAGACCCCCTGGTGGAGGAAGATCTCTACAATTACATCAAGCTGAGAAGCAAGCTCGACATCCCGATTATGTCCGTGGAATACGCTCCGGGTCGGTTGTACGGCATGGCGCAGTGGGTCACCCAGATGGCCACGGATATCCTGCGCGGCGATGTCGCGGTGACGGGTGGGATCACCCCGCTGATCAAGATTTGTCACATGGCCGAGGCGTTCCGCATGAAGTGTGAAATCCACCACGGCGGCAACTCCCTCAACAATGTGGCCAACCTGCACGTCACCATGGCCGTGCCGAATTGCGAGTTCTACGAAGTGTTCCCGGCCAGTGGCGCCAATAAGTACGCCCTAGTCGAAGACATCGAAGTGGATGACCAGGGTCTGGTTTATGCCCCGACCGAGCCCGGTTTAGGCTATGAGATCGACTGGGACCTCGTCAAGCGCGAGAAAGTGCAGGTGGTGTAAGACTGAAAAATGTCCCTCTCGTGCGTCAGGCGGCGCTTGTGGAGGGCGAAGTGACCATTGACAATCATCAAGGAGGCCTATCGATGTTGCACCGACAACTTGGCGGGATGCAGATCCACCGCATTGTCGAATCCGAATCCCCGGACTTCGATCCACTCGCCTTTTTCCCCGAGACCACGCCCGAGGATTGGGCACCGCATAAGCCTTGGCTGGAGCCTTGGTGCCTGGACCCGATCTCCGGCAATATTACCCTGCCTATGCAAACGTTTTTAGTCCGCACGCCGCACCATACGATTCTGGTCGATACCTGTGTGGGTGACAATAAAGAGCGGGCCCGACCCAATTGGAATATGACCCACAGCGGCGCCTACTTGAAAAAACTGGCCGATGCCGGGGTGCAGCCGGGGGATGTGGACTACATCATGTGTACCCATCTGCACGTCGATCACGTGGGTTGGAACACGTATTTGGACAATGGCCGATGGGTGCCGACGTTTCCGAATGCCAAATACGTCATGTCCCAGAAAGAGTGGACCTATTGGGAAGGGATGCACCAAGACACACCGCTTGGCCACATTGCGGATAGCGTCATGCCGATCATCGAATCCGGCCGGGCAGAGCTGGTGTCCAACGACTTTGCCATTAACGACGAAGTTTGGTTTGAGTCCACCCCCGGACACACTCCCGATCACGTCAGTGTGCGGCTGTCCTCCAATGGCGCCCAAGGGGTGATTACAGGCGACTTGATGCACTGCCCGGTCCAATGCGCCGAGCCCATGTGGGTGGCGCGCCCGGACTTCGACCCAGAGCAGGCGCGCCAAACCCGGCGGGCCTTCATGGAGCGCTATTGCGACACGGACGTGCTCGTGTGCGCCACCCACTTCCCGTCGCCATCCTTTGGGCACTTGGTCCGCCAGGGAGATGTGTTCCGATTTCAATACGCAAGCGAAACCGCTTGAGCTTTGGTTTGATGAGACTTAGATCGTCTTAAATGCTGGTTGTGTGTTGCCTGATAGCGTGGTTTTCCCTGGCTTCGACCCTTAACCCCCTCCTGCAGGAGGGGTCTCAAGGTCGGGATTGCGCCAGACAATAAAGGCCGCTTTGTGATCGCAACCAGGATCATCGACATAATTGTGGATAATACCGTGGATGGTGAACCCCACCTGCAACTGGACGCTGACGGTGGGGTCGAAGAGCTCGCCTGCTTTGACCTTGTCCACATAAGTTTGAACGGACATCCGGCCCTTGTACCTTCCATATCCCACCAGCATGCCGCCCGCCACATGGCCACGCAATCGCAGACGCCGGATCAGCGCCTGCCGGGCGCTGTACAGCAGGCGGGCAAGACCGCGCCGCCGGTAGGCCGGCAACACCCCGATATCCGCACCGTAAAGCCAGTCGCCGTTGGGATCGTGATGCGTCAGCCAGTTGTGGTCCACTGCATCGAGGTAGCGATGTTCATAATGGGCAAAATCCACCGTGGTGCGGAAATCGGTGGAGCCAGCGACCACCTCCCCGGCATCGTTCAAGACCGCGAACTGTCCCTCGGGAAATCGGGCGATGTGCGCCTGGTAATGCGCCGCGGTGATGAGCGAGCCTGCGTCTAAATGGGGAAAACTCGCTCGTTGGATGTGTTCGAGTTGAGCTGCCATGTCGGGCTGACTATTGACGACGCGGAACGATGCAGTCATGGAGATACCCTCTTGTCACCCTCAACGGGCACCGGGATGAAGATCGTTGCCATGCGTGGTGACCCTGTGTGCTTAGCCTCTAAAATTGATCCAAGACATGTTCCAAGGGACCATGCAAAGAAAAAAGAGTCGGAGTCAAGGTATACGGTGCCTTATCCATCACAAAGATGCCCGTGCCTATGAAGCCGAGGCATATGTCGAACCACTGGGGACGGCTAAGCGCTTGGAGTCGGTGCCCCTCCAGCAACACGGCGGCAAAGAGTGGTGCGGTGGCGAGGAGCAGACGGTTTGAGAAGGCCGTAGTGTCGTGGAGCCCGACGAGGCCCACACGGAGATACACGGTCTAGCCGAAGACCCCGAACACTAAGCTGGGTAGGTCTATCAGGGCGAGACGGCTCTATTTTCCGGTCATGCGCTAGTGCCAACACAAGACACCACCCGCCGAGGGCGAGCCCGATCAGGGATATTCCGCCGATTCTGAGCCCCCCACCCCAACTTGACGAGAGCCGTATGCCCTTCTCCAAAAAGAGCTACCAACCGAGCATGACCGATTCTTTGCGAGGATCCGCACCGCCGTGATACACCCCGGTCTCGGAGTTGACGAGAATCGGGGCAAAGCCGTTGCGCACGCCCCAGGGCCCGACGCTATCGGCCTGGTGTCCCAGGTCGCGCAGCGCGTCGAGTCGTTCCTGGGCCACGCGCCCTTCGACCTCCAAACGGTTGGGGTATTCCCGGTGTGGCCAGGGAGAGTGGGGAAAGCTGTAACCGCAGAATCTCGGCGCTTCGACCGCATCTTGCACATTGAAGCCAAAATCCACGATGTTGTTGAACACCTGCAGGCAACTCTGCGGCTGGCTGTCGCCGCCAGGGGTGCCCAGGGTCATAAACGGTTGCCCGTCTTTCAGGACAATGAACGTACACGGCGTGGTGCGGGGCCGCTTGCGGGGCGCGATGACATTGGCATTGTCCGGGTCTAACCAGAAGTAGCAGCCCCGGTGATTCAGCAAGATGCCAGTGTCGCCCAGAATCATACCTTGGCTCAGGCCCGCAAACGAGCTGGGAGTCGCCGACACCATGTTGCCCTGGGCATCCACGGTGGCCAGATAGGTCGTGCCGTCGGCGTCGCCGCCGGCAAACTCCGCCATCGGCGCTGTCTGCCTCGGCTGCCCCCCCTCCGCCACGGCCCGCATCTGATCGGGGGCGCCTGGCGGGTACGCCGCCTGAGCCCGCTGGGGATCGATGAGACCCCGGCGCAGAGCTGCATAGGCTTTGGACAACAGTCCTTGGACTGGGACGTCCCAGTGGTCCGGGTCGCCCACGTACTTCTCCCGGTCGGCAAAGGCCAGCTTCAAGGCCTCTACCTGCAAGTGGATCGCCTCCGGGCTATTGTGCCCGTGGGCACTGAGATCGTAGCCTTCAAGAATATTCAACGCCTGCAGCAGGCAGATCCCCTGGGTCCAAGTGCGGTTGGTGAAAATTTCATAGCCCCGGTAGGTGGTGGAAATCGGCGCTTCCAACGGGGATTCATACTCGGCGAAGTCCTCATAGGTGTACAGCCCGCCCAAATGCTCTAGGGCTTTGACCATGCGGCGGGCCACATCGCCCTTGTAAAACACATCGCGAGCCGCCCAAATGGCCCCTTCCCGCCCCTGCCCCGCCGCCAGAGCACGCTGCTCTGCCTCGACCATGAGGGATAGGGTCGAGGCCAGATCACGCTGGACAAAGACACTGCCGAGCGGCGGGGGTTGTCCATTGGGCAAGTAGACTCTCGCGGAGTCCGGATACTTCTGCAAGTTCGGCAACCGATCCGGGCTGCCAATGGTGCGATGCAAGAGTGGGTAGGTCGGAAACCCGTCTTGGGCAAAGCCGAGGGCGCTGGCTACCACCTGGGTGAAGCTCATGGTGCCATAATGGCTCAGCATGGTGAGCAACGCCGAGATGACCCCGGGAACGGTGGTGCTGAGCACCCCGGCCGGGATCTCCCCCCATCGCTCCAGGTAGAGCTGGGCGGTGGCGGCCTTGGCCGCCCACCCTTGGCCCACCACGGAGTGCACCTGCCGCTGTGCCCGGTCGTAGAAGAGGAACGCCACCTCACCGCCCAGGGAATAGTGCGCGCTCGGCTCCATCACCCCGGCCGCCAATGCGGCCGCAACCGCGGCATCAACCGCATTGCCCCCCTGCCATAGAATGTGCATACCGGACTGGGCCGTCAACTGGGTGCCGCCGCCGACCATGCCTCGCGTGCCCCAAGCCATGGGCCGGTGCGCATACATTCCTTGCGGTCCAGCCGGTGGCGCAGACGAATAAGCCGGTGATGGTGTGGTCATGTTCAGGCTCCTCTTCTGAGAAATGGAGTGACGTTGTCAATCATCAATCATCTTATCATCAGGTATTAAATCGTAGATCTCAAGCCAGATATCCGTCACATGGGGGCGCGTTTTTTTCAAATCGACGAGACGCTTCTTACCGGGCTGGTGACGCCGTGCGCCTCCAGGGTGAGTTTGATCTGCTCGGGCAAGCCGAAGCGCACCTGGCGGAAATCCGACCGGTTGACCCACACCTGTACGATGACCTTCACACTGCTTTCACCAAAGTCACTGAACGCGACAAAGGGCGCCGGCGATTCCAACACCAGCGGATCTTGAGCTACCAAGGTTTCGAGAACTTGCTTCGCGTGCCGGATGTCATCGTCATAGGAGAGTCCCACTGCGAGATCGATGCGCCGGGTCACGTTCGCCGCGTGGTTCGTGATCACCCCACCTAGAATATTGGAGTTGGGTACAATCTGGCGCAGATTCTCCGGGGAATGCATGACTGTCGTAAGCATCTGAATCTCTTGTACCGTGCCTTGCACCCCACCGGCTTCGATAAAATCTCCTTGTTTAAAATGCCGGAAGATAATGATCAAAAAGCCGGCTGCCAGATTGGCTAGCGACCTTTGCAGGGCCAAACCGACGGCCAAGCCGGCAGCTCCCAGTACCGCCAAGATGGAAGTCATCTCCAGGCCCAGACGCGCTAAGGCAATGAGAACGACAAACACCATCGCCGTGATCGAGGTCAAGTTCACGATAAAGTTAATCACCGTCTGTTCAATCTGAGCTGCCGCCATGGCCCGTTCAACGAGCCGAGACAAAACGTGCGACAGCCAGCGGCCAACGAAGACGATGACTATCGCCACGAGAAGGCTTTTGAGGGGATAATAGGTCTCAAAAAACGCCAGAATATCGTCCATCAGAACCTCCGAGGTACTCCATCCAGAACGCGCAGCGTTTGGGTGGAAGGGGATAGGAGTGCGTACGGGGCAGCCTCAACGGCTGATCCGTGCGCGTAGTCATAGCCGTCTGCACGCTGAATCAAACGACAGTATTTGTGGTTAATATCGCCTCCCCTAATGTTAAAAGAACCTTTCGCTCGAACCGTCACGCGGCCCACATGCCTGCCAGCGTATTTGCCTTTGGGTACGTTTGCACACACCAGGTCGCCGGTCTGAAAGCCAAAGTGCCGCTTGTGGCGCGAGAGATGTTGCTTTGGAAAGCCGTACTTATCCGTGCGGCACCTTTGACGTGAGCCTCTGCCCTTGCAAGTGATGGCAAGCGGCTGTGTCGTCAGGAGCCGCAAGGCATCTGGTGTCGAGGCTCCTACACACGCGGCGTCAATCCAGTGGGTCTTGGGCAGTCCCTGCCGGGTACGGTTGTATTTTGTTCTCCCGCCAGTGCCCGCCTCGACTGGCAAGCCGGTGGCGATCAGCTCGTTGTACAAACGCCAGCGGGTCGCGTTGACGGCGGCGGTATCACGCAGCGGCATACGGGCATGGGCCTGTACCTCTGGGTGGCCGAACGCCTCGGCACTCCGATTGCCCTTTTTCATGTTGCACGGCCTACAGGCGATGGTGAGGTTGCTCACCCGGTTGGAGCCACCACGGGACTTCGGCACGATGTGCTCGACTTCCAGCGGGACATTCTTGGCGCCACAATACACACAAGTACGGCCAAACTTCTCCAGCAAATACTCACGCACTTCATACCCAGCCAGTTCGCCTTGCTGGTATTCAGTGCCCGATATCTCCGGGTTCTGCATGAGTTGCATATCAAAACGCACATTTTCAACTGAGATGGCACAGACGCCAGCTCGCTCACACAGGCGTCTCACCCAGGTGAGCGTGGTATCAACCCGGTGCATCAAGCTTGGTGGCAGCCAGCCCTCGGCACGGGTACGGTTGTCAAAACGCGGCTGACGGTACCGGGTCTTGCGGCCCCGGCGATTCCGGCGTAAAGCACGACGTGAGTCGAGGGCTGCTTTGATACGCTGTCCCCGGTGGACCAGTTCAGCGGCCCAAATCACGGCGTCACCGACGAGCAAGGCGATCCCTGTGGTCTTGCTGCCAGGGTCCAGCTTGAGGCGCACGCTGTCTGCCTCACCCGTGCTGATACCCGGTTTACAGATAATAGTGAAAGGGTAGCGCCGAAACACGGCGGCTTGCCCGCTCTCCAGCATCCGGCGAGCCACTGCGGGATGCACGGGTTTTAGTGGCTTTTGGTCCTGGTCTAAAACAAATACGGCGTTGGTCATTTGATTCTCCTCCCCTTGCGGGGGTTGTGCTCAAGGTTGGTCCGAGACGCAACCTCGGCAACGTTAAAAAGGCTTGTCATGAAGGCGACACCGCTGATGATCTCCCTCGCTTTAATCGCCCTCGACAGAGCCTGGAACTGGTGAAGCATTCCAGGGTATCATGACCTCTCTAACGGAGGATTGATTAAACAATCCTGAGCCTGGTCAACAGGAGCTTAGGGTTTCCCCCAAGCTCCGCCTAAAATCGCGCTAGCGATTTAGGGGGAGTTGTTGACGAGCCTTGCCCGCCTGTGGCACCGTCAGGGCAAAAAGGAAATAGCCCATAGACTGGAGCCGGTGTACAGTCGATTTACGGAGGGCTTTGACACGGCAGACCTCTAGGAGGCCAAGACAAATATTATCAGATCTGCAAACCAGCGTTGTGATATGATAGTGCGATAGGCGTTATGGTGGTATTAGCCTCGTCTTCTCAATACACACTCTCAGGAGGAGAAATAACTATGGCTATGCAGGGCACTCAGTCAAGATTTGATGCGGGCTCAGTCTCCGTAGTCGTTCAGCATGAACTTTGGGACGGCAACATCCAAGACCATTCCGACCAAGGTGTCGCCATCATGATCGTCGGACAGGTCGGGGGCAAAGAGACGACGTTACTGCGCTTTAACTGCTTTGATATCGAGCGCAGTTACATCTATGGGCCGGAAGGTAAGAATAAGCTTTGCCGGATGGACCCCACTGTCGATGGCAACCCGATCAGTTGGAGCGTGCAGCAACTCAAGCATAAGCTCCCAGACATGCTTGTGGAAGCCGGGTACGTCGACTTGGTGGGTCAAGTCGACCAGGAGGCGATCAATCAGCAGCTCAAAGAGGTCACCTCGACGGCTCGTGAGTTGTTTGCTACCGGTAGAAACACCGTGAAGCACAACCGGGGCACCGACATCTTTGAGGCCGGCAATTTCCGGTTTGGCTTGGAGATGCGGAAACAGCTCGGCGGGGACGGTGGACTGGCGATCCACGTTTTGGCTGACCTGGCTGGAACGCCTGGCCGCACCTACACGGAAGAAACCGAACTCCTGGCTTTCGACTGCTTCCGACAATTCCCTCACTACCACTATGGGCCTAGGAATAAGAACCACCGCATCTTCTGGGACAAAACGCTGGTTCCCGATACGCTGGAATGGACGCTGGACGCTTTTAGGGCTGGCAAGTTGAGGGATATGATCGCGCGCGCTGGCTATCCGGGTGTGGCCGCCGACTACGATCAGCGCATTGTGGATGAGATCTTCCCTGAGTTGGCCAACCGGGCGAGGGAAATGCAGGCGCAACCCCTGCCCGAGAAACCGACCCCCAATCTAGTGCCGCGCTAATCTACTAGTCTGAATATCTAACCCGCTTAGAGGGCACCGGCATCGATGTCCTCTAAGCGGTATCGTGCGACCGCTAAAGGAGCACAATACCCTTCCCTCCCCTTATATCCACCACCCCCTCACCTGCCTGGCTAATGAGCTGGGCAAGTACGATGCGGTGAGACCAACGGCTCCCGACGGATGATGAGCTGTACCTATCAGAACACCGCGGCAGTTCATACCTGGAGATAAAGACATCTTTTATCCGCCCCTAATTTTCGTATAGGCGTTCATCGCCGCTTAAAATATTAGGGGCATGCAAAAAAAAAGGATTTAAAATCCTAGCTGCTCTTTATCCATGTTATCAAACAGCTCCGTAAAAACTGAAGGAGGGAGGCGATATGAACGGCAGACGAACCAAGATTCTGGCGGTAATGATGATTGTACTCTGTACTACCTTGTCATTCGCGTTAGCTGATACCAATACGATTAAGGGGACAATACAAAGTATTAATATGCAAGGTGAAAGCTTCAAACTAAAGACACAGGACAAAAAGGTTACGGAATATAAAGCGGACGCTGTATTTCTGGAGGATTTAAAACCTGGAGAGATAGTTCTGGTGACAGTCGATGACGGAGAAGTAATTACTATTTCTCTCGACAAAAAGGAAGCAGATTAGAGACATCATTCCTATATGTGCCAGCCCCCCTAGCGGCTTGGCTGTCGCCATCTATCTCATGGAGACGTCAGCAGATTCAGAGGTCGGCGGGTTCGCCGCCATGGCGACCGCTTTCGGTTCGGGGTGAAACAGAGAATACACCGCCGGGATCAGCACCAGCGTGATCAGAGTGGACCCCGTCAGCCCCCCCACGACCGCACGGGCCAGCGGCGCTTGGGCATCGGCGCCTTCGCCGATGCCCAACGCCAGCGGCAGCAGGGCAAAAATCGTCGTCAGGGTGGTCATGAGAATAGGTCGAAGCCGCCGCCGGCCGGCTTCGGCCACGGCCTCGCGCACGCTCATGCCGCCACGGCGCAGCTGTCCGGCTTGATCGACTAGCAAAATGGCATTGTTCACGACGATCCCACCTAACATGATGCAACCGATGTAGGACTGGATGTTCAGAGTCGTTTCTGTCAGGAACAGAGTCACCAGTACCCCCACCGCGGCCAGGGGGACGGACATCATCACTACCAGCGGATCCCGCAGGGATTCATACTGACAGGCCAGCACCATGTACACCAGCACCAAGGCCAACACCAGCGACACCACGAGCTCACCGAAGGCCTTTTGCTGTTCTTCGAAGTTGCCGGCGACGATGAGATCGTACCCGGTGGGACGCGGGATCTGGGCCAGCACCGCTTGCACGTCACGCGCCACAGAACCCAGATCGCGCCCCGCGACGTTCGCTGCCACCGTCACCAAGCGCTGCTGATCCTTGCGTTCGATCACCGTCGGCCCGCGGCTGGCCTCGGCGGTGACGACGTTGCGCAGCGCCACCTGCTCACCGGACGCCGCGCTCAACGTCAGATCGAGAATCTCGTCGAGGGAGCGCTTCTCGACGTCTTGCAACTGGACGAGAATACGGTAGGAATTGCCGTGGGTGCGGAATTCGCCCGCCCGCGAGCCCGCCACTGCAGTTTCCAGGGCCTCGGTCACATCGCGGATACTGAGACCGAGATCGGCGGCTTTGTCGCGATCGACATGCAGGTTTTGCTGCGGCGTCCCGGCTTCGCGGCTGACGTCGATGTCCGTGATGCCAGGCACCGCGGTAATCGACTGCGCCACCCGAGTCGCCAGTGTGTCGAGGGTGTCGAGATCGAAGCCGCGGACTTCCACGGTGAGGCCTTCATCACCACCGAGAACCCGGGCCAACAGAAACTGGCCTTGTGGGGCGCGCGTGCGGATGGTCGCGCCGGGAATCTTACCGGACAAGCGCCGCCGCAGATCGGCGGCGATGTCGACGTTGGACCGCGTGCGCTGGCTTGCCGGCACGAGTGACAGGCGAATCTCACCTTCTGAGGCGGCATCCGGGTTGCCCCCCGAAGCGCCGACACTCGCCACCGCCGACATCATTTCCGGGACCGCACGATAGACGATGTCCTCCATGCGTCGGGTTTGTTGATCGACGAGGTCGAGCCGGGTGCCGACTTCCATTTTGCCAGTGACGCGCACTTCGCCCTCGTCACTTGGGGGCAGAAATTCGCTGCCGATCCAGGGCAGTAAGAAGAGGCTGGCGCCGAGAATCGCGGCGGCCGCCACGACTGTGACCACGCGGTGGCGCAACACCCCGTAGAGCAGATCGCGGTAGGCATTGTCGAGGCCGGTGAAGGCCGCATCCGCTAACGTGGCGAGTCGGCCACGCCGGCCACGCGGCGCCGTCAAGAATCTTGACGCCAGCATCGGCACGAGGCTGAGCGACACCAAAAGCGAGCAGATGAGGGCGAAGATCACCACGTAGGCCAACTCTTGAAACAGGAGTCCGGTGACGCCGCGCACGAAGATCAGAGGCAGAAAGATCACCAAGGTCGTCAGCGTGCTCGCCAGGATTGCCGCTCCTACTTCGCGTGCGCCTTCGACCGCCGCCACCGCCGATGCTTCACCGTCCTCGTCGCGGCGGCGAAAAATATTTTCTAGCACCACCACCGAGCTGTCGACCATCATCCCCACGCCGAGGGCGAGACCGCCGAGGGTCATGAGGTTGAGGGTGAAGCCGGAGAAGAACACGAGGGCAAAGGTCGCCACCAGAGAGATCGGAATGGCCAGGGAAATCACCACTGTACTACGGATATTGCGCAGGAAAAAGAGGATTACGACAATGGCCAGGCCACCGCCGTACAGCACCGATCGCGCGACATTGGCGATCGACTGTTCGATAAAATTCCCCTGGTTGACGACCGGCACGATGCGAAGCTGTGGGAAGGCCGCGTTCACCACATCGATCTGTTCGAGAATGAGTTTTGCCACTTCGACCGTATTGGCGTCGACCTGCTTGCGGACGGCCACGCGGATGCCGCGCTCCCCATTGACCCGGACGATACGTCGCAGCTTCTCATAGGTATCGTGGACCTCGGCGATCTGGGCGAGGGTCACGGCTGCGTCGTCGCGCTTGACAATCACGGTCGACCGAATCTGATCCAGGTTGGCGAACTCGGCCGGGGCGCGGAGGGTGACCTCCTGCCGGCCCTGCTCGATTTTTCCCGCCGGCAAATCGAGATTGGCATCGCGAATCGCCTGCAACACGCGGTCCAGCGGCAGCCCGAGTGCTTTCACCCGATCGGGGTCGAGTTCGATGCGCACCTCGCGGTCGAAACCGCCCCAGAGATCGACCTGGGCGACGCCGGGAATGCGGGCAAAGCGGTAGCGGATCTGATCCTCAATCAACTGGGTGAGCTCGACCGGATCTAGGCTGCTCGAGATGCCCAGGATCACCACCGGGAAGCTCGCGATGTCAAATTTGCTCACGCGGGGCCGTACAATGCCTTCGGGCAGCTCGCTGATCTCGTCCTCGAGCGTGGCCTGCACGTCGAGAGCGGCGGCATCAATGTCCGTGCCCCAGGTAAAGCTCACCCGGATGTTGCTTCTGCCCTCGGACGATTCCGACGTCATCTCCTGGACCCCTGGCACGGTGGCGATAATCTCTTCGAGGATCTGCGTCACCAGCCGCTCCATCACTTCAGGGCTCGCCCCCTCGTACTCGGTGCGTACGGTCACGGTCGGCAGTTCGATATTCGGCAAGAGATCGATGCGCAAGCGGCTCAGGGAGACGGCGCCGAGGATCACTACCATCAGCGTCACCATGACCGTAAAGATGGGCTGCCGCACGCTGGCTCCGGGCAAATTCATGAAACCTCCTCGTGGCGAGCGGCGCCGATGTCGCTCTACTCCATAGGAATGGTGATGGCAGAGCCGTCGTTCACCAGTTGTTGCCCGAGGGTGACGACTCGGCCCGTGAGCCCCTCCCCCTCTACTTGCACGCGATTGCCCTCCCGGATGCCGACTTGCACCTCGCGCCACGCCACCGATCGGGCATCGTCACTCACGACAAACACCCCGGTGCGATCGGCACGCGTGGTCAGCGCCTGTTCCGGGACAATCGTCGCCTCGGCCACCTGATCCATGACCACGGTAGCCCGGATAAACATGCCGGGCTTGAGCCGATGGTCCCGATTCTCGAATACCAATTCGACCCGAGCTTGCCGCGTCGCCTGGCGAAAAATGGGCGCGATGCGGTCGATCCGTCCCTGGAACGAGTGGCCCGGATAAGCGTCCGTGGTCAGCGAGGCGGCCTGCCCGGGCCGCAGCCGGGCATAGTCGCGTTCCGACACGAAAATGACCCCGGTGATGGGATTGAGTTCGACGATTGACAACAGGGGGGTGTCGGTGGTCACCGTCTCACCTTCACTGGCAAAACGCTCGGCCACCACACGGTGATCATTACCGCCGTTCCAGCCCGCCACGACTCGGGTATAGCCAAGCCGGACTTTGGCGGAGGCTAGGGCTGCCTCCGCTTTGGTCACCTGGGCGGCGGCGACTTTAGCTTGGGCCTGTTTGGTGAGTTGATCTGCTTGGGCAACATCGAACTGCGCTTCCGATGCCACGCCGCGCTGGCGCAGTGTGGCGATACGCTGGAGTTCCCGAGAGGCGATGACGAGGGCGCTATCGGCCTCGGCCAGGCTCGCCTCGGTCACCGCGAGTTCGGCTTCTGCTTGGGCTACAAGTTGCACCGGCTCGTCGTCGTCCAACCAGGCCAGCACTTGGCCGCGCGCCACGGTATCGGCGAGCGCCACGCCTAAGCGCAAGATGCGACCGCTAATTTTCGGCTTCACGACAAAGGCAGCCGGCGACTCTAGCGTACCGCTAAAAGTCCGCCGCCATTGCATGGGGCCATGCTCGATCCGAGCGACTTCGACGGGCGCCACGCGTGCGTCGTCGCCGCGTGGTTTCGGGGCACTCTGCTCCTGAAGCCGATTAAAAATGGCCCAGCCGAGGCTTGCCGCCCCGACCATGAGCACTACCACGATAATAAATTTTCGCCCGATAGATCGCACAGAGTGTCCTTATGAGCCCTCAAACACCTTGGACGTCACCATATCCAAAAGAAGTGTACACGCTGCCAGAGGTCATGCCAAGATGACATCACCTGGATAGCATCTTCCCATAACCGGCGTGGTGCGTCCACGGCGATTTGTGCTTGTCTTGGGCAGTGGAGTTTGTTAAGAAGGCAGCACATGGTTCATCGTTTCATCGATTGCGATAGGAGAGAAAGATGCTCAGCGTCACGCAAGACCTCATCATGCCAACGGCCATCACCGGGTCGTATCCCCGGCCTATCTGGTTCAACGAAAGCCTGGGCGGGCGGTCCTTTAAGTCAGCGCTTGGCGAGTCGATCTTTCGCGAGCAATATCTGGACGCTGTGGCGTGCGTGATCAACGCCCAGGAGGCGGCAGGGCTCGACATCGTGACGGATGGGGACAGCCGCTTCGATCTCGCGGTGGGCGGAAAATCATGGTTCTTTTATCCCATTGAGCGGCTCGGCGGCATCGAGGGCTACCGCGATACGTCGCGGGGCTGGATGCAGCGCCACGACCTGCGTCCGGGCCGCATCCTCTGGGAGGTGCAGGAGGCCTATCAACCGGGGGTGGTGAAAGACCGTTTGACGCGCGGCCCGCTCGAATTCACCGCGCTCTGGAAAGTCGCCCAGCGACTCACGGACCGGCCGGTGAAATTCGGCACCATCTGTGCCCCGGCATTGGCGAGCATGCTTTGGAATGATTACTACCCGGACGAGAAGGCATTGATTAACGATCTGTGCGATATCTTTAACGCCGAGCTACGGGAACTTGCCGCCGCCGGCTGTCCCCTCATCCAGATCGAAGAACCGCCGCACCATGGGCGCACCACCCGGCCCGACTGCACCGACGCCGACCTCGAATTTTTGACCGAGGCGTTCAACCGGCAGCTGGTGGGGGTGGAGGCGGAGATCTGGGTCCACACCTGCTGGGGGAATCCCAACCAGCAGCGCGTCTACTGGGAGCCACCGAGCTATGAGCGCGCCCTACCCTATTTGCTCCAGCTCAATGCCGACGTGATCACGTTCGAGTGCGCCAGCAGCAACGGCAAGGACCTGCCGCTGTTCGCCCAGTATGCCACGGACAAAAAAATCGGCATTGGCGTGGTAAACCACTGTAACACCGTGGTCGAGCCCCCCGAGCACGTCGCCCAGCTCATCCGCCAGGCGCTTGAGTACATTCCCCCCGAGCGATTGGTGATCACCACGGACTGCGGCTTCGGCCGCGAGGGCTTGAGCCGGCGCATCGCCTACTACAAGTGCGTCTCCCTCGTCGAGGGCACGAATATCGTCCGCCGCGAGCTGGGCCTGCCTGAAGCACGGGTGCGGGCTGCCGATCCCCAGCTCTATTTTGCCGACACCAGTGCCTCGCGTTAACTTTCTCCAACGGGAAGTCCCCTTGCGTAAGCTGGGGGATGAAAGTGGGTCGGCTCGAAGAGCCGAGGGTACTCAGTCAAGTTATGCCGTAGGCTAACTTTGTAAAAGTTGTTGACTCGTGCTGTACTTCAACATATAGTGCCTCCCACAATACGATCAAGTCAGGCTTGGAGGCTGAAAGTGCCACTCGCTGTTATACCTGATGCGGCTCTTAGAAAATGTAATTTGCCGGTTGTGCATGATAGGCATGCACGTAAAAGTTACACCGTACAGAGAGAAACATGGGT
>Ga0214472_10002167_pt1 | contig 21364 bp, 21 predicted proteins | sample RVTome_6_FD_207662 | JGI IMG/M metagenome (GOLD analysis project Ga0214472, IMG submission 207662) | Soil microbial communities from uranium-contaminated site in the Upper Colorado River Basin, Wyoming, United States - RVT140D175 | ecosystem: Environmental > Terrestrial > Soil > Contaminated >...
GCTCCGGCGCTTACCGCGGCGGGACTTGCACCCGCAAGTCTGATGCAGCACCTCGGCCGGACGGTCCAGATTCGGCCTCGTTCAGGACGCACCATCGCGTCATTGTAGTCGCCGCTTCGGGTAGGATCTCGCGTGGAGGAGCCATGCACCACCCTCGGCAGTTCCGCGACGGCCGGCAGGATGGCCTCATCGCCCTCGAGAGCCTCGACCTCGACAAGGTCACGTCCTTCGCCGACCTGCTGCGCGGGATGGCCAAGACCGCCTTCAGCGGGCGCACCCTGGGGGAAGCGCTGGACGTCACGCTGGCCATGGTGGACGACCCCGCGTGCAAGGTGGTCCTCACGCTGTCGGGGGCCATGACCATCGCCAAGATGGGCAAGGTCATCGCCAAGATGATCGACACCGGCATGGTCCACGCCGTGGTCTCCACGGGCGCGCTCATGGCCCACGGGCTGTCCGAGGCCGTCGGCCTCGTCCACTACCGCCACGACCCGCGCATGTCCGACGAGGAGCTGTTCGAGAAGGGCTACAACCGCGTCTACGACACGCTCGAGATGGAGGCCAACCTCAACTACGTCGAGGAGTTCACGGGCCGCGCGCTGGACACGCTGCAGGGCGAGCTGTCGAGCGAGATCATCTGCCGCGCGCTGGGCAAGGTGCTGGCCGACGATCCCGGAGGCGCGGGCGTGCTGCGCAGCGCCTACGTGCACGGCGTGCCCATCTACGTGCCCGCCTTCACGGACTCTGAGCTGGGGCTGGACCTGGCCACCTGGTCGATGAAGAAGGCGCGCGAGGCCGGGACGACGGACGCGGAAGCTCTGTTCGCCACCCTCCCCCGCTACAACCCCTACCTCGACCTCAACAGCTTCGCGCGCTTCGCCATGACCGCGCAGCGCCTCGGGATCTTCACCATCGGCGGCGGCGTCCCTCGGAACTGGGCGCAGGAGGTGGGGCCGTACATCGACATCATCAACCACCGCCTGGGGCTGGACCTCGGCCCGCCGCGCTTCAAGTACGCCGTGCGGATCTGCCCGGAGCCCGCCCATTGGGGCGGGCTGTCCGGGTGCACGTACTCCGAGGGGATCTCGTGGGGCAAGTTCGTCCCCGAGTCCGAGGGCGGACGCTTCGCGGAGGTCTACGCGGACGCGACCACCGTGTGGCCGCTGCTCATCAAGGGCGTGCTGGAGGAGATGAAGGGCGAGCCCGCGCCGCGCCGCCATCCCCGCGGCGGGCGGAGGTAACCGGGCCCATGGCCGGCCGCTACGACGCCGTCATCATCGGGGCCGGGCACAACGGCCTGGTCAACGCCGCGTACCTCGCGCGCGCGGGCAAGAAGGTCCTGGTGGTGGAGCGCCGCCACGTGGTGGGGGGCGCCGCCGTCACCGAGGAGGTCTTCCCCGGCTTCCACTACTCCGTGTGCTCGTACGTGGTGTCGCTGCTGCGGCCCGAGATCATCCGCGAGCTGGACCTGCCGCGCCACGGCCTGGAGATCCTGCCCCTGGACGGGACCTTCACGCCCATGCCCGACGGCGACTACCTGTGGCGCATGAGCGACCACGCCCAGACGCGCCGCGAGATCTACCGACACTCCCCCACCGACGCCGAGGCCTACGACGAGTACTCCAAGGCCATGGTGGACATGGCCCGGTTCGTCAAGCCGATATTGTCGATGACGCCCCCGGACCCGCTCTCCCTGGACCTCGGAGGCCTGCGCCAGCTCGCGGGCCTGGCCCGGCGCTTCCAGGCCCTGCCCCCCTCCGCGCGGCACAACCTGATCCAGCTCATGACGATGAGCGCGGCGGGGCTGCTCGACCAGTGGTTCGAGACCGACGTCCTCAAGGCCACCATGTCGGCCAGCGGGATCATCGGGACCTTTCTGGGGGTGCGCTCGCCGGGGACGGCGTACGTGCTGCTGCACCACTACATGGGCGAGATCGACGGGGCGTTCCGCTCGTGGGGCTTCTCGCGCGGCGGCACGGGAGCGGTCAGCAACGCCATCGCGGGGGCGGCGAAGGAGGCGGGCGCCGAGGTCCGCACCGAAGCGGGGGTGGCGGCCATCCGGACGAGGAGCGGCCGCGCCACGGGGGTGGCCCTCGAGAGCGGCGAAGAGATCGAGGCGGGGGTGGTGGTCTCCAGCGTGGACCCGCACCGGACGTTCCTGAGGCTGCTGGACCCCGCGAGCCTGGACCCGGGGTTCGTGGAGGAGGTGCGCCGCTACAAGCTGCGCGGGTCGTCGGGCAAGGTGAACCTCGCGCTGGGCGGCCTGCCCGACTTCAAGTGCCTGCCCGGGCCGGGCGCGCACCTGCGCGGGGCGATCTCCATCTCCCCGGGCGTGGAGTACATGGAGCGCGCGTACGACGACGCCAAGTACGGCGAGTTCTCGCGGCGCCCCTACATGGACGTGGTGATCCCCTCCCTCACCGATCCGTCGGTGGCGCCCCCGGGCAAGCACGTCATGTCCTGCTTCGTGCAGTACGCGCCCTACAACCTGCGGCAGGGAACCTGGGACGAGAAGAAGGAGGCCTTCGGCGACACCGTGGTCGACACGCTGTGCGAGTACGCCCCCAACCTCCGCAAGCTCATCCTGCACCGGCAGGTGCTGACGCCGCTCGACATGGAGCGCGAGTGGGGGCTGACCGAGGGCAACATCTTCCAGGGCGAGCTGTCCCTGGAGCAGCTCTTCTTCCTGCGCCCGGTGGCGGGGTGGGCCCGTTACCGGACGCCGGTGCGCAACCTCTATATGTGCGGCTCGGCCACCCATCCCGGCGGCGGCATCATGGGCGCGCCCGGCCGCATCGCGGCCCGGGAGATCCTGAAGGACTGGGGCCGCGGGAACGGCCGGTGAGAGCGGGGCGCCCGGCCGTCATCGTCGTCGGCGGAGGCCACAACGGCCTGGTGGCGGCCGCGCTCCTGGCCAGGGGCGGCCTGAAACCGGTCGTCCTCGAGCGGCGCGACGTCCTGGGCGGGGCCGCCGTCACCGAGGAGATCCATCCCGGGTACAGGGTCTCGGCCGTGGCCCACCTGACCGGGCCGCTGCGTCCCTCCGTGCTCTCGGCCCTCGGCCTCCAGAAGCGCGGGCTCACGCTGATCGACGTCGAGCCGCGGGCCTTCGCGCCGCTGCCCGACGGGCGCGGGCTGACGCTGTGGGGCGATCCGGCGCGCACGGCGGCGGACCTCCGCGCGTTCTCGTCGCGCGACGCCGAGCGGTACCCCGCCTTCCATCGCTCGCTGTCCGCCGTCGGCTCGCTCCTCGCGCGCGTGCTGAACATGACGCCGCCCGACGTGGACCGGCCGCTGGACGGGAACCTGCTCCCGCTCCTGAAGCTCGGCCTCGGCTTCCGGGGCCTGGGCCGCGCCGACGCGCAGCGGCTGTTGCGCTGGGGGCCGATGGCCGTTGCGGACTTCGCGGGCGAGTGGTTCGAGACCGAGGCCCTGCGCGCGGTGATCTCCGCCCGCGGCATCACGGGGACGCTGGCCGGCCCGTGGTCGGCGGGCACCACCGCCAACCTGCTGCTGCAGGCCGCGGCCGGGGACGGCAACGGCGCCGGATCCGCGGTCTTCGTCCGGGGCGGCCTGGGGGCGCTGGTCGAGAGCCTGGCCGCGGCCGCCCGCCGGCTCGGCGCCGAGATCCGGACGGGCGCCGAGGTTCAACGGATCACCACCCGGGACGGCCGGGTCACGGGCGTGGTCCTGGCGGGGGGCGAGGAGATCGCGGCCCGGGCGGTGGTCTCGGGCGCCGACCCGCACCGCACGTTCCTGGGAATGCTGGACCCGGCGGTGCTGGACCCCGAGGACCTCAGGCGGATCCGACATTACCGCCAGGCTGGGATGGCGTCCAAGGTGAACCTGGCCCTTTCCGCCCTGCCGTCCTTCACCTCGCTGCGCGGCCTCGACGCCGCCGGGCTCCTGCGCGGGCGGATCCACATGGGTCCCGACGTGGACACCCTGGAGCGGGCCTATGACGACGCCAAGTACGGCGACATCTCGGCGGTGCCCTGGCTCGAGGCCACCATCCCGTCGCTGGTGGACCCCACCCTGGCCTCGCCCGGGCGCCACGTGATGTCCGTCTACGTGCAGTACACCCCCTACCGGTTGAAGTCCGGAGACTGGCCGAAGAGGAAGGACGAGCTCGGCGACCTCGTCCTGCGCACGCTGGAGGCCTATGCCCCCGGCATCGGCGAGCTGGTCCTGGCGCATCACGTGGTGACGCCCGTGGAGCTTGAGGAGACGTACGGCCTCACCGGCGGCCATCCCTTCCACGGCGAGCCGTCGCTGGACCAGCTCTTCCTGGCGCGCCCGCTCCTGGGCTGGGCGCGCTATCGAGGCCCGGTGTCCGGGCTGTACCTCTGCGGGGCCGGGGCCCATCCGGGCGGCGGGGTCACGGGCGGGCCCGGGGCCAACGCGGCGCGGGAGGTCCTGAAGGACTTGAGGTAGCGCCCGTGAAGGACGGTGCCGTCCGTCGGGCCGTGAAGCGCGTCGCGCTCTGGAACTTCGAGCTCAGCCTCTCCCTGCACCGCGCCTTCGAGCGCCGCCGCGGCCGCATCCCCCATGACCTCGGAGGCGAGTGCCGGCGCTGCGCCCGCTGCTGCGAGGCCCCGGGCATCCAGGTGGGCGGGGCGATCTGGTACCTGCCCCTGCTGCGCCGGCTGTTCCTCGCCTGGCAGGGGCGCGTGAACGGCTTCGTCCTGGTGAGCCGAGAGCGGGCCGGTCGGGTCTTCGTCTTCCGCTGCACCCACTTCGATTGGACGACCCGGTCCTGCGACAGCTACGACTCGCGCCCCGGGATGTGCCGCGACTATCCCCGGGTCCTCCTGCAGCAGGCCAACCCCCAGTTCCTTCCCGGCTGCGGCTATCGTCCGGTGACTCCCAACGCCGAGCGCCTGGTGCGGTCCCTGGAGCGTGCGGCCGTGACCCCGGAGCAGATGGCGCGGCTGAAGAAGGACCTGCACCTGGAGAGGTGAGCGGTCAGGGCTCGCGCCAGAGCGGCATGCGCGACGCGACATCCGTTTCGCCGATGTCCGCGCAGACCTGCTCCAGCTCCGCCCTCCGCGACCCGCTCCAGCGCAGGTCCTCGAGGGTCTCCCCGATCGGGACGTCGGTGCGCAGGCGGGCCAGGGTGCGGTAGAGGAACGCGTCCGCCCGCCGGTCGCGCAGCCTCTGCGCCGCTCCCGACGCGCCGCGCAGGGCCAGGCCCCACGTCCCGTCCTGGTCGTCCGGGATGTCCTCCAGCCGCCGGTAGCGGGACAGGACCGTGGCTGCCGTCTTGCGTCCCCACCCGGGAAGGCCCGGGTACCCGTCGGCATCGTCGCCGACCAGCGCCAGCCAGTCGGGGATCGACTCCGGGAGCACGCCGAACTTGGCCTTCACCGAGCCCTCGTCCAGCAGGATCCGGCGCCGCCGATCGAACATGACGACCCTCGTCCCGCGCACGCACTGGGCCAGGTCCTTGTCGGGCGTGCAGATCACAACCTGCTCCACCCCGGGGGCGTCCGAGAAGCGCGCGGCCGCCGTGGCCAGGGCGTCGTCGGCCTCGAACTCGACCATGGGCCAGACGACGATCCCCAGGGCGTGCGTGACCCGCTCCGCCAGCGTGAACTGGGCCAGCAGGTCGCGCGGCACGCCCGCGCTGGTCTTGTAGCCGTCCCACAGGGTGTTGCGGAACGACTCGATGACGTGGTCGAAGGCGCAGGCCACGTGCGTCACCTCGGGCGCGGCGAGCAGGGCCAGGAGCGACCGCAGCAGCCCGCGCGCGGCGCCCACCTCGCGGCCGTCCGGCCCCGTGGCGAAAGGCGCCCCGTAGTAGGCGCGGAAGAGCTCGTAGGTCCCGTCGACGAGGTGCACCTTCATGGGCCATGGGAAGGCTACAACATCCCGGCCTGTCGTCCAGCAGGGACGCCGACCGCGCCCCGGCGGCCGACCGGCGCTTGACAGCCGGGCCTTATATGCGTATATTCGCATTTGCGGATGAATAGAGGAGCCCCTTCGATGATCGAGCCCGCGCTGATCCCGGTGGTGGCCGCGCGCTTCAAGGCCCTGGCCGATCCCGGCCGGCTGGCCATCCTCGCCGCCTTGCACGGCGGCGAGAAGAACGTGTCCGCGCTGGTGGCCGCCACCGGCCGGAGCCAGCCCAACGTCTCGCAGCACCTGGCGGGCCTGGCCCGCGCGGGCTTCGTCGCCCCCCGGCGCGAGGGCACCCACGTCTACTACCGGATCGCCGATCCGTACGTCGCCCGCATCTGCGACGCAGTCTGCAGCGGGCTGGAGCGCCAGATCCGCGCGTTGACGCAGGCGCGCCGGCGCGGCCGCCGGTCGGCGCCGGCGGGGGGCTGAGAGGGGACGGGGCCATGGCTTCGCGGGCGTGGTGGCTTCTCGGCCTGGCGCTGATGCCGTGGCCGACGCCGTCATCGGGGCAGGACGCCGTCCTGCTGACCCAGGCCGAGGCGCTGGAGCGCGCGGAGCGGGAGAACCCCGAGCTGGCGGCCGTCCGCGAGCGAGCGGAGGCACGCCGGCAGCGCGCCGGGGCCTCCGGCCGCGCCGCCTGGCCGCGGCTGCTCCTGTCGGCCGACGGCGTCCGCACCGACAACCCGGCGCGCGTCTTCGCCTCCCGCCTGAACCGCGGCGAGTTCACCCAGGACGACTTCGCGATCGCGCGCCTCAACGACCCACCGGGCCTCTCCCACCTGACCACCGCGCTCGCGCTGGAGCTGCCCCTGGACGTCTTCGGCAAGCTCGCTTCGCGGGGGCGTACCGACGCGGCGGAGTCGCGGGCCTTCGATGCCGAAGCCGCCGAGGCGGTCCAGGACCTGAAGCTGCGCGTGGCGGAGGCCTATCAGCGCGCCGCGCTGGCCCGCGCGGCGCTCGGCGCGACGGGGCGGGCGCTGGCCGGCGCGCGGGCCCGCGAGGCCGACATCGCGGCACGCGTCGAGGAGGGCGCGTCGCTCCCCGCGGACCTGCTGCGCGCGCGGGCGCGGCGCCGGCAGCGCGAGGCGGACCGGGCAGACCGCGAGGCCGACTTCGACGTCGCCGTGGCCGCCCTCGCCCGCCTCCTCGGGGGTGGCGCGGGGGCCCGCTACGAGCCCGCGGGCTCGGCGGCCGCCCCGGGGCCGCTCCAGGGATCGCTCGCCGACTGGCAGGCGCGTGCCGCGGCCGCGCGTCCGACGCTGCTCGCGGCCCGTGAGCGCCTGGCGGGGGCCGAGTGGTCCGCTCGCCATGAGCGGCGCTCCGCGCTTCCCGACGTCGCCCTGTACGGCCAGGCGTACGACGACCGCGGCGGATTCTCCCGCGGCGGCCAATCGTACGCGCTGGGCTTCTCGGTCCGCTGGACCGCATTCGACGCCGGGCGCGGGAGACGCGAGGCGGCGGCGGTCGCGGACCGGCGCGCCTCCACGCAGGACGCCCGCGCCGCCGCCGACCAGACGCGCCTGGAGGTCGAAGCGGCGTGGCGGCGGGCGCGCGCCGCGCGCGAGCGTTACGCCGCGGCGGCGGGCGGAGCCGAAGACGCACGGGAAGCGCTGCGTGTGATCCAGGAGCGGAGGCGGGCCGGGATGGCGACCCTGACGGACGAGCTGGAGACGGAGGCCATGAGCCTGGCCGCGGAGCTGGACGAGCTGCGGGCGGCCGCCGACGCCGCGCTGGCCGACGGGGGGCTGCGGCGCGCGGCCGGGGAGCTTTGACGGGGCGGGGATCGACAGGAGGCTGGAGCGCATGAGAGGGCGGGGTCGGGTCCATCGGGCGGGGGCGGTCCTGGCGGGCGTCCGGGCGGTCGGGGCGTGCGGCCGGCGGGACACGGCCGTCCCCGCGGGCCGTCCCGAGCCCGCGGCGCGGGCCGTCCGCGGCGCGGCCGTGACGTGGGGCGGGGCCGGCGAGGCGACCGTGCCCGCCAGCGTCCAGGCCCGCCAGCGGGCGACGCTCGCGTCGCGTCTCTCGGCGGCGGTCGTCGCGCTGCCGTTCCGCGAGGGCGACCACGTCGCGGCCGGCGACGTCCTGGTGAGGCTCGACAACCGGGCCCTGCGCTCGGCCCTCGCCGCTTCCGAAGCGGCCGCCGTGGCCGCGGAAGCGGAGCTCGCCCGCGCCGAGGCGTTGCTGTCTCGGAACGCCGTCACCCCGCGCGAGGCGGAGGGCGCCCGCGCGCAGGGGGCCTCCGCCCGCGCCTCCGTCCAGGCCGCGCGCGACGGCCTCGCCTACGCCGTCCTGCGCGCGCCCTTCGCCGGGCAGGTGGCGGCGCGGTCCGTGCACGTCGGCGACATCGTCTCGCCGGGCACACCGCTGATCGAGATCGAAGGCGAGGCCGGGCTCGAGCTGGTCGCGACCGTCGACGCCGGGCAGGCGAGCCGCCTCCGCCCGAACGGACGGGTCGTGGCCCGCGTCGACGGGCAGCCGGCACCGATCGAGGCGACGGTCCGCTCCCTCTCCGCGGCCGGCGACCCGACCACGCACCGCTTCGAGATGCGGGCCGACCTGCCCGCGGCGGCGGGCCTGCGCTCGGGCCTGTTCGCCCGCCTGGCGCTGCCCGCTCCGGAGGGCGAGGCGCGGCTGATGGTGCCGCGTGAGGCGGTGTTCGAGCGCGGGGGCCTCTCCGGCGTGTTCGTGGTCGACCACGGCCTGGCCCGGCTGCGCTGGGTCGCGGCGGGCGCCGCCTCCGGCGCGCTCATCGAGGTCCGCGCCGGCCTGGAGCCGGGCGAGACCGTGGTGCTCGACCACGCGGGCCTGGCGGACGGCTCCCGGGTCACGGAGTCGCGTTGATGCGGCTGGGCCTCTCGGGACGCATCGCGCGCGCGTTTCTCGACAGCAAGCTCACCCCCCTGCTGATCGCGGCCGCGCTAGGGCTCGGCGCGCTGGCGCTGCTGGCGACGCCGCGCGAGGAGGAGCCGCAGATCCGCGTCCCCATGGTGGACGTTCTGATCGCCTGGCCGGGCGCCGAGCCGGCCGAGGTCGCGTCGCGGATCGTCACTCCGGTGGAGCGCATCCTGTACGGGGTCACCGGGGTCGAGCACGTGTACTCCACGGCGCGCGCCGGCTCCGCGCTGATCACCACCCGATTCCGCGTCAACGAGTCGAACGAGGACAGCCTGGTCAAGATCTACGAGCGGCAGTCGGCGCTCGGGCACATCCTCCCCGCCGGGGCCCAGCGCCCCATCGTCGAGCTGCACTCGATCGACGACGTGCCCTTCCTGACGCTCACCCTGTCGAGCGCGCTCCAGGGCAGCGATCGGCTGCGGCCCATCGCCGCCGAGCTGGCCCAGGAGCTCTCCGAGATCCCCGAGACGACCAAGGTCCACCTCATCGGCGGCCAGCCGCGCGCGGTGCGGATCGAGCCCGACCCCGACCGGTTGAACGCCGCCGGCGTGAGCTGGGCGGCGCTCACCGGCGCCCTGGAGGCCGCGGCGGCGAGCCAGCCGGGGGGCACCGCGGTACGCGCCAACCGCGAGCTGCGCGTCGAGGCGGGGCCGCTGTTCCAGGACGCCCGCGACGTGGCGCGGGTCCTGGTCGGCGTCCGGGACGGGCGGCCCGTCTACGTATCGGACGTCGCCCGCGTGGTGGACGGCCCCGACGAGGCCAGGGACGCCGTCTTCATCGCCATGGGGCCGGCGGGGGCCACCGCCGAGCGTCCCGCGGGCGAGGAGCGCCCGGCGGTGACGATCGCCCTCGCCAAGCGCGCCGGCGCCAACGCCACCGAGCTGGCGTCGGCCGTGCTCGAGAAGGCCGAGCGGCTGCGGCCGGGGCTGCTGCCGGCGGACGTCCGGCTCGACGTGACCCGCAACTACGGGCGCACCGCCGAGGAGAAGTCGAACGAGCTGGTCGAGCACCTGCTGATCGCGACGCTCTCCGTGGTCGCCCTGATCTCGCTGGCCATGGGCTGGCGCAGCGGCCTCGTGGTGGGGGTCGCGGTGCCGGTGACGCTGGCCCTCACCCTCTTCATCTATTTCCTGGCGGGCTACACGCTGAACCGGGTTACGCTGTTCGCGCTGATCTTCTCGATCGGGATCCTGGTCGACGACGCGATCGTCGTCGTGGAGAACATCGAGCGCCACCACCGGGAGAAGCCGGGCGTGCCGTTCGCGCGCGTCGCGGTGGAGGCCGTGGACGAGGTCGGCAACCCGACGATCCTGGCCACCTTCACGGTGATCGCCGCGATCCTGCCCATGGCCTTCGTCCGGGGCCTGATGGGCCCGTACATGCGGCCGATCCCGACGGGGGCCTCGGCGGCGATGCTCTTCTCGCTGGCCGTGGCCTTCGTCGTCTCGCCGTGGGCGGCCTCGCGGATCTTCCGCCACGCGCGTCCCGCCGGCGCCGGGGCCGCGAGCGACGGCTGGTCCACGCGCCTCTACCGGCGCGCGATGACGGCGCTCGTCACCCGGCCGCGCGTCCGTCTCGCGTTCTTCGCAGGCGTCGCCGCGATCTTCCTGGCGGCCATCGCGCTCGTGGGCGTCGGGCTGGTCAAGGTCAAGATGCTGCCTTTCGACAACAAGAGCGAGTTCCAGGTGCTGGTCGACCACGACGCGGGGACGCCGCTCGAGGTCACGCTGGAGACGGCGCGGGCGATGGCCCGCCGGCTGGCGTCGGTGCCGGAGGTCGCCGACGTGGAGATCTACGCCGGCACCGCCGCGCCGTTCAACTTCAACGGCCTGGTCCGCCACTACTTCCTCCGTCGCTCTCCTTCCGGCGCCGACCTGCAGGTGAACCTCGCCGGCAAGCACGCCCGCGACGCCCAGAGCCACGAGATCGCCAAGCGCGTGCGGCCGGCGCTCGTCGAGATCGCGCGGCGGCGCGGCGCGCGGGTGAAGGTGGTGGAGATCCCGCCCGGGCCGCCGGTGCTCGACACCCTGGTGGCCGAGGTCTACGGGCCCACGGCGGCGGCGCGGGAGTCGCTGGCGAAGTCCGTGCGCGGCTTCTTCGAGGCCACCCCGGGCGTGGTGGACGTCGACGACTCGCTGGAGACCGAGCGCCTCCGCGCCCAGGTGACGGTGGACCGCGAGAAGGCCGGTCTCAAGGGCATCCCGGCGGCGGCCGTGATCGAGGCCGCGGCCGGGCCCGGGGCGGGCCGCGACGTCGGGCGCCTGGCGGTGGCCTCGTCCCGGGAAGCCGTGCCGGTGCGCGTGCGGCTGTCCGCGCCCGACCGCGCCGACATGGCGCGGCGGCTCGCCCTCCGCGTCGATTCGCCCTTCGGCGCCGGCGTCGCGCTCGACGAGCTGACGCGGGTCGCGCGGACACCCGAGCCCCAGCCCATCGTGCACAAGGACCTGAAGCCCGTCGTCTACGTGTTCGGCGACCTGGCCGGCGAGCGCGAGAGCCCGGTGTACGCCCTGGCCGAGCTCAACCGGAAGATCGACGCCCTGGCCCTGGCCGACGGGTCGCGCGTCGAGCGTTACGCGGTACGGGCGCCGGAGACGTCGGACCGCGCCGCGCTGAAGTGGGACGGCGAGTGGCAGATCACCTACGAGGTGTTCCGCGACCTCGGGGTCGCGTTCGCGGTGGTGCTGGTGCTGATCGTGATCCTGGTGATCGGCTGGTTCCAGTCGTTCGCGGTGCCGCTGGCCATCCTGCTGCCCATCCCGCTCTCCCTGATCGGGATCCTGCCCGGGCACTGGATGTTCGGGGCGTTCTTCACCGCGACCTCGATGATCGGCTTCATCGCCGGCGCCGGGATCATCGTGAGGAACTCCATCATCCTGGTGGATTTCATCGAGCTGAAGCTGCGCCAGGGGATGGCGCTGGAGGCGGCCGTCGTGGAGGCGGGGGCGGTGCGCTTCCGGCCGATGCTGCTGACGGCCGCCGCCGTGGTGGTGGGCTCGTTCGTGATCCTGTTCGACCCGATCTTCCAGGGCCTCGCCATCAGCCTGATGATGGGCGAGGTCGCGGCGACCCTGCTCTCGCGGATGGCGGTGCCCGTCGTCTATTTCCTGCTCGCCCGGCGCGGCCGGGCGGAGGCCTTGCGCGTCGAGGGGCTGACGCCGCAGGTCGCGTCATGAGCGGAAGCCCCTTCTGGAGTCGCCGAACATGACCGTCGAGAACGCCGTGCGCGCGCTGGCCGGCAGCTTCGTCCTCGTCTCGCTGGGGCTGGCGCACTGGATCCACCCGGGGTTCCTGTGGTTCACCGCCTTCGTGGGCGCCAACCTGCTGCAGTCGGCTTTCACGGGGATCTGCCCCGCGGCGACCGTCTTCCGCAGGCTCGGCCTCAGGGAAGGGGCGCGCTAGCCGGCCGCCATGCGGATGCTGATCGTCGTCACGGACTCGGGGCGATGGGGGCGTTCGAGCGCGGCTTCCTCGAGAGCGGCGACCGGGGGTTCACCATCGTGCCGACGGTGGTCGGCCGCGGACGCACGGGCCTGCGCACCGGCGACCGCGTCCACCCCGGCGGCACCAGCCTGCTGTTCAGCGTCGTCCCCGACGCGGACGCGGCGGAGGCCCTGCGCTTCCTGAAGGGCATCCGCGATCAGAGCGGAGCGCAGGCCGTCACCAAGATCTTCTCGCTGCCGGCCGAGGACGTTTCCTAGCGCCCCGGACGGGTCCGCCGCGAGCGGACGCCGTCCAAATGAAGCGGGGCCGTCTACCTCTGCTCCTTCAAGCGGTCCCAGAGTCGGCTGGCATCGGCGCCGAGGCGCGACACACCGCGATCGACCTCCGCCCCTGGCGGCGGAGGACCTCCACGACGTCTCGTAGCAGGCTCATCCGATGATGTCGAGCATCACCCGCGAGAAGCGCCGGCCCGCCTGGGACGCGCGCTCCAACCGTCGTCGCGCCTCCTGCGGATCGAGCCCGTGGACGGCGGCGTAGGTGGCAATGGCGGCCTGACCCAAGGCCAACGCCTCCCGCAGCCGTTCCTCCGGGGTCATCCGAGCGAGCCGGTCGCGCTGCTCCTGGCCCATTCGGGCGGCCACGTCGCTCATGGCCTCAAGTATAGGTCTTGACATCGTGGACCCGAGGGCCGGAACCGGCTGCCTCTTACCTGGCGCCCGCCTCCGCGGCCACGCGCCGCATCGCCTCGACCATCGCGTCGCTCGTGAGGCCGGCCTCGCGGCCCGCGGCTTCGGCTTCCGCCAGGCTCTTCCCCTGGAGGGCCTGCACCACGCCGTAGACGCCGCCGACGCGGTTGGACGACGCGCAGTGCAGCAGCACCGGGCCGGCACCGGGGTCGTCGAGCAGCTTCGCGACGGCCTTGGCATCGTCCAGGCTGAAGCTCGCCGGCGTCACCGGCACCGACACGTAGCGCAGCCCCTGGCGCTCGACGGCGGCCTTCTCCTCGGCCGTCCCTTCCGACTCGGCGCGCAGGTCGATCACCGTCTGGAAGCCCATGGCCCTGAGCTTCGAGACCGCCTCCGGCGAAGGCGTGCCGGCGGCCGCGAGGCCCGCGGACAGACGCTTGTAGTTGGCGATCCCTTCCGCGGTCTCCGGCGCCTCGGCCACCGCGAACGCGGCGGCGACCCACAACGCACCGGCCGCGCTCAGGCTCGCCCTTGCGACTGATCCCATCGTTCCTCCTTCATCTCATTCTAGCGGTGCGACCAGGCGGGCGGGCGCTTCTGGAGGAAGGCCTGCAGCCCCTCGACGGCGTCGGCGCCCGTCATCAGGTCGTCGAGGAAGAGGCCCTCGGCCCGCTCCAGCGCCGCCTCGAAGCCGGGTCCGGCGGCCTGGACGGCCCGGCGGGCCAGGCGCAGCGCGGGCGCGCTCTTCTCCCTCCAGCGGGCCACCGTGGACTCCGCGGCCGCCGCCAGCCCGTCGGGCGGGACCACCTCGTCCACGAGGCCGATCCCGAGGGCCTCGCGCGCCGTCAGCGTCTCGCCGCCCAGGATGAGCCGGAGCGTGCGCGCGGCCCCGATGCGCTGGGGGAAGTGCGCGGCGGCCACCGGCGGAAAGACGCCGAGGTTGATCTCGGGCAGGCCGAAGCGGGCCGCCTCGCTCGCCACCACGACGTCGGCGAAGCAGGCCAGCTCGCATCCGCCGCCCAGCGCGGGTCCCTGCACGACGGCCAGGATCGGGCAGGGAAAGTGGTGGAGCCGGCGGAAGATCCCGTGGAAGGCGGCCAGCATGGGACGCACGCGGTCAGGCAGGTGGTCCTGCACGGAGACCCCGGCGCAGAACGCCTTGCCCTCGGCGGAGATCACCAGCGCGCGCAGCGCCGGCTCGCGGGCCAGCGCCTCCAGGGCCCGGGACAGCTCGCCGATCATCGCGAGGTCGAGGATGTTCAGCGGGGGCCGGTTCAAGACGACGCGCGCCACCGCGCCGTCACATCCCACCCTCACGTGCCGGGCGGGCGTGGTGGCCATCGTGGTCGTGGTCATCTGCGGCCTCACAGCCGGAAGAGGGATGCGGCGTTGTCGTGGAGGAGCTTGCGCCGGGCCTCCGGCCGCAGGCCCAGCTCCTCGAGCTGCCCGAGGCTCTCGCGCCAGGACAGCCCGTTCGTGCCCCAGAGGCACCGGTCCTGGCCCATGCGGCTGTTGATGAAGTGGACGACCTCGGGCTTCAGGTACTTCGGCATCCAGGCGTCGACGCCGAGGTACACGTTGTCCCACTTGTAGCAGACGGAGATCAGCTCCTCGACCCAGGGCCAGCCCGTGTGGGCGCCGATGATCTTCAAGTCGGGGAAGTCGCAGGCCACGCGGTCGAGGTACATGGGACGGCCGTGCTCGCTGGGCATGGCCTCCAGGACGTGGCCGACCTGGAGCGAGACGGGCACGTCCAGCTCCACGCACTTCGCGTAGAGCGGGTACATCTTGGCGTCGTGGAGGGGGATGTCGAAGCCGTAGATGTGGACGTACACGCCGCGGAACCCGTGCTCGACCACCGCGGTCTCGATCTCCTTCAGGCTGGCCTTGATGTCGAAGGGGTTGTAGCCGGCCAGGCCCGTGAAGCGGCCCGGATGGGCGCGGGTGTACTGCAGCACCTCGTCGAGGCGGGTGTCCATGTACATCCATTTCCGGCGGTAGGACCACATCTTGGTCTGGGTCACGAAGACGCGCTCCACGCCCGCGCGGTCCATCTCCGCGACCATGGCGTCGATGCTGTCGAAGCGCGGCAGCGAGCCGATCGACCGCTCCATGCGGCACACCAGCTCGCCTTTCTTGGCCTCGGTCCAGCGCTCGATGAACTCGGGCGTGGACACGTAGTACATGAAGTCGATGGCCTTCACCTGGTCGTCCACTGGATCTCCTTCACATCATGGTGAGGCCGCCGCTCACCGAGAGCGTCTGGCCCGTGACGTACTCCGACGCCGGGGAGGCCAGGAACACCACCGCCTCCGCCACTTCCTCCGGGCGTCCCACGCGTCCCCAGGGGATGGCCCGGGTCACGGCGTCCATCACCTTGGGCAGCGCCTGGCGGCAGTCTTCGAGCAGCCGTGTCTCCGTGAGACCGGGGCACACGACGTTGACGTTGATCTTGTGGCGGGCCATCTCCCGCGCCAGCGTCTTGGAGAAGGCGATGACCGCTCCCTTGGTGCCCGAGTAGACGGCCTGGCCGAAGGACCCGCCGCGGCCGGCGTCGGACGCGATGTTCACCACCTTGCCCCCGCCCGCCTCGATCATGCGCGGCAGGAGCGCCTTGCAGGTGTAGAGCACGGCCCGGAAATTGAGGGCGATGAGCCGGTCCCAGGTCTCCTCCTCGCTCTCCAGGAACGGCTGGGGGTGGTCCCAGCCCGCGTTGTTGACCAGGATGTCGAGCCGGCCGGCGCGGCGCAGCACGTCCGCCGCCATCCGCTCCACCTCCGCGCGGCGCGTGAGGTCCACCGTCACCGCGAAGGCCCGTCCGCCGTCCTTCTCGGCCTCGGAGGCCACCGCGAAGGCCGCCTCGCCGTCGACGTCGCCCACCGCAACCGCCGCTCCTTCACGCGCCAGGGCCAGGGCGATGGCCCGGCCGATGCCGCGCCCCCCGCCCGTCACCAGCGCCGTCTTGCCCTCCAGCAGGAGCCTGGCGCGCGGCGCAGCTTCCGTGGTCATGGTTCCCCCTTCGTTGACGTCTCAGACCCGTGTGCAAGGGAGGGTCCAGGGGGAAAGGCTCGAAAATAGCGCGGTCCGTCCGGGGCAACGCGCAAGCCTGGCGGTCGCACGCGACCCGCCGCGCAAGCTCTGCGCGGCGACCCGCCCGGCACCTCCCAGCGCGGCCTGATGCATCGGGATCATTCCCTTCCCCGGCCCGAGCCGGTACCTTCCGAACGAGCGTTCGATCGGGAGGAAGAATGCGGGCGGCCCTGGATCACGACCGGAAGCAGGAGCGGGTGCTGGCCGCGGCCGCCGCCGTGTTCGCCGACCGCGGATTCCACCGGGCGTCGGTGCGCGACGTGGTCGCGGAGGCGGGGATGAGCCTGGCCGGCCTCTACCACTACTTCCCGAGCAAGGCGGGCCTGCTGCACGAGATCGCGGTGCGGGCCTTCGACTCGCTCCTGGCCCGCCTCGACGCCGCCCCGCCGGGGACCCCCCGCCAGCGGCTCACGACCCTCGTCCGCAACCACCTGTCCTTCTTCCTGAGCCGGCCCCACGAGATGAAGGTGCTGGTGCGAGAGACGGAGTGCCTTCCCGAAGCGCTCGAGGCCGAGGTGGCGGAGAAGAAGCGGCGCTACTACCAGCGCTGCCACGACATCCTCCGCGAGCTGGACGCGGGGCGGAAGGGCGAGGAGGAGCTGCGTCTGGCCACCCTCGCGCTGTTCGGGATGCTGAACTGGACCTACTCCTGGTACAGGCCCGAGCGCGACGGCAGCCCCGAGCGGCTGACCGAGCGCGTGCTCGGGCTCTTCCTCGACGGCTTCCTGGGGAGGCCCGCGGCGTGACGCGCCGGGAGATCGTCGATTGGGCGGCGGCCGTCGCGGACGACCTCGAGTTCGGGGCCGCCCGAGCCTGGCTCTCGGAGGATCCCGGAAGCAAGGCCGCCGGTTACCTTCCGGTGTACGCGCCGCGGGAGGTCATCGCCGCGTGCGGGATGCTGCCCGTGGGCGTCCACGGCGGCGGCGACCGCCTGGAGATCATCCGCGGGGACGCCTTCTACCAGTCCTACATCTGTCACCTGCCGCGCTCGGTAGTCGAGCTGGCGGAGTCACGGCGCCTGGCCTTCCTGTCCGCCATGCTGTTCCCCGCCACCTGCGACGTCATCCGCAACCTCTCGGGCGTGTGGCAGCTCCTGTACCCGCAGATCTACGTGCGCTACCTGGACCTGCCCCAGGTCGCGGACCCCGAGGCGGGCGCCGCCTTCTGGCGGGAGGAGCTGGCCACGCTCGCGCGCGGCCTCGGCGAGGTCTCGGGCCACCCCGCCACCGACGACACCCTGCGGGAGGCGATCGCCGCCGGCAACGAGGCGCGGCGCCTGGTGCGGCAGCTCTACGCGCTGCGGCGGGAGAAGCCCTGGAGCGTGCCCACGGAGGAGCTGATCCTCCTGATGCGCGCGGGCGAGACCGTGCCCCTCGAGGCGTTCGTGGAGAAGATGCGCGCCTACCTGGCGGTGGCGGAGGCGGGCCCCGCGCGGGTACGCGACCGGGCGCGGGTCCTGGTGGTGGGCGCGTTCTGCGAGCAACCGCCGCTCGGCCTCATCAAGACCATCGAGCGCTCGGGCTGCTTCATCGTGGACGACGACTTCCTGCTCGGCAACCGCCTGCTGGGGCCGGACGTGCTGTTGGAGGGCGACCCTTTGGAGGCCCTCGCGCGGGCCTTCGTCCTCCACGCCAAGCGGACCTCGACCGTCTACGAGCCGGACCCCGCGGGGAAGCGGGCGGCCATGAAGGAGCGGGCGGCGGCGGCGGGCGCGGACGGGATCATCTTCGCCTCCGCCAGCTTCTGCGACCCCGCGCTCCTCGACCGGCCCATGCTGCGGGCGGGGGCGGAGGCCGCGGGCATCCCCTGCATCGCCTTCCAGTTCGCCGAGAACACCGGCCAGTTCCAGCAGTTCCGCGAGCAGGCGGGCACCTTCGCCGACTCGATCAAGCTCTGGGGGGGCGCCTGATGGCGGAAGAGCCCGACAAGGACCGCTCGATGCTCCTGCAGAAGGAGATGATCGGCGCACACTACCGCCGCCTGGAGGCGGCGCCCGAGACGGGCGAGCCCGTCGTCTACACTTTCGTGCCCGGCAACCTGACCGAGCTCATCCGCTCCTTCGGCGCGCTGCCCGTGCTGCCGGAGATCAACGCCCTGCAGTCGGCCATGCGCGGCCGCAGCATGCCCTTCATCGCCGCCGCCGAGAAGGCCGGCCACTCCGAGGACGTCTGCTCCTACGTGAAGTGCGACGTGGGGATGATGAAGGCGGGCAACGTCGGCCCCACGGGGACGCGCCTCCCGAAGCCGGACCTCCTGCTGCTCTCCTACACCGGCTGCTACACGTTCATGAAGTGGTTCGAGCTGCTGCGCGAGGAGTATCAGTGCCCGACGGTCTTCCTGCAGGTGCCCTACCAGGGGGACGGGGCGGAGACGCCCGCCCAGCGCGCGTTCATGGTCCGCCAGATCCGCGAGTCCCTCATCCCCGCCCTGGAGAAGGTCAGCGGGCGCAAGTACGACGAGGACCTCCTGCGCGAGAACCTCGCGCGGAGCGCCGCCTCCGAGGACGACCTGGTGGCCGTCCTCCAATCGGCCAAGAAGACGCCGAGCCCCATCGACGCCTACTTCGGGGCCGTCTACTACGTGGGCCCGATCTTCTCCGCCTTCCGCGGCACCGAGGAGGGGCGCGCCTATTACGCCGAGCTGCGCCGCGAGGTCGAGGAGCGAGCCGCGCGCGGGGAAGGCCCCTCGACTCCGTCCGGGCGCCTGGACCGGCAGAAGCACCGGCTGGTCGTGGAGGGCCCGCCGAACTGGACGCACTTCCGCGAGTTCTGGCGCATGTTCGCCGACGAGGGCGCGGTGGTGGTCGCCTCCACGTACTCGAAGGTGGGCGGCACCTACGACTTCGGCTTCCGCCACGACCCGGGCGACCCGCTGGGCAGCCTGGCCGATTACTGCAGCGGCTGCTACACCAACCGCAGCCTGCCCTCGCGCGTGGCCATGCTCGAGAGCTACGTGAAGGAGTACGGGGCGGACGGCTTCCTGGTCCACTCCGTGAAGTCCTGCAACTCCTTCTCGGCCGGCCAGCTCACGATCCTGCGCGAGGTGGAGCGGCGCACCGGCGCCCCGGGCGCGTTCATCGAGTCGGACCTCGTGGACGCGCGCTACTTCTCCGCCGCCAACCTCAAGAACCGCCTGGAAAGTTACTTCCAGATGCTCGACGCGCGGCGCGCGGGGGCCACGGCGTGAAGTGCTTCGTGGGCATCGACCTCGGATCCACCACCACCAAGGCGGTGGTGCTGGACGCCGAGGGCCGGGTGCTGGGGCGCGGGATCACCAACTCGCGGTCGAACTACGACCTCGCGGCGGAGGTCGCGCGCACGGAGGCGTTCGTCTCCGCGCGCTTCAACCACCTCGAGCGGGAGGTCGAGCGCGCGGGCGGCCAGGAGGCGCTCTCCCGCCTGCTCCTCGCCTTCCGCATGGAGCAGATGAAGGTGCAGCTCCAGAGCCTGCGCGCGCGCATCGAGGACGAGATCGGACGGACGGTCGCCCCCGCCCTGCGCGCCGGGGCGGCGGAGGCGGTGGCCGGGATCTTCCGCCGCATCGACGCCGAGGAGGAGGCGCGGCTCGGCGAGAGCAGCCCTTCCGTCCGTTCCGACTTCTTCCGCGACGCCGCCGGCTCGGCCTACGCGCGCCTCGCCGAGGAGGCGGCGCCGGCCGCCGGCGTCACCTTCGACGTCCTGCTCGGCCTCTACGACAAGTGCATCGTCGCGGTGGAGAACGAGCCCCTCGCCCTCGGGTTCCAGGAGCACATCGGCAAGGCGCTGGAGCGCGCCGGCGCCTCCGCCGCGGTCCGCGACGCCGTCCACGCCTCCGCCACCGCCGACTTCGACGTGGCGGCCACCGTGGGCACGGGGTACGGCCGCGCCCGCCTGCCCTTCCCCAAGGAGCAGATCCGCTCGGAGATCCTCTGCCACGGCCTGGGCGCCCACGTCCTCTTCCCGGCCACGCGCACCGTGCTCGACATCGGCGGCCAGGACACCAAGGCCATCCAGGTGGACGCGCGCGGGATCGTCACCGGGTTCCAGATGAACGACCGCTGCGCCGCCGGCTGCGGACGGTACCTGGGCTACATCGCCGACGAGATGAACATGGGCCTGCACGAGCTGGGGCCGCTCGCCCTGCAGAGCCGGCGGCCGGTCAAGATCAGCTCCACCTGCACCGTCTTCGCGGGGGCGGAGCTGCGGGAGCGGCTGTCCCTGGGCGAAAGGCGGGAGGACATCCTGGCCGGCCTGCACCGCGCGGTGATCCTGCGCGCCATGAGCCTGCTCGCCCGCTCCGGCGGCATCGAGGACGAGTTCACGTTCACGGGCGGGGTGGCCCGGAACGCCGCCGGCGTGCGCGCGCTGGAGGGGCTGGTGGAGGAGAACTACGGGAAGCGCAGGATCAACATCTCCGCCGACAGCATCTACACGGGGGCGCTCGGCGCCGCCCACTTCGCGCTGCGGGGGGCGGCGGCATGAGCGTCACCGCGGGCGTGGACGTCGGCTCCAGCGCCGTCAAGGCGGTGGTCATGCGGGTGGGCGAAGGCCACGACGAGGTGCTCGCCCACGCCCTGGCCCGCGTCCGGCGCCGGAACGTGGCCCAGGTGGTGGAGGAGGCCTTCGCGGGCGCGGTGGCGGGGGCGGGCGTGGACGCCCTCGACTACGTCGCCACCACCGGCGAGGGCGAGGAGGCGCCGTTCGCCACCGGCCACTTCTACGGGATGACCACCCACGCCCGGGGCGCGCTCTTCCTGGAGCCGCGGGCGCGCGCGGTCCTCGACGTGGGCGCCCTGCACGCCCGCGCGGTGGCCATGGACGAGCGGGGCAAGGTGCTGGCCTACAAGATGACGAGCCAGTGCGCGTCCGGCTCCGGCCAGTTCCTGGAGAACATCGCCCGCTACCTCGGGGTCTCGCAGGCGGACATCGGGGCGCTCTCCCTCACCTCGGAGAAGCCGGAGACGGTGAGCTCCATCTGCGCGGTGCTGGCCGAGACCGACGTCATCAACATGGTCTCGCGCGGGCTGGCGGCCCCGGACATCCTGCGCGGCATCCACGACAGCATGGCGGGCCGCTTCGCGCGGCTCCTGCAGTCCCTGCGGGTGGAGGGGGCGGTGTTCGTGAGCGGCGGGCTGGCGGCCGACGACGGCCTGGCCGCCGCCCTGCAGCGGGCGCTGGCCCCGGACGGGGCGCGGCGCGCGCCGGAGATCGTGCGCCACCCGCTCTCCGCCTTCGCGGGCGCCATCGGCGCCGCGCTCTGGGGCGGTTTCCGCCGACAGAAGGTCGGCATGGGAGGCCCGGCATGGACGGCGAGCGCGACGGCGTGATCGTACGGACCCTGACCGCCGCGGATGCGCCCCGCCTGGTGCGCAT
>Ga0214472_10002168_pt1 | contig 21363 bp, 19 predicted proteins | sample RVTome_6_FD_207662 | JGI IMG/M metagenome (GOLD analysis project Ga0214472, IMG submission 207662) | Soil microbial communities from uranium-contaminated site in the Upper Colorado River Basin, Wyoming, United States - RVT140D175 | ecosystem: Environmental > Terrestrial > Soil > Contaminated >...
CAGAACAGACTGTCGGCTAGAATCAGGCACACGAGAACCTCTTGGTTTGGCCAGAATCGTCTAGGAAACCGCATTCTAGCCAACCGAGAGGTTTTCGTCTTCAGCCTTCATGAATAATCCGGGCTAGTCGGCAGACCCTCTGCCCCGTAGTACTCGAAGAAGACGTGGGGAACGCTGCCGTCGTTCTCGGCGGCGGCGTGGAGGGCTCCGTCCACGAAGTCCTTGGCTTCGGCGACGGCGTCCCTCAAGCTTCGGCCGCGCGCCAGCAGCGCGGCGATGGACGAACTCAACAGGCAGCCCGTGCCGCGGAATTGGCCCGGCTGCCGCTCGGATTCGAAACGCTCCACAAAGTCGCCGCTCATCAGGATGTCCACGGCGGCGCCACCGCGGTGGCCGCCCTTCATCAGCACCGCTGCTGCTCCCCGGTCGAGAATCGCGCGACCCGCGGCCTCGACCGCCTGATCCGTATCGGGGATCTCCTCCCCCAGCATCGCGGCGGCCTCCCCGAGATTCGGAGTGATCAAGGCGACATGGGGTAGGAGGCGCTGCGTCAGGAGACTCCACTGCGAGGGTTGCGCGAGCGCGTGTCCGTCGCTGCTCTGAAACACGGGATCGTAGACCCACGGAACCCCACGAGAGCCGAGGCATTCGACCAATGCCGTCGCCTGCGGAAGCGACAGCAGCAGCCCGATCTTCACGGCGTCCACCGCTCCCGCTGCCTCCACCTGAGCCCGCAGCAGCCCCGGACCCACACCCAGGCAACCGCCGCCGGGTTGCGCAGTGACGGCGCTGACGGCGAGGCAGCCATGGACGCCGTGGGCGGCGAAGACCCGCAGGTCGACGCCCAGGCCGACCACTCCGGCGCTCTCACTGCCTCCGACGCCGAGCACACGCCTGATCTTCGCAGTCGACATCGGCCTCGCGGACCTTTCACGAGAGAGTGTGTGCGCCCTGTGTCGGCGCCATTGTACGAGGCAGCGCGGCTGGAAGCGAATTCGCATTCGGCCGCGACGGATCCGGCCTTCGCGCTTAGTCTCCGCCGATGTCCTCCCAGACTCCGCGTTCCGTCCTCGCCGCCCTCGGGACCGTCCAGTTCCTCTTCGCGATCCACTACATCGCCAGCAAGTGGCTACTGACGCAGATTCCGCCGCCCGCGTGGGCGGCGTTGCGCGTCGGAGGCGCGGCGGTCGTGTTGCTGCTGCTCGCGAGACTCCGCGGCGTCCGCTGGAGCCTCGACCGATCCGAGATACTGCGCCTCGGCGGCCTGAGCGTGTTCGGGATCATCCTGAACCAGATCTTCTTCGCGGAGGGTCTCTCGCGGACGGTCCCCTCCCACTCGGCGCTCATCAACGCCTCGATCCCGGTCAACACGCTGCTCATCGCCGTCCTGCTGCGGCGTGAGTCGTTCAGCCGCCGCAAGGGTCTGGCGCTGACCGCGGCCCTCGGCGGCGTCCTCACCCTGCTGAGCGAAAAGGGGTTCGACTGGAGCAGCCCAACGCTGCGCGGCGATCTCTTGTGCCTCGCCAATGCGACTTCCTTCTCCATATTTCTCGTGCTCTCGCGGCCCATCATGCAGCGGCACTCGGCCTGGATCACGACGCCGGTTCTCTTCGTCGTGGGCAGCATCGGGGTGACGGCCTATGGCCTGCCCGAGCTGCGCGAACTTGCGTGGAGTGAGGTCTCGGGACTCGCCTGGCTGGTCGCTACCGGAATCATCGTGGGGCCGACCGTCGGGAGCTATGGCTTGAACAACTGGGTCCTGGGACGAGCGGAGGCATCGACGGTCGCGCTCTTCATCTATCTGCAATTTATCCTCGCCGCACCCCTCTCGTGGGCGATCCTCGGCGAGGAACTCTCCTGGCGCCTCATCCCCGCAGGACTCCTCGTCTTCACGGGCCTGATCATCGCCGTGAGCGGCCAAAAAAAAAGGGCCGCCCTCGCGGACGGCCCCTTGCATTCTCAGAGCGCGGCTGTGGACTAGTAGCGGGACTTGACCCGGCCGATGCTCGTCTGCTCGGTAGGGACGATCTCGTCCAGCGGCTCGACCTTTCCATCCCAGGTCTCGTCATAGCCCGGCTCGACCGTGCTGCCACCGCTGATACCGCTGAGGAAGCTCCAGCCGATCTGATCGACCGGCGCCATCTCGTTCAACAGGCTGCCACCGGTCCAGTCCAGCGTACCCGAGGCGCTTCCCGTGCCCGAAATCGGAAACATGATGGTACGCGTGAGATTGATGATGGTGCCGCTGAGCACGACCGCCCCGTCGATGAAGCTCGCCGGATTGGTGAAGTCCGCCGGTGTTCCGGCGTCTTCGTAGATGACGATGGCGCCATTCGAGTACTGCTGCTGAAATGCATTCACGTCGAGGGTGAGGTTCGTCACGACGAGGGTGTACTCGAAATTGGCGAAATCGAGGGGAATCGGCGTCGGAAACGCGACATTGTTCACGATGGTCGAATACATCGTGAGGGTGCCCCCGACGGCCGCGGGAACCAGGGCCTGTCCGTAGAAGTCGAACGCCTGCTGCGCGACGGCCGGAGCGGCCACGAGCAAGAGTATCCCCACCAGAAGCACTGACTTTTTGTTCATAAGATCGGAACCTCCCGATGCCATCACAGGGCTGCGGTCTCTCGAAGGTTTTTCTAGTAGAGAGCTTTCACTGCGCCGAAGCTCTTGCTCTCCGTGGAAACGGACTCATCGACCTCAAGAACGCCATCGATCTGCAGGTCGTAGCCGTCGGGCATCTGAGCGATGTCACGGCCGAAGGCACCGCCAAAGGTAAACTCACAACCGGTGCAGGTGTTGGCGACCGTGCCGCCCACGCCGTCGATGAGTCCCTCGAACGAACCCGCGCCCGTGGCATCGAGTCCGAGCGTGAACGAGGTGAAGTCGCCCGCGAGGAGCAACGTCCCGTTGGTGAAGGTGCCCAGCTGACCGTTCGGAGGCAAGGTGCCCCAGTCGTGATCGTTCAAAGGATCTGCATAGACCTCGATGTGGCCGCCGACATAGCCGACATAGGTCAGCGGTGCGAAGAAGACCTCGCCCGTGCTGATGAGATCGGAAACATACACGGTGACTTCGTCCGTCTGCAGGTCCACGCCGAACATGGCGTCGATCTGCGTGGCGACGGCGGTGAACGCCATGACATCGCCGGGATTGCTCGGCAGGATCCCGCCGTCTTCCCAGGCGAAACCAACGTAGTCGATGATGGCGACCTGGGCCGCTGCGATGGATGAGAGGGACAGGAACAAGGTGAAGCAGAGCACGAGCGCCAGCATGTGCTTTTTCCGCATCTAAGGCTCACCTCCGGGCTGCGAGGCACAAGGTTGAGATGATCTCTCGGGATCGGCGAGCGATCCGGGGGAGAGGGCGGAAGGCCGAGGAAGATGGCCAAGGCTGGGCAGGGGTTATGTCCGCGCCGGGCGGGGCCAGGAGGACCGCAGAGCTTTCGCACCGAATGGACTATAGCAGAAGGTACTCCCCCCCTGAACAAGAAATGACCAATATCCACAATGAAGTTGTGAGTGAGAGCTGGCCGATTGGATCGGCGCTTTCGCCGTATCTGCGCTCGATGGGTTTCAGATGCGCCCGATGAAGTGACTGCCTGCGCGACCGTCCATGGCATCGCCGAGATGCTCGGGATCGGTGATCAGGGCCCGCGTACCACCAGCCTGCAGATATTCGATCACGCTGTCGATCTTCGGGCCCATGGAGCCCGCCGGAAAATGGCCCTCGCCTCGCAGGCGCTCGATCTCCTGCAGGGTCACTGCGCCCAGGCCCTCCTGGTCCGGCTGCCCGAAGTTGATGAAGACGCTGGGCGTCGCCGTGAGGATCACGAAGAGATCCGCCTCGAGCTCCCGCGCGATGACGCTGCTCGTCAGATCCTTGTCGATCACCGCCTCGACGCCGACATATTCCCCGCTCTCGGCATGTTTCACGATGGGGATGCCCCCGCCGCCGCCGGCGAGGACGATATGCCCCTCGCGGACCGTGTCGCGCAGGGTCGCCCGCTGGACGACGCGCCGTGGTCGAGGTGACGGGACGACGCGACGCCAGCCGCGGCCGGCTTCCTCGCGCACGACCCAACCGAGCTCCTTCGCGCGCTTCTGTGCGTCTTCCTTCGTCAGAAATGGGCCGATGGGTTTGGTCGGATCCTCGAAGGCGGGGTCCGATGGATCGACCAGGACTTGGGTCACCAGTGTCACGACATAGCGCCGCACGGCGCGCTTGCGCAGTTGGTTCAGGAGAGCCTGCTGAAGGACGTAGCCGAGGCTACCCTCGGTCTGCGCGACGAGGACGTCGAGCGGCATGCGCGGCTGTCCGGGCGGCGCACTCTCCTGCTGGAGCAGAAGATTCCCCACCTGCGGCCCGTTGCCATGGGTAATCGCCAGGTTGTAGCCACGGTCGATGAAGGTCATCAGATGGGCGCAGAGGGCGTCGGCATTGCGCCAAGCCTGTTCGATGGTGCCCTCTTCGCCGGCCCGCATGAAGGCGTGGCCTCCGACGGCGACGACGGCGATGGGCCTGGCACGAATGCTCGGTTCCTCGTTTTCTTGGTCCAAGGGCGACGAAGTGTCAAACTCAGGCATGGACGCGCTCCCCGCTGGATCCGAACCGAAAGAACTAATGATGCCGCAGGCGCCAACACTCCGCCAGCTCCTGGAACGAGAAAGCGTTCCGGCGGGCCCCGAACTGGTCCGGCGCGAGGACGGAGACCTCCTACGCTGCCTCGCCTGCGGGCATCGCTGCCGGATTCCCGACGGCCAGCAGGGCATCTGCAAGGTGCGCTGGCGCAAGGGCGAGGAGCTCCTGGTGCCCTGGGGCTATGTGGCCGGGATCCAGGTCGATCCCGTCGAGAAGAAGCCCTTCTATCATGTGTTGCCGGGCAGTCAGGCCCTCAGCTTCGGCATGCTTGGCTGCGATCTCCACTGCGGCTATTGCCAGAACTGGGTCACCAGCCAAGCCCTGCGAGACCCGGCGGCGGGCAGCGACTTTCAGCGCGCGTCACCGGAGCGCATCAGCGCACTCGCCATCGAACAGGGTGCACCCATCGTCGTCAGCACCTACAACGAGCCTCTGATCACCGCCGAGTGGTCCCACGCCGTCTTCGAGAGGGCTCAGGAACGGGGGCTGCGCTGCGGATTCGTCAGCAACGGAAACGCGACGCCCGAGGTGCTGCGCTACATGCGTCCGGTGACGGACTTCTACAAAGTGGATTTGAAGGGCTTCGACGACGCCCGCTATCGAAAGCTCGGCGGCGTGCTGAGCAACGTCCTGCGAAGCCTCGAAGATCTGCGCTCGCTTGGATACTGGATCGAAGTCGTGACGCTCCTCGTGCCCGGCTTCAACGACGACGACAGCGAGTTGCGCGCGCTTTGCGCGTTCCTGGCCGGGCTCGACCGGGAGATTCCGTGGCATGTCACGGCCTTTCGTCCCGACTACAAGATGCGCGACTCGGATGCGACGAGCGCGAATTCCCTCCTCCGGGCGTGCGAGATCGGCGAGGCTGCGGGCCTGCGCTACATCTACGCGGGAAATCTGCCGGGGGCTGTTGGAGACCGCGAGTCGACGTTCTGCCCCGGCTGCGGGGCCACAGTGGTCGAACGCCATGGTTTTCGCGTGACGGCCAACCGGCTTGAATCCGGCCGCTGCCCCTCCTGCTCCGCCTCCATTCCCGGAGTCTGGAATTGAACACTGTCGGCGAAAAACCCCACTGTCTGTTATTCTAAGGCGGTCCAGCCACCCCCGCCGACCCGACCCGGAGGCATCCATGAGCGCCGTCGATATCCAGCCTGTCGGAACTCCGAATCCGCGCAGCGTGAAGTTTCTCACGGATCACAGCTTGCTGCCGGCCGGCAGCGCGGACTTCCGGGATCCAGAGAGCGCGCGCCGTTCTCCTCTGGCCGTCCGCCTCTTCGACCTGGACGGGGTCGAGGGCGTCTTCATCTCTCAGAACTTCGTCACCGTCACCGCGCAGAGCGACGGCGAATGGTCGCGCCTCTCGCCGCAGATCGTCCGGAAGATGCGCGAGTTCCTGGAGAGCGGTGAGTCGGTGCTGGACGGCGAGCTCGACGAACATGGAGCCTCCGAGGGCGAAATCGAGAAGCGCATCAAAGACATCCTGGACCAGCAGATCCGCCCCGCCGTCGCGATGGATGGAGGCGACATCATCTTCGTCGATTTCACCGACGGGACCGTCCACCTGCGCATGTCCGGTGCGTGCGGCGGCTGCCCCTCCTCGACGGCCACGTTGAAGGCGGGGATCGAAGCCCGCCTGCGCCACTTCATTCCCGAAGTCGAGAGCGTCGAGGCCGTCTAGATGCGACAAACCGAGGGTTCGGTCGTCTGTAATGGCTGCGGACGCCTCGCCGACGTACGAGAAAAAAATTGCCCTAACTGCGGCCAATGGCGGCCCGGTCTGTACGGTTATTCGGCCACGCTGCAATCGCTCACGGCCGGCATCGATGTGACGCAGCTCATCGTCTTTGCATGTGGGTTCCTGTTCATTCTGGCGCTCGCGGCCGACATCCGGGCGATCATGAAGCCGCAGTTCGGATTCTTCTCGTTCCTGTCGCCTTCGGGCCGGGCAAATTATCTGCTCGGGCTCACCAGCGGTCGCAGCCCATGGTACACGAACTTCTCGGCCATCTTCCTGCACGGCGGAATCCTACACATCTATTTCAACATGATGTGGACGCGGAGTCTCGGGCCGCTCGTCGAGGACGGCTTCGGACCGGCGCGCTACTTCACGCTGTTCGTCCTGTCGGGCGTCGCCGGCTTCGTGCTCTCGAATATGCTCAGCGGTGCGCCGACCATCGGCGCCTCCGGCGCGGTGTTCGGCCTGCTCGCCGCCGCCATCGTCTACGGCAAGCAGAGAGGTGGCAGCTTCGGTGATGCCGTGCAACGGCAGAGCTGGGGCTATGCCATCGCGCTCATGGCGCTCGGATTCCTGTGGCCAGGCGGGGGCATCAACAACTGGGCGCATCTCGGGGGATTCGCCGGCGGTTTCGTGCTGGCCCGCGTGCAGATCGCCCGCGCGCAGCGGCCGGAAAGCCCCGTCGAACAACTGCTCGCGGTCGTCCTGGCCTTGATTTCGATCGGCGCCGTCGTCGCGTCTGTATTCCTGAATTTCCGCCAAGTCTACAATCTGTAGCGTCAGCGCCGCCGCAAGACGAACGCCTCCACTGCCAGCTCGAACGGATAGAGGGGTTTGGCCCCCATGCCGAAGACGGAGCGCAGCCACTGCTTCGCGCGAAAGCGCATGAGCGACCAGGCGGGCGGCACGGCGAATCCGTAGGGCCCGTTGGTCGACAGCAGGAGTTCGCGTGGATGCACGCCGACGACGCGTGCCGCCGGTTCGAAATAGCGATCGAGGACGCCCAGGATCTCCCGGCGTCCGCCGGGGTCGATCTCGAAATCGCCGCGCAGATCCAGATCCATGGTCAGGACGCAGAGACCGCCGGGGCGGAGGGCCTTCGCCATGGCCGCGCAGAGCGCCGGCTTGTCGTCGACGTGCTCCAGCACGCTGACGCTGACGAGGATGTCGGCCGAGCCGTCGTCGACGGGAACATCCGTGCCATCCGACTTGCGTGCGCTGACCGTCCCTGGGGCGGCATCGACGACGGCGATGGCCTTCTCGAGATCGCGGATGCAAACGGGATCGTAGTCGACGCAGACGACGTCGCAGCCGAGGCGAGCGTTGACGAACGGAAAGAAAGTGACGCCGCTCCCGACGTCCACGACGCGCGCCCTGCGTCCGAGCCGCTCGATTTCCGCCGCGATGTGGTGATGAACGTAGGGATACTCCCAGACGCGGCTCCAGTTGCGGAGCGCATCGCGGGGCCAGTCGTAACCGGCCCCGCGGAAGGAATCTTCCTGGGCGAGAAAACGATCCTGCTCGGCGAGCAGATGCTCCCACAACTCGCGCCATCGATCGCTTTCGAGCTCGCTCAGCGAAGCCAGTCCGCAGCGGTCGAAGCTGGGCGCAGCGAAGGCGCCGTCTCGGTCGGGGGAGTCGTTCATGCGGCGGAGACTAACGCAGAGCGTTCGTCCCGTCGCGCCGATTTCTAGCTTCGCCTAGCGGCCCGCCTCTTCCTTGCTCAGAACGGCCTCGATCTCGAGACTCACCGCAACCTCATCGCCCAGGACGGCTCCGCCCTGATCGAGGGTCTTGTTCCAGCTGATGCCGAACTCTTTGCGATCGAGCTTGATTTCCGCCGCGAAGCCGGCACGCGTGCCACCCCACCCGTCTGGACCGGAGCCCATGAATGCCATGTCGAGCGTCACGACCTTCGTGACGCCGCGCATGGTCAGATCGCCCGTGACCTTGAATCCCTCGCCGCCGCGCTCGACCTTCGTGCTCCTGAAGACCATCGTCGGATGATTCTCGGCATCGAAGAAATCGGCGCTGCGCAGATGGTTGTCCCGGTCGTCGTTATCGGTGTCGATGCTGGTGATCTGGATCGTCGCCTCGACATGGGCCTTCTCGGGGTGCGCGGGGTCGAAGTCGATCACACCCTCGAACTCGTTGAACTCCCCCACCACGTTGGCGAAGAAGTGGCGGACCTTGAAGCCGACCGCCGAGTGCACGGGATCGATGTTCCAGGTGCTGGCGACGGCGCCGCCGGCCAGCACCGAAATGGCCGCCGCAATCAGGAAGACTCGTAGAAACTTCACGTCATACCTCGACAAAAGGGGGGATGCTCTCGTGCTTCCGATGGCTTCGGATGCAGGAATGCAGAGACTGTTACGCTCAGAGCCCCCATCCGGCAAGGCAGCCGAGATTTCGTAACAATTCGTCCACATTTGGGGCCGAGCCGATGGGGCTCCCCGGCGGCAGCGCCGCCGGACGATGCAGGCTGTCGCCGCTCCACTGCCGCGCGTCGAGAAAGCGGGCGATGTCCCTGCGCAGCGCCCCGAGATGGGCCGCCGCGACGGGGTCTCGCACCCCGACCGGCAGGCTCGCCAGGAGTTTCTCCAGTTCCGCCTCGGCGAGCGCGCGCACATGCGGAACGACGGCGGCGTCGGCGGCGAGTCCCACGAGCGCATCGGCGAAGAGCCTCTGGCAGATTTCCCGCAGTCGCGCGTGGCGCGGCGAATCAGCCGCCTGCCGCGACGTCAGCTTCCGGACGGCGGCGAAGATCTCGTCGAGCGAGGGCAGACTCTCGTCGCGCCGATGTTGATCGACGAGGCGCGCGCATCGGGCAGGGTGACAAAGCTGTTCCAGGGTCCATCGGGCGGAAGTCTCCGCCGCTCCCATCGGGTCGAAAAGCGGCACCGTCGAGGAAGCGAACAGCTCTTCATGGGCGGGATGCCCGAACGGGCGCGGCAGGAGGAGTCCGAGGACACGTTCATCGATGTCCAGATAGCTGGGCGAGAGCGTCTCGAGCAGAGCCGCGAGCGCATCACGCTGCGTCGAAGCGTCGATCCAGCGTAGCGCCGACGGCGCGTCACCGCGCGCGACATAGTCATAGTCGGCGCCGCCGATCGCCTTGGCCGCGGCCTCCATCTGGAATCGAGGGTAGGCGTAGGCCAGGACGAACAGCTCCTGGAGCAAGGAGAGCTGCTGGCCTTCGGCGAGATTGTGCTCACCGAACTCGGCGAGGGCCTTCGCGCGCAATCTGATCACGCTGCGGAGTTCGGCCGTCGCATCGGTGCCGTTGTCCCAGAGACTGGAAGTGGGAATCGCGGTGCCGGCCGGCCGCGCGTCACCCTCGGTGAGGAACCGCAGACCCGCGGTGCGCATGCCGTGGAGGATCGCCTGCAGCCCCTCGGCCTCGGAGGAAGGGTCGGCAAACTCGGCATAGGCAAAGTCGATCGCCGCCTTGTCCCATTCGCCGATGCCCACGCCATAGCATCCGCTGACATCCCAGGCGCCGTCGTCCGTCAGCGCCAGGCGCGGCGCCGGGTAATCCATGACGGACTCGCGATCGCCATAGCTGCTGGCGGCGAAGTTGTGCGTGAGCCCGAGTGTGTGCCCGACCTCGTGGGCGGCGAGCTGGCGAATGCGCGCCAACGCGAGTTGGACGGGATCCTCTGGCGCGCCGCTGCCCGTCGCGTCGCGCCCCAGCATGGCCTCGAAGATCATGCGATCCTGGCGCACGCGCAGCGAACCGAGGGAGACATGGCCCTTCAGCATCTCGCCGGTCCGCGGGTCGACGATGCCGCCGCCGTAGGACCAGCCGCGCGTCGCGCGATGCACCCACTGGATCATGTTGTAGCGGACATCGAGGGGATGAGCGCCCTCGGGCAGCAACTCCACGCGGAACGCGCCGACGAATCCCGCCGCATCGAAGGCGTCCGCCCACCAGGATGCGCCCTCGATGAGGGCCTCTCGAACCGCCTCGGGCGCGCCCCGATCGACATAGTAGACGAGGGGCTCCTTGACCTTGGAGCGCGCGGCGCTGGGATCGAGCTTCTCCAGGCGATGGCGCACGATCCACTGCTTGCGCAGAGGCGCGTCGAGGGGCGTCGCGTAGTCATTGAATTCCACCGCGAAGGAGCCGGCGCGCGCGTCGAAGTCGCGCGTGCGGTAGCCATCCTCCGGCAGGCGGATGAAGGAGTGATGGGCAACCAGGCTCATGAGTTGCGGCTGCGGCGTCGTCTGCCTCACGAGCGGACCCGGCTTGTTCCCCGCGAAGGTGAGGATCGACTCGAATTCCAGATTGTCAGCGAAAGCGAGACACTGTTCGAACACCGGGAGGCTGCGGGCAGCATCGAGCCCATAGTCGCCCTGCCCGCTGCGGGCGAGTGTCGCGCCGACATCGTGGGCGTCGCGCAGCAGGAATGGGGTCAGATCGATGAGACAGCTCCCATCGGGATCTTCGGCCATGATTTCGGCGGCGTGGATGACCGAGCGCGCGAAGGACTCGTCCACCGCACGGCGCTCGTCGGCGTCGTCGCTCAGGGCGCGATAGCCCAGATTCGGCAGTTCGAAGAGGACCCTCGGACCGACACGGCGAATCCACAAGAGCGCGCTCTCGCCCAGCTGCCCACGGTCGAGGCCCACCGGGTTCGAGCCCATGCCGCGGCGCAGGCCCTCGACATAGATCAGCTCCTGCATCAGGCCCCTCGTGTCGTTCGGCGGCAGCTCCAGGAGGATCTGGCCCGCCTTGGCATCGACGTAGAACGAGAGGAGACCGGCGCGCGCCTCGAGATTGGTCACACGGGCGGCGATGCCCGGCGCTTGGGCGTCCGTCTTGGGGCCGTGCGAGGGGGCGCAGGCGGCGAATCCGACCGGCAGCAAGAACAGCCAGAGCGGAAGGGACGAGAACTTCATCCAGGCTCGATTCGTAGAAGTGCGAGGGGACGCCTAGGCTACATGCACTCAGGGCAATCTGCTACAGTTCGCCCCCTCGAATTTCTCCCCTCCAGGATGAGGATCCGGATGCGCAAATCGATTCTCCTGCCGCTATTCCTGCTCACCGTGGTCGTCGCGCCGGCGCTGGGCACGCCGGGATTGGATCTCGACGCCGAACTCGCGCTGGACCCGAAGCTCCACCACAGCGAACTCGCCAACGGCATCGACGTGTATCTGCGCGTGAACGGCGAACCCGAGAACAGAACCGAACTGCGCCTATTGGTCAACGCGGGATCGATCCTGGAGGATGACGACCAACGCGGACTCGCTCATTTCCTCGAACACATGGCCTTCAACGGCAGCGAACATTTCGAGAAGCAGGAGTTAATCGACTATCTCGAAGGGATCGGCATGCGCTTCGGCGCCGACATCAACGCCTACACCAGCTTCGACGAGACTGTCTATCTCTTGGAGGTCCCGACCGAGGACGAGACAATCCTCGAAAAGGCCCTGCTCATCCTGGAAGACTGGGCCCACGGAATTCGCCTGGACCCCGAAGAGGTCGACAAGGAGCGTGGCGTCGTGATCGAGGAGTGGCGCCGCGGACGCGGCGCGCAGCAGCGCGTGAGCGACGCACAGATGCCCATCCTCTTCGAGGGCTCCCGCTATCCCGAGCGGCTCCCCATCGGTCAGAAGGAAACCCTGGAGTCGGCCTCGATTGAGGCAATCCAGCGTTTCTACGACGACTGGTACCGCCCGGATCTCATGGCCGTGGTCGCCGTGGGCGATTTCGATCCAGAGTGGATGCTCGAACGCATCCGCGAACATTTCGAAGGAATCGAAGGCCCCCCCGTGCCGCGCGAGCGTTTGATCTACGAAATCCCCATCTTCGACGATGTTCGCCTGAGTTCGGTCACCGACGAGGAACTCTCGGGGGCGAGTGTCGAGCTGCAGGTGAAATTGCCCGGACGTGAGACGCAGACGGTGGGCGACTACCGAATCGTCCTGGCTGAACAGCTCTACCAGCAGATGCTCAACGTCCGCTTCGGCGAACTCGTGCAGCAGCCGAACCCCCCATTCATCGGCGCCGGCAACTCGCTCGGGCCCCTCATGCGCAGCCAGTGGCAATACACGCTGCAGGCGAATGTCGATGCCGACGCCGTGCTCGAAGGTCTCGAGGCGATGGTGCGCGAGTCACGCCGCGTCGGCCTTCACGGCTTCACGGCGGGCGAGTTCGAGCGCGCGAAGGCCCGCACGCTGCGGAGCATGCAGGCGCAGTTCGAGGAGCGTAACGATACCCATTCGAGCGTCTTCGCCTCCCGCGCCGAGAGTCACTTCCTCGAGGGATCGCCGACCATCGGCATCGAGACGGCGATCGAACTGGCGACGACGCTCTTGGCGGAGATCCAACTCGAGGAGGTCAACGCCGTGCACGAGCGCGTTCTTGGCCCCGCGAATCGTGTGCTGCTGGCGAGCGGCCCCGACGATACCGCCTTTCCCGGCGAGAAATCCCTGCGGGAAACACTCGAACGCGCCGACGCCTTCGTGCCCGAGGCCTATGTCGACGCGAGCACGGGTAGCAGCCTGCTCGCCGCCGAACCCGTGGCCGGGAGCATCGTCAGCGCAGAGCATCACGACGCCGTCGGCGTGACCGAGTGGCGCCTGAGCAACGGCGCTCGCGTCCTGCTCAAGCCGACGGACTACAAGCAGGATGAGATCCTCATGCAGGGCTTCAGCCCGGGCGGCTATTCGCGCGCCGACGACCAACTGCAGTCGACCGCCGAGCTCATCAGCTACTTCGCCGAGGCTGGCGGCATGGGTGAACTCGACGCCATCGCGCTGCAGAAGTTCCTGGCCGGCCGCCGCGTCAGTTTTCAGGGCAGCGTCGGCGAGCTGGGCGAAACCGTGCAGGGGGCCTTCTCGCCGGAGGATTCCCAGCTCTTCTTCCAGATCCTCCATGCGCGCTTCACCGCGCTGCGACGCGACGACGTGGCCTTCGCGGCCCTGCAGCAGCGTTTCATCGCGTATCTCGAGAATCGCGAACTCGATCCGGGTAGCGCGTTCGGCGACAGTCTCAGCGCGATCCTGTCGCAGCATCACCCGCGGCGCCGCCCCATCGATGCGAAGCGGCTGGCCGCCATCGACTACGAACGAGGATTCGCATTCATGGAGGATCGCTTCGCCGACGCTTCGGACTTCGTCTTCGCCTTCGTCGGCAAGTTCACGCCGGAAGAGATTCGGCCCTGGATCGAGAAGTATGTGGCGTCGCTTCCTGCCCGAGAGCGGGACGACGCCTGGATCGACCGCGGCATCCGGCCGCCCGATGGCGTCATCAAGCGCGCCGTCTATGCGGGTCAGGACAAGAAGAGCAACACGGCTGTGATCTTCCACGGTGACTTTCAGTGGGAACGCAAGAACCTGTACACGCTCCACGCCCTGGCGCGGGCGCTGGAGATCCGCCTGCGCGAGCGCCTGCGCGAAGATCTCGGCGGCACCTACAGCGTCGGCGTCTCGGGAAATCCTCAGCGCGAGCCTTACCTGGGCTACAGCCTCAGCGTCCAGTTCGGCAGCGATCCCGACCGGGTCGACGAACTCGTCGCGGCCATGTGGGAAGAGCTGCATCGCATGCGCGACGAGGGTCCCGACGAGGAACTCCTGGGCAAGCTGAAGGAAGCCCACCGTCGCGACTACGAGGAAGGGCTGCAGGAAAACGGCTGGTGGCTGGCGCAGATCCTCTTCCGCGCGCGCCACGGGAGGCCGCTGGAGGAGACCGTGGAGTACCTGCCCCTGGTCGACGCGCTCAGCGTCGAGGACCTGCGGGAGGCGGCCGCTCGCTACATCCGCGACGACCAGTTCGTGCAGCTGAGCCTGTTCCCGGAGGGCTGGAACTAGGGTCGCGCCGCCTGACGGGTTGGAGCCGGAGACGCCCGGCCGCGGCTGCGGCCGGGCTTGCGTCCTGCGCTCGATTTTGGCCGGCCGAAAGCCACTTGCGGCCTGGGACAGGTCTGGCTAGATTTCGTGTCGCCACAACACGAATTCAACCCCAACCCCGCTCCAGCCATGCTCGCACAGCCCGAAAGCAGCGCCAACCAGGCCATGGCCCCGCTCCCGAAGCTGCCGGTCACGGTGGATACCGTCATCTTCACGGTTCTCGCCGAGGCACTGCAGGTCCTCCTGGTCAAACGCGGCGAGGAGCGCTTCGTGGGGCTGTGGTCTCTGCCCGGCGGCTTCGTGCGGCCGGAGGAGCCCCTGGAAGAGGCGGCGCAGCGCGAACTCGACGAGGCCACCGGTGTGGCCGACGTCTATCTGGAGCAGCTCTACACCTTCGGCGAACCGCGGCGCGACACGCGCGGTCGTGTCATCAGCGTCGCGTATGTGGCCCTGCTGGACGCCGATCGCTGCCCGCTCAAGCCGCACGAGCTCGAAGCCGAGGCGCGCTGGTGGCCTGTCGAGTCACTGCCACCTTTGGCCTTCGATCACGGCGCCATGATCGCGGTAGCGCTCGAGCGCGTGCGGACGAAGCTCCAGTACACCACGATCGCTTCCCAGCTGGCCGGCGAGAGTTTCACGCTCAGCCAGCTGCAGTCGCTCTACGAGCATGTCCTGGGGCGCCAGCTCGACAAGCGCAACTTCCGACGCAAGCTCAAGCTCGCCGGCCTGGTCGAAGCCACCGGCAAGAGCGAGAGCGAAGGGCCGGGCCGGCCGGCCGAGCTCTACCGATTCCGCGAACTCGACTTCTTCCAGTTGCGGGAGAAAGGCATCCACGCGCCTTTCTAGGCGCGGAAGAGGGGAGCACGCCGCCATGGCCACGACCTATACGCCACTGCCCGATTCCATCGCCGCGCTCGACGCGCACGGAGTCCAGGCGCGCATCCTGCACGCGCGGGAAATGCTCGGACAGCGTCTGGTCATCCTGGGCCACCACTATCAGGCCGACGATGTCGTGCGCCACGCCCACTTCACGGGCGACAGCTTCAAACTGGCGCAGCACGCCGCCGCGCAGAAGAGTGCCGAGTACATCGTCTTCTGCGGTGTCCACTTCATGGCCGAGAGTGCCGATATCCTGACCAGCGACGCGCAGACCGTCGTGCTGCCCGACATGGGAGCTGGATGTTCCATGGCCGACATGGCCAACATCGACGACGTCGAGGATGCGTGGGAACAGCTGGGCGACATGGGCGTGCGCGGCATCGTGCCCATCACCTACATGAATTCGACGGCGGCCATCAAGGATTTCTGTGGACGGCACGGCGGCATCGTCTGTACCAGCAGCAACGCGCCTGAGGTTCTGGATTGGGCCTTCGCCCGCGGCGAGCGCGTCATCTTCCTGCCCGACCAGCATCTCGGGCGGAACACGGCGTTCGCCATGGGCGTCCCGCTCGCGAACATGCCGCTCTGGGATCCCCATGCGCGCCAGGGTGGCGCGACTGTCGAGGAGTACCGAGAGAGCCGCGTCATCCTCTGGAAGGGCCACTGCAGCGTCCACGCGAAGTTCTCCATGGAGAACGTGCAGCGGCTGCGCGAGGCCGATCCTTGGATCCAGATCCTCGTGCATCCCGAGTGCGAGTTCGACGTCGTCCAGGCCGCCGACAAGGTCGGATCGACCGAATACATCATCAGCCAGGTCCGAGCCGCCGCCCCGGGGAGCAAGTGGGCCATCGGCACCGAGTATCATCTGGTCCATCGCCTGGCGGAAGCGCATCCCGAGCAGGAGATCGTCAGCCTCTCGGGGATCCAGTGCGCGTGTGCGACGATGTATCGCATCGACCCGCCGCATCTGCTCTGGGCGCTGGAGAATCTGGTCGAAGGGAACGTGGTGAATCCCATTCGCGTCGATGCAAAGGTCGCCGAGGGGGCGATCGTGGCGCTCGAGAGGATGTTGGCGCTGCGGGGGGATGGAAGTGTGCGGCGGGCGGAAACTGTCGGCTAGGCCTGGCTCCGCCGTCAGTCGAATGGGTCGAACTGGACGACGATATCCATGTCTGCGGTCACAGAGAATGGCAGCAGTTTCTCGACCGAGTCGTCGAACGGGTGATTCACCGTGAGGAGATACTCGCCGGATTGTGCGTAGATGACGTACTCACCTTGGCTGTCTGTCCTGAAGTAGTGCCTGCCTCCCCATGCGCTCCAGATCCAGAATTCCAAATAACCGTATCCTTCGCCAGAGGAATTCTGCAGGCGCAGCGTAATTCTGTGGGAAGCATATTCGTAGAGATATGTGGTTCCCCCCCTCCAGTCGACGTCGAGATCGCGTTGCGCGAGGATGCCGGGTGGCGTCGAAAACGCTCGTACTTCAATTCGGCCCGGGCCTGCCGGTGCCAACAGCGTCACGCGCTCGGACCGGAGATCGAGAATCGTCGACTCGACGCGGTAGTCGCCAGAGACGAACGCCGCAACTCCCGGCAGCTGCGGAAAGTCCGTACCAGTCGCTACGACTTCGACTTCGCCCAGGACGACGGGCGGTAAGACCACTGTGAGGTTACCCACAGGCAGGTCGGGCTGCGATCGCCGCCACTCGATCGCCAGTGCTCCAAGCTCGAGATGCATCGAATAGTAGTCGAGCAACATGTCGTCCGACGCCCAGAAACGGATCAATCCGTCAGGGTCGACGCTCGTACTTTGATGAACGCTCACACGGATATCCCGAATCACTGGCCTCTCGAGTTGGAGCCCGATCGAGCCGGCAGAGAGCGCCGACGGATCGATCCCGCCCAAATCGACGGGCCGTTGCATCGGGCGTGCGGCATAGACGAGTTTCGCGGGGCTCGACTGCGGGTCTGGGAGGCGGAGTGGATACTGCGGACGTCCGTCTCGTGGATCGATCGTGACTTGCATTTCAATCTGCGCGGGGAAGATCAGGCGGACCCACCCAGCCTCGTCGGCCCGATAGGCCTCGCCGAAGTCGATGCCATCCTCCTCCGGCGAGAAATTCTCGACGTAGATCGTGCACCCCTTCAGGACCCTCCCGGAGAGATCGACAACCGTCACATTCCAGGACAAGAGCGCAGGAAAATCCGGCTCGGGCCCGACCAACTGTCGGCATGAAGTCGATGTCACTAGCGCGAAGACGGCGCAGAGCCACACAGAAATCCCGCCTCGCACGCGCGAACCCATCATGGCCTACCGGCGGGTACGACTCGAATCAGCTCGAGCTCCCCGTTGACGACCACCACTTCGGGCGACAATCCATCGATTTCGAGGCTGTAGCTTCCAGGGTCCAAGAACACCGCCGCTGCCCCATCACTCCCGGTCCGTGGTGAAATACTCTCGCCTCCTCGCCCAAACTTGACGGCCATGTCCTCCAGCGGACTGGAGGCCTCGTCGATGACTTCGATGTGGACACGATGGCTCGGATGGTTGAGGGAGGGCGGGACGTTCGCGGATGCGTCCCACCAAGAAATCCGTGGAAAGAACATGCCTGTCGTGCTTCGCAGCTCGAGTTGATAGACGCGTTCCGCCAGCCAAACGGTGAGCGGAAACTCTTCGTAGGCTCCCAGCTCCAACCAGTCCGTCGGCGAGAACCGGTGGGCCAGGGCGATCTTCACGTCGAGGCGGAGTTCCGCCTGGGCTGGGAAGCCCGGATGCGGCCGGTCAAACCCGATATCGATTGCACGGAGAGGAAGCTCGACGTCAATGGAGTTCGCAGCTGAAACTTCGAGAGGTTCTTCAAACACAAAACGAAGCGCGCTACGCGCTGTCCATTGAATGTAATTAGGATAGTAACTTCCCGGCAGCAGACGCGCCGAAAACACACCGGCTGCGTCCGCGCTCGTCTGATAGACAAGTGAATACGAGGACCCGCTACGTGGATCGATACTCTCCCAGGCGAGGCGTACGACGTTCTGCGCGTCAGATTCGATGACGAGACCCGTCGGAAGGATGACACGTCCCGGCAGCGGTTGTATCTCGGCGGTCAAACTCACCTCGCCAGGCAACTCGACGCCGTGAAACAGCAAGTTCGGCAGAATTCCAGACGCGGTGTTGTTTAAGGTGTTGATGAGGGCGATCGAATAGACTCCGCTGGGAATGCCCTCGAATTCAGCAAACTTCGGGAAATCGAAACGCGCGGCGGCGAGTCCTCCACTTTCGAGGGGATGACCCTCGTCGTAGATGACGATCTCGGCGGGCTCGAGGTAATACAAGACGTCGCCGCCAATGACCTGCCGGATGGCAACTCTACTGAAGCCTGGCTCGAGCTCTCCACCGATCGGACCGGGAGCGACCAGGTCTTTGCACGATCCCAGCAGTACAGACATCAACACGCAGGCGACGCCTGGGAGCGAAAAATCAAAACGCATGCCCGACACCCAGCCTCAACAGCCGACTCCACACATATCCGGTCTCTGCACGACCGCCGATCACGGTGCCCTGTGAATCACGCGGCAACAGATTGAAGGTCTGCATTCTCCACAGCAAGTCCGCAGAGATCGTCCACAGCTCCGTGGCATTCCAATTCGCGGCAAACCCGACATCGAGACCCTCGGCAACTGCGTCGCTCAGCGCGTCCTCTTCGAAGCCGGTAAACGACACTCCCAAGAGCATTCCCGCCCGTGAGGTATGAATTGCCAGAGGCATGAAGCGCCCGTGCATATCGAATTGAACCGAGTTATTCCACACATCGCGTCGCTGATCCCGCATCGTCATCTGACCCAGGGCCACGCTGACTTCGGCCCAGTCGGTGAAGCCCGCGGCGGCGCGCAGGCCGAAGACCTGATCGCTGTCGAAATGGAGTCGTTCGCTGGAGCTCATGTGGCCGAGCCAGAGACCGACGCGGACGGTGTGTCCCCCGACAGGATCCTGCGCCCGCGCGCGTGGCGCGAAGCCGAGCCAGATCAACAGAAAGAAGCCGGTGAGCATCCGCCTAGAAAACATAGGCGACTCCAATGCGAAGCGTCCGACTCCAGAGCGTCTTCGGCCCGGCGTCCGAACTCACGAGTGTGCCACCAGCTGCCGAGGTCTCGTAGAGCCGGAAGGATTGCCCACGCAGCATCCATTCGGCGCGCACGAACCAGGTGGCACGCGCTGCCCAACGAACGCCCACGCCCAGGTCATAGGCATCGCCGTAGGCATCGGGATCGTCCTCGTCGTCGTAGGCTACGAGCGCGGCTCCCGCGAGCAACGTCGGGGCGATGTTCATCTGCCAAGGCTCGAACCGCACATGTCCAGCGAGCGAGATCTGACGGGCGCGATTCTCGCTGATGTGACGACTCGTGTAGACCTCGTCGAATTCCATTTCGAAGTTCAGCCAGGGAGTGCCGTGCACGCCGACACGGATACCCGCCATGAACCCATCGTCCATCTGGTTCAGCCGGTCGAAGTCGAAGTAGCCCACATAGGGTCCGAATTCGAGGACATGCCCCTCTTGCGCAACCGCACGGAGGGAAATCCCCAGCAGCGGCACGACGGCCAGGGCGAGCGCGATCGGGAGAGTTCTGCTCATTGGCCGGCTTGATGTGGGAGAATCGACGCGGAGATCGACCGAGAGGATCTACCGGAAAAGGTGCGACGGATCTGCGCGCAAAGTCAAGCGCCTGGCGCCATCGACCCTAACGGACCGAGAGAGCCCTCAACTTCGCATCGAGATCCTGAAGCAGGCTGTCGAACGCGACATTGAACTTCTCCACGCCCTCGTCCAACAGCTGTGCCGTCACCTGGTCCATGTCGATGCCGAGTGTGGCCAGTGCTTCGATCTGCTGACGCGCTTCCGCGACGCCCTCACGAATCGCATTGGCCCGCCCGTCGCCCCGCTTGCGGTAGGCATCGATGGTCGAGGTGGGAATCGTGTTGACCGTATTCCGCCCGATGAGCGTGCCGATATACAGCGTCAGCGAATAGTCGGGGTTTTTCGTGCTCGTGCTCGCCCAGAGCGGTCTCTGGACGCGCGCGCCCTGAGCGGCCAGTCGCTCCCAGCGCGCGTCCTCGAAGCGGGACAAGAAATTCTCGTAGGCCAATTTCGCGTTGGCGATGCCCGCCTTCCCCAACAGAGCCTTCGCCTTTGGCCCGCCGATCTGCTGCAGGCGTTCATCGACGAGGCTGTCGACGCGGCTGATGAAGAAGCTTGCCACGCTCGCGATGCGCTCGATGGATTCTCCGGCGTCGAGACGCGCTTCGAGAGCCTCGACATAGGCCTCCATGACATCCATGTGTGCCTGCCGCGAAAAGAGCAGCGTGACATTGATATTGAGCCCGTCGCGCAGCGCTTGGCGGATCGCCGCGACGCCGGCGGCGGTGCCAGGAATCTTGATCATCAGATTGGGCCGTGCGACGCGCTGCCAGAGTTCCTTCGCCTGTGCCAGGGTTCCAGCGCCATCGTTGGCCAGATGCGGGTTCACTTCCAGGCTCACGAATCCATCGCCGCCGTCACTTTCGTCGTACAGGGAGCGCAGCAGATCACAGGCGTCCTGGATGTCCGCGATGGCCAACTCCCAGAACATCTCCTCGGCGGTCGAGGCGCGATCGAGCAGGCTCTGGATGCGCGCGTCGTAGTCGTTGCCGCGCGCGATCGCCGTCTGAAAGATGGCGGGGTTGCTCGTGATGCCGCGCATGCCGTCCTCATCGCGCATGCGGGCCAATTCACCGGTCTCGATGGCGTGGCGCGACAGGGAATCCCACCAGAAGCTCTGCCCGAAGCCGTGGAGTTTCTGCAGCGGATTGCTCATGATTTTTCCTTCTTGGCAAACGGGCGATCTTCGATGGCCTGGACCTTGGACAACCGGCGCAGATGTCGCTCCTCTGCCTTGAATTCCGCGGCGAGAAAGGCGTGGACGAGTTCTGGCGTCACGCTCGCGCCGATGATCCGCGCGCCGAGGCAGAGCACATTCATGTCGTCGTGCTCTACGCCCTGATGCGCCGAATAGATGTCGTGGCAGATTCCGGCGCGCACGCCGCGGATCTTGTTGGCCGCGACGCAGGCCCCCACACCGCTGCCGCAGAGGATGATGCCACGTTGGGCTCGCCCCTCCGCCACGGCGTCGGCGACGGCGGCGGCGTAGTCGGGGTAGTCGACAGGGGCCTCCGAGTCGGTACCGCAGTCGAGAATCCCGTGTCCCGCGGCCTCGATGGCG